>Ga0134125_10004711_pt1 | contig 15569 bp, 7 predicted proteins | sample KB31751_FD_96464 | JGI IMG/M metagenome (GOLD analysis project Ga0134125, IMG submission 96464) | Terrestrial soil microbial communities with excess Nitrogen fertilizer from Kellogg Biological Station, Michigan, USA - KB3-175-1 | ecosystem: Environmental > Terrestrial > Soil > Unclassified ... | reverse complement strand
GGGCGGCGAGTCGTTGCAGGTCATCGGCGTCGTCGCCGACGTGCTGCGCGCCGATCGCGAAGCGGTCCACCCGCAGGTCTACCTGCCGCTGCGGCAGCACCCGGTTCGCGCGGCGGCGGGGAAGGCCTCGCGCCCGATGGCGCTGATCGTCCGCGCCGCCGACCCGTCGGTGGTGGCGCCGGCGGTGCGCGCGCAGATGCGCAGCCTCGACGCGGACGTCCCGATCTACGAGATGCGCACCTACCACCAGGCGCTCGACGACGACCTGTCGAGCAGCCGCATCCTCGGCAGCATGTTCGGCGCGTTCGCGCTGCTCGCGCTCGTGCTCGCCGCTTCCGGCCTCTACGCCGTCGTCTCCTACGCCGCGTCGCAGCGCGTCAAGGAATTCGGCCTGCGCGTCGCGCTCGGCGCCGCTCCCGGCGACATCACCCGCATGATGCTCCGGCAGACCGGCTCGCTCGTCCTCATTGGTGTCGTGCTCGGGCTGATCGGCGGCCGTGCCCTGGCGATGCTGGCCACCTCACTGCTCTACCGGGTGTCGCCGTCCGATCCCGCGACCTACGCCGGGGTCACGGTGACGCTCGCCGCGATCGCCCTGGTCGCCAGCTACGTTCCGGTCCGCCGCGCCACCGCAGTCGATCCCGTGCAGGCGCTGCGGCTGGAGTAGCATTGACAGAGGCATGGAAGCAGCGGCGCATTACCTCGACGACATGAAAGTGCAGTTCCGCAAGCTGAAGGAGCTTGCGGAAGGGGCGATCAGGCAGCTCTCTGACGAGGAGCTGTTTGCGTCCAACGGCGACGAGTCGAACAGCGTGGCGATCGTGATGCGGCACATGGCGGGCAACCTGCGGTCGCGCTTCACCGACTTCCTGACCACCGACGGCGAGAAGCCGGATCGCAAGCGCGACACGGAGTTCGAGATGCCGGAGGGCACGTCGCGCGAGACGGTGATGGCCGGGTGGGATCTCGGCTTCGCCCGGCTGAGCCAGGCGCTCGACGAGCTGACGCCGGCCGACTTGCTGCGCGACATCCAGATCCGCGGCGAGCGCCACTCGGTGATGCAGGCGCTCAACCGCGCGCTGGCGCACCTGGCGTATCACACCGGGCAGATCGTCGCCTTCGCCAAGCAGCACCGCGGCGCGCAGTGGCGCACGCTGAGCATCCCGCGCGGCCAGTCCGAGCAGTTCACCGGTCCGCGGCGCTTTTAGGCCACGGATAAACACGGAAAAACACGGAAAGGTCTTAGCTGTCGCGAAGGACAGCGGCCAGATCGACGCGAGCGGCGCGCAGCGCCGGGCGAAGGCTCACCAGCAGAGAGAGCGCGAGAATCAGTCCGGCGACGCCGACGAGCGTCAGCGGGTCGAACGGCTGGATCTGAAAGAGGAAGGCGCGGATGGTGCTCGCGCCCATCGCGGCCAGCCCGAGGCCGGCGAGCAGGCCGAGCCCGACGAGCCTTCCCGTCTCCGCGATGACGATCGCCCCCAGTTGCCGCCGCGTCGCGCCGAGCGCCCCGCGAATGCCCATCTCGCGCATGCGCATCGCCGCCATCGATTCGCCGAGGACGTAGGTCCCGAGGACCGTCAGCAGGAGCGCGATGGCGCCAAGCGCACCCAGGACCGTCGCGCCGAACCGTTGCGGCGCCATCTGACGGCCGATGCGGTCCGCGAGTGACAAGATCGGTGCCGGCGCGACCGCGGGATCGACCGCCTTGACCGCGCCCAGGATCTCCCGGGCGGCGCCGTCGCCGGCCGCCGACGCGCGCACGATCAGCGTGCGATCCACCGACGGCTCACTCTGCCGCACGGGAAAGTACATGTCGAGCGGCTCGAGCACGGACACGCGAGTGACGACGTCGTCAACGACGCCGATGACTTCGACCTCGTCGGGCGGGTGTCCGGGCCGGTGATAGGGCATCGTCACGCGCCGGCCAATCGCGGTGCCGCCGTCGGCGAGCCTCCGGGCGAACGACTCGCTGACGATCGTGACGAGCGGCGCTCCTTGCCCATCGGCCTCGGTGAAGTCGCGGCCTTCGGCCAGGTGAATGCCCATCGTCCGGAAATACGTGTCGTTGACGGCGGTGAACCAGACATCCGTCGGGAACTTTCGCGGCACACCGTCGATCGCCAGGTCCCCGCCCATTCCGCCTTTGAATACGCGCGAGGCCAGTGCTTGGACGCCGCGGTTCGCGCCAAGCCGGCGCTCGCGATCGCCGAAGAACGCGTCCGCGCGCGGCGCGGTGTATCCGTACGGCCGCAGATCGATCTCCGCAGAGACGATGTGGTCCATGTCGAGGCCGGTGTTGAGGCGGAGGGCCGCGGCAAGGCTGCGAGCGAAAAGTGCGGCGCCGGCCGCGAGGACTACCGCGACTGCGACCTGCGCGATCACGAGGGCCGCACGCGTCCGGCGGCGCGTCAGCCGCGGCGTTGAACCGCCTCGCGAGCGCAGGCTCGCCGCCGCGCCGGCGGTCAGCCCGAACGTCGCGGCGATCAGGGAGATGACGAGAGACGCGAGCAGCGCGCCTGCCGCAGCCGCCGCGAGCGCGCGCACGTCGACACGGAGCTGCAGCGCATCGACATCGATGTTGCCCGGCAGGCGGAACGAGCCGATACCGCTGAAGAGCCACCACGCGAACGGCACCGCGCAGACGGCCCCGGCGGCGGACAGCAGCGCACCCTCGACCGCGATGCCGAGCGCCAGACGCACGCGCGACGCGCCCAACGCGATGCACACCGCGAGCTCCTCACGCCGCGACTCCGTGCGAATCAGCAGCAGCATGCCGACCGTCCCGCAGCCGATGAGCAGCAGCAGCCCGACCGTCGTTCCGAGCAGTCGCGCGAACTGCGACAGGCCCGCACGCGCGCGGACCGGCACCGCGGACTGGTTGATCGGCGTCAGCGCGTAGACGGGCCTGGCCCGTCCGGGCGGGGTCGGGTCGAGCGCGGCCAATGCCGCGGTCGCCTGGGCGATCCCGGTGCCACCCTTCAGGCGCGCCACCATCCGGACGCCGGAGGTCGGCGAAGACGGATGCGACGGCTCGGCGAAGTAATTCATCGACGAGCCGTTGGCCACGTCTGCGATGGTGTGGAGCGGCAGGTAGATGTCGGCAGGACGGCTCAGATCGATGCCGCGAAAGCCTGCAGGAGCGACGCCGACGATCGTGACGGGCTTTCCGGCAATCGTGATCGTTGCGCCGATGGCGCTCATCCGGCCGTCGAATTGCCGTTGCCAGTACCGCTCCGTCAGGACCGCGACCGGCGGCGCGCCGCGGCGGTCGTCCGCGGCCGTGAAATCCCGGCCGAGGGGAATCGACACGCCGAGCACGCTGAAGTAATCGTAGGTGGTGAATCCGATCGCCGTCGACACCGGCCTGTCGGCGGCCGTCGCCGCGGTCAGCAGATTTTCGGGCGGCATCCATTCCGCCGCCACGCGTTCGAAGATCCCGCTGTCGCGATAGCGAGGAAACGACGGATAGATGAAGCCGTCGGACACCGCGGGGGCCTGCTTGCCGATCGTCATGACCGTGCCCGGCACGACGAGCCGATCGGCGTCCTTCACCGGGAGCGGGTGCAGGAGCACCGCCGACAGCAACGACCACGTCGCCGCCGCCGCGCCAATCGCGCAGGCCAGCGTGAGGACGGAGACGATCGCGGCACCAGGCCGCCTCGTCAATCGCCGAATCGCCAGCCGGAGTTCGTCCATGTGTCGAAGACCGAAGACCGAGAGCTGAGGGCCGAGGGCCGAGGGCCGATCAGTGTTTATCCGTGTTTATCTGTGGCGTTTATCTGTGGCCTGTCTGTGGCGTTTATCTGTGGCCTTTATCTGTCGCGTTTATCCACGCGCTCCGGTCGGACCACCCGCAATCCACGTATAAGGACGGCGCCCCTTCGACCTTGGTCTTCGAAGCCTGGGGTAGGATTATAAGGATATGGCCGGGTGGGAGGGGTTCTCCGGGATCAACAGAGGGTACGTGCTCGAGCTGTACGAGCGCTTCCGGAGCGATCCGAATTCCGTCGACGCCGAGACGCGCAACCTGTTCCAGCGCTGGACGCCGCCGGCCGACGAGGACCCCGCGGCGAGCGGCGCCGAGGTGCCGGCGTCGATGGCGGTTGCCGCGGTCAACCTGGCGCAGTCGATCCGCCGCTACGGCCATCTCGCCGCGCAGCTCGATCCGCTGGGATCGAAGCCGGTCGGCGATCCGACGCTGCTCGCCGAGCGCCACGGGCTGACCGACGACGATCTGCGCCGCGTGCCGGCGACGCTGGTGTCGTCGCCGCTGACCGCCGACGCGGCGAACATGCAGGAGCTGGTGGCCGCGTTCCGCCGCGTCTACTGCTCGACCACCGGCTACGACTACTCGCACGTGTTCGTGCCGGACGAGCGCGACTGGCTGCGCAACGCCGCCGAAGCCGGCCGCTTCCGCGAGCCCGCCGATCCGATCGATCACGTGGCGCTGCTCGAGCGGCTGACGCAGGTCGACGCGTTCGAGCGCTTCCTGCACCGCACCTTCCCCGGCAAGACGCGCTTCTCGATCGAAGGGCTCGACATCCTCGTGCCGATCCTCGACGAGGTGATCGGCGACGCCGCCGAAGCCGGCGTCACGTCGGCGCTGATCGGCATGGCGCACCGCGGCCGCCTCAACGTGATGGCGCACGTGCTGTGCAAGCCGTACGGGCAGATCCTCGCCGAGTTCAAGGACCCGCTGTCGTCGCGGAGCTTCCGCGAGGACATGGCGTGGAGCGGCGACGTGAAGTACCACGCCGGCGCGCACCGGGCGATCAAGGACGGCCGCGAGATGGCCCTCGAAGTGTCGATGCCGCCGAACCCGAGCCACCTCGAGGCGATCGATCCGATCGTCGTGGGGATGGCGCGCGCGGCCGGCACGCGCGCCGACCGGGCGGGCGCGCCCGAGTTCGATTCCGCGCGCAGCCTGCCGATCCTGATTCACGGCGACGCGGCCTTCCCCGGGCAGGGCATCGTCGCCGAGACGCTGAATCTCAGCCGCCTCCCCGGCTACGAAACCGGCGGCACGATCCACATCATCGTCAACAACCAGCTCGGGTTCACCGCCGACTCGCGGGACTCCTACAGCACGTCGTACGCGAGCGGCCTGGCGCGCGGGTTCAAGATCCCGATCGTTCACGTCAACGCCGACGATCCGGTGGCCTGCGTCGAGGCGGCGCGGCTGGCGATCGCCTACCGCACGAAGTTCCAGCGTGACTTCCTCATCGACCTGATCGGCTACCGCCGCTGGGGGCACAACGAAGGGGACGAGCCGGCCTTCACGCAGCCGCTGATGTACCAGAAGATCGCGGGCCATCCGACGGTGCGCGAGATCTGGGCGCGGACGCTGGTGTCGCGCGGGGTGATCGATCCGTCGCTGCCCGATCAGCTCGCGAAGAAAAACATGGACCAGCTGCAGTCGGTGCTGGACGCGCTGCAGCCGGAACGGGATCTCGTCGAACCGCTGCCGGAGGCGCCGCCGCCCGGCGCCGCCGCGCGGGCGAACACCGCGGTGCCGCTCGATCGCCTCGAGGCGTTGAACGCCTCGCTGCTGTCGACGCCGCCGGGGTTCTCCGTCCACCGCAAGCTGGAGCGCGCGCGCGAGAAACGGCACCAGCTCCTGGCGCAGCCCGACGAGCGCACGATCGACTGGTCCGCGGCGGAGGAGCTGGCGTTTGCCACCATCCTCGCCGACGGCACCAGCATCCGCCTCACCGGCGAGGACGTCGAGCGCGGCACCTTCAGCCACCGCCACGCGGTCCTGCACGACGTCAACACCGGCGGCATCCACGTGCCGCTGCAGTCGCTGCCGCAGGCGAAGGCGGGCTTCGAGATCCACAACAGCCCGCTCTCGGAGAACGGCGTGCTCGGCTTCGAGTACGGCTACAACGTGCAGGCGCCGTCGCGCCTGGTGATCTGGGAAGCGCAGTACGGCGACTTCATCAACGGCGCGCAGGTGATCATCGACGAGTTCCTCGTGTCGGCGCGCGGCAAGTGGGGGCAGCAGCCCTCGCTGGTGCTGCTGCTGCCGCACGCGCATGAAGGCCAGGGGCCGGACCACGCCAGCGCGCGCCCCGAACGCTTCCTGCAGCTCGCCGCCGACATGAACTGCCGCATCGCCAACTGCACCACGGCGGCGCAGTACTTCCACCTGCTGCGGCGGCAGGCGGCGGTGCTGCTGAGCGACCCGCTGCCGCTCATCGTGCTCACGCCGAAGAGCCTGCTGCGGCATCCGCTGGTCGCGTCGGCGCCGCGCGAGCTCGCCGAAGGACGCTTCCGGACCGTGATCGACGACGAGGAGGCGCGCGGGCGCGCCTCGGACGTGCGCCGCGTCCTCGTCTGCTCCGGCAAGGTCTACGTCGATCTCGCCGGCAGCGATCGCCGCGCCGCCGCGCGCGAGATCGCGATCTGCCGCGTCGAGCAGCTCTATCCCGTGCCGTCGCAGGCCCTGCGCTCGATGCTCGCCCAGTACGCGAGCGCGGCCGAAGTGGTGTGGATGCAGGAAGAGCCCGAGAACATGGGCGCCTGGGACTTCATCCGTCCGCACCTGCAGGAGGCGGCCGACGGCCGCCCGGTGCGCGTCATCGCCCGGCCGCGGAGCGCGAGCCCCGCGGAAGGGTCGGCGGCCCGCCACGGCCGGCAGCAGCAGCTGCTGATCGACGCGGCCTTCGCCTCGTCGGAGAGCACCGGCCGGGCCCGGCCCGGCACCAGGCCGGCGCCCGAGCAGGTCGCGGGGTGAACCATGGCAACGCCCAACTTCACAACTCCCAAAACCCAAGGAACTCCCAACGCCCAACCCTGCGACTTGGGAGTTTTTGGGAGTTTTGGGAGTTGGGAGTTGGGCGTTTGTTGGGAGTTGGGCGTTGTGAAGTTGGGAATTGACAGCGTCAGGGAGTCCGAATGCCTGCGAATGTCGTAGTGCCCGAGGTTGGCGAATCGATCGTCGACGCGCGGGTCGCGAAGTGGCTGAAGAAGGAAGGGGACGCCGTCACCGTCGGCGAGCCGCTCGTCGAGCTCGAGACCGACAAGATCGATCTCGAGGTCGCCGCGCCGCAGGCCGGCGTCCTCGGCCGGATCGCGCACGGCGACGGCGCCGACGTCAAGGTCGGCGAAGTGCTCGGCGTGATCGAGGATGGCGAGCGCTCAGGTTCCACCGGCGCGAGTCCCGCCGAAGCTGCGTCAACGAAGACACCCGCAGCGTCCACCTTCGCGCCCGCTGCAGCGTCTCCGGGCGCTTCCACCTCCGCGCCCGTAGCAGCGTTCGCGGGCGCTTCGGTGGACAGGTCGGTGGACAAGAAGGCGGACGCCAAGTCTTCGGAAACCGAAAAGAAACGCTCCACTCCTGCCGCGCGCAATGCGGCCGAGCAGAACGCGGTCGATCTGAAACAGGTCTCGGGCAGCGGCGATGCCGGGCGCGTGATGAAGCGCGACGTCGAACAGGCCGCCCAGAGGCCGGGCCCCCGGCCGGTGGAGGAGAAGAGCGCGCCCAGGCCGATGACGCCGGTCCGCGAGGAGCGTCGCGTCGAAGGGGATCGCACCGAAGAGCGCGTGCGCATGTCGAAGCGGCGCGCGACCATCGCCAAGCGCCTCGTCGAGGCGCAGAGCACCGCCGCGATGCTCACCACGTTCAACGAGGTGGACATGACCGCGGTCATGGCGCTGCGCGAGCGCCACAAGCAGCCCTTCAAGGATCGCTACGGCGTCGGCCTCGGCCTGACCTCGTTCTTCGTCAAGGCCGCCATCGGCGCGCTGCGCGCCTTCCCCCGCGTCAACGCCGAGATCCAGGGGGACGAGATGGTGCTGAAGCACTACTTCGACATCGGCGTCGCCGTCGGCGCCAGCGAAGGGCTCGTCGTCCCCGTGCTGCGCGACGCCGATCGCCTGTCGTTTGCCGCCATCGAGCAGAAGGTCCGCCAGTTCGCCAAGGCCGCCGAGGACGGCACGCTGTCGCTCGCCGATCTCAAGGGAGGCACCTTCACGATCACCAACGGCGGCGTGTTCGGGTCGCTGCTCAGCACCCCGATCCTGAATCCGCCGCAGGTCGGCATCCTCGGCCTGCACGCGATCAAGGAGCGCCCGATGGCGATCAACGGACAGGTCGTGGTGCGGCAGATGATGTACGTCGCGCTGACCTACGACCACCGCATCGTCGACGGCGCCGAAGCCGTGCAGTTCCTCGTCCGCGTCAAGCAGCTGGTCGAGGATCCGGGCGCGCTGCTGATCGAATAGACGGTGAGCACCGAAGTCGCCCGCCTCATCGATCAATTCATCCGCGCGCACGACGGCGACGCGTGGCACGGCTCGCCGCTGAAGGCGAACCTCGACGGGATCACCGCCGAACAGGCCGCGACCCGTCCGCCCAACGGCGCGCACTCGATCTGGGAGCTCGTGCTGCACGCGGCCGGATGGCGCAACGAAGTGTCTCGGCGCGCGACCGGCCAACCGGCCGGCGAACCGCCCGAGGGCGACTGGCCCGATGTCGGCGATCCCTCGCCCGCGCGGTGGCAGGCCGCGCTCGACGCGCTCGACGCCTCGCATCGCGAGCTGGTGAAGATCGTGAGCGGGATGAGCGACGAACAGCTCCTGAAGCCGACCAACGATCCCCGCGACCGCCCGCTCGGCACCGGCGTGAGCTACTACGAACTGCTGCACGGCATCGTCCAGCACGACGCCTACCACTCCGGCCAGATCGCGATCGTTCGGAAGATCCTGGGGTTCTAAGCGCGGCGCGGCGTCGGGCCGAGAGAATAGGGCCCAGGGATGGGGCCAGGGAAAGGGCAGAGGCACGTCGAGTAAAATCACCCTTCCCCTTAGGAGGCCTCATGGACCCCGAAAGACCGGGTGAAGCGCCGTCGCACGATACGGACTTTGCGGCGCTCTGGTCGTCCGACGGCGTCACCCGCTCGCTCGCGCCCACCGCGACGGGACTTCCTGCCGATCTGCCGTTCCTCTTCTCCGGCGGCCAGCGGTTCGGCCCGTACCTGATCGTCCGTCCCATCGGCAAGGGGGGGATGGGGCAGGTCTACGAGGCGGAAGAGATGGAGAGCGGCCGCCGCGTCGCGGTCAAGATCCTGAGCCGCGGGATCGGCGACGAAGAAGAGCGCGAACGCTTCCTGCACGAGGGGCAGCTCGCCGCGTCGCTGAGCCATCCGAACTGCGTCTACGTCTTCGGCACGAGCGAAGTGCAGGGGTTCCCGGTGATCGCGATGGAGCTCGCGCCGGGAGGCACGCTGAAGGATCTCGTCGTCCCCGGGACGCCGATGCCGCCGGCGAAGGCGGTCGACGCCGTGCTGCAGGTGGTCGCCGGGCTGGAGGCGGCCGCGGCGATCGGGATCCTGCACCGCGACATCAAGCCGTCGAACTGTTTCGTCGATCGCGACGGGCGCGTCATGGTCGGCGACTTCGGGCTGTCGATGGCCACGCTGGCGCGCGACGAGAAGACGGTCGCGTTCGCCGGCACGATCCTCGGCACGCCGGGCTTCGCCTCGCCCGAGCAGCTGCGCGGCGACTCGCTCGATCTGCGATCCGACATTTACTCGGTCGGCGCCACGCTCTATTACCTGCTGACCGGACGCGCGCCGTTCGACGACCCGAACGTGCTCACGATGATCACGCGGGTGACGACCGAGGCCGCGCCGTCGGTGGCGCTGGCGCGCCCCGATGTCCCGGGCCGGCTCGCCGGCCTGGTGGCGAGGTGTCTGGCGAAGAAGCCTGCCGATCGCTACGCGACCTATGCCGCGCTGGCCGCCGCGCTCGAACCGTTCCGCACCGCGGCGACGACGCGCGCGCCGCTGGGCCGGCGGTTCCTGGCGGGCTTCGTCGACACCTACGTCGCGGCGCTGCCGCTCATCCCGTTCAACATGTACGTCGGCCTCCGCTTGAACGCGGCCGCCAGCCTGTGGGGCGTGACGATCCTGTCGATCCCGAGCGTCGTGGTGTCGATCGCCTACTACGCCATCGCCGAGGGCCGGTGGGGCTGCAGCGTCGGCAAGGCGCTGTTCAACCTCCGCGTCGTCGATCCGTCGCAGGGTCCGCCGGGAATTCGCCGGGCGGGGTGGCGAGCGGCGCTGTTCATGGTGCCGCCGCAGATCGTCACCGCGCTGGCCGGCATCCTGGCGATGCGACTCCTGACGCAGCCTGGCGGCCCGCAGTCGCAGGCGATGTCGATCGTCGGTGCGGCCTCGTCGATGCTCAGCCTCGTCTGCCTCGCGATCCAGTTCTCGACGATCCGCAAGGCGAACGGCTATGCGGCGATCCACGATCTGTGGAGCCGGACGCGCGTCGTCCAGCGCCTGAAGCCGGTCGAGGCGCGCGAGACGGCGCGGCGGGCGCGGGCGGCGTCGGTGACGCCTCAGGGGCTCACCGCGCGGATCGGTCCTTATCTCGTGACCGACGCGGTGAAGGGCGAAGCCGCGGCGATGACCGCACCGGCGATGGTGGACGGCTACGACGATCGCCTGCACCGCCGCGTGTGGATCGAGCTGCTGCCGAAAGGGACGCCGGCGCTGCCCGCGTGGCGGCGCGATCTCGGCCGCCCGGCGCGCGCGCGCTGGATCAGCGGGCGACGGACCGCGGAGGAATGCTGGGACGCCTATGAGGCGTTCGACGGGCAGCCCCTGTCCGAGGCGGTGGCGTCGAGGCACGGCTGGGCGCGCGTCCGCCACTGGCTTGCCGACCTGGCGCAGGAAGTCGCCGCCGCGCAGCAGGACGGCTCGGTTCCGGAGCTGCGCGACGATCGCGTGTGGATCACGAGCGACCACCGCGCGCGCCTGCTCGACTTTGCTCCGCCCGCCGTTGCCAAGGCCACGGCGGACAAGTCGTCCCTTCAACCTCCAACCTCCGACCTTCAACCTCCGCCCTCAGACCTCAGCGCGTCGCACGTCTCCGATGCGCAGCGCTTCCTCTACGGCATCGCCGCCGGCGCGCTTCGCGGCGTAAGCCCGGCGTCCGCCCGCGAGCAGCGTCCTTCGACGCCGCTGCCGCTGCCGGCGCGCGAGCTGCTGGTCGCGATGCATCGTGGGGAGCTCAAGACCACCGAGGACGTCGCGTCGCGATCCGCCGGGATGCTGCGCGAGCCGGCGGTCTTCCAGCGGCGGCGGCGGCTGGCGCAGCTCGTGACCTGCGCGATCATTCCGCTGGTGATGACCGTGGCGGTGCCCACCGCAATCCAGTTGCGGACGCGCGCGCGGACGACCGACTTTCAGTCCTATGCGCTCGACGCGAGCGTGCAGCGGCTCGTCGCGCTCGAGCGGAAGGGGGAGGCGAACCTGACGAAGGAGGAACGGGAGCAGCGTGAGGCGATCGAGGTCTACATCGCCGAGCGGCTGCGGGGCGCGGCGGAGGAGAAGGCGGCGTACGCGCGCACGTTCCCGAACCTGAACAACAGCGTGCGCGACTACCGGGTGGCGGAGCAGGCGCTGCTGAAGCATACGCAGCGGACGCCCGACGAGATCGAGCGCGCCGACAAGGCCGTCGCGCCGCTCCTCGACGCGCAGACGACCGCCCTCGGCCAGCTCACGCGGCCGATCACGCTGGTGATCCTGACCGCGATGGTCGCGGGGGGCGCCGCCTGCTTCGTCGCCGTGCTCGGCCTCATCGGCGCGGTCGTCGCGCGCGGCGGCTTCACGCTGCGCTCGTTCGGTGCCGCGCTGGTGATCAAGGACGGCCGCAACGCCTCCCGCGCGCGCGCGCTCTTCCGCGCCATCGTCGCCTGGTCCCCGATCGCGCTGTGGATCGCCATCGTCAAGTGGGGACCGAAGATCCAGCAGGCCTCGACCGGCACGGCCTTGATCGCCACGCTGGCGATCGTCCTCCTCGCCGCCGGCGGGGTGTGGGCCTGGCTGCATCCGACCCGCGGGATCCAGGATCGCCTCGCTGGCACGTGGATCGTCCCGCGCTAGAATAGTCGCGTTGGCGACCTACACCGCAAAAGACATCACCGTTCTCGAAGGCCTCGAGCCCGTCCGTAAGCGGCCGGGCATGTACATCGGCGGTGTCGGCAGCACCGGCCTTCATCACCTGGTCTGGGAGATCCTCGACAACGCCGTCGACGAGGCGATGAACGGCTACGCGTCGAATATCGCGGTGACGCTGCACCAGGACGGCGCGTCGGTGACGGTCACCGACGACGGGCGCGGGATTCCGATCGACAAGCACCCGAAGACGAAGAAGAGCGCGATCGAGGTGATCTTCACCACGCTGCACGCCGGCGGCAAGTTCGAGGCGGGCAACTACAAGACCGCCGGCGGCCTGCATGGCGTCGGCGCGAGCGTGGTCAACGCGCTGTCGAAGGAGCTGGTCGCGACGGTCAAGCGCGACGGCGCGACGTGGGAGCAGCGTTTCAAGCAGGGGCATCCGGTCGGGACGCTGAAGAAGCTCGGTCCGGCGCGCGGCACGGGGACCACCGTCTACTTCCACCCTGACTCGACCATCTTTCCGAAAATCGAGTTCGACGGCGAGGTCATCAAGCAGCGGCTCGAGGTCTCCAGCTACCTGCACAAGGGCGTGCGTATCACCTTCGAGGACGAGACGAAGGGCGAGAAGGCCGTCTTCCAGCACGCCGAGGGGCTGGCCGACTACCTGAAGAAGATCATCGGCGAGCGCGGCGCGGCGCCGGTGCACGAGGCGCCGTTCACGCTGATGCGCGAGAACGACGAAAGCGGCATCCGCCTCGATTTCGCGCTGCAGTGGACGCAGTCCACCGACGAGCACGTCAGGAGCTACGTCAACGGCATCCCGACCGGCTCGGGCGGCACGCACGAGAACGGTTTCCGCGCCGGCCTGGGCAAGGCGGTGCGCAACTTCATCGAGACGCACAACCTCTCGCCCAAGGGCGTGACGATCACTGCGGAAGACATCCGCGAAGGGCTGGTCGCGGTGCTCAGCGTGTTTCTCGCCGAGCCGCAGTTCCAGGGGCAGACCAAGGATCGCCTGAACAACCCGGAGGCGACGGCGGCGGTCGACTCGCAGGTGCGGCCGGCGCTCGAGCACTGGCTCAACACCAACATCTCGGTCGCCGAGTCGATCGTGGCGCGCATCATCCTCGCCGCGCGCGCGCGCGAGGCCAGCCGCGCGGCGCAGCAGGAAGTGTCGCGCAAGACGGCGACCTCGAACCGGCTGACGCTGCCGGGGAAGCTGAGCGACTGCACCTCGCCGGGCCGCGACGACAGCGAGATCTTCATCGTCGAAGGAGACTCCGCCGGCGGATCGGCCAAGCAGGGGCGCGATCGCACGCGCCAGGCGATCCTGCCGCTGCGCGGCAAGGTGCTCAACACCGAGAGCGCGTCACTCGCCAAGGTGCTCGAGAACAAGGAGCTGTCCGACCTGGTCACGGCGCTCGGCTGCGGCCTGGGGAAGACCTTCGACCTGGCGCGCACGCGCTACGGCCGGATCATCATCCTCGCCGACGCCGATTCCGACGGCCACCACATCGCCACGCTGCTGCTGACGTTCATCTACCGTCACATGCCGCAGCTCATCACCTCCGGCCGCGTCTACCTCGCCCAGCCGCCGCTCTACCGCATCGACATCGGCAAGGAAACCTACTGGGCGCTCGACGACGACCACAAGGCGAAGATCCTGAAGTCGCACGGCAACGGCCGCGCCAATCCCGAGATCACGCGCTTCAAGGGCCTCGGCGAGATGATGCCGAAGGTGCTGTGGGAAACGACGATGGACCCGAAGACGCGGCGCCTGCTGCGCGTCGACATCGCCGATCAGATCGTCACGGATCGCGTGATCAACGAACTGATGGGAAAGGATCCGTCGGCGCGCTTCCGCTTCATCATGGAGCGCGCCGAAGAAGCGGTGGAATTGGACGTCTGATGGGAAGCGCCTGCGGCCGCGGCGAGCGAGCGCAGCGAGACGAGCCGCAGCGCGTGGGGGTGGGGCCCCACGCGCAGTAAAAAAGGATCCGTCGGCGCGCTTCCGCTTCATCATGGAGCGCGCCGAAGAAGCCGTCGAACTCGACGTGTGAGCGAGCGGCGGCGGCCGTGCGGCGTCCGATGTCGACGGCACCGGGCTCGCGTTGTGCCAAAAGCGGCCGCAGTCTAACATCGTTGCCGCGATGACTGACTCCGGTTCGCGGTGGCGCGTGCACAAGTTCGGCGGCTCGAGCGTCGCCGACGCCGAGTGCATGGCGCGCGTGGCGGCGATCCTCGAAGACGATCCCCGCCCGCGCATGGCGGCCGTGCTGTCGGCCTGCCGGGGCGTCACCGACGCGCTGCTGCAGCTGGTGGCCGCGGCGGAGCGCCGCGACGCCGACCTCCGCGATCGGCTGACCGCGCTCAGGGAACGGCACGCCACGATCGCCGCGGCGCTGCTCGACCCCGCCGAGGCGTCGGCCCGTGTCGCCGAGATCGACGGCGACTGCGCCGAGATCGCCGGCCTGCTCCACACCGTCAGCGTGATCCGCGGCGCCCCGGCCTCGCTGCGCGATCTCATCGTCGGGTTCGGCGAGATCTGGTCGACGCGGATCTTCTCCACCTACCTCGCGCGGCGGAATCGCCGCCGCGCCGTGCGCTGGATCGACGCCCGCGATCTGATCGTCGTCGACTGGGGACCGCTCGGGCCCACCGTCCGCTGGACGGAGTCGTCGGCCAATCTCGCCCGCCTCAGCCCCGGCGACGAGACGCTGATCGTCACCGGCTTCATCGCGCGCGACGCGCAGGGGCAGCAGACGACGCTCGGGCGCAACGGCAGCGACTTCACCGGGTCGATCGTCGGCAACCTGCTCGACGCCGACGAGATCCACATCTGGACGGACGTCGACGGCGTGCTCAGCGCCGACCCGCGCCTGGTGCCGGACGCGACGATCATCGACTCGCTGTCCTACGAAGAGGCGATGGAGCTGGCCTATTTCGGCGCCAAGGTGATCCATCCGCAGACGATGGCGCCGGCCGTGGCGCGGGGGATTCCGATCTGGATCCGCAACACCTTCGCGCCCGAGAAGCCGGGCACGGTGATCTGCGCGCGGCCGCAGTCGAACCACCAGGTCAAGGGGATCACCAGCATCGACGGCTTGGCGCTGATCAACCTGGAAGGCGCCGGGATGATCGGCGTGCCGGGCACGGCGCAGCGGCTCTTCGGCGCGCTGCGCGAGCACGGGATCTCGGTCGTCCTCATTTCGCAGGCGAGCTCGGAGCACTCGATCTGTTTCGCGGTGCCAGACGCGGAGGCGCCGCGCACGGCGGAGATCGTCCGCGAGACGTTCAAGGGGGAGCTCGAGCGCGGGCAGATCCAGAGCGTCGGCGTGACCGGCGGCTGCAGCATTCTTTCAGTGGTCGGCGACGGCATGGCCGGCACACCGGGTGTCGCGGCCAAGGCGTTTTCCTCGCTCGCGAACGTCGGCGTCAACGTGCGCGCGATCGCGCAGGGATCCTCGGAGCGCAACATCTCGATGGTCGTCGATCGGCCGCAGGCGGGGCGCGCCCTGGGCGCGGTGCACTCGGCGTTCTACCTGTCGCCGCATACGGTGTCGATCGGCCTGGTCGGCCCCGGTCACGTCGGCGCGGCGCTGCTCGACCAGATCGCGCTGCAGGCCGAGCGGCTGATGCGCGACTTCCGCCTCG
>Ga0134125_10004708_pt1 | contig 15573 bp, 13 predicted proteins | sample KB31751_FD_96464 | JGI IMG/M metagenome (GOLD analysis project Ga0134125, IMG submission 96464) | Terrestrial soil microbial communities with excess Nitrogen fertilizer from Kellogg Biological Station, Michigan, USA - KB3-175-1 | ecosystem: Environmental > Terrestrial > Soil > Unclassified ... | reverse complement strand
CGTCGCCGCGCGCGTCTCGGGCAGCTTGAGGACTTCGAGCGCCCGCGCCCGGTTGGGCAGCCGGCGAATGAACCCGCGCTCCTCGAGCGCCGAGATCAGCCGGTGGACCCCCGATTTGGACTTCAGCTCGAGCGCTTCTCGCATCTCGTCGAAGCTGGGGCTGACCCCATCCTCCTTCAGCCGGTCGTCAATGAAGAGCAGAAGTTCGCGTTGCTTGGCGGTCAACATCGGCCTGTCCCCGTCACCCCTGTGGAACGAACGGAGAACGTGTAGGCAACAAAGCGGCTCGGGTCAAGCGGCCGGAGGGAGTTCGGGGTATAGTGATATCGGCCGGATTAGTCGCGAGTGACCACACCTCGTGTTTGCAATAGTGAAAGGCGGCCACCAGGGCGTCTCGGCAATGAGCTAAGTTGGAGCAACGCCGCGCAGAAGCCGCAAATGAACTTGCTGCCTTTGACGCTTCACATATTTGGTGCGACAAATCCCAGGGCTCGGTGGTTAGCGTTGGGGGTTCGATGTGATCACCGCGTCCGATCTGTACGACTACGTTTCGTGCCCGCGTCGAGTATACCTCGACCACTTCGGTGACCCGCAGCAGCGAGACGCCGTCAGTCCATTTGTTCGCCTGCTTTGGGAACGCGGCTCTGCGTACGAACGCCAGGTAATCGAAGGCCTCCAGGCGGGTGAATACGTGTCCCTTAAGGACCTGCCGCCGGAAGCAAAGGAAGCCGAGACGCTGCGTGCGCTAAGGGCGGGAGTGCCGCTCATCTACGGCGGTCGAATTTGTGCAGATGGGCTCCTTGGAGAACCCGACCTCCTTATCCGGCGAGGAGACACTTACATTGCTGCCGATATTAAATCCGGTCGTGGCGAGGAAGGTGAGCCAGACGAGGACGATCCATCACTCAAGGTCCACTATGCAGTCCAGGTGGCGCTCTATGCAGACGTCCTCAACCGCATCGGCTTCGGGAGAGGGCATCTCGGAGAGATATGGGACATCAAAGGAGCGCACGTGCCGTATGAGCTTGATAGCCCTCGCGGCCCGCGTACGCCTGAGACATGGTGGGAGCGTTACCTTGACGTCCTGAGTTCCGTTGACCGGATTGTCACGGGCGGGGATGTGCCCGGACCTGCGCTCGCGTCCTGCTGCAAGCTCTGCGTGTGGCGCAGCTTCTGTCGCGAAGAGATCGATGCCACGGGCGACTTGACATTGATTCCTCAGCTTGGACGTGCCCTGCGAGACGGGCTGTCAGACCGGATTAGCTGCATATCGGATTTTGCCGCCTGCAATCCGGATGGCTTTATAGAAGGTAAGAAGACGTGCTTCCGCGGACTTGGGCCTGATCGGCTTCGCAAGTTCCACCAACGGGCACAGTTACTGACTTCAGCCGATGCTCGCCCGTTCTTAACGAAAACGGTCACTCTGCCGCGCACTGCTGTCGAAGTCTTCTTCGACATTGAAGCGGACCCGATGAACGACATCGTCTATCTGCACGGTTTCATTGAACGCCGAAACGACGATCCAACGACAGACGCTTTTACCGCAATCTTCGCCGATGACACGTCAGCCGATGCGGAGCGAACAGCCTTTGCTGAAGCGATAGCGTGGCTGGAAGAGCGCCCGGAAGCCTCGGTATTTTATTACAGCAAGTACGAGCGAACGATGTACCGGAAGCTTTGTGAGAGATATCCTGACGTGTGCACCGGCGACGCGATAGAAGCGATATTCACGCCACCCCGTTCGATAGACCTCTATTTCGATGTTGTGCTCCCAGCGACAGAATGGCCTACGAACGACCACTCAATTAAGACGCTGGCGAAGTATCTCGGCTTTCAATGGCGGGACACCGACCCTAGCGGCGCATCATCAATCGAATGGTACCACCGCTGGCTTGAGACACGCGATCCAGCAATTAAGCAGCGCATCCTAGATTACAACGAGGATGATTGCAGCGCGACCGCAGTGCTTTTGAAAGGAATTCGCGAACTGGCTCTCGACGCGTAGCGAGCAGTCGCGAGTGGCCGCAACTGCGCTGACTGAGGTTAGTTACCTAGCTTACTTTGCTCAGCCGAAGCTTTGCGTTGTGCACCGCTTCCGGAGAGAACCGATCGGGATACTTGGTTACCAGGTATTCGCCCGTCAGCTCTACCAAGCCTCGCTCGACGAGGGTCCGAAAGCCGTCCGTTTCCTTCGTATCCAATGCCCAGTCTTCAAGGCACTGAACAACACCTTTGTCGCGAATTTTGCGCCGTGTGTAGCTCGCGGGTTGCTTGCGTCCGTGCTTCTCGGCCAACAGCTCCTCATAGGCAGCAAGCGTCACATAAAACTCCCGCTCCAGAGGGTCATCATAGTGGATGCCTTCCAGTTCGCATCGACGGCGAAATGCTTCATTGTAAATGTCGTCGCGGCCTTGCCGCTTCGCGTTGCGCATTAACGTCTCAAGCTGCTTAACATCCGTGTACGCGGAGATCGGCTTAGCCACGATGCAGTTTCTCCAATCAGTAGCTAACAGGCGAGTCGATGGAATTGAGAATTGGCAAGCGACCGTGGCGCACCCGGTGCATATTCAACCAGCCACGTTCGACAGCATTGATATCGCGACACTCAAGCCACTGAAACAGCACGGCCCGGCCCTCAGCTGTAGGCGCTACCTTCATAGGATCGTCCAGATGCTGGAGCATTCGGCTGCGAAGGGATGTAGCTAAGCCCGCGTACAGGATGTGGTTACTCGCGGTAGTGAGCACGTAACAACCTGAGGTGCTCGGAACGAACTTCGCGCGGTCACGTCGGAAGGGTTCCAAAGCATTTGGCACGGGTCGCAAATCTATGATCGTCAAATGTCGATCTCGCTCGCCATGCCACTCTTATGAAGCGCCCCCGCGAGTTCCTGGACAATCACAGCAAAAGCGGCCGCATTGAGCTGCCCAGCCTTGCCGCCCGTTTTCCAGAATTCGGGGTGGCCGACGCCAGCATAATCGCCGTCCAGATTCTGAAAGCACTGCTCCAGTGAAGATTTCATAGCCTCCACTTTGAAGGTGCCCTTATCCATCATCCTCGTAAAAAACGGGATGGAAAATCTGCAAAACAGCTCAACACCGTTATACTTGTAGAGAGTTTCTGAATCTCCGTCGTCAAGAATCTCAGCTATCGCTTTCCAATAGTTCAAGAATACCTTCTTCTCCCTATCGAAATCCTTCAGCGCAGTAATAGGGTTGTTTGCTGTAAGAACATATTTTATAATCGCTCTGGCGAAAGTCTCCTGCTTAATCGTGTGTCCTAGCCTCTGTGTATTCGCCATCTGAATTCTGGAGAACCACGGAGATTCTGGTGTTGAATTTAAGAATTCAAGCATTTTCAACGCACGGTCGACTTCACCGCGTTCTACGATGCGCTGTATCCAGCGCGGCAAACTTGGAACGTCCTCAAACTCTATTGCTCCCGTGAGCCGCGCCATGATTTGTTGCTCAACACCCTTGTCGACGCTCTTCTGCGTAGTGTTGACGATGAGAAAATGGCACATCTGAGCGAGTTCGCTCAGGTTGGAGGCGATGTTCACCGGGACTTCGAAATCTAGAACGCGGTCATCCTTCGCTGCAGCAAGTTTGAGTCCCTCCAGCCGATGCTGTCCATCAACAACACTGAATGGCCCGATTGCATCCGTATCAATTGTGAGGGTGTTGTTTTGCTCATTGACATAGAGCTGCTTGTCAGTCGCGAGGAAGACGGACGTTGGGAGAAAAGCGTCTTCCGTGTCCTGGCCCGCAAGAACATACTCAGCCAATCGCTTAGCTCTCGCAGTGTTCAATAGTCGCTGATACCCTTTTTCACTGCTGTCGGGGTCCAACGTGTCGACGCTATAGAAACCAGGTTGCAGCAAGTCCCGAACAGGAATTGCTGTTGCGAAAAGCGAGAGCGTGCCCTGCTGAACACGCGCCGCCGGAACTGTTATGGTCGCCATACGCCCCCTTCATTTGAAATTATTTCGGCGGCTTGAACGCCGCTAGGACTGTCTCCGCTTCCTCTGATCGCAACAACAGCCCACGTTCCAATGTAGTCCGCGCCAATTCACGCTGTGAAAGAGCCTTGCGCTTCGCGGCGTCAGCTTCGTCGTTATGTTTCCGCATTTGTTTCAATAGACCATCGTCCGGATAGGGCACTCTAAGGTCCTTAATTAGCTTCCAGCGGGTCCTTGTGCGGTTCGCCCCCGACGCTGACAGGAGGATATCCGAGCGGACTTCTGGGGAACGGAGCACGAGCTGTATGGCCACTGAGTCTCGACCGTCTAATGGTTTGAGTACGGTATATTCATTTGAAACAACCGAACCGTCGAGTTCTGGCGGGACAACGGCAATACTGCCGTGGCTGGCTGCAATGTTTGAAATTACGATGTCACCCGTCCGGACCGGGTACAGCTTCGCATAGGAACCTTCGGCAGGAAAGATTTCTTCTCCCGCCTCGGCAATGCCTTCGTACCTCACGACCATCACTCGAACGGGTTCTGGATAGTCCTTCGTTATAACCTCGTCCGTTTCGTACTTGCGAGGTCGGACCAGACTGGAAAGTGGCAATACTTCGAAGCCTTTGCTTTGCCATTCGGCGACGCGACGGCCTGGAGACACGAGACAATTCTTCACGTCTAGTCGGTCAGTCACCCGCGAAGCCGGAACAGCGTAGGTCGAATCCTCGCCCGTAAGAAAGAGCTCATACTCCTTCATCACGGTTTCAATCTCCCGATCCGCCTGCCTGCGCAGTTCAGCGTCACCCGCGCGGGGACGTTGACGTTTGGGATCATCTAAGCCGACGTATCGGCAAGGGTACATGAAAACCGGTGGCTGAGACTGCACCTTGGTTGGATCGCGCTTCTCGGCGACTACAAACGAGGTCTTTACACGCGCATTCGCCCGCTGGAATGCGTCGCCGGGCAAGCTGACGACGGCCCTGATCAGGAACCAGCTCCTAAGTTGGTCACGAAACCATTGGTAGTCGTCGCCGCTCAGAATGCCGTCATCGATCACGGTTACTAGTCGACCACCGGGTTTCAGGATGTCGGCGTAGCGCTCCATGAAAAGCAACGCAGAGCGAACTGAAGCTCGAGGAGCGCCGTTCTCCCGACCAATGTCATATTGATCCAGAAGGGCGCTTCCTGCTTCCGTCGAGCGATCCACGGCTTTCGCAAAGGGTGGATTGGTCAAGGCCACATCAAAGCAAGGAGCCGTCAGTAGCTTTCGGATTTCAACCTTTTCTTTGGCAGTCTCCGGGGTATCCGTCCGTTCGTCCGCCTGCTGCTTATCCAAAGCGTTCAAGTGATAAATACGAGTTCCGCCGTCACCGTGAAGATACATATTAAGGCGAGCGATCCGCGCCAATTTTGGAGCGTTCGCTACGTCTACCCCGACGATATGATTGTTCGCGATTTCGAGCTTGAGTGCCGTGACCTCGTCGGCGGAGAGGTTCATGCGGCCAGCCTTGGTCCACATGTCTGCCAATGCGTCGATAAGAAAACCGCCGCTTCCACAACACGCATCCACAATCGTGTCCGTGTGACGCGTACCGCCTTCTACGGGTACGACAACCTTCAATTGCGCCAGACCCACCCCCAGCTTGACCAAGCTCCTAGGCGTGAAAAACTGCCCGAGGTCTTTGCCTCGCATTGTCGCATTCAGAAACGTTTCAAACAATCGGCCGTTCAAATCAGCATCGATGCCGAAGAGGAATATACCTTCAAGTTTTCCGACTACGCCTTGAATAGTCTCCGGCTTTAGCCGAATTACATCGTTTTGATCGAAAATCCGTTTACGTTTACCTCTCGCGATATCTACTTCCAAATCACTCATAAATTGACGGAATTGTATATCGCTGATCGGGTTGGCGGTTGTTTTGTCGTGACGTTTAATCCAATCGACTGAAAACGGAACTTCGCTGGCAGGCAATTCAATCGCGCTATCTCTTAGAATGTCCGGATATTTGTCTCTTATGTTTCTATCAGACATCAGTTTTAAAGCAATAATTTTCACAAATTCTGTGAAGGCATCGGACTGGCTAATGTCATCTTTTTTGTAGATGTGCTGGTGGCACCAGGCGAACGCTGCATTTACATCGGCTAATGATTTTTTCTCTATTCTGATGGTGTCGGACTGACTTCGCGCATGCTGTGCTTGTTCAAGCACATCACGCCTCAGCATACCCACCAATTCACCGTACTTCTTGTTCCCTTTGACGAAATCAGAGAACTTCAGCTCAAGGAGCGGGGCGTTGCGGTCTGGGTCGTATAGACGCGTCAGACCGCCGTTCGTGAGCAGATGATAGCGGACCACCTTGCCTCGTGAGGTACCATTTAGGAGTACGCAGTAGGCGCGTGGCTGCCACTCGTGATCGTCGAGTTCCTCACCGGGAGCTTTGGCTTCCACGATCCAGCTGATCTTCCGTCCCACTTGAAGCCCGAAGTCGGGGCGGTAGTTAGCCCTGGGATGTCCGCGCATCCCTCCGATAAGCAGCTCTTTGAGACTCGTCTTTGGTCTGATTTCTGGATCAGAATACCCAAGACTTTCGAGGAAACGTCGCACGAACGATTGCTCGACATCGGCTTCGTTCCGAAGTGAGCTTAAGTCACAGAAGTCATTGGTCAAACCCAGATTCTCCCGCCCAAAACGGACCGCTCCGCCACCTTCTTATGCAACGACGGCGCTCCCGGAAATCCTCCAGCGAATTATTTATTTAGGCGCTTGACCACGTGCGCATGCCCCTCGAACTCTGCGCCTCAGATTTGACGGATCGGTGTTCAATCGGCGTGCGGCGGCGCGCAAGCCGAGCTGATCGACCAGCGCTCGCCCGTGCTCGATCTCCTCGCGGTGTTCTTCGTAGACTTGGTGGAGCAGACGCTTCGCATCCGGGAGCCGACCCACAATCTGGTGAAGACTTCGCTCAGATACCCGGCTCGGACATTCCAGTACGGACCTCACGGTGGCCGCCGAAACGCCGATTGCTCTGGCAGATGCTGCAATACCCCACCGGCCGATCAGCGGTTGGAGGTCATTTGAAAGTGAGGCCGGATCAACGGGGCCAACTCCATACGTCGGCAGCGCATCGGAGCTTAGGCCAAGCACGGCTTGTCGTTCCCAATCGTTCGCTTCCTTGCCGATATGCCGGACCATCGACACTCGCACGTGCCGTCGCCACGTCGTTCCATGGTCAAAATAGTCGCCGTTGAGGAACTTGGATTCGGGGTGGAGATGATAATTCGAAAGTGCGTCGGCGTAGGATTTGAGCCGGTGCGCGGAGATTCGCGTTCCTGTCTCGCGATCAAATGCCGTTTCGACCGCCTTGCGGAGGTCGCGGTCGAAGAGAGCAATCGGCTTGAGCGGCTTGTTGGGTCCATGCCGGCATTGGGCGTTCGTAACGATGAGCTCCTCGGCTAGGGGAAGCGCCGCTTGCAGCGCATAGAGGAACCCAAACGGCTTTACCTGCTGCCGATAGCAACGCCTCGCATTGTAGCGTCTGAACCAGCGCAGCAGGTCAGGGGTCGTCGCGCCGTAGCGGCTCACTGCCGGGGCAGCGAGCGCCGGGTGATAGTCCAGTTCTAGTCTGTCGGACTGTCCCGCAAGGGCGGCAGAGACGATTTGCCACCACAGGTCATATTGCCAGCGTTGGCCAGCCCCCTTCTTCAATACCGAAGAATGTGGCGTCGGAATGTGTGCTGGGGCATCATGCGCGCCGTAGGGCGCGATCAGGTGCCCAAGCCCATGTTCGGAGACCTTGCGCATCACCGGCTGCCGTTCCGCAGTCAGATTGAACAGCGCATAGCGCTTTGCCGAGACGGCCCAACAGTGAAGCGGTTCGCGCTTTGCGGGATCGGATAACGAGAGGTTTTCTTCCTCGATCTTCAAGATCGAACCGCCAAAGTCATATGGGTTGAGCGACGCAAACCAATCGACGATCTCTTGCGTGCGCCTCTCGAATTCCGCTGGATCAATACCATCCGGCCGGGCAATCGCGATGCTGTCCGTATCGCAAAAGCACCATTCGAGTTCCCGATCCCGCACAAGCCGTTCGGCCGTGGCGAGCATCAGCCGCGCCGCGCCGGTTATCAGGGTCGCGAGCAACGGGTGAAAGAATGGGCCCGGCTCTTCAGCCTTGTCGGTGCGGAAACTGAACGGCTGACAGGTGGAACTATGAACCGTTGTCGCTACCCTCTTGGGCTGCGTTGCGACGTTCACTTCCACGTAGATTCCGTAGCTCGTGGCATTGGCCGCGATCTTCAGCGCGTTCTGCGCGATATCCAGCGCCTCTTTTTCGGCCCCGCTTGCTGCATCGCGCTGCCCTTTGATCGATTGGCGAAGCTCGATCACGCGTTTGAAGAAATCATGCCTCGCCGGATCAACGCGGTATTCCAGGTTGCCGCCGATGTTTATGGGGTTGAGGTCCGGCTGAACTGGACCCGGACTGAACGCAACGGCCTCGACGATTTCGGGGGCTTTGCCCGTCAACAGCTTGGAAGCGATGCAATCGTGCAGGGTGAACCACAAAGGAGTTTCCGAGCTAAGATAGTTCGTGCCGATCGTGCTCTGCGCCTCGCGAGAATAGCTCGCTCGCACCGGGAAAATGTCGGCATCAGGGCGAACGCGAACCAGCATCGTCAATTGCCGCCAGAGACGCGGCGATTGGAGCTGTTGAAGATCCACGCTTTCCAGGAGTTGTCGGGCTGCAGCGGTCGCGTCGCGCCATTCGATCCCTTGCGCAGTGACGAAGCGCCATAGCCCCATCAGCACACAGACCGTGGGGTACATGGACAGGAAATCGCAAAGGATCACATGTCGAATTTCTCGCCTGATCCGAACCTCGGAACGGCCGCCGAAGTAAGTGCCCATGACTTGAGCAAGCATGGCGCAGGGAAAGTCGGGCTGAACCTTGCGCCAGGGCGCGATGCCCATGTCCTTCAAATAGCCTTTGCCAATGCTGGCTTCGCTGAATGCTTTTTCCGGGGAAAGGCTCGCGAGTTCCAATCGGCTAAAGCGCTCGCATAATTCGACGTAGCACTCCCAAGTGGTTTGCACGTCGCCCACGGCATAGCAGACCATCTCTTTGGTGATCGGACCGGCGAAGTCGTCGAACTCCAATTTGGGATTTGGAACATTCAGGAATTGAGACAGGCTTCGAAGCGAAAAAGAGCGAGCGAACAGCGCTCCGGCAAGAGTCTTGAGGTCGAGAAAATGACCGGCCCTATGCGGTGACTTGCCGCCGCGCTTTCGAGCGCTTCGATCGTCAGGCTGGCGCATTGCCGCCGCAAATCGAATGAACGCCGAGCGCGCCGAGCGATGCCGCACCTGGACATGCGGGAATATCTTTTGGTGCGAGAGCTTGAATGTAAAGCCGCCGCGCATTTCGGTGCGGGCAGAATTGTGATGAATGGCAATTCGCGAAATATCGAATGGCAAATTAAAGCCGATGATTGCCGCTCGGCAGAGATAACCAATTCGATAGAAAACCTGATCGGCGAATTGGTCGCGGGTCAGCAGTTCTAGATCATTTTCGTTTGCATAGGCGCGCAGCCTTGCCAGCTCGTCGGGCGTGACGCCTTCGGGATCAAAGAAGATTCCCGCTTCGTGCAGCTCGCCTCCCTTGCGAACCTGATAAGTCCCGAATCGTAGCGCCTGCCCGGCATCGGTTGTTGTCTCTGTGTCGAATAGGACAGCCCAGGGCGAGGCTGGAACTTTCGAGGCTTTGCGCGTCAGCTTGGGTTTCTTAGCGCCGCTAATTTCGATGAATTGCGGAGCTGCGTAGGCCCGAAGTCCGATCGGCAGCTCGTCGGTTACGAGCGGCGCGATCATACCGCGCTGTCCACCGGCTTCGGCGCGGAGCGCTCGATCAGCTCGCGTCCGAATTTCTCCAGCGTCTCGATGATGCGCCGAAACAGTTGAGCCAATCCGAGCAGGAAGTGTCCAATCGCCGCCAGCATCGGCTCAGCGTCAGGATTGAAGGGAGGAAGCGCCTTCTGATCATCGCTAATCTTGCGGTGGCAGTTTCGACAGAGAATGACGGTGGTTTCGTCGTGGTGCTGTCCAGCCACGTGGTGCAATTCCAAGCATTCGGATGCCGTCTCTGGGCACATTGCGCATACCGGCTCATTTGTGCCCAGCTTCTCTAGGCGGCGTTGCTTGCGCGCCTCCCGCTTCCATTCTTCATCAGTCACTTCTCAAGTCCTTTCATTGAACAAGCCGGTAGACCTCGTGGAACACCTCGCTCCCGGCGCTAGCGAGGCGGTGAAGGGTGTTGGGGTTTGTTTCGAGCGGGTGCGGCCTGCCTCTGGCGTCGACGACCGAGCGGCCTTCGAAGGGCCTCAGCAGTTCGATGTCATTGCTGCGGAGGAATTGTTGAACGGCGGCAAGATGGCGGCCGTTCAGTGAAAGTTGCTCCGGGTCCGCTAAGGTTAGGTTCTTCACCTCCCGCTCGGTAATCACGGTCATTCGGCGAGGGCGCCGGTCGGTTATGAGCCATGAACGGCCCTCCCGCTTTGCGAGCGAATTCTCTCTCAGGAATCGGCGGAATCGCTCCGGCGAAACGCCTGCTGTCTTTGCGGCGAGGCCTTGTTTGTTGACATTGCGGAGCAACTTGAGCGCGGCCTCAAGCCGTTCATCGTTGCTGATTGTCTTACTGCCGCGGATTGGCTTTTCGCCCGCTCTTGCGTGACCACGAGCCTGAGACCGGCTCAAACCGCGAGCAGCTGCACGCTTCAGGCGGCGCTGGTACTCGGCCTTGTAATTGCGCTGACGCGCCATGATCGTCCCCGAGACTGGTTTCGGGTTGATCAGACCGCGAGGGCAGTCGCCTCCGCTAGGGAATCAACTGGCGATTTCAGTTGTTGCCGGTTTCTGCCAGTTCTTGCCGATAGGCCTTAAGGTGCTCGCGAAGACTGCGTTCGCTGACCGGCGCGACGCTCTCACCTGGCGGTGCGAACTTCGCTAGGTATTTGTCGTTGAATGCCTTTAGCAGGCGAGCGGCAGAAAAGTGCTGATAAACCGGGTGATCGGCAAACAGCTCCTGCAACACTTCGCGTATTTTTGGATATTGGCTCGGCCGTCCGCCGCGACGGTCTGAATTCGCAGCCAGGCTCCGACTTTTCCTTTCGAGCGGCCTGTCGGGCTCATCGGAAAGGCAGATTCGCACGTCATTGTATTGCCTACCGAACCCGGAAATTCGCCCGAGCTGCCAATCAATATCGACGTCTGCTGATTGAAATAAAATTTCTGGAATTCGCTCGGCTTCGGTTTTCAGATCCGGAGAAATTTGCACCCCGAGCGCTATGATCTCTCCGGTGCCAATTCGCTCTCGGATTAACATTTGCATGTCCAATTCGAGGAATTTGGACAAGCGCTCATTTTTACCGCTGTCCCGATAGCGCTCCTTCAATTCCTCAGGGCTATAAATAAACCAGCTGGAATAAAGACCGTCTGCAGTTTGCCAATTGCTGTGCGCGTCCCGATTTGAGTCAAATTTCCTGAGAAATTCCCGCTTTTTCACCACGTTTTCTCGCGACCGATTCCACTCATTTTGCTATGCATTTGCTGAATTCCTGAAGGGGTTTAGCACGATGTTTGAACAAGCCGAATTGGGTCGTTCCGACCTTTCTGATTGGCAGGCCCGCGGCGAACATTGGATGCGCCATAGCGCTAATATTGCCGCTGCAAATAAACGGAAGAAACGGGAGCGGAACACCGTCCCGCTGATCCTTTGCGGACATGGCGTCTCTCTCCGGATCAAACATGGTGCGCTGGTAATTCGGGACGGGTTTACGCATTATCCACAACAGCAGAAAACCTACTGTTTCTTCCCTCGCGACCTTGACCTTCCCCCACGTATCATTTTGCTCGACGGCAGTGGGAGTCTTTCATTCGAGGTACTCACTTGGCTTTCTCAGCAGGGGATATCGCTCGCAAGGGTAAGCTGGAGTGGCGACGTGGCAGCAGTCGCGAATGGGAACGGCTATTCGGGTGATTCCGACAAATTACGATGGCAGCGGGAGACCCGAACGGACCAGAGCCGAAGGTTCGCGTTCGCGATAGACCTAATTCGCTCGAAGCTCATCGCGAGCCTGCAGACACTTGAAGAGCAAGTGCCCAGCTCGGCGGTTCGCGATATCGCCGTCTCAAAGGCTACTGATGCAATTGCGCGCTTAGCGAGAGAGTCGTTCCCGAGCATGAACGACATCTTCGCAATCGAGGGTGAATGCGCCTCAGCGTACTTCGCCGCCTGGCGCGGGATGCAATTGCGCTGGACGGGATTGTCGCGCCGCCCCATTCCCGAAAGCTGGCACGCGTATTCCGGACGTGCCTCGTTCGCGAATGGCGGGCGCAAAGAGAACCGCAATGCGTCGCATCCAGTGAATGCGATCCTCAACTACGCTTATGCGGTGAAGCTCTCGGAATTGCAGATGCAAACCATCGCCGATGGCTATGATCCGACTATCGGTATCATGCACGTCAGCGAGCCCGGCAAGCCCGCATTCCTTCTTGACCTGATCGAACCCGAACGGCCGAAAGTTGACACAGAGGTGTTGCGGCTCATTCGTCAACAGCCGCTTGCATCGGCCGATTTCATCATCCGTCCAAATGGTTCGTGCCGCTTGTCCCCGCAATTAGCTCGAACTGTTGCTACGCTCGTGCTGACCGGCTCATGAGCGCAGACAGGAGTCCCCCATGGTTGCGACGAAAAGGCACCGCAAACGCCGCCCGGTTGAAGAGTGGGGAAGCTTCCTCTTCGCAATCGAAAAGGTCCATTCTCACTACAGCTTTGGCGACGGCTCTCACCTCGACCGAACCGCGCACTCGGAATATCTCCATCCGGAAGTGGAGGCCACATGCGTGGCACCGGAGAAGTTCAAAGGTCGAACGACAAGGTTCACACTGATTGGCGATCGCTCAACGGAGCGTGATCTTTGGTCACAAACATATACTCTCGATAAGCACGAAGCTGGCGTGGGCACGCTCACCTTCCGAGGCGCACAATCAGATTACCTTGGCTCAGTGCCGTTCGATGCGCTGTGGAATGTGATCGCCACCATCCGGAGTGGCGGGTTTCAGTTTATCTACCTTCATGGTGCTGCCATCAAGTACGGCAGCGCGAGGATCAAATCGATCGGATTCTATGAAGAGTTCGACCTCGATAACGTATAGGTTTGAAGCGCCGAATCGCCGAGTGGGGGCGCGTGCATGTCACAGAATATTGTCATTTTCTCGGATGGTACCGGTCAGCGTGGCGGACTCCACTTCGACGAGCGCCGCAGCAACATTTACAAACTCTACAGGGCTACCCGAGCGGGACCTGACAGCACGGTAGATGCGAATGCCCAGCGAGCCTTTTATGATCCGGGTATTGGATCGCTCCCGGGCGGCATTGACTCATTGGGTGCCTTTATTCGTTCGGCCTACAACGTCGTTAGCCAAGCGACCGGCATGGGCATTACGAAGAATATCATCGACTGCTATGCCGAGATCATTCGCTTGTGGGAGCCCGGCGACCGAATCTTCCTTTTCGGATTTAGCCGCGGCGCCTACACCGTGCGCTGCCTGGCAGGCGTGCTCAAGTGCTGTGGTGTTCCACGTGTAGACGCAAATGGAGTCCCTATTCGGCGCGATCCAGGGACCGCGCATTCATTCGCCCGCCAGGGTGTGCGAATATTCAATTACACGAACTCGCGTCCTGAGCATGATCGCACTCGTCGCCAGGCGGAACTTCTGGCGCAGCGAGCGTCTCTGGCTGCTCAGTTCCGGGAGCGACACGGATGCGATGGAACAGATGGCGGGAACGCTCGACCGTACTTCATTGGCGTATTCGACACTGTCGCATCGCTTTCCAATCCTGAATCCGTCGCCATCCTGGGGCTTTTCGGAACTATTGCCTTGGCGCTGATCAGCCTCGCGTCGACCTGCCTGCCAGGCTCCTATTTGCAGTGGTTCGTCTCGCTTTTCGTTATCGGGCTGCTCGGCTCGATCGCGATCAACCTGCTGACCCGGCTCCGATGGGCGCCCAGACTTTCGGGCATTCCATGGTGGCGCACGATCCATCTCACCACCGTCAGGATGAAAATGTACGATACCGATCTCGACGACGCGGTAACGTTTGCACGCCAAGCTATAGCTATCGACGAACGGCGGGCGTCGTTTCAACGGGTCCCGTGGGGTCAACCGAGCGAGGGGGCGCGTCCGCCCGTGAACGGCGTCGAGTCATTTGTTCAGGAATGGTTCGCGGGCGATCACTCGGACATCGGCGGAAGCTATGCCGAAGATGAATCGCGATTGTCTGATATTACGCTTGAGTGGATGGTCGCCTCGGCAGCTCAGGCGGGTCTACTTTACGATCCTAGCGTGCTGAGATGCTATCCGTCTCCGACTGGCATGCAGCACGACGAAGCGAGGTCCAGCATTTTCAAGTACGCAGGGAAGAAGACTCGCGTACCAAAGCCCGACGCGCCGCTCCATCAAAGTGTAATTGAGCGGTTCCAGGCGTCAGAGGTGCTCCAATACGACACCATGGCTCCATACCGCCCCGATGGCCTGCGAAATCATGATCAGGTGAAGCAGTTCTATTCGTAAATGGAGAGCGCTAGGCTTCGCGTCAGGCGAACCGCTAAGGAGCACTCTCGCATTACTGCTTAAGGGGGCACAGCCGTCATGTGGGGACATCGGATCGCGGTTATCGGCGGTGGCGCAATCGGCGGGGCGTTCTGGCTTGTTAGCCAATTCGTTTACGGCAGTACGTACTCTGCCTCGGCATTGGTTTGCGCCGATGCGATCGGAGGTGGCGCGATCGCCGCAGGGTTTGCAATCTACGTCTCGGCAGATTTTCTCGACAAATCCAAATTAGAGAAAATGTTCTTCTTTTCTATAGCTGCGGGCCTGTCATTCCCGTCGATCCTCAGCACGATATCAAATGCGAAGGATATCGCGCAGATTCACAGTACCAACAGGCAGGTGCAACAAAGTGTCCAGACCGTTCAGCAGCAAATTTCGTCGCCAGGAGGAAACCCGGCTAAAGTGGCCCAAGAGATCAAACAGGCAGGGACAGCTCTGAGCGTAAACCCGGCGAGCCCCGACGTGAAGCTAAGCTACGACGCGGTTTCTAAAACCGCGATCAGCAGCTTATCCGCGAAAGCGACCAATGCGAAAAATCCAGCCGATTACGTTGGAGCGATTGCTCAGATTGGCACTGTTCCGCAGTTTCATTTTGATGCTGCCTCAAAGCTCGCCGAGCTTTCAAATTCTAGCAATGTGCGGGTGAGTGCTGCGGCCAAACCCGCCTTGGAGCGACTTACCGAGGGTACCACTCAGTTGAATACTGAAGTTGAAGCGGCGACCAGCAACAAGTCGCATCCCTAAGACAAAAAATTTCCGCAGGCAGTTGGTTCGTGGGCACACTTGTGGTCATTCGCGACTAATCCGGCGCATATCACTATACCCCGGCCGGAGGGAGTTCGGATCAGCCGCCGCTGCTCACCATCCGCGTTTTCATCGCCTGGATCGCGCTTTCGTTGCGGTCCGTGCCGACCTCCTTGCGGATGGCGGTGAGGAATTCGCGCGCAT
>Ga0134125_10004707_pt1 | contig 15573 bp, 15 predicted proteins | sample KB31751_FD_96464 | JGI IMG/M metagenome (GOLD analysis project Ga0134125, IMG submission 96464) | Terrestrial soil microbial communities with excess Nitrogen fertilizer from Kellogg Biological Station, Michigan, USA - KB3-175-1 | ecosystem: Environmental > Terrestrial > Soil > Unclassified ... | reverse complement strand
GACCAGGCCACCGGCAAGGAAGTGGGCAATGTGCTGATGCCGGCCGGACAGTCGGGCTCACCCATGACCTATATGGTCAACGGCAAGCAATACATCATCGTCGCGGTGTCGGGCGGCGATTATTCGGGCGAATATATTTGCTACACGCTTCCCGATAACGGCTAATAGTTCTGTCATCATCGAAATGAAGGGAAACGGCCCCCCAGACGGGGCCGTTTCTTTTTCCCCGCCGCTGGAACTGCCACGCCCGATCCTTTATTTCAGCATCACAGTTTCAAGGCGATTTGCGCAAAGGAATAATCCAATGGTCAGCGCGGCAAAATCAGGCGACTTCTCGATCGGCGGCAAGGCAAAAGTCCATCGCCTGGGTTTTGGCGCCATGCGCGTCACCGGCAAGGGCATATGGGGCCCGCCTGCGGATAAGGCCGAAGCGCTGGCCACCTTGCGGCGGCTGCCGGAGCTGGACGTGAACTTCATTGACACCGCAGACGCCTACGGACCGGACGTTTCGGAGAATCTGCTCCGTGAGGCGCTTCATCCTTACAAGGGGCTTCTGATCGCCACCAAGGGCGGTCTCACCCGTTCGGGCCCCGAGCAATGGCGCAACAACGGAAATCCGGATTATTTGATCAATGCCGCCAAGGAAAGCCGCGAGCGGCTCAAGGTCGAGACCATCGCCCTGTGGCAATTGCATCGCATCGATCCCAAGGTGCCGCGTGGTGAGCAATTCGCCGCCATCAAGGAACTTTTGGAAGACGGCGTGATCGCCCAGGTGGGCTTGAGCGAAGTCTCGGTGGAAGACATCGAGGCGGCACGCAAAGCCTTTCCCGTCGCCACGGTGCAAAACCGCTACAATCTGGTGGATCGCGGCAGCGACGATGTTCTCGATTATTGCGAAAAGCACGCCATTGGCTTCATTCCCTGGTATCCGTTGGCGGCGGGGGACCTGGCGCAGCCGGGCTCGCTTCTGGACGGCATCGCCAGGAAGCACGGCGCAACGCCGGCGCAGATCGCATTGGCCTGGATCTTGAAGCGCAGTCCCGTGATGCTGGCTATTCCCGGCACCGGCAAGGTCAAACATCTGGAAGAGAATGTTGCGGCGGCGGAGATCGTCCTCAGCGAAGAGGATTTCCAGGCGCTGGACGGCCACGTGAAGGCGCGCGCGCTGGCCTAAAACCTCATTGCCTCCAGGCTTTCGGGATCGGACAATAACGCCACCCAGTCTTGCCGGGTGAAGGCGCCTGTCTCGCGCCGGCGCGCCGCCTCGGCCAACGCGGCCAGTTGGGCGCGGGGCATTTCCTGCAAAGGCGGCGCTTCTTTCAACAGCCTCAGATGCAGCGCCATGATGGACGGATCGTCCAGAACCAGATGGCGATAATCTGACGCGTGCGCCTCGCGCCGCATCAGCAATTGTTGCGCGTGGCTGAGCACGGCAATGCTCATGGTTTCGCTGGGCACCAGAAAGGTCCGCCCCCGCGCCAGCGCTTCGCCCAGCCGCAAGCTGGACGTGATCTCCGCCAGGGGGATGGCCAGGATCAATCCGGCCAGCAAGGGCAGGAACCAGGGCAGGCTTGCGGGCGCGAACCGATAAAGCCCGTACGCCGCGCCCACGCCGATCAACATGTGCACGCCGAATGACTTTGCCACCAACCAGAAGGGCAGGGCGCGGTCATTGCGGGTCTGGGTGGCCCAGCCGGTCGCGCGGCCCGCCAGGATGGAAAGCATGAACCAGCTATGCGCCAGCATCGCCACCGGCGCGAACAAGGTGGCGAACAGGCTTTCCAGCAGCACCGAGCGCATCACCGCAAATGCGCCGCCATGCTCCTTGAGCGAAGCGGGCTGAGTAAAGAGAACCATTGTCGCCAGAAGTTTGGGCGCATAGAGCAGCACCAAGGTGGCGGTGGTGAGTTGCAACAGCGGCACCGCCTGGGGGACCATCAGCGCCAATTCCGGCCGGCGTCCCACATAGGTGAAAGCCTCGATCCCGGAAGGTAAAAACATTTCCAATCCCGACACGATCAGCAGCAACAGCCATAGCGGCGAAGCCAGATAGGACATGATGCCCATCGCCATGTTCAGCCGTGACGGCATCTTCAATCCTTGCGCCAACAGCACGCGAGCATGTTGCAGATTGCCTTGCATCCAGCGGCGGTCGCGTTTGAGATGGTCATAGGCGGTGGGCGGCGGCTCCTCATAGCTGCCGCCCAGATCCGGGGCCATCCAGACTTGCCAACCCGCCCGGAGCAAAAGCGCGGCTTCGACAAAATCGTGGCTCATGATTTCCCCGCCAAAGGGGGCGCGGCCGGGCAGCTTGGGCAAGCCGCTGCTCGACTGGAAGGCGCGCACGCGGATGATGGCGTTATGGCCCCAGTAATTGCCTTCCGCGCCTTGCAGCCACGCGAGGCCGGCATTGTAGGTGGGGCCATAGGCGCTGGAGGCGAATTGCTGGATGCGGGCAAAGCAAGTGCTGCGGCCCACCAAGGTCGCGGGCGCCTGGATCAACCCGGCTCTGGGATTGGCGTCCATCAGCCGGACCAGCGCTTCCAGCGTCTCGCCGCTCATCACACTATCGGCGTCCAGCACCACCATGTAATCATAGGCCGCGCCCCAATTCTCGCAGAAGTCCTGGATGTTGCCGCTCTTGCGGCCGACATTGCGGTGGCGGTGGCGATAGAAGATGCCCGCATCGGGCGCCAGCTCCTGGCGCAGCCTTTGCCACGCCACTTCCTCGGCCACCCAGTTGGCGGGATCGGTGGAGTCGCTGAGGATGAAGAAATCGAAGCCCGGCGCGCCCTGGAGCGAATCGAAGATCGCCTGGACGCCGGAAAAAACCCGGTCCACATCTTCATTGTAAACCGGCATCAGGATGGCGGTGCGCGAGGTGATGGGCTGATCGCTTTTAGCCAGCCCCAACAGCGTCGCGCCGGTCAGCCGGGCGAAGACGCCGAAGACCGCCAGCCAGAAGGAAATGGTCACCCAGCCGAACAGGATGGCGAACAGGATCAGGAACAGCGTTTCGAGCGCGTCAATGCCGTCGACGCGCAGGACCTGGTAAAGCTTGAAGACCGCGCCGGCGGTTGAAAGGACAACCAGGAATAGAAAAAGCCATCGCCGGACAGCGATGTCAGACACGGCGCTTGTCAGCCGTTACCGGCTGACGCGTCGCAGGCTGCGTCTCGGCCATTAACCAGGCTGCGCCTGCGGCGGCAAGGCGCGGCAAGGTCCAGGGGGTCAAGGGCTGCTCCGGCATGGGAACGAAACTACGGGGAGGAACATTGGCGGGGATCAACTCGCCTTGCAAAAGAAATACGTCGCGATCCATGAACGCCAAAGCCCTCTCAAAAGTCCGGAGGACTTGAAGATGGGCGAACATTACGGCGAAATCATGGATCGGGCGGGGAGAATTCGCGGTCCTAATCACGGGAAGCACTTGCCCCAACTTTTCCACCTTTGCCCCCTATGGCCAGTTGGCGGGAGCCTGACGCATGAATCCTTTCGACCGACGTGACGTGATCGCCGGGCTTGCCGCCTTGGGGCTGCTTCCGGCATCCGCCCGGGCGGCCGCGCCGGGCCCCGGCCTCAAACTGGGACCGCCCCGGCCTTTCAGCTTTGAAGCCTTGCGCGCCCGGGCGAAAAAGCTGGCCGGACAGACCTATCAACCCGTCGAGGCCCCCGCGAAAGCCATTATCCAGAGTGTGGATTTCGACAAGGTCCAGAAAATTCGCTTCCGGCCGGAGGATGCACTCTGGCACGGCGTCAAGGGCGCCGACCCGATCGCCTTCTTCCACCTCAACAAATATTCCGGCGATCCGGTGGAGATTTTTGCCCTCCAGGCCGGCTCCGACGCCAAGGAGGTGGCACGCCAGGTGATTTATTCCTCGGATTATTTCGACTACAGCAATTCCGGCCTCGACCCCAAGCCGCTTGCCAAGCTGGGTTTTGCCGGCTTTAGGGTGATGGAAAGCCAGACGTCCCCGATCGATTGGCTGGCCTTCCAGGGCGCCAGCTATTTCCGCTCCTCCGGCCAGGACGAACAATATGGCGCCTCCGCGCGGGGCATCGCCATCAACACCGCGCTTCAAACGGCAGAGGAATTCCCCCGCTTCTCCCAATTCTGGCTCCAGGAAAATGGGCCGCAGGTGATCATCCATGCGCTGCTGGAAGGACCCAGCGTCACCGGCGCCTACAAATTCGAATGTGTGAAAGATACAAAGGGCGGCGCGGTGGTGATGAACGCTCATTGCGATCTCTTCTTCCGCGCCGATATCACCCGCCTTGGAATCGCGCCGCTCACCAGCATGTACTGGTATGGCGAGAATGAGCGCGGCAAGGCGGCCGATTGGCGTCCGGAGATTCACGACAATGACGGGCTGGCGCTCTGGACCGGCAAGGGCGAACGCATCTGGCGGCCCCTGATCGATCCGCCCAGCCTTCAGACCAATTCGTTTGTTGACGTCAACCCCAAGGGATTCGGCCTGATGCAGCGCGACCGCGACTTCGCGGACTATCAGGACGACGGCGCCTTTTACAACAAACGTCCCGGCATCTGGGTCGAGCCCAAGGGCAATTGGGGCGCGGGCTCGGTGCAGTTGGTAGAAATTCCCACCGATGACGAGACCCACGACAACATCGTGGTCTATTGGCGGCCCGACAAGGACGTCAAAGCAGGCGATGCGCTGAGCTTCGATTATCGGCTCTATTGGCAGGACGCCGAGCCCAATTACCCCAAGAACCTGGCAAAGGCAGTCGCCACCCGCATCGGCCGCGGCGGCATTCCCGGTCAGCCGCCGCCGCCCAACAAGCGCAAATTCGTCATCGACTGGCAGGGCGGCGGCCTCGACCAGTTGCAGCAACGCTATGACATCGCCCCGGTGATCAATGTCTCAAACGGAAAAGCCGATGGGGCCTATGTGATCAAGGTGGTGGGTACCGACCGCTGGCGTTCCCTATTCGACATCACGCTTGACGGCAAGGCGCCGATCGATCTGCGCTGCTATCTCAAGCTGGGCGACAAGACGCTCACGGAAACGTGGATCTATCAGTATTTCCCTTGATCCCCAGCGCGTTCGGGATGCTTGCGGCAATGTTGGCAACCGAAAGGGAATTCTTGTCCACGCCGGCCGGGACCAGGTCGCCCGTCTGCCAGGAGAAGAACAGCAGCACCGTGTGATTGGTCTGATGCGAGACGCCGTATTGCGGATCCGAGGTGGCGATCAGCTTCCCAGTATGGGCGTCATAGCCGGTGGCCACGAATTTGGCGACGCCCTTGTCCTGCGAAGTTTTGAACAAGGCGATCTCCGGCACCGAGAGCGAGGTGCCGATGGGAAAGAATGGCAACTGCAGCGCCGGAATGCCGATCAGAAGCGCCTTTTCGTCGGTGGAAAGCGCGCCGGACGCCACCGTGACGACGGCCTCGGCCTCCTTGCGGTCATCGACCACGGCCAGGCCCGGGCGCAGGAATTGGGTGCGGATCGCATTGAGCGCGTAACCGCTGTCATAGCCCTGGAAATAGTGGGGATCGATGAACACTTTGGTGTTCTTGGGAATCTCCAGCGACAGCTCGCTGGCGGCGCGGTCTGCCGCCGTCGAGATCAACAACTGTTCGGTCGCGGTGCGCTGGGGAACGCTGGCGCGCTCGGTGGTGCAGGCGGCAAGCCCCAGGCTCGCTGCAACCACCAACAACAGTCCCATCCGCGGGCTTTGCTTTGGACTTGGCTTTGTCGCGGTCCCTGGGCGCGGACCCGCCCAATTATTATTGGCGTCTCTGGCGCCACTCGGAAAACCGCAGCACACTTTTCCTGGAACCGCTCTGAGCGGCATCTTCGACAGCCCTTTCTCCCCTCGGCTTCCGCCAAACTGGCATATCGACGTCCGAACGTGAACCGAAAATTTGACGTTACGAGTTTTTCAGGCGAGCGTCGCGGCCCGCGGAACTTTTTGCGCCGGAAAGATTTCGTAAGAATGTTGATGAGGACATGACGATGACGGGCGGGCGCTGGCTGGTGGCGGGGTTGGCGTTGGCCGCCATCCCGCTTTCCATCCTCCTGGTCGATCGTCCGCTTACGGAATTTCTTGTCGCCCATCCATTGCCGGGACTTGCGTTCCTGGTGCGGCTGCCGCGGCTCTTCTTCCTTCTGGCGCTGGTGGCGCCGTTTTTCGCGCCACAACTTTCCCGCACCGGCGATCCCGCATCCTGGCGCCGAGCCTTGCTCCTCATCAGTGTCAGTGTGCTGTGGAGCATGGCGGTGGTCGAACTGCTGCTGAAGCGCATCGCCGGGCGGCTTGGTCCGTTATTCTGGATTCGCGATCACGCCTACGGCTTTCATCTTTTTGCCGGCCGCAGTCCCCGCTTCCAATCCTTCCCTTCCGGCGAGGCGGCGCTCTTGATGGCGGTGATTGGCATCCTCTGGGTGATCTATCCCAAGGCGCGCTGGCTTTATGTGCTGGCGTTCATGGTGGAAAGCGTCGCACTCGTCACGCTCGAATGGCATTTCCTGTCGGATGTAATCGCAGGCGGCCTGATCGGCGCTTGCGGGGCGGCCCTGGCGTTCCGTTTTGTGCCGGCGAGGAAGGTTTAGTGGTGATGATGCAGCGCCGCGCGCTGCTGGCGCGCTGCGGGATGATGCACCACCATCGCCACCGGTATGGTGGCCACATAAATCAAGAGGCCGCCCGTGAGCGTGGCCCAGGGCCAGATGATCAACAGCATGGCCAGAATGCCGCCGCAGACGCCCGCCAGGAAGCGATGTTCGCGTTGCAGGCGCATATATTTGATGGATGGCGTGGGAAGCCGGCTCACCATCAAGGCCGAGGTGATGGCGATCATAGCGCCCGCGATCCAGGGCTCGCGCACGATTTCGCCATTCCACTGAAAGCTGATCAGCATGGGCAACAACATCATGCAGGCGGCGGCGGGCGTAGGCAGGCCGGTGAAATAGGGATTGGCCTTGGTGGCGCCTTCGTCGCGGACGCTCTGGACATTGAAGCGGGCCAGACGGACGGCGCTGCAAGCACAGAAGATCAAGGCCGCAATCCAGCCGCCCGCGCCCATCCGCGAGAGGCTCCAGACATACATGATCACGCCCGGCGCCACGCCGAAGCTCACCAGATCGGCCAGCGAATCGAGCTGCGCGCCGAAGCGGGTGTCGGCGCCGAACATGCGCGCCGCCCGTCCGTCCAGCATGTCGAAGATCATTGCCAGGACCACACAGGCGACCGCGGTGTGCCAGTCGGCGACCAGGGCAAAACGAATGGCCGTGGCTCCGCTGCAAAGCCCGAGCAAGGTGAGGGTCGAAGGCACCAGCTTGCTGATGGAAAGATCTTCCAGCCGTTCCAGCCTTGCCGCCACGATCTGCCGCGCCCGGGCCCGGCGCACGCCGCGCTCGCGTTTGGCCGGCGGCGTCTGCTGCTCTTCGCTCTCGCTCACGTCTCGAACCTTGCCAATATGGTTTCGCCCGCTCGCACGGTCTGGCCCGCATGGGCCAAAATCGCGGCTCCCGGCGGAAGATAGATATCTACCCGGCTGCCGAAGCGTATAATGCCAAATCGCGCGCCTCTCTGCACCCCCTGACCCTGGCTGAGATCGCAGACGATGCGCCTGGCCACCAGGCCCGCGATCTGCACCACGGCCAGGTCATGGGTTCCATCATCGCCTTGTGGGCGGATTCGGAGCGACATCCGCTCATTATGGATGCTCGCCTTGTCGAACGAGGCGTTGATGAACTTTCCGGGCCGGTAGGATTTGGCGAGCACCGTGCCCGAAACGGGGCTGCGGTTCACATGCACATTGAAGACATTCATGAAGATGGAAAGGCGCGGGCGCGGGTTTTCGCCCAATCCAAGTTCTATAGGCGGGACCGCGTCCATAACGGGCAACATACGCCCGTCGGCGGGACAGATGATCAAGCCGGGTTCCCTTGGCGTCACGCGCTCGGGATCGCGGAAAAACGCCACGCACCAAAGCGTCACGGGCAGAAGGATCACGCCCAGCCAGACGGAAAACAGGAACGCCAGGATATTGACCGCCGCGAACAGCGCGATGAACGGCCACCCTTCGCGATGGATGGGCAGCGTCACGGCAGATCGTCTTTCCGGTGCACGACGTTCAATGTGGGTTTCCTAAAAGCAAAAGGGGCGGCGATAGTGCCGCCCCTTTTGGGGATGGATCGCAGTCTTTAGGCGGCGCGGCCACCGCTGAACGGGAACGAACCGAAGGCGCCGGCCTTGACGCTGCCAGACAGCTTGTCGCCTTCCACGGTACCGGTAAATTCCAAGGTCATCGGCATGGGCGAGGTGATCGAACCCGACCAGGTCAAATTGTTGCCGTCGATCTTGCCGTTGGTGACAGGCTGGGTGCCTCCCATGGCGGTCTGGGTGCCGGTCAACGCATTGCCGTCGGCCTTGAGATCCAATGTGGCTTTCTGGGCCCCCATCGGCGAATTGATCGTGACTTCCCATTTTCCGTCGATGGCCATGCCAGTCTCCACTGAGTGAGGGGGCATCTTTATAGCCTCACGGGCTGCCCCGCAAAGCCCGCAATAACTCCGGCCTGTGCGGCGTCTTGGCCGCCATGAATTCAAGGGCTTAGCCAGCCCGTGGGTTCTTTTTGGCAATGCTCCATGCTAACGCCCTTGCCATGAGCAAGCGCGCCGTCATCACCTTGAAGCCTAGCTGCGGCCGCCGGGCGCGGGCGGGCGCGCCATGGATTTTCTCCAATGAGATCGCGGCCGGAGGTAAAAGCCTCGCCCCCGGAAGCGTGGTGGACGTGAAATGCGATGACGGACAGACTCTCGGCAGCGGTTTTTTCAATCCCCAAAGCCTGATCGCGGTTCGGCTGTTTGCGCGCAGGCCGGATATGTCGCCCACCCAGGAATTTTTCGCGGCACATCTTTCCCGCGCCCTGCGTTTGCGGGAACAAATTTATTCCCGGCCCTTCTATCGCCTGGTCCATGCTGAAGGGGATGGGTTGCCGGGGCTGGTGATCGACCGCTTTGGCGATGTGCTGGTACTGCAGGTTTCCATTGCCGGCATGGAGTTGGTGCTCGAGCCCTTGATCGCGGCGCTCAAAGGGTCGCTTGCGCCCGCGACGATCCTTCTGCGCAACGACGTGACCGCGCGCGCGCTGGAAGGGTTGCCCTCATATGTTCGCGCCGAGCTCGGCAATCCCGGCCGCATCGTGGTCGAAGAAAATGGCGCGCGTTATTTCGCCGATCCGGGGGCGGGCCAGAAGACCGGCTGGTATTACGACCAGCGTGATAATCGCGCTTTCATTGCTTCGCTCGCACGCGGATAGACGGTGCTGGACGCCTACAGTTATACCGGCGGCTTCGGCATCCTGGCGGCTGAGGCCGGCGCAAAGGAAGTGATCTGTCTCGATTCATCTGAACCCGCGCTGGCATTGGTGGAGGAAAGTGCTGCGGCCCACCGTCTCTCCATCCGCGCGGTCAAGGCCGATGTGTTCGAGGAATTGGCGCGCCTGGCGGCGGCCAAGGAAAAATTCGACATTGTCGTCGCCGATCCGCCGCCTTTCGTAAAATCCAAGAAGGACCTCGAGCCGGGCGCCAAGGCCTACCGCAAACTGGCGCGGCTGGCCGCGGAGGTGGCGGCGCCCAACGGCATCTTGTTGCTGGCCTCCTGCTCGCACAATATTCCGCTGGAGCGTTTTGCCGGTGAATGCGCGGCGGGAATTTCGCGCGCCGGCCGCAGCGCTTCATTGATTCGTACGGCGGGCGCAGGCCCGGATCATCCGGTGCATCCCCTGCTGCCCGAGACGGCTTATCTGAAAGCTTTGATTTACGCGCTCGATTGATTTTTGATTCCCCCTCCGGCCTTGGCTTAGCTTTTCTTGGTGAACGTAAGCGAACCTAGAAAGCTTGCCCCCTTCGAGCGAAGCGAGCGAGGCGCATCGCATGACCAAGACGCGCCAGGTTAAATCGTGACCTGGGTGCCCAGTTCGACCACGCGGCCGGGAGGCAGATGGTAGAACCGGGCTGGCGCCTGTGCGTTCGACGCCAGCCACATGTAAAGCGCCACCCGCCAGCGGCTGAGGCTGGGATGTTCGCCCGGCACCAACGTCTCGCGTCCCAGGAAGAAGGTGGACTGGTCCATCTCCAAGGCCAGGCCATGGGCGCGCGCCAGCGCAAGGTCTTGGGGGATGTCGGGACTCTCGAAAAATCCATAGACGAGACGGGTGATGAAAAAGCCTTTGCCCAATTTTTCCACGGCGATGCGGCGGGACGCCGGCACGAACGGCGTGTCCGCGGCTGTCACCGTGGCCAGCACCACGCGCTCATGCATCACCTTGAAATGCTTGAGGCTGTGAAGCAGCGCGCCCGGCACCATGTCGCTCCTCGCGCTCATGAACACGGCTGTGCCGGCCACGCGCTGGGTCATCTTGTCGGCCCGTTCCAGGAACAGATCGAGTGACAGCGAGCCTTCGCGCACTTTTTCCATATAAAGCCGACGGCCGACACGCCAAGTGTCCATCACCACGAACACTGCGGCCGCCACCACCAGGGGCAGCCAGCCACCTTGCACAATCTTGAGCGAATTGGAGGCGAGGAAGGCAAGATCGACCAGACCCAATGCGCCGAATACGCCGAACACGGCCCATTTCGGCCAGCCCCAGCGGTGATAGGCCACTACCGCCACCAGGACGGTCGAAATCACCATCACGCCGGTTACGGCGATGCCATAAGCGGTCATCAAGGCGTCCGATGACTTGAAGATCAGCACGATCAGGATCACGCCCACGCTCAACAGCACATTGATGCGGGGCACATAGATTTGGCCGCGCTCAACCGCCGAGGTGTGACGGATTTCCATGCGCGGCAATTGACCCAGCTGCACCGCCTGGCGGGTGATGGAGAATACTCCGGAGATCACCGCTTGCGACGCGATGCTGGTGGCCACTGTCGCCAATATTACCATGGGATAATGTGCCCAGGACGGCGCCAGCGCATAAAACAGAAACGGCGCCGCTTTGGGTTCTGTCAGCAAAAGCGCGCCCTGGCCGACATAGTTCAGCACCAGCGCTGGAAAGGCGCAGTAAAGCCAGGCCCAGCGAATGGCGCGCTTTCCGAAATGGCCCATGTCGGCATAGAGCGCTTCGCAGCCCGTCACGGCCAAAACGACGAGGCCTAACGTCACAAAAGCGATCCAAGGTTCGTGCTGGAACAGAGACGCGCCGTAAAGGGGATTGAGCGCGAACAAGATTTGCGGGGTTTTCAGGATCGCAACCACGCCTTCGGCCGCGATCACCAGGAACCACAGCATCATGATCGGTCCGAACAGATTGCCGATCTTGCCCGTGCCTCGGCGCTGCAGCAGGAACAGGCCCAAGAGAATGAAAATGGTAAGCGGCAGGACAAGCGGCGTAAACGCGCTTCCATCCGCGCTCAAGCCTTCCATCGCCGAAAGCACGGAGACAGCCGGGGTCAGCATGCCGTCGCCATAGAACAGCGCCAGGCCGAGCAGCGCGGCGACACCGATCGCGGTCTTGATCCCACGGCTCACCGGGGCGCGATGGGCGAGCGCCGCCAAGGCGAGTATCCCGCCCTCGCCGTTATTGTCGGCGCGCATGATGAAGACCACATATTTGATGGTCACCACGATCACCAAGGCCCAGAAGATCAATGATACCGAGCCATAGATGGCTGCCGCGGCGGGAAAATTGCCCCCTGCCGCCTGGACCGTTCCGCGCATGGCGTAGAGCGGCGAGGTGCCGATATCGCCGAACACCACGCCCAATGCGCCGACCGCGAGGCCAAGATCGCGCTTGAGCGAGGTCGGCGGTTCGGCCGTGCCAGCAGATGGATTGGCGGTTTGAACCGGACTCGACAGATTCACGGGGCTAATGGCTCATGGGCGCGAAGGGCACGCGACTTCTCAAGCGAGGTGTTTCTTGCCCGGTCAGCGGGGCGGGAAAATAGGCCTTTCGAGGGTCTGGTTCAAATCCCCGGCCTGGAGGCCGGATGAAATCGCAAGCTATTGGAATTACTGGCCTTTAATGAGGTCCGCGACTGGGTCGGCGCTGGCAATGCGCTCATCGCTCGGTGCTTGTGCCGGCCCGATGAAGCCCTGGACCGGATAGATTCGCCCGCCCCAGGCACCGGTCTTGACGTTCCAGACCCGGACTTCGCTCCAGTCATTGGCGCTCGAGACATCGGCGACGGGATCATCGACATAGATCGCCCCGTCATCCAGCCAATTGGCATGATCGACACGGATCTCGCGCGTGCCCGTCACCGAGCGCACCACCGCGACATGACCGCTTTTCGGTCCGGAATAACCGGCCAGCACCAGCACCGAACCGATTTCGGGGGTGGATTCACGGGGGAATTTTCCCTCCGCCTGATCCCACCAGGTCCAGGCATCGCCGAAAATCTTCACGCTGGAATGATCGCGCGCATAGGGCACGCATTGGATCGGAGAAGGCGGCACAGTGCGCGCGATCTGGGGCGCGCTTTCCACGGGTGGGGATTCATAAACGGCGCGGTCGCTGGCGCAGCCCGCCAAAGCCGCCGCCGCAAACGCCAGCACGATGATCTGTCCCCAAACCCGCATAAATCCCCTTCGCCTTCCAAGCGTGAAGAGCGCGCTAAGAAGTGTAAAGAGGCGATCAGATAGTTAATATTTTGTTTACCCGCTACTCGCCGGGCGTGATGCGGCTGCGCACGGGTTCCCCCGCGCCGGACGCGCCCATGGCGCCGATCGAAACCAGCCCGGCCACGGCGAAAAAGAAAAACACCGCGCTCCAGTTGGATTCGGCGAAGGCAAAGATCGGCAAAAGCACGCCGGCCACCAGTTCCGGCAAGCCGCGCCAGCCGCCGGCATGTTTCTCGCCCACCCGGGTGGTGCGGTTGAAATCCATCCTGGTGCTGAAAAACGCTTCGCAGGTGGCGCGGGTGTTGGCCAGGATCAGGCCCGACGGAAACACGACCGCAAGCAGCAAGGCGCGGGTGAGCCTGGGTTCATGTTCCTGGCCCAGCATGCGCTGGCCGAGATAAAGATAGCCGATGGACGAGGCCAGACCCAGAAACGTGACGATCAGGCCCAAGAGCGCCACGGCGGAATAATAAACCACGCCCATATACATAAGCGTGAGCGAGATCGCGGCGCTGGCGAAGGCCAGCATATAGAAGGCGAATTGGCACATCTGCAAGGTCATGGCCGCTTTCTTCCAAAGCGGCATGCGGCTGATCCAGACACGCGGCAGCAATTTGCGCGCCACTTGCGCATGGCCCTTGGTCCAGCGCGCCTGCTGTGCGCGCCACGCGGCGGCGGTCTGCGGCAATTCTCCCGGCACGATGAGGTCGGACAGCATCGCCGCGCGCCAATCGCGCATCATGCAACGCATGGAGAGATCGAGGTCTTCGGTGAGGGTGTCGCCGGTCCAGCCGCCGCCATCCTCGATCGCGGTGCGCGACCATACGCCCGCGGTGCCGTTGAACGAGATGGGAAGCCCGGCGCGAAAACGCGCTTCCTGCTCCACCGCGAAATGGGAATCCAAAAGCAAGCCTTGGACTCGCGTCAGCCAATTGGCGTTGCGATTGGCATGACCCCAGCGCGCCTGCACGAAGGCGAGGCCGGGATCGCCCAAAAGCACCGGCACGGTCTTTTTCAGGAAATCGCGCGACGGCACGAAATCGGCGTCGAAAACCGCCACATAAGGCGCGTCGCAATGCTTGAGGCCGAAGGCAAGATTGCCGGCCTTGAAGCCGGTGCGGTCGCCGCGGCGCAAAATCTCAAGCTTCACCCCTTCGGGCGTCACGGCCAGGGCGTCATGCACCAGGCTGGCATGGTTGGCGCCATCGCCGTCATCCAGAAGCTGGATGGTGAGACGATCCAAGGGCCAGTCCATGCGCGCCGCGGCCTCAACCACCCTGACCGCCAGAAGGCCTTCATTGCAGACAGGAAGCTGTACCAGGACGTGAGGCAGTTCGTGGTCCGGCAGGGAGAGCGGCCTAAGGGAGGGGGATTTGCGAAACACCCGCACCCAGGCCAACACGGCCAACTGCACCGAAAGCATGGAGACCGCCACCAGAATGCAGGTGAGCGCAAACTGCAGGGCCAGAGAGAGACCGAGGAAAAGACCGTGCATGGTGAAGATATTGGTCCCCAAAGGCTTAAATCCCGCCGGGAGGGGGGATTTTCGCGATTCAAACGAATATGCCGGGCAAAAAGACGAGGCCGTCCCGGCGGGTCTTACAGCCCGGCACGGACCGGACGCCCGAACTTCTTACGCCCTGCTGGCTTTATCAAGGGGGAACGGACCGTGAAAGCCCCCGCCAGGTAACCACGACCCGCCCTTCGCCGGAGGGGAAAGCTTCCCTTTATGACAGGAAGTCGGGCTCAGCCCCGCCGCCGGATCAGAAAGCGGTGATGGTCGTCCGCGCTCCCTTTTTCGATCAGCGCGTGGCCTTCCTCGGCGCACATATGGGGGATGTCCACCACCGACAAGGGATCGCTCGCCAGCACCTGGAGGGTGTCGCCCGGGGACAGTGCGGCCAATTTCCTGCGCGCCATCAGCGCCGGCAGGGGACACTTCAGGCCACGCAGATCAAGTTCTTCCATTCCACATACTGACTTTCTTCCCCCGCATGGCGAAGCCATTGGTGGGGAAAATGTCTCTGAGCGCTTGCGCGAAAGAGACAGAGGGGGCGCAATAAACGGCGGGCATATTGCGAATGCCCGCCGCCCGGCACAAGTTAGCGGCCTGAGGAGTGCGCATGAGTCTTGTCGCCGCCATCAGACGCGAAGCCATCTATCTCCGTCACATCCTGCGCACCTTGGCGTTGCTCAAATCCGTCAAGCCCGACAGCGCCCGTACCATCGTGGACATCGTCGAAAAACAGGTCCGCGCCACACCGAAGGCACCGGCAATTTATTATCTCGATGAGATCATGAGCTACCGGGCGCTCGATGCCCGCGCCAACGCCTATGCCCATTGGGCGCTCGCACAGGGACTGAAGCGCGGCGATTGCGTGGCGCTCCTGATGGAGAACCGGCCCGATTTTCTTTGCTGCTGGCTGGGCCTGTTCAAGGCAGGCCTCTGTGTCGCCCTGATCAACACCAACCAGCGCGGCCAGGCGCTGGCCCATTCCATCGAAATCGCCGGCGCCAGGCATGTGATCGTGGGGCTGGAGCTCGCATCTGCTGTGCGGGACGCGGAAAATTCCTTCACCACGCCGCTTTCACGCTGGGTTCAGGGCGGGGTGTTCGAGGGCATGGCCGATCTGGATCATGCCTTGGCCCTGCTGCCCACAACCCCGGTGGATGGCGAACCGCGCAAGGAGGTTCGGGCCAGGGATCGCGCCTTCTTCATCTATACCTCGGGCACCACGGGCCTGCCCAAGGCCGCCAATTTCAGCCATGTCCGCATGCTCTTCATGATGTCGGGCTTTGTCGGCGCGTTGGGACCGAAGGGCAGCGACCGCATCTATGATCCTTTGCCGCTCTATCACGCCACCGGCGGGGTCTGCGCGGTGGGCATGGCCTTTCTCACCGGGGGCGCGGTGATCCTCAAGCGCAAATTCTCGGTGGGTGCATTATGGGCCAACAACAAAAAATATG
>Ga0134125_10004704_pt1 | contig 15580 bp, 16 predicted proteins | sample KB31751_FD_96464 | JGI IMG/M metagenome (GOLD analysis project Ga0134125, IMG submission 96464) | Terrestrial soil microbial communities with excess Nitrogen fertilizer from Kellogg Biological Station, Michigan, USA - KB3-175-1 | ecosystem: Environmental > Terrestrial > Soil > Unclassified ... | reverse complement strand
GGTTCCGCCGTCGTTCCTCTCGGGCGCCGGTGATTAGCCGTTGCGGCGCCGGTGGCGGATCCACAGCAGCGTCCCCGCGACGAGCAGCACGGCCGCCAGGGCGATCCACTGCCATCCGACGGCGAGCGCCGCGTAGACCACGGCCATGCCGACCGTGGCGTAGATCAGCGCCCACAGCAGGCAGCCGGCCACGACGGCCGGCAGGTAGCGCACCAGCGGCATGCGGGAGACCCCGGCACTGGCGTTCACCGCGGTCTGGATGCCGACGGTCAGGAAGGACAAGGGGACGGCCAGGACCCCCCAGCGGGCCATGAAGCGCCGGGCGCGCTGGTAGATCGGGCCCTCCAGGACATGCTCGAAGCGTGAATGGCTGACCCCGGCGGCGATGCCGCGGCCGATCCAGTAGGTCGTGTTGGCCCGCAGCATCGCACCGCAGAACAGGAACAGGTACGCCCAGCCAAAGGGTGCCTCGCGCAGCCAGTCCATCATGCGTTCAGGCTATCGCGGGCTCGGGAGGGTGTGGGTCGGATGCGGTTCCGGGCACCGCTACGGCACCGACCGGATGCGGTACACCAGCACGGCGGCGACCAGCCCGATGACCGCGGCCATCACGAACAGCGCGGTGTAGCCGCCGAGGTACTGCACGGCCACCAGTGCCAGCGTCGGGGCGATGACCTGGGGCAGGGCGGCGGCGACGTTGACCACGCCCATGTCCTTGCCGCGGGCCGCGGCCGAGGGCAGCACCTGGGTCAGCAGCGCGAAGTCCACGGCCAGGTAGGCCCCGAACCCGACCCCCAGCACGGCCGCGCCGGCCATCGCGGCCGGCCAGACCTGGAAGAACGCCATGATCAGCGCCGCGCAGGCGATCAGCCCGGAGGCCCCGGCGACGAACACCTTGCGCTGGCCGACCCGGTCGCTCCAGCGCCCCACGGCCACGCTGGTCAGGACCACCATCACCGCATACAACCCGGTGAGCACCAGCACCCCGCCGGCCGGGTCGGGATGGTGGATGACGTCGGTGAGGAAGAACAACAGGTACACGATGACCAGCTGGTTGCCCACGAACATGAGGAACCGGGTCAGCCACGCCCAGCCGAAGTCGGGGTGCTCGGCGGGGTTGATCCAGAAGCCGCGCAGGAACGCGCCCAGCCGGAAGCGCGGCTGCACCCCGGCCGGCAGGACCGGGTCGTTGCGGTGCGTCAGGTACGGGACCACGCCCACGGCGATCGCGCCCGCGCAGATCCAGTAGCCCACGGCCACGTCCCCGGAGATGACGAACCCGACCACCGACCCGCCCAGGATGCCCAGCGTCTGGCCCATGGCCGCCAGCCCGCCGACGGTGGCGCGCTGGGCCACCGGCACCCGGTCCGGCACGGCGGCGGTGATGGAGGAGTACATGGCGTTGCAGCCGGCCTGCACCAGGCACCAGCCGATGACCAGGGCCGCGATCGTCGTCGCCCCGGAGAGGAAGAGCATCGCCGCGGTGCCCAGCACCGCCCCGCACAGGATCCACGGCGAGCGCCGGCCCCAGCGGGAGGTGGTGCGGTCGGACAACGCCCCGGTGACCGGGTTGGCGACCAGCGCCACGGCCGCGCCGCAGGCGGTGACCAGGGACAGGATCGCCTCCTTGTGCTCGGCGTTGATCGCCGTGGCCTGCAGCCCGATCAGGATGTTGATCGGCGCGAAGAAGGCGATGTTGATGACGACGTTGACCACCACGGCACCGAGGACCCAGCGGGCGTTGACGGGGCGCGTCGGTTCGGCCAGCGCCTCGACCCCGGTGGTCACAGCACGCCCTGGAGCGCACCGGCCCCGACGGTGGCGATGAGGGCGAGGATGAGCAGCCACGTCAGCGGCTTGGCGAGGGCGCGGGTTGTGTTCATGATCCAGCCATCGTATTCCGCGACCGGCCCCGGCGCTGCCGTGTGACCCGGTGCTCCTGTTCGACCTTGTGCTGCCGCGTGGCCTCCCTGCGGCGTGGCCTCGCTGCCGTGTGGCCTTGCGGCCGTGCGGCCTTGCCGGTGGGCGTACGGTGGAGGCATGACCCGAGCGGATTCCCCCAACACCCCCCTGATCGCGATCACCGGGGCGACCGGCGCGGTTGGTTCCCGCGTGGCCCGCCGCCTGGCCGGCACCGCCCGACTGCGCCTGTTCTCCCGCGACGCGGAACGCGCCGCGGCCGCCGCCCGCGCCCTGCCCAGTACGACGGCGGCTACCGCAGTCGAGTCCGCGGCGCTCGACTTCTCCGATGAGGCCGGTGCCACCGACGCCCTGGCGGGCGCCGACGTCGTGCTCATGGTCTCCGCGGCCGAGACGGACCACCGGCTCGCCGACCATGCCGCGTTCCACCGCGCCGCGGCCGCCGCCGGGGTGGGGCACGTGGTGTACACGTCGTTCCTGGCCGCGGCACCCGATGCGGTGTTCACGCTCGCCCGCGACCACTTCGCCACCGAGGCACTGCTGGCCTCCTCCGGGCTGCCGCACACGATCCTGCGCGACAATTTCTACCAGGACGTCTTCCCGCTCTTCGCCGGGGACGACGGGCTGCTACGCGGTCCGGCCGGCGAGGGGCGGGTCTCCGCGGTGGCGCGCGACGACGTGGCCGCGGTGGCCGCGGTCGTGCTCGCCGAGACCGCCGTGGAACGTGCCGCCGGACGGGAGGCGGTCCATGCGGGCCGGACCTACGACCTCACCGGCCCGGAGGCGTTCAGCCTGGACGAGGCGGCGGCGGCCATCAGCGAGGTCACCGGCCGCAACGTGCGCTACCTGGCCGAGACCGTGGACGAGGCGCGGGCCTCGCGCGCCGGCTATGGCGCCCCGGACTGGCAGGTCGACGCCTGGGTAAGCACCTACACGGCGATCGCCTCGGGCGACCTGTCGGCGGTCAGCGACGACGTGCCGCGGCTGCTGGGCCGTCCGGCGCAGCCGTTGCGCCGGACGCTGGAGCTGCTGCGCGGCCAGGCGTAGGACCACCGGTCCACAGCGGCAGCGGCTACGGCAGTGGCTCGCCGCGGGCCGCGGTCCACAGGGCGTACCAGTCGTCCCCGGACAGCCGCCGGGCCACGTCCTCGCCGCCGGCGGAGGCGGCGATCCGGGCCGGGTTGGTCGTGCCGACGACGGGGCGGATGCCGGCCGGGTGGCGCATCAGCCAGCCCAGGACCACCGCCTCGGGTGTGGCGTCGAGCTCGCCGGACAGCCGGGCCACGAGCGCGGCGGCCGGGCGGTCGGCCTCGGGCACCGCATCCGGTCCACGGGTGTAGCGGCCCCGGTCCATGGCACCCCAGGACTGCAATTCCACCGCGTGCGTGGCGCAGTATTCCAGCGTGCCATGCGGGAAGGACACGGCGTCGGCGCCCGGCCCGTCGGGCTGGGGGTCCGGCACGTTGGCCAAGACCGCCGATTCCAGCCAGCCGCGGTGGCCCAGGCTGAGCTGGAGCTGGTTCACCGCCAGCGGCTCGTCCAGCACGGACTGCAGCCGGGCCATCTGCACGCCGGAATGGTTGGAGACACCCAGCCGGCCGACCTTGCCCGCGGCCCGCAAGGCGGCGACGGCACCGGCGATCTCCTCCGGCGGCGTCAGCGGATCCGGGCGGTGGATCAGCAGCGTGTCGATCCGTTCGACGCCGAGCCGGGCCAGCGAGCCGTCGACGCGGGCGGCGATGGCCGCCGCGGAGGAGTCGTACCGGCCCGGTGACCCCGCGGTGCCCAGGACGATCCCGCACTTGGTCTGCAGGTGGATCTCCGAGCGCAGGCCCGGCCGCTCGGCCAGCACCCGCCCGAAGACCTGCTCGGCCTTGCCGTTGCGGTAGATGTCGGCATGGTCGAACACGGTGATGCCGGCCTCCAGGGCCGCGTCGACGGCGGCATGGGCCGCGGCCACGTCGGCGGCTTCGAGCGGGCCCTGCTCCCAGCCCCCTCCCAAGCCCATGCAGCCGAACAGCAGGCGGGTTCCGGCGTCGTGCACTGCCTGGGGCATCGCAGCGTGCATCGCAGCGTGCATCGCAGCGTGCATCGCGTCGTCCTGCATCGCGTCGTCCATCGGGGGCTCCTTCGACGGTGGTGTTGGATCACAGCCTACGGGCATAGGGTTCAGGAAAGACGACCGCCTCGGCAACGACCACCGCACGGAAGGGGCCCGCATGGCCACCACCGACCGCCCGGCCCACCGGCTGGCGATCCTCGACGACTACCAGGACGTGGCGTTGGACCTCGCCCCGTGGGACACGCTCCAGGATGTGGAGGTGGTGGTGTTCCACGACCCGCTGCCCACCGCCGGCGACGTGGTCGCGGCCCTGGAGGGGTTCGACGTCGTGGTGGCGATGCGCGAGCGCACGGCCTTCGGAGCGGACGTGATCGCCGGTTTGCCGGGGCTGCGGCTGCTGGTCACCACCGGGATGGCCAACGCGGCGATCGACCTGGATGCCGCCGCGGCGGCGGGCGTCACCGTCTGCGGGACGCAGGGCTCGCCCACGGCGGCGCCGGAGCACACGTGGGCGCTGCTGATGGCCTGGATGCGCGACATCCCCGCCCAGCAGGCCTCCCTGCGGGACGGGCGCTGGCAGACCGGCGTCGGCTCCGAGCTGGCCGGCCGGACGCTCGGCGTGCTCGGGCTGGGCAAGATCGGCACGCGCATCGCCGGGTACGGGGCCGCGTTCGGGATGGACGTCATCGCGTGGAGCCAGCACCTGGACGCCGAACGGGCCGCGGCGGCCGGGGCCCGGCTGGTGGGGCGCGAGGAGCTGTTCGCCGCCGCCGACGTGCTCAGCGTGCACCTGCGCCTGTCCGAGCGCAACCGCGGGCTGGTCGGCGAGGCGGAGCTGCGCCTGCTGGGGCCCCGGGGCCTGCTGGTGAACACCGCGCGGGCGCCGATCGTGGACCAGGAGGCGATGGTCCGCGGGCTGCACGAGGGCTGGCTGGGCGGGGCCGCACTGGACGTGTTCGACACCGAGCCGCTGCCGACCGGCCATCCGCTCCTGGAGGCCCCGCGTACGGTGCTCACCCCGCACCTGGGCTACGTCACCGCCGAGCAGTACGCGGTGTTCTACGGACAGGCCCTCGAGGACGTGGCGGCATGGCTCGCCGGCTCCCCCGTGCGCGTGCTGGGGTCCTGAGGCGCCGCCGCTCGTTACGATAAGGGCATGTCAGCAGCGCAGCAGGTCGAGCCGAGATGGGCGCCGCGGCACCGTGGCTGGAAGCTGGCACACCACCTGCTCCCGGCGTTCGTCCTGGCCGCATTCCTGCTGGGGCTCGGCGCCTGGGCGCTGGTGCTCGGCTCGCTGCTGTTCGGCATCCCGCTGGCTGCCTTCGGCATCGGCACCATCGTCTCGGTCATCCGCGAATTCCGGGTCGACCCCACCGCCCCGGATCCCGAGCTGCGGCCCGTCACCACCAGCACCGGCCTGCGGGCCGGCACCTACTTCGCCGGGCGGCGGAACTCCCCGTCCTTCGCGGCGGGCACCGTGGGCCTGGGCGTCATCGGGCTGGTCGCCGCCCTGGCCGCGATCGGCCGGTTCGGGCTGCTGCATTCGGGCTTGGCGCGCATCTGGACGATCGCCGGCGCCATCGCCCTGGGCGTCGTCGGGTTCCTCATCCTGCGCGAGGGCCTGCGCCTGCTGCGCCTGGCCTCCTCGGAACTGCCCCCGGGCGTCTACCTGACCCGCAGCCGGGTGGTGCTCCACGGGCCGCTGGGCCTGGGCGAGGTGTACTGGCGCGACGTGTCCGCGGTCAGCGCCGCGAACCCGCGCGGCCGCACCCCGTTGGGGCACCGCGGGCCGGCGCAGATCATCCTGCACCGCGGGCCCGGAGAGGGCAGCACGGAGGACGACGGCGGTGCGCACCCGGATCTGGTGGTCCCGGTGGAGCTGCTGCTCGCCGATCCGAACCTGCTGTATGCCGCGTTGGTCCACTACCTCGCACAGCCCGGTGACCGTCCGGAGTTGGGGACCCCTGCGGTGTTGGATCGGTTAGGCGTCGGAGGCCGGGACGCCGGGGTATAGCAGGACCTCGCCGTCGCGGACCTCGACCTTGTGGGTCCGGGCGTTGACGGTGGCGGGCAGGCAGAGGGCTTCCCCGGTCTTGAGGCAGAAGCGGGCCGAGTGGACGGGGCATTCCACCTCGTCGCCCTCGATCCAGCCGTCGGCCAGCGAGGCGGTCTCGTGGGTGCACTCGTCGTCCAGGGCGTAGAAACCGCCCTCCTCGCTGTGGAAGACGGCGATGTCAGAGCCCGTTCCGGTCTCGTCGGCGTCGATGACCTTGGCTTCGCCTTCCTCGATCTCGTCGACCGGGCCCACATGGATCGGTTCGCTCACGGTGTCACTCCTCGGTTGGCGCGTCGGGACGCCGTTCGGGTCCCTCCCGTCCAGTCTTGTGCACCCCGCCGTGCCGCGCAATTCCGTGCCTCACAGGGCGAAGCGGGAGGGCCGGACGAAGTCGAGATCGTAGGGCTGGGACTCGCCGGCGATGTCGCGGGCGAGGATCTCGCCGACGGCCAGGCAGTGCTTGAACGCGTGGCCGCTATCCCCTCCGGCGACCAGGACCCGCGGCGATCCCGGGCTGGGGCCGATGACGAACTGGTCGTCGGGCGAGAGCGTGATCATGCACGGTTCCACGCGGGCGGGAACGGGGTCGAGCGCGGGCAGGACGCGCCCGACCAGCGCGGAGAGGCGCCGCCATTCGGCGGTGTTCACGCCGCGGTCCAAAGCTGCGGGGTCGATGCGCGGCGGCCGTTCCCCCCAGATGTCCCCGATCCCGAGCTTGACCAGGCCGCCGTCCACGGCGCCATGGCCCCACAGGACCGTTTCCGGGTCGGTCTGGCGCACGATGACGGGGAAGCGGTCGACCGAGAAGTCTGCCTCGGGACCCGTCCCGTCCGGGGCCGGGGCGAACCAATGCAGCGGGGTCCGGATGGGGGTGAGGTCGACTTCGGGGATGAATGGCGGCAGCCAGGCTCCGGCCGCCACGATCACCGCATCAGCCGTGTGCACGTGCCCGCCGGCGCTGATCCGCACGCCCTCCGGGCCCGGATCGAGGGACTCGACGGTGGTGTGGGCGTGGACGGCCGCACCGAGACGCGTGGCCTCGGCGACGGCTGCGGAGACCGTGGCCTCGGGGTTGATGACCCCGCAGCCCGGGTCGTGGATGCCGCAGGCGTCCTCCGGCAGTTCCGCCAGCTGCGGCAGCCGGGCCAGAAGTGCCGCACGGTCCAGCCGCTCGTAGGGCAGCCCGTGGGCGTCGGCGGCACGGGCGGTCCCGGCGACGACGTCGGAGTCCGGGGTACCGATCAGGTAGCCTCCGGTCAGACGCAGCAGGTCCCGACCGGAGGCGTGTTCAAGCTGCCGGAACAGGGCGCGGCTCTCGGCGGCCATCGGGGCGAGCCCGGGATGTTCCAGGCAGGCTTCGCGGAAGAGCCGGGTCTGCCCGTGGGAGGATCCGAGCGCATGGCCGATGCCGAATTGCTCGAATCCCACCACGTCGAGGCCGCGGGCGGCCAGGCGCCAGAGGGCGGCCGACCCGAGGGCGCCCAACCCGACGACGGCGACGTGCGCGTGCTGTGGCATGGAGTTCCCTGACCTAGGCCACGGGGCCGTCGGCGCGGTGGGAGCCGCCGGGCTGGCCGGGCGCCTCGTCCGGTTCGGCCACGACGTCCCGGGCGGGAACGGGTGCCATGGACGGGGCCCGATGGGCGGGCTGTCCGTCGCGGGCGTTGGGGCGCTCCTGGACGTGGGCTATCTGTCCCTCGGCCAACGACTCCGGGGGGATGTCCCGTTCGATCTTGGTCGCAAGTGCCTTCTCGCTCATGAAGCACAGCGCGATCGTCGCGGCGATCGCCAGCGGGACCATCCACAGGAAGATCGGCACGAGCGCCTCGTTGTAGGAGGAGACGATGATGTCGCGGATGGGTCCCGGCAGCGAGTTGACCAGTTCGGGGGTCAGCGAGTTGACCTGGCCACCGGACGAGGACGCGGCCCCCGCGGGCATCCGTTCCTTGACCAGGTCGGTCAGGCGGCTGGCGAACAGCGAACCGACGACAGCCGAACCGAGGGTGGCGCCGACCTGGCGGAAGTAGTTCTGCCCGGCCGTCGCGGTGCCGACGTAGCGCAGATGGAAGGAGTTCTGGGCGACGAGGGTGAGCATCTGCATGCACATGCCCAGGCCGAGGCCCATCACGCCGAGGAAGACGCAGATCAGGTAGACCGGTGAATCGGCGTGGATGGTCGAGAGCAGGAACAGTCCGAGGCCCAGCACCAGGGTGCCGGCGATCATGACGACCTTGTAGCGACCGGAGGCTGAGACCTGGCGGCCGACGATCACGGAGGTGATGAGCAGGCAACCCATCATCGGAATCATCAGCAGGCCCGCCGCGGTGGGCCCGAAGCCGGTGACCATCTGCAGGTAGGTCGGCATGTAGCCGATGGCGCCGAACATCGCGATGCCGATCATCAGGCCGGAGAACGTGGTCAGGACGAAGTTGCGGTTCCGGAACAGCATCAGGGGCATGACCGGTTCGGAGACCTTGGATTCGGTCAGCACGAACAGCCCCGCGGCGACGACGGCCCCGGCGAGCAGGCCCAGGATGGTGGGCGAGTCCCAGGCGTAGGTGTTGCCGCCCCAGGTCCCGGCCAGGACCAGCGTGGTGGTGGCCAGCGCCATGAGCATCATGCCCAGGACGTCGATCTTGGGCCGGCTTGCATTGGTCTTCTTCGGGATGTGCAGCAGGAAGATGGAGGCAAGGACCGCGATGGCGCCCAGGGGCAGGTTCAGCCAGAACGCCCAGCGCCAGCCGGGTCCTTCGGTGAGCCAGCCGCCGAGCAGGGGGCCGGCCACGGAGGAGATCGCGAAGACGCCGCCCATGACTCCCATGTACTTGCCGCGTTCGCGTGCGGGGATGACGTCGGCGATGATCGCCTGCGAGAGGATCATCAGCCCGCCGCCGCCGAGGCCCTGGATGACACGGGCGATGATCACGGCGTTCATCGTGTCCGACAGCGCGCCCCAGATGGAGCCGCACATGAAGACCAGGATGGCGAAGATCAGCAGGGGCTTGCGGCCGAAGAGGTCGCCGAGCTTGCCGTAGACCGGCATCATCACGGTGGAGGCCAGGATGAAGGACGTGATGATCCAGGCCATGTGCTCGACCCCGTTGAGCTCGCCGACCATGGTGGGCAGGGCGGCGGAGAGCACCGTCTGGTTCAGCGATGCCATGAGCATCGTGACCATCAGGGCCGAGAAGAGCAGGACGATGTGGTTCTTGCTGCCGTGCACCGGCTTGGTTTTGGCGGTTTTAGTCGTTGTCATGGGTGGCTTGCATAACCTCTCGGAAGATCTGGACGGCTGAATCGATGTGTCCGTCGATGTCGGCGACGGTTCCCTCGGGGTCGCAGCTGTAGGCGTAGCGCGTGATCGTCCCGGCAAGCATGAGCAGGGCGCGGGCCGACTCCTCGCCCGCCGGCAGGCGGCTCAGCGTTTCCTCGGCTTCCTCGCTCTGGATGCGTTCGCGCAGGATCTCGTCGACCAGGCGTTCGGCGTCGTTGATGTGCTGCACGACGCGCACGCGAAGCTCGGGGTACCGGCTGACGATCTTGCGCCGCTCCTGGTACGCCTCCCCACCGCGGAGGCTGGTCCGCATGACCCCCGTGAGGATCCGGACGATCCGGGTCAGCAGGTCGGCGTCGCTGGTGCGGAACTGCTCGAGCAGCTCATCCGGCACACACGGTGCGCGGGTGCCCAGGATCGCGTCTTCCTTGGTCGGAAAGTAGTTGAAGAACGTCCGCTTGGAGACACCGGCCCGGGTGGAGATGGACTCGATGGTCACGGCCCCGGGGCCGTCCTCGAGCGCCATGGCAGCCGCGGCATCATGCACGGCGTTCCAGGTGTCCAGGCGGTTGCGCTCGCGCTGGGTCATCGGGGTTTCTTGCATGGGTACAGTTTATGCACTCGTGCAAAGTTTGCACAACTGCAAGGTTCGATCCCTGGGGCACATCAACCCGTGGGTCCTATGTTCACCATCCAGCCGACTCCGAACCCCCAGGTTCCCGCCGAAAATGCCGTGGTAGAACTCCAGGGCACTGCGGGCATTGCCCCGGAACGTGATGTAGGGATTCAGAAGTACATCCACGGGAGGCTCCTTTGCCTTGGTCCGCATTGCCTTTCCGCAGTGCCCGGGGCCGCGGAGGCTCGGTGGACCGCCGTCGTCCCCCGGGCTCCATTGTTTTCCCCGCAAGGCCCGCTGGGAAGGGGTGGAGCGGCCCGTCCCCACCGCCATTGACACGGCCCGGGCGCTCGGTAGTATCGCCGGTGTCGCGCCACGACGGTGCGGCACATCACTCATCGCACCCGGGAGTCATGTCATGAACCCACGCAAGCATCCGATCCAACGTGCCAGCCTGGTCGCAGCGGGCCTCGCACTCGCCGCCACCTCCCTGGCCGCGCCGGCCCAGGCGGCGCCGCCCACGGTCCCGCAGGGCCAGCACCACGGCGGCGACCACGGAGGAGGGCACCAGGGTGGAGGGCATCACGGTGGAGGACACCACCAGCCGCGCACCAGCACCATCCAGCTGCTCGGCATCAACGACTTCCACGGACGGATCGAGGCCAACGGCACCTCGGCCGGCGCCGCCGTCCTGGCCGGTGCCGTCGACAAGCTGACCGGCAAGCGCAAGGACAACACGCTCTTCGTCTCGGCCGGGGACAACATCGGCGCCTCGACCTTCACCTCGTTCTCTCAGCAGGACACTCCCACGATCGACGCGCTCCGGGTCGGGGGGCTGGACGTCTCGGCCGTGGGCAACCACGAATTCGACCGCGGCTTCGACGACCTCAAGGACCGGGTGATCCCGCGCTACGGCAACGGCAGCGCGAAGCGCGGCGCGGACTACGCGCTCGGCGCCAACGTGTACTACGCGGGCACCCACCGGCCCGCGCTGAAGGAATACGCCCTGCGCAAGGTCCAGGGAGTGACGGTCGGGTTCGTCGGCGTCGTCACCGAGCAGACCGAATCACTCGTCAGCCCGGCGGGAATCGCCGACCTGGACTTCGGCAACCAGCTCGAGGCGGCCAACCGGGTCGCCCGCCAGCTCTCCGATGGCCGCAAGTCCAACGGCGAGGCCGACGTCGTCGTCCTGCTGGCCCACGACGGGTCCGCGGGCACCGACTGCTCGGCGATCGCCACCGAGGACACCGCCTACGGCGACCTCGTGCGCGGGGCGTCGGCGAACATCGATGCCATCTACTCCGGCCATACCCACCAGGGCTACGCGTGCTCGTACCCGGTCAAGGGGTGGCCGAAGTCCATGAAGCGCCCGGTGGTGCAGGCGCACGAATACGGGACGACCCTGGACCGCGTGCAGATCACGGTCGACCGCCGCACCAAGAAGCCGGTCGCCCTGTCCGGTTCGCTGGTGCAGCTGACGACCCCGGATGCCGCCGGTGACCCGGTCGCCGCGTTCCCGGCGGACCGAGGCGTAGCGCGCATCGTGACTGCCGCCGCCGAGCAGGCGGAGGTCGTCGGCGCCCAGCCGATCGGCAAGATCAGCGCCGACATCCTGCGCGGCGGGGCCGAGCCGGGCTCGGACCGCGGCGTGGAGTCCTCCCTGGGCAACCTCGTGGCCGACATGCAGCTCTGGGCGACCTCCAACGAGGACCTCGGCGGCCAACCGGCCCAGATCGCCCTGATGAACCCGGGCGGGCTGCGGGCCGACCTGCTCTACGGCACCGACGGGACCGTCACCTACAAGGACGTGGCCAGCGTGCAGCCCTTCGGCAACACCCTGTGGACCGAGGACCTCACCGGGGCCCAGCTCAAGGCCGTCCTGGAAGAGCAGTGGCAGCCGGAGGGCTCCAGCCGGCCGAAACTGCACCTGGGCGTTTCCGCGGGCCTGAGCTACACGTACACCGAGGACGCGCCCCGCGGTTCGCACATCACGTCGATGTCGTTCAACGGGCAGCCGATCGCCGACGGCGATGTCTTCCGGGTCGTGGTGAACTCGTTCCTGGCCGCCGGCGGGGACAACTTCACCACGTTGGCCGAGGGCAGCAATGCGGCCGATTCGGGCCAGAGCGACCTGGTCGCGGCGATCAACTACTTCGAGGAGCACGACGTCGTGGACCCGGCGCCGCTCGGACGGGCGATCGCCCAGTAGACGTGGCCGCGCCGGGTTCCTCCCCGGTGCGGCACCGGTTCACCCCTGAAGGCGGTGGTATCCCCTGCGGTAGTGCACCAAGGGGGATGCCCCGCCTTCCGTCGTCGTACCGGGGCCCAGCAAGTCGACGACCTGGGCCGCGACGATCGTCGATCCCGCCACCGGCGTCCGTGTCAGGATGCGGCAGCGGAGGATCACCCGCGGACCGGCCAGCAACGGTTCGCCGGTCGGCGCCCGGTCCCACGAGGTGTCCGGCCCAAAGCGGTCGGCACCGGGGCCGGAGAACAGCCTCGCCAGGTCCTCGTGGTCGGTGGAGAGCAGGTGCACGGCCAGGAAGTCGGCGGTGAGCAGGGCTCCGGCCGAGCCGCGGGCCGAGGACAGCGAAAATGCCAGGGTCGGCGGGGCCACGGAGACCGAGATCACCGACGACGCGGTGAGGCCCACCGGACCGCGCGGTCCGGCTGCCGTGACGACGGCGACGCCACCGGGGTGCCCGGCGAACGCGTCCCGGAAGGCATCGGCCAGGCCGGCGCGGCCACTCGCTCCCTGCGCTGCCCGGCCACCTACCGGTCTGCTGCCCATCGATGCCCTTCTGCCGGATCGGGTCCTGCCTCCACCGTATGCCCGCCACACGGTGGGCACCACCCCGCGAGTTGACTCATAAAAAACCTCCGCGTGCTCCCATACGTTGCCTCATGGGAAAAGCTCCGTTTCCTTCAGGCTTGCCGCCGCCCGCCACTGGCGGGACCTTTGGGGATGGGACTGACCATGAGTGAGCGCAAGGCAGTGACGAAGCAAATGGCCCAGCGGTACCAAGGTGCCCCGCGTGCGGTGAAGGGCTCGATCCTGGACGAGGTCGTGGAGTTGACCGGTTGGCACCGCGACCATGCCCGCGCCGCGCTGCGCAAGGCCCTCGAGCCACCGCGCCCGCGGGCGGTACGGCCCGGGCGCAAGCCCACCTACCCGGCGGACCTGCAACCGGCGCTCATCACGTGCTGGGCCGTGCTGAGGGCCCCGGCGGGGAGGTTGCTGGCGGAGGCCACCGGATACCTGGTACCGATGCTGCGGGCCGAGCACGTCCTGGACATCGATGACGAGCAGGCCAGGCTGCTGGCGGCCATGAGCGGAGCGACGATCGACCGCCGGCTCGCCGGTGAGCGCGGGAAGATGCGCCTGCATGGGCGTTCACGCACCAAGCCCGGGTCGCTGTTGAAGTCCCAGATACCGATCCGGACCTGGGCCGAGTGGGACGACGCCGTCCCGGGGTTCGTGGAGATCGACCTCGTCTCCCACGAGGGCTCGAACCCGGCCGGGGAGTTCTGCTTCACGCTCACCGTCACCGACATCGCCACCGGGTGGACGGTGAACCGGTCGGTGCGCAACAAGACCCAGAAATGGGTCTTCGAGGCCCTGATGCACGTCACGGACGTCTTCCCGTTCCCGATCATCGGCATCGATTCGGACAACGGCAGCGAGTTCGTCAACGGCCACCGCCACCGGTACTGCCTTGAACACCGGATCACCTTCACCCGCTCCAGGCCCCTGCATAAGAACGACGGGGCACACGTGGAGCAGAAGAACTGGTCCCGGGTCCGGGAGCTCGTGGGCTACGAGCGCTTCGACACACCCCGGGAACTGGAGCTGCTGAACCAGATCTGGGAACTGGACCGCGTCTTCACGAACTACCTGCTGCCCCAGCAGAAGCTCGTCTCGAAGACACGGCATGGTGCCAAGGTCGTCAAGAAGCACGACCAGCCCGCCACCGCCTACCAGCGGGCCATCGGCTACCCGGGGATGGGCAAACGCCCGGTCATCGGGATGAACGCGCAGTTCAAGAAGATCCGGGTCATGGCACTCAGCCGCCAGATCCTGGCATTGACCGGGGAGCTGGACACGATCTCCCGGCACAAGAACAAGACCACCGTGCCCCTGCCCAAAGCAGCGAAGCAGCAGCCATGACCCCGAACCCAGCCGGAGGTTTTTCAATGAGGCAACGAATCCCCCTTGCCGAAGGTATTGCTATGAGGCAACAGGCCCCGGCAGCCGGCCTCCCGCCGCTCAGCCCATGCGCGACTGCGCCAGGACGATGCCGATCGGTGCCGAGATCAACAGGACCACGACCACCATGCGGTAGAGCCACAGCAGTCCCCGGTGTTCGGACGTGCTGCCCCGCACGGCCCAGATGAACAAGGCCATGGCCACGATGATCAGCGCTGCCCCCACCCAGGTCAGCGTCACGACCGCGAACAGCGAGCCGGCCAGCACGGCGATGTTGGCCAGGTTGAACGCCAGCAGCTCGGCGGAGATGGTCCCGGGGGCCACGTCTCCGGCAGCCAGCCGGTCCTGGCCGAGGCCGAGCACCAGCTGGGCGGCGCCGACCACGAGGACCAGGTAGGCGACCGCCCAGGACGCCAGGTAGCTGGGCGATGCGGCACTGATGGCCGATAGGAGGCCTCCGGCCAGGATGCCGAGGCTGCCGATGACGATGAAGGGTGTTGCCGTTCTGCTCATCCCCCCACTGTAGGGCGGCTGCCGCCCGGATCCGGGGGTTGGACTGGATGGTGGCTTGCGCATAGCGTAAGTCCCATGCCAGCAGCGTCCACCGCCCCGAAGGCCACCGGCAACACCCTGCTGGTGCTCGGGAAGATCACCGCCATCCTCGACGCGTTCACGTTGACCCGACCCATCCTCACCCTGGGCGACATCCGTGCTGCCACCGACCTGCCGATGTCGACCGTGCAGCGGCTGGTGGCCAACCTCGTCGGGCAGGGCTTCCTGGACCGCGAGGGCGACGGCTACCGGATCGGCCTGAAGATGGCGTATTGGGCCGCGCCGGCGACCCGCGGCAAGGCCATGCTCGACGTGGTCTCCCCGCTGCTGGCGGACCTGCGCGACACACTCGGCGAGACCGCCTGCTTCTTCACCGCCGAGCAGAACCACCGCGTCTGCGTGGCCATGGCCGAGACCCGGCATGCGCTGCGCCGTGAAATGCACGTCGGCAAGATCCTGCCCCTGCACGCGGGATCGGCCAGCCGGGTGCTGCTCGCCTGGGACCCCGAACTCCTCCAGTCGCTGCTGCGCACCCCGCTGGAATCGATCACCGACTTCACCATCACCGAGTCCGAGGCGCTGCAGGAAGCAGTGCGACGGACCCGGACCGACGGATTCGCCATCACCACCGGCGAACGCGAATCCGGCGCCTCCGGGCTCTCCGCCCCGGTCTTCGACGCCTCGGCGGCCGTGCTGGGCGCGGTGACCATCAGCGGCCCGACGTTCCGGATGCCCGAGGAAGTCTGCCGCCAGTGGGTCGAGCCCCTGTTGCAGGCGGCCGAGCGGATGACCCGCATGGTCGGGGGCCGCTTCCCCGGGGAGCCGGGCGCACCCGCCTGACAACGCCCGACGCGGGTCGACGTGCGCAGCCGGCTTCCTCCGACGCACGACGG
>Ga0134125_10004703_pt1 | contig 15582 bp, 17 predicted proteins | sample KB31751_FD_96464 | JGI IMG/M metagenome (GOLD analysis project Ga0134125, IMG submission 96464) | Terrestrial soil microbial communities with excess Nitrogen fertilizer from Kellogg Biological Station, Michigan, USA - KB3-175-1 | ecosystem: Environmental > Terrestrial > Soil > Unclassified ... | reverse complement strand
GAGGCAATGGTAAAAAGTTAGATTAGAGAAGCAAGAAAATTCTAAAAATTTGTTTGAAATGTAACGTCAATCTTTCGTTCACAATTTTAAAAATGATTTTTTTAAAATTGCACCAAGGAAAACGGGAAAGATATTATTGTTTTAGAGCCTTAATAATAAATCCAATCAATCAATAACCCAGGAAGAAAACCTAAGAGAATAATCAGCGCAGCAGTTACGACTAATAAAAATTTAAAAGAAGAAGAAACGTTTATTTCGTCATTTACACCAGGAACAGGATCTTTGAAATAAATTGCCTGGATCACTTTGAAGTAATACACTGCGCCAATTGCCGCGCAAATAACTGCAAGAACAACAAGCCACAATTGATGGCCATCTTTTACCGCTGCCATCAGAACATAAAATTTTGCTGTAAAACCCGCGGTTAAAGGAATTCCGGTTAATGACAGAAGGAAAATTACAGCAGTCAATGCAAGCAACGGTTGTTTCTTTCCAAGACCATTAAATCCTTCAATAGAGTAATCAGACATTTTTATAATAACCGCAAAAATACCAATGGTTGCGATGCTGTAGGCAGCCGCATATAAAAGCAATCCTTCTTTTGCAGTATCATTCAGCGCAAAGAGTGTGAACATCATAAAACCGGCATGTGAAATGCTCGAATAGGCAAGCATTCTTTTTACACTTTTTTGAAAAACAGCAGTAATATTTCCAATTAATAAAGTTGCTGCTGTTATAACCACAATGAGCATTTGCCATTGATGCTGCATGGCGCCAAAAGAAGTTTGGAATAATCTAAAGAAGGCCACAAAGGCGGCAATCTTTACAATGGTCATCATAAAGGAAGAAACCACTGCAGGAGCTCCGTCATAAACATCAGGCGCCCAGAAATGAAAAGGCGCTGCGGAAACTTTAAAAGAAATACCCACCAAAATCAAAACCAATCCGCCGGCTATTAACACCGGAAGATTTCCTGTGCCCAAATTGATCGCATCGATATAAAAAGAACCGAGCGTATTTCCACCATAAATCAGAGCAATTCCCATCAGCAAAATGCCTGTAGAAAAAGCGCCCATTAATAAATATTTCAGGGCGGCTTCATTGCCTTTCAAATTTCGTTTGTCGCTTCCCGTTAGTATATACAATGGAATCGACAAAATTTCAATTCCCAGAAACAGTAACAATAAAGTATTGAAGGATGATAAAATGGAAAGTCCGCACAATACAAAAAACATTAAAGCGAAATATTCGGAAACATGCATGCCGATTTTTTCAAAATCTTTTCCATTCAGGAGAAAAAACAATAAAGTGCAGATAAAAGCAATGGTATTAAAATGAAGGCCAAATGAATCAAATTTCAACATTCCTTTTGTATCCACATTGAAAAAAGGATGGCCGAAAAATTCAAAGAGATTGGCAAGCAAAACAATGATGATACCGGCAATGGCCCAAAATTTTGGGGTGGTGCTTTTTTTAAAAAAAACTCCGCCAAACATCATTATTACTCCCCAAAGCGCCGTTATAATTATTGCATTCATAATGTGGTCCAAACACCCAAAGTGCTTATTTTATTTTTAAACTGATTTAAAACTATTTTTTACTCCTGTTTACTTTAAAGACATCTTGCTCAAAATATCTGTTACCGTTGACTGCGTTAAGTGAATTACCGGTTCAGGATAAATTCCCAAAAATAAGATGGCAACCACCAGCGCAAATAAAACAATTCCTTGTCCGGCACTCATTTTCTTTGCCTGCTCTGCTACGACATTCGCCTTTCCAAAAAAAGTTCTTTGCACCATTGATAACATATAAACGGCGGAAAGAATAATTCCAATCGTGCCAAAAACTGCAAACCAAATATTGAAATCAAACAAGCCATTCAACATCAAAAATTCGCTTACAAAGGAATTGGAAAGTGGAAGCGCGATGTTTGCAAATGCAATAATGACAAGGAATATAGCCAATGCCGGAGATTTGCCCGCAAGCCCGCTCAACTGTGAGATCTTTCTTACACCGGTTTTCTTTTCTATAATATCAACCACAATCCATAATGCAAGAATATTGATACCATGATTCAGCATTTCGAGCATTACACCTTGCAAACTCAACTCATTTGCAGCAAAAATTGCTGCACTCATCAATCCCAAATGCGCGATAGAAGACCAGGCAACAAATCTTTTCAAATCGTTTTGATACAAAGCAATACAACTTGCATAAATAAGCCCTATGATACACAATGCCATTACCAGGTGCTCATATTTAGCAACAGCCGCAGGAAAAATCGGAAGTATCCAGCGAATCACTCCAAAGGCACCCATTTTTACCATCAGTCCACTTAGTACCATTACTGACGGATAATTGGATTGCTCATACACATCCGGTTGCCATGTATGAAATGGGAAAATTGGGATTTTTACAGCAAACGCTATAAAGAAAAGCCAGAACAACCAATCCTGCTGGCCGGAAGATAAAGCAGCATTATAAAATGCATTTATAGAAAAGGAATGTGCTGAATCCGGAGTAACGGGAGCGGTATGAACATACACAAAAATAATCCCCACCAGCATCAGCAGCGAACCCAAAAATGTATAAACAAAAAACTTAAAAGTAGCGGCAATTCTTTTTTCACCTCCCCATCTGCTACATAAAAAGTAAATGGGAATCAAAGCCAATTCCCAGAAAAAATAAAATAATAGTGCATCTGTAGCAACAAAAACTCCCATAATTCCGGCCTGTGTCAAAAGCATTAAAGCGAAAAATGCATTTGCGTTTTTATACTCAGATTTATAAGTTGCTGCAAAAATAAGCGGGTAAGAAAACGCCGTTAAAAATGTAAGCAAAAAACCCATTCCATCGAGGCCAACGGAAAAACTTGAACCGATATAAGGCATCCAAACGTAAGAAACGTTATTATAATAAAAAAATTCCGGATGAGCTGCCACGTCTGTATAACACAAACTGATGACTGAAACAACCAAGGTGGCGATGGAAGATAAAAGTGCAAACATTTTCACACTTTTCTCGTTCTTAATAAAAATAGCAATCAGCCCCGTAATAAAAGGAATCCAAATCAACAATTCAGGAAAAGTATAGTATGTGCCCAGCATTAATTTTATTTTGTAAACAATTGAATAATAAACAATATCAACAAGCCAATAACCATCAATAAGAGGTAAGAACCAACCTGTCCGCTTTGCAATAATCTCAATTGACGGCTTCCATAATTTACGCTTCGTCCTACCCCATTCACAATTCCGTCAATTCCTTTTTGGTCAAAAATATTATTTAAAAAAGCGCCTAAAGCGCGATAAGGTTTTACAAAAAGGATGTCGTATGCTTCATCAATGTAAAATTTATTTTTAACTGCCTTTACAAAAGCATTGTCAGAAACAGCAGGTGATGGAGTGTAATTTTTATACTTATTATATCCCCAGATAGAAACAACAATTATTAAAACAGAAGAGACAATGATTAAAATCAAATCGGTTTGATGAGAAACATGATTTTCACTCATAAACGTCGCGGAGTGAGCAAATACCGGAGATAAAAAATCGTTGAATTTATTGGCATTTTTTACAAATACTTCAGGGATTCCGACAAAACCACCAACGATAGAAAGTATTGCCAGAATAATTAATGGGATCGTCATGGCAGCAGGACTTTCATGAACATGATGTTCCTGTTCCGCAGTACCGCGGAAATTTCCTTTGAAGGTCATTGCCAAAGCACGGAACATATAAAAGGCGGTAAGCAAAGCGCCACCGACACCAAGAATATACAATAAAGGACTTTGGGCAAAAGCTGCAGATAAAATTTCATCTTTTGAAAAGAAACCAGAAAATGGAGGAATACCGGCAATTGCAAGCGTTGCTATAAAAAATGTAACGTAAGTGATTTTCATTTTTTTACCCAAACCACCCATTTTTGTCATGTCTTGTTCTCCTCCCATTGCATGGATAACTGAGCCGGCTGCAAGGAATAAAAGTGCTTTAAAAAAAGCATGGGTCATTACATGAAAAACTGCTGCTGAATAAGCTCCAACTCCCAAACCCAAAAACATATACCCCAATTGACTAACAGTAGAATATGCCAATACCTTTTTGATGTCGTTTTGCTTCAAAGCAATAATAGCAGCAACAATGGCAGTTATCAAACCGATGCTTGCAACGCCGGCCAAAGTAACCGGAGCTAATGAATATAAAATATTGCTGCGGGCAATCATATAAATTCCGGCGGTAACCATGGTGGCAGCATGTATCAATGCAGAAACCGGTGTTGGTCCGGCCATTGCATCGGGAAGCCACGTGTATAAAGGAATCTGTGCGCTTTTTCCGATTGCACCAACAAATAATAACAAAGTAATACCAACGATGGCCGGAGAATTGAGCGCAGTAATCGAAGAAATAATTCCATTTTCTGAATTATACAGTGGTGCATAAGAAGCTGTTCCAAATGCAGAAATCATCCAAAATACGGCAAGGAGAAATCCGACATCACCAATGCGGTTCATGATAAAAGCTTTCTTACCAGCGTCATTATTTGCCTGGTCTTTGAACCAAAAACCGATCAGCAAATAAGAGCAAAGTCCTACTCCTTCCCAACCAATGTACATGATCACATAATTGCCGCCCAGCACCAGTATGAGCATGGAAAACACGAATAAATTCAGGTAGGAAAAATATCTTCCAAAGCCGGACTGGCTTTCTTCTTTCATGTAAGAGATTGAATATACATGAATTAAAAAACCAACACCAGTGATAATTAAAAGAAATAAGGAAGTAAGCTGATCTACCTGGAATTCAAATGGAATCAACAATTTGCCCACATGAATAAAATCGAAGTAATGAATGTTTTGTGTAACAAATCCTTCTTTTGAAACTTGCATAAAGATCAAAACGCTGATACAGAAGGAAATAAAAACCACTGCGCTTCCAATAATACCGATGATAGTTTTTGAAAGTACATTGCGGGCAAGGCCGTTAATCAAACACCCAATTAAAGGAAGAAGGGGAACCAAATAAATAAGTTGAATTGCATCCATAAACCAAGCGGCAGTGTTTAAAATTTCAAAAATATTTTTCCATTTTCATTCTTATGAAAATGATTTAGTTTTTTAACCGGTTTAAAAAATTGATATCAATAGAACGGGTATTTCTGTACAGCAGGACAATGATTGCAAGTCCGACGCTCACTTCTGCGGCAGCAACGATCATGATAAAGAAAACAAATATTTGGGCGCTTGATGCCATCGAATAGCTCAAAATATTCGCGCCAGCCATGTGCATTTTTGAAAAAGCGACAAGCATTAGATTCACCGAATTCAACATTAATTCAATACACATAAATACGATTATTGAATTGCGTCGTGTGAGCGCGCCGATAATACCAATGCAAAACAAAGTCAGCGACAAAAAAATATACCACTTAATCTCCATGATTATAATTTTACATACAAACCAATTCCCGCAGTATTTGATGCAGGGCCTATTGAAAAAATATCTTTAATTTTCTTAACTGCGATTCCATTGAAAATATCTACTGCCTTATAAGAAGCACCTTTTGTCAGAAACTTTACAATCAATCCAGATCCAATTGCGCCAATTCCAGAATACAAAGCACCATTATAATCCTGTGCTTTTACTGATTTTTCTGTTTTCCTGACCAAACTGTAAACGGCAATGGCAGCGCCGGTATAGGCGGCAGCTTTGTAAATAATTCTGCCGGTTTTAAAAGTGTTGAACAATTTATTTACATCTTCATTTTGTTTCAATCCGAGAATTTCTGCCACTTTAGAAATTTTCTGGATCGGTGTTCTGCCTAACGAAAATTTTGGTGCGAATCCTTTTTCCACATGCATCACTTTACCAATAATATCCTTCAGATCGACATTGTTTAAATCAATCTGTGCAGAAGATTTTTCTGCAAAAAGCAATGCTGCAAAGGCAAACAAAAAAATTGTGACTATTCTCATATCCTGTTTTTTACCACGTCTTTTTTACCGATTAAAATAGCGCCAACCATGGCGCTTAAAAATAAAACACTGCTTATTTCAAAAGGGACTACATACTGATTGAATAACGCTTTGCCAAGATTTTCTGTAAGGCCTACACTTGTTCCAGGTCTCATAAGCGTGTTGGCAGAGTCAGAATGAGAAAGTGCCGCAACCAACACAATCATTAATGTCAGTCCGGAAATAACGCCGGCTAATTTCATATAAACATTTTTCATGGGTTCAGTTTCTGCATTCAAATTCATTAACATAATGACGAAGAGAAACAAGACCATGATGGCTCCGGCATAAACGATGATATTTACGATTGCCAAAAACTGTGCATTCATCAAAACATAATGCCCTGAAATGGCAAAAAATACAATAATGAGGCATAATACACTGTAAATTGGGTTTTTGCTGGCGACAACGCCAATAGCGCCAAATAAGGCCAGCGCAGATAAAAACCAAAAGAGGATTTGTGTTATCTCCATTTGAAAAATTTCGTTTCTAATATTACCTTTCTATTTAATTGTGTCAACCGTTTTTATAAAAACAGAATCTTATTTATTTCTACGTTTACTGCAATCGAACCTCACAAATCCTTTAAATATTCTAAACTCTTTAAACCTATATTTTAAAATAGAAAATGAACTTATTTGTTCCTTTACTATCAATGTTCATTTCCGTGTCCCTGAGGATGCTTTATCCTCGAGCCTTTTGCCTTTGCAAAACCTCCAGGGTCAGTCTTTGGATCAGGAATTAATAAATCTTTTTTTCCATAAATAAATCCTTTTCTCTGGTAATTGGCAGGAGCAAAAGTTTCGGATAAATAAACCGCATCCTTCGGACAAGCTTCTTCACACAATCCGCAGAAAATACAGCGCAACATATTGATTTCGTATTTTGCCGCATATTTTTCTTCCCTGTATAAATGTTCTTCTCCAGGTTTGCGTTCTGCACATTCCATCGTGATTGCTTCAGCAGGACAAGCGAGTGCACACAATCCACATGCTGTACAGTTTTCACGTCCTTCTTCATCGCGGTTGAGGATTTGTAATCCGCGAAAAACGGGACTGAACGGACGAACTTCTTCAGGGTAATTTATCGTAACTTTCTTTTTGAAAAAATGTTTGAGGGTAATGCTCAAGCCCTTCACAACAGCCGGTAAATATATTCGCTCCCAGAAGTTCATTTTCCTTCTGTCAACCGGTTTTAATCTATTTGTTAATGCTTCCATTTCACTATTTTTAATCTGGCTTCTACTTCATTTGTGCTGCAAAAGTATCGTTAAGTTTTAGAAATGCCAGTGATTTTGTCTTAATAAAATTAATGCGCCGGTAACCAACATATTAAAAAGCGCCAATGGCAATAAGATCTTCCATCCCAGATTCATCAATTGGTCGTACCGAAATCTTGGAACAGTCCACCTTACCCACATAAAAAAGAAAATAAAAAGGCAAATTTTAATAAAAAAAACACCTCCTTCAATGATGGTTACCCAATTTTGCCCAATTATATGAACGAGATTTGCATCATTTACAAAAGGAATATCATAACCTCCAAAATAAAGAGTAGTCATTACTGCGCCACTCAAAAACATGTTTACATATTCAGCGAATAAATAAAATCCGAGTTTCATCGAAGAATATTCTGCATGATAACCTCCCATCAATTCATTTTCAGCTTCGGGCAAATCAAATGGAGTTCGATTGGTTTCAGCAAAAGCACAAATAAGGAAGATTAAGAATCCCAAAGGTTGAAGGAATATATTCCATAAATTATCTTTTTGCTGTGCTACCATTTCATTCAGGCTCAATGTGCCGGTTATCATTAATAAAGCAATCAATGTAATTCCTAAAGCAAGTTCATAACTGATGATTTGAGATGCAGCACGCATAGCGCCAAGGAGAGAAAATTTGTTATTACTTGCCCAGCCGCCAATCATAATTCCGTAAACGCCTAAACTCACCACTCCAAAAATGTATAAAATGCCAATATTTATATCGGCTATTTGCAGGGTAACTTCCCGACCGAAAATAAATAACTTGTCGCCCCACGGAATAACCGCACTCACCATAATTGCCGTGAGCATCGCGAGAATCGGTCCGAGAATAAATAAGAATTTGGAAGAAAAATTAGGAACAATTTCTTCTTTAAAAAACAACTTTAATCCATCTGCCATCGGTTGAAGAATTCCAAAAGGACCTGCTCTGTTTGGGCCGATCCTGTCTTGCATAAATGCGGCTACTTTACGTTCAGCATAAGTGGAATACATTGCAACAAAAAGAGAAACCATGACCACAACGATAATCAAGACAAGTTTTTCGGTGAATAAAATCCAGTCGATGGCTAAAAGAATTTGGTTTTGATACATGGTGTAAAAACTAGAATTTTAATTATGGTTTTTTATGGTCATTTATTGATAATCTTTCCGCTGCAGTTTCTTTAATTTCCTTTTCTTCATCGTGTTCAATAAACGTGGTAGATGTCGCCGGGCCTGGTAAAATACTTAAATCGATATCAGGCTCATTGATCTGGCTTACCTCATTGATATCCATCATCAACATCGGAGAACGGCCATTAAGCACTTTATTTAAAGGATCAGGAGGAACGACTTTTTTCAAATAATGATTGGTAGAAATAACCGAATGACGATTTACTTTTGTTGGTCCTTCAATAACCCAATCGGCGGTATTTTTCTTTTCAAAGCGGCATGTATTGCAAATCCAGGCTGGTTTTCCATCAATTACCTGTACTTCGCCCCACGGATCTTTCCTGGAAGTAACCCTAAAAACTTCTTCGCCACGATTCCATAAAGTAACTTTTCCGCAACATTTATCGCAATCTCTGTGAGCATCTACGGGTTTTAAAAACCAAACGCGGTTTTTGAAACGATAAGTGCGGTCTGTCAAAGCCCCAACGGGACAAACGTCAATCATATTTCCACTGAAATCATTGTCAATCGCTTTGGAGATATAAGTGGAAATTTCAGAAGAATCACCGCGAAGCAAAATTCCCTGTGAACGGGAATTCGTCAATTGATCAGCAACCATCAGACAACGATAGCATAAAATGCATCTTGTCATGTGAAGCTGGATGTAGGGGCCGATATCTTCCCTTACAAATGTTCTTCTTTTAAATTCATAGCGTGTTCCTTCTGTTCCGTGATCATAGCTCAGATCCTGTAAATAGCATTCTCCCGCCTGGTCGCAAATGGGGCAATCCAAAGGATGATTGATCAATAAGTATTCAACAATTCCTTTGCGTGCATCGAGCGCTTTTTCACTGGTAACATTTTTAACAATCATCCCATCCATTACTTCGGTTCTGCACGAAGCCACTAGTTTAGGCATGGGCCGCGGATCTTTGGTAGAACCGGCAGCTACTTCTACCAGGCAAGTTCTGCATTTGCCGCCGCTACCTTCCAGATGACTGTAGTAGCACATTGTCGGTGGTGCCACCTGCGGCCCTATTTTTCTCGCAGCATTTAATATAGTCGTTCCTTTTGGAACTTCTACCGTGATGCCATCTATCGTTACTTTAAATAATTCTTGTTGTTCAGCCATTGCAAATTAATTTTAATCTTTTTCAATCAGGAAGCAACAGCTTCCAAAGGATCAGCATAATTTGCCAATCCATAATTTCTAACCAAACATTCTTCGGGATTTAAAATATGCCATTCAAATTCGTCACGGAAATGCCTTATAGCAGCGGCAACAGGCCACGCGGCTGCATCGCCAAACGGACAAATGGTGTTTCCCTCAATTCTCCTTTGTACGTCCCACAGAAGATCAATATCTTTCATTTTTCCCCTTCCGTTTTCGATATTGTAAAATATTTTTTCCATCCACCCGGTTCCTTCCCGGCAAGGTGAACATTGTCCGCAGCTTTCATGATGATAAAAACGGGAAATCGTGTACGTATGCTTTACAATGCACTGGTCTTCATCCAGAACAATGAATCCTCCGGACCCCATGGAACTTCCGGTTATAAAACCGCCATCGGCAAGGCTTTCATAATTCATTAAACGCGGTTCACCTTTAGCAGTTCTGAGTAAAAGATTGGCAGGCAAAATCGGCACCGAAGAACCGCCGGGAATGCATGCTTTTAATCTCTTCCCATTTTGAATTCCGCCACAATACTCATCACTGTAAATAAATTCTTCCACGGTGATGGTCATATCGATCTCATAAACGCCCGGCTTATTGATATTTCCACAGGCAGATATTAGTTTCGTTCCTGTAGATCTTCCTATACCTATTTTTGAATAAGCTTCTCCACCTTCATTTATGATTGGAACAACAGCGCAAATCGTTTCTACGTTGTTAACGACCGTCGGGCAACCCCACACTCCTTTGATTGCAGGAAACGGCGGTTTAATTCTTGGTAATCCTCTTTTTCCTTCCAGGCTTTCCAGAAGAGCCGTTTCTTCACCACAGATATAAGCACCAGCTCCCCGATAAATGTAAATTTCACAATCGAAACCGCTGCCTAAAATATTTTTTCCGATAAAACCTTTTTGTCTTGCCTCATTGATCGCTTCCTGCAGGATATCTGCTACCCAATCATATTCGCCACGAATGTAGATGTAGGAAACGTTGCTGCCCAATGCATAAGAAGAAACGATCATCCCTTCTATCAAAAGATGCGGAATGTATTCCATCAGGTAGCGATCTTTAAAAGTTCCCGGTTCACTTTCGTCTGCATTGCATACGAGGTAACGCGCAACACCTTCGGGTTTTGCCAGGAAACTCCATTTCATGCCGGTAGGAAAACCAGCGCCGCCGCGTCCTCTCAACCCGCTTTTCTTTACTTCTTCCACAATATCACCGGTTTGCATTTTCAAAGCTTTTTCCACACTTTGATAACCGCCTTCACGGCGATACACATCAAAGCTTTTTATACCGGGAATATTAATGTTTTTTAATAATAATTTTTTTGACATTGCCATAGTCTCCTTTCTATTATTTAGAACTTACTATTTCTTTTACTTTTAAAATAAATTTTTTTACGCTTTTTAAATATTCGGGAACTTCCTTTTCATCTATCAGTGCAAAATTCTCATAATCTGCCTCAAATCTTTTTGCTAATAAATGGTCGTATAAAAACCCAAATTTCTTGTCTATTAACCCTTTTAAAATAAACCTCTTTATGAAATAAACTTTTTGTGCCATTGTGAGTTTTAGGATTTAATTCGATATTTATCAATAACGCATTTACCGCATAAAAAGCGGCATAATAAATTTTAGAAAGACTATCTATCCAAAAACCCTCCTTTATTAATACCTCAGCAGCTTTTATAGCATCATCCGCTCTCTTTAACTTATAATTTATATAATCTGCCTTTTGATTCATACAATAATTCCTTCTTCCTTTATGCTCTCATAAATATTTGTAACTGCATATTCATTTTCCCATTCTTCTTTATTATGCCAAATTGTTTGTATTACTTCAAACGTTTTCCATTCTATTTCTTGTAAGATGTCTCTTCTTACTTTACGCTTTAATTCTTCGCTTTCAGGCAATCAACTTAATATTAAAAAATCCCAATCGCTTTCTTCGTGATAATCGCCTCTTGCCCTGCTGCCGAATAAAACAATATCAGCATGTGAATCGAAACGATCGACAATTTCTTTTACTTTTTTTATTATGGTTTCATTATCATTCATGAATCGTTATCATTGAAAATTCAGTTTGTCACTTTTATCTATTTCTTATAATCATGATTGAACATCCAGTTAAATCCGTATTTATCCTGTAACATCCCAAATCTTGCTCCCCAAAATGTATCCTGCAATTCCATAGTAATTTTTCCACCTTCAGATAATGCAGCAAACGTTTTATTCATTTCATCTGCATCATTAAAATTTAATGAAAGTGATAAATTAGTTCCGGAAGTTACAGATTGCCCCTGCATCGAATCAGAAACTAAAAAATGCAGATCGCCTGCCTGAAAACTCGCATGCATAATTTTATTTTTCTGCTCTTCAGATGATTCCATGGGCGATTCTCCAAACGTTTGTTTGTAAACCACCTTGCCATTCAATGCTTTGCTATAAAAATCAAGCGCCTCGGCAGCAGCGCCATTAAAGTTTAAATAAGGAATAATTGCTTCCATATAAATTGCTGTTATTTATTCGTTTACTGCTAATTATTTTTTGCAGCGTTTTCCCTGCAGTCCTCAATGATCTGATCTACTCTTTCAGGCGTTAAATGCTCTTTATAATATTTACCCATTTGCATCATCGGCGCATAACCACATGCACCGAGGCACTCAACAGTCTTTAAAGTAAACAATCCATCCTGGGTTGTTTCGCCTACTTCAATGTTTAATTTCTGTTTAATATAATCGATTACTTCGTCACAACCCCTCAGCATACAAGGGCCGGTTTGACAAACTTCAAAGACATATTTTCCTACCGGTTTCAAGTGAAACATGGTATAAAAACTAGCCACTTCGTAAACTTCAATTGGCTTTAAGTTCAATAACGAAGCCACATAATCCATGGTATTCACACTCAGCCAGCCATGTTCTTCCTGTGCCATATGAAGCACTCCTAATAAAGCACTCTTACTTTTTCCTTCCGGATATTGCTTTATCAGTTCGTTTACTTTATCTAATTTTTCGGGTGAAAATTGTACACTCATTTGTTTTTATTTCTTTTACATCTGATTTCACATCAGTAATATTGTGCGCATGACACTTTTGTTACTTAAAATACAACTACGCATCCAACTCGCCAGCTATCAAATTCAAACTACTCATCGTAATAATGGCATCGCTCAGCAAACCTCCTTTTGTCAATTCAGAATATGCCTGGTAATATATAAAGCAAGGCCTTCTGAAATGCAGGCGATACGGCGCTCTTCCTCCATCTGTTATTAAATAAAATCCCAGCTCTCCGTTTGCTCCTTCGATTGAAGAATAGATCTCGCCGACAGGTAATGCTGTTTCGCCCATAATTATCTTAAAATGATAAATAAGCGCTTCCATTTTTGTGTAAACATCTTTTTTATCAGGCAAATAAAAATCGGGAACATCTGCATGATAAACTTCCGCTTCAGCGCCTTTGAATTCCTGTACTTTTTGATAAGCCTGTTTGATGATTTCCATACTTTGCCACATCTCCTGGTCTCGCACTAAAAAGCGGTCGTAGCAATCGCCGGTGGAACCAACCGGAATCGTAAAATCAAAATCCTGGTAACTGCTGTATGGTGTATGAATACGCACATCGTAATCAACTCCTGCTGCTCGTAAATTCGGGCCGGTAAATCCATAATTTAATGCACGTTCCGCAGATATCGGTCCCACTCCAATCGTACGGTCCATAAAAATCCTGTTGCGCACAAACATTTCATCAAACTCTTTCAAAGCCGGTGGCCATTCTTTCATAAATCTTTCCAATTTCTCAAAAGCCTGGTTGGTGAAATTTCTTTCAAAACCACCAATCCTTCCCATGTTTGTTGTGAGCCGTGAACCGCATATTTCCTCATAAATTTCATAAATAAGCTCCCGGTATTGCATTAAATATAAGAAACCGGAAAAAGCGCCAGAGTCTACTCCAACTATTGAATTGCATATTAAATGGTCCGAAATTCTCGAAAGCTCCATAATAATGATACGCAAATAATCGACGCGTTTCGGAGTCTTTATCCCCAGCAATCTTTCGCAGGTAATGTGCCAGCCAAAATTATTTAATGGAGCAGAACAATAATTTAATCGATCGGTAAGCGGGGTAATCTGATAAGGAGCGCGATGTTCGGCTATTTTTTCAAATGCCCGGTGAATATAACCAACTGTTTGTTCAGCGCTTACAATCGTTTCGCCATCCAGCTCGATAATGTTTTGAAACACACCATGAGTGGCAGGATGTGTAGGACCAAGATTTATAGTCGTTGTATGTTTTTCAACATTTCCTTCCGGTAAAGTTACATGTTCACTCATTTTTTATTCTTTCTCTTTTATAACTACAGTAAACAAACAAATGTGTCGAATTTCTTTTTTCGTTTCAAAGCAAATCACATCAACAGTTTCAGTCGCGCCCAAACATCTCATCGTCTTTATCCGTGCGCTTTTGATCTTCCAACGGGTATTCTTTTCTCAAAGGAAAATATTCCATTTCTTCTACATTCAAAATCCTTTTTAAATTAGGATGCCCAACAAAATTTACCCCAAAAAAATCATACGTTTCCCGTTCCATCCAATTGGCAGCAGAAAATAAGGCACAGGCAGTATATACATCCGGTTTTTGAATATCAGTAAACACTTTATAACGAATTCTGACATTCTCTTTCAGATTGTGTAAATGATAAACTACCGCCAGTTCTTTTCCTTCCTGGTTTGGATAATGAACTGCACACAAGTCTGTCATAAATTTGAATCCCAATTCAGAATCGTCATAAAGAAATTGCAACACTTTCAGATTCAGATTCTTATCAGAAGTAAAAGTAAGCATCCCGTAAGGTTCTTCCCATCCGGTCAATTGCTCTCCAAATTTTTCCATCAGCCTGCTTCTGATAATTTCATTCGTTAAAGCCATAATTCTTAATTCTTAATTATTGAATTCCATAAGTTTCCATCAATTCTTTATATCGCGGCGAATTACGCCTTCTCAAATTTTCATTACCAACCAGTTCCTGCACTCTTAAAAATCCATCAATTACTGCCTCCGGACGTGGCGGACAACCGGGAACGTAAACATCGACAGGAATAATCTGGTCGATGCCCTGCAAAACAGAATAAGTATCAAAAATACCTCCACTGCTGGCGCAAGCGCCCATTGCTAAAACCCAGCGAGGCTCCGCCATTTGCAAATAAACCTGCTTTACAACCGGCGCCATTTTTTTAGCAATTGTACCGATTACCATCAAAAGATCACATTGGCGAGGAGTAAAACTTACTCTTTCTGAACCAAACCTTGCCAAATCATAATGCGATGCCATCAAAGCCATAAATTCTATACCGCAACAACTGGTTGCAAACGGTAAGGGCCAGATAGAATTTTTTCTTGCCAGGCCAACTACGTCACTCAGTTTGGAGGCAAAAAAACCTTCACCCATATAACCTTCAGGTCCCTGAACAATTGAGTAGGGTTTTTCTAAAGGTTTATCTGTAATGTTATATTGAACAGGACGTGCCATAATTTTTTGATTAGCGGATTAGCCAATTAGCCTGCCGGCAATTAACTAATTTCATTTTTTAAAAATTTTTTTTATAAGTTCTCATTTTCAACAGTAGCCCATCTGATTTAAATTAACTTTCCCCTTCCCAATCCAATCCACCTTTTTTAATGATATAAATAAATCCGGCAAGAAAAAAACCAATAAACATACAAATAGCACCGAATCCTTGCCACCCTAATTCCCTGAAATTTACAGCATAAGGATAAAAGAAGATAACTTCCACATCAAACAAAACAAATAAAATTGCGACCAGGAAATATTTAACCGCAATTGGCTTTCTCGCATTTCCCTGGATCTCTATCCCACCTTCAAAATTTTCCAATTTGTCGGCGGTATTTCTTTTGGGACCTAAAACACTGGTTCCATAAATCATTAACGATAATAATATCGCGGCGAAGATGAGTTGG
>Ga0134125_10004702_pt1 | contig 15582 bp, 11 predicted proteins | sample KB31751_FD_96464 | JGI IMG/M metagenome (GOLD analysis project Ga0134125, IMG submission 96464) | Terrestrial soil microbial communities with excess Nitrogen fertilizer from Kellogg Biological Station, Michigan, USA - KB3-175-1 | ecosystem: Environmental > Terrestrial > Soil > Unclassified ... | reverse complement strand
CTGGTATTGGGGAAGCGGGCCTCGTTGACCGGCTTGCCGTTGACGAACACCTCGTTGTTGCCCGCCCCCAAGTCCTCGGGCATATAGGCTTTGTAGATGCTCCCGCTGTAGTTGGAGAAGCCGGAGATCACGTCGGTGCCGCTGACGGTGACGGCCTGGTTGTTGTAGTTGGTGAACGTGACCCCGCCGCTGACCGGCTTGACGGTTCACGGTAGGTGCCGCCTTCGATGTAGACGGTATCGCCCCAGCCGGCGACGTTGGCCGCCTGCTGGATCGTCTGGAACGGAGCGGCCAGGGTGCCGGCGCTGCCGTTATTGCCCGTGGGGGCGACGTACCACGATCGCGACATGAGCAGCCGGTCTTCCAGAGTCTCCATCGCCGCCCGGGCGACGGAGGCCGCGGGGGCGGGAGCGCGACGCTTGCCGGCGGCGGCGCGACGCTTGTTGGCGAATCGTGAAATCAGACCGAGACTGGTCCCAATTGAAACATACTTGGGCATTTTCTGCTCCTGCTTTTTCTCTGAGGTTCGTGGAAATCGCGAACGTAGCGAGAACGCTGTCGTCTACGACGTCCGACAAACCTGACTCGGTTGTTGCGTAACGGGCCTTGTAGAGCGGAACGCCGGCTGGCGGGTATTTGCCCGTCCGTTCGCGGGAAGGCAATCGCGAAGGACCAGACGACTCCGGCCGGCATGCTCGTATTTATGCGGGAAACCGTCCGGTCACAGAACTCCGGCGGACGCCGGTGCAACCCTGGATGGCACTCCCGCTTGCAGGGGATGAGTCAAGACCGGTTCTGGTGTCGCTTCCCGCCCCCGGGCCGCGACGCCGTCCCGACCCTGGTTTTCGAACCTGTGTCGATGACGATTTTGCCCGTCGCCACCGACGCTGGGTTTGATCCCACTGCCAAAGCCCCGTCCATCTGTTATGGACGTTGCGGACTATACACCTGTCCTGAATCGAAACAATCCCAAATGGCCGGAAAACGAGAAAAAATCTTCCTGACTCCGCCTCCCATGGATCCCATGGGGGCTAAAGCAGAGCTCGCTTTCCCGGATTGGCGTTCGATTCAAGGCCCGAGCCGCTGAACGCAGGCTCGCATGCTGTGCATCTGGCCTTGCACAGTTACGCATCTGGCGCCCTCCGGTTCACACTTCTCTGGCCACATCCCGCTCCAGGGGGCTGGGTGGGATGTGTTACGCACCCTTTTCATCGGTCCCCATTTGGGACACGTTAATTCGCGCCAGTGCTGATTTGGGAGCCGATAATCTTCGCGGCGGATAATGCACCGCGTGCCGGCGTTGCAGGGCCGTCGCCCCACCCCAAAGAGTTGAGTGGGGCCCGCCATCCCGGGCGGTCATCCATTTCGGGCCTGACTGACCGCCCACTGGCGGTCCGCTTCCGACAATCCCGTCGCCAGTTCACCCGAATAGCGCAGCACCCGTTGATATCGCCCCGCTTCGTAGGTCCGACCGAAAGCGGCGGCAAGATCAAGCGCGACCGCGCCATCCTCCGCCTTGAGCGGAACGGGAATCGTTGGCAGGGGGCTCCGAATCGTCCAGGCGTAAACGTCGCACTCGCGCGCGGTCTGCCAGCGCGTTACGAAAGCAAAGTAGTCGCCCACCGGGAGTGGAGCGAGCATGCGCAATCGCTCGCCGCCCAGGAGGAGATCGAGTTCCACCAGGTTGACCTCGTGACGAAGCAGCGACTTCCGCTTCCCCAGATATGCCGCCCGGTCCTCGCTCCCGTGCCGCTTGTTGCTCGGGAACAACAGCTCGATGTCGGTGACGACCCGCCGCTCCGGAACGTGAACCACTTGGACGAAAATCTGCTTTGGTTCGTCAAGCCATTCCGAGGCCTGCGGGAGGGTACTGGGCTCAAGTGTCGCGGAGGCTGAGGACTCCGGTTTCGCGCTTCGAGGGGCGGGTGACGTACGCACCACCGCCACGTCGGGCAACGTGATCCGTGATGTGACGCCAAGCTCGTCCTCGTCCACCAACTGCACCCGCTCGCCGAGCGTGGCGACATAACTCTCGGGGAGTCGTTCGTTGAGCTGATCGTGGCAGGCGGTCAGAAACGCGTGATGAAAGGTAGACCAGATCCCGGCTGCCTCGATGAACGGGTCCATTCCGGGAAAAGGGCTGGGCATCGTTTCTCCTTGACGATCCGATTATACGCGAGGATGAGGTCAGCGGGGTGAACAGCGCCCCGATGTCACGCAACACTCTCTTCAACCAATTCTGCGTCCCGCCGGGCCGACGGCAACATCGTCAGCTTCGGCCTCAGGTACTCGCCCGTGTGGCTGGCGGGGATTTGGGCGACGTCTTCGGGCGTTCCCTCGGCGATGACGCGCCCGCCGCCTTCGCCCCCTTCGGGGCCCATGTCGATGATCCAGTCGGCACACTTGATCACGTCGAGATTGTGCTCGATCACCAGGATCGTGTTGCCCATGTCGGCAAGACGATTCAAGACGTTCAGCAGGTTGTGGATGTCGGCAAAGTGCAAACCCGTGGTGGGCTCGTCCAGAACGTACAGCGTGTGGTTGGTCGCGGTCTTGCCGAGCTCTGTGGCGAGCTTGACGCGCTGCGCCTCCCCGCCGGAAAGCTGGGTGCTCGGCTGGCCGAGCTTGATGTAGGAAAGGCCGACGTCGTTCACCGCCTTGAGCAGTTGGTGGATGCGGGGGAAGTTCTCGAAGAAGTGCATCGCCTCTTCGACGGTCATGTTCAGCACGTCGGCGACCGTCTTGCCGCGATAATGGATCTCAAGCGTCTCGGCGTTGTAGCGGGAGCCGTGGCAGACTTCGCAGTTGACATAGACATCCGGCAGGAAGTGCATCTCGATGCACTTGGTGCCCTGACCCTGGCAGGATTCGCAGCGGCCGCCCTTGACATTGAAGCTGAACCGCCCGGCCTCGTAGCCGCGGATTTTGGCCTCGCGGGTCTGTGAAAAGACGCGGCGGATCTCGTCGAAAACGCCCGTGTACGTCGCCGGGTTGCTGCGAGGGGTGCGACCGATCGGGCTCTGGTCGATCTCGATCACCTTGTCGATCCGGGTGATGCCGTTGAGCGATTTGTGGAGCCCGGCTTTGACCTTGGAGCCGTAGAGCTTGCGCTTCAGGGCGGGGAGCAGGGTCTGGTTGACGAGCGTGGATTTGCCCGATCCGCTGACGCCGGTGATGCACACCAGCCCGCCCAGCGGGATTCGCACGTCGATGTTCTTCAGGTTGTTTTCGCGGCAGCCCTTGAGTTCGATCGAGTTCTTCTCTGCATCCAGCGGCCGGCGATGCTCGGGGGCGCGGATGGCCAGCTCGCCCGTCAGATACTTGATCGTGACGCTCTGGGTCTGCTTAAAGACATTCGGAACTGGGCCGGCGGCGACCACGTTGCCGCCATGCGCGCCGGCGCCGGGGCCGATGTCGATCAGGTAGTCCGACGAGCGGATGCAATCCTCATCGTGCTCGACCATGAGCACGGTGTTGCCGATGGATTGAAGCCGCTTGAGTGTGCGGATGAGGCGGGTGTTGTCGCGCTGGTGCAGGCCGATGGTCGGCTCGTCGAGCACGTAGCAGACGCCGACCAGCCCGCTGCCGACCTGCGTCGCCAGGCGGATGCGTTGGGCTTCGCCCCCGCTGAGCGTGGCGGTTTTGCGGTCGAGCGTGAGATATCCAAGGCCGACGTCGAACATGAAGCCGAGGCGGGCGATGATCTCCCGCACGAGCGGCTCGGCGATTTTCTCACCTTCTTCGCTGAGCCGCAGGTTCTCGAAGAACCGCTTGGCCCGCTCGACGGTCATCATCGTCACGTCGTGGATGCTGTAACCCGGAAGCGCCGCAAGGCCGCCGTCTTCCGATGTCGCGGCGGCGCTGCGTATGGCACGGGCGTCCCGCCCGTGCTTGCGATTTCCATTGCGCGAATGATCACCACTCGCGACATCTGACTCGCTCTGCACGGGCGAGACGCCCGTGCCACCGGCTTTGCCGTTCGCGGTTTCAGTCATGCGCACCGCGCAGCTCGGGCCGGCGGTGTGCGCCTCGTGCGGCGCTTGCGGGTCGATCGGCTCTTCAACCGCGTGCAATCGCACCGACAAGGCTTCTTTCTTCAATCGCGTGCCTTTGCACGTCGCACAAGGCTGCTCCGACATGCACTGGTGCAGCCGCGTCTTCACGAACTCGCTTTCGGTGTTCTCGAAACGGCGCTGAAGATTTGGAATGACTCCTTCGAACCACGTGCCCGTTCCCAAATCTCCCTTGGCATCGGTGCCAAACATCAGCACCTGCTGCACCTTCTTGGGAATGTCCTTGTAAGGCGTCGAGTAGCCGGTCCCAAAATCGCGGGCGAACTGCCGCAAAACCCGACTGTAGTAGATGTTCATCCGCTTGCCGTTCTTCCGCCAGGCTTCGATCGCGCCGTTCTCAAGCGAAGCACTTTCATCCGGCACGATCAGCTCCGGATCGAACTCGCACGTCGTCCCCAGCCCGTGACATGACGGGCAGGCCCCGTGCGGCGAGTTGAAGCTGAACAGCCGTGGCTCCAGTTCCGGCAGCGACACTTCGGGATGCAGCGGGCAGGCAAACTTCTCGCTGAAAACCTGGTCGGTCCATGAGCCGTCGGAATTGCCGACCGCCACGATGACCAATCCCTGCGAGAACCGCAACGCCGTCTCGATTGAATCGGCCAGACGGGATCGAATTTCCGTCTTCAGCACGATGCGATCGATGATCGCCTCGATGTTGTGAACGAACGTCTTTTTGAGCGCGGGGGCCGCCTGCGGGTTGGGAAGCTCGTGAATCGTCCCGTCCACCCGCGCCCGGACGAACCCCTGCTTGTGGATCGCGTTGAAAGTGTCCTTGTGCTCACCTTTCTGCCCGCGCACGAGCGGCGACAGGATCATCACTTTCGTCGCGGTCGGATACCGCATCACCGCATCAACAATCTGGCTCGGCGTCTGGCTGCTGATGGGCCTGCCGCAGATCCAGCAGTGCGGCGTCCCCGCGCGGGCAAACAGTACGCGCAAATAATCGTAAATCTCCGTCGTCGTTGCGACGGTCGATCGCGGGTTGCTACTCGCTGACCGCTGCTCGATCGCGATCGTCGGCGGAAGTCCCTCGATCTCATCGATATCCGGCTTCTGAAGCTGCTCGAGAAACTGCCGCGCGTACGCCGACAGCGACTCGACGTACTTCCGCTGCCCCTCGGCATAGACGGTGTCAAACGCGAGGGTGGACTTGCCGGAGCCGGACAATCCGGTCACGACCACCAACTGGTCGCGCGGAATGTCCACGCTGATGTCTTTCAGGTTGTGCTCCCGGGCGCCGCGGATTCGGATGTACTTCAAGCTCATGAGTTCACGTCCCTGCGTTGGCCCATCATACGCGCGGTCAACGGCAAGCCATTGTACGGGCAATGTACGGGATGAAAAGACTCGGGTTCGAGAGCAATGAAACGAGCGCAAGTGCGCTCGGGTTCAAAACCGGCACTCGAGGGGAATTGTCCGCCAAAAGCCAAGCCCCGGATCTCGTTTCGCGACGAGGATCCGGGGCTCCGCTGCGCTCCGCACCCGGCTTGGGGATGCGTCCAAGAGAAGTTAGCTGTGCGACAAGGGATCAGTTCGTTCGTCGACGTCGCAGGGCGCACCCGAGGAGAGCGATGCCGAGGGTTGCAATGGTCGCGGGCTCGGGCACCGAGCCCTGGAGCGCCGCCGCCTGAATGCCGATGTATCCGGGCCCGATCACGGTGCCGGCGCCGTGGTCCTGCGTGGCGGTGTAGGTCAGCAGCAGCGTGTCGCCCGAAGCGGCGCCCGAGTAATTCACGGCGAAATAACCCGTGTCGAACGTTTGACCATTGATGGGATCAACCGGCGCGTCGAGGCTGTTGTCGGTTTGCGAGTTGAGCACGGTCCCCGAGCCGTCTTTCAGTTGCGCAGTCAGGCTCGTGGCGTCGCCCAGATCGGCCACGTAAAACTGCACCTTTCCCGTCGGCCCGACGGTCGGCACGGAGACGGTGAATTGCGTGCCGAGCGAGTTCCCGCCGGCGCCGGGGTTCTCATAAAGCAGCCCCAGGGTCTGCGAGTTGTTGCCCAAATTCCCGTTGGTCCACGTGAAGCTGACGTTGTTGTTGCCGCCGGGGCTGTTGTCGAAGGCGGGGGTGGTGCCGATCCCGGAGGCGGTGGTGGTGAACGTCTGTCCGGTGGTGGACAGGTAATTGCCGCTGTTCGGATTGGTGCTGCCCCATTTGATCCACCCGTCGGGGCCGAGGGTGGTCAGGTTGATCGGCGGCGGGGGGACCGGACCGCCGGTCATGGTGATCGGCGCGACTGAAACGGTCTGGGCATGGGCCGGCTGCGCGCCGAGCGCCGCCAGTCCCGCCAGGATTCCAACCACGCCAAGGCCGCGAAGCTTCAACATGTCTTCTCCCGTGCAAAACGCTCCAACTCAGCCGCGTGAGATTGCCGTCCGCAACGACTTTTCCCGCGGTAACACAATCAACGAATGAATGGGCGGATTATCGAAATCCGGTCTCGCGCGTCAATCCTTTTTCTGGCAGCCGTTGCAGGTTTTTAGAACATCGGTTGGCATTTTAGGGAACTTGCGTCGGTCGAAGGCTCAAACGGGCGAATCGATTGTGGCCGTGTCAGTCGCGGTGGGGCGGGGCTCGACCGGAAATCCGCGCGCCGCCACCGCTGTTCTCGCGGGCTTCACCCCAATCGTGATCAACCCCGCCGCAATGAGCGACCCGGCCAGGAACAGGAACCCGGCCCCATCGCTGTGGAAGTGGGCGATGAGCCAGCCGACCATCAGCGCGCCGACAAACCCGCCCAGCGCACCGGCGCTGTTGACCAGCGCCATCGATTCGCCCACCACGTTTCGCGGAACCATTTCCGCGATCAGCGCCCACAGCGGCCCGCACGGCGTGTAAACCGACGCCCCGGCAAACGCCAACGCGGCAAAGGCGATCCAGAAGTGGCTCGCCGCCGTTTGCCACGCGACTAGGAATGCGATGCCGCCGATCACCATCGCGGGCCAGATGAAGATCTTGCGCAGCAGCAGCCGGTCCGACCAGTACGACACGATCAGCATCGTGAAGATCGCCAGGAAATACGGGATTGCCGCCAGCAGCCCGGTCTGGGAATTGGTCAGGCCCTCGGCGTCCTTCAAAATCTTGGGCAGCCAGAAGACGAACCCGTACGTGCCGATGCTCCACCAGAAATACATCACCGACATCAGGATCACGCGCTGATCGCGGAAGGCCGCCCAATAGTTTCGGATCGGCGGGATCTCCTGCTGCTCGACCTGAAGCTTCTCCTCGATGGCGGCTGATTCTCCCGGGCCAAGCCACCGCGCCTCGTTCGGCCAATCGTCCGCCGTGAACCACCAGATGCACGCCCAGATGATCGACGGCAGACCTTCCAGGACGAACATGGTCTGCCAGCCCTGAAGACCGAAGACGCGGTGGCGGTCGAAGTAGTCGATCAGGAATCCCGAGATCACCGAGACGGTCGTCATCGTGATCGGATTGCCCAGGATCAGCAGCGTATTGGCGCGCGATCGCTCGCGCTTGGTGAACCAGTGCGTGAGAAACACCAGCATCGCGGGGAAGACGACGCTTTCCACAGCGCCCAGCAGCGTGCGGACCAGCGCCAGCATCCAGACGCTGTGGACCAGCCCCTGCGCCGCGCACAATCCGCCCCAGAGCACCAGCGCCCAGAAGACGAGCTTCTTGGCGCTATACCGGGCGGCATAGCCCGCGCCGGGAATTTGGAAGGCCATGTATCCGATGAAAAACAGGGCCGCCAGCAGCGGCGACGTGCTCTCGGACATCCCGATCGTCTTGGCCAGCCCGCCGGCGACGCCATACCCATAATTCACCCGATCGAAGTAAGCCAGCCCGTAGGTGATGAATGCCAGCGGGATTACTCGCGCGAACCGTGCCGCGGCACGGGTGGGGTCGTACGCAGAATCGTTCAGGAGTGGAGATGAAAAGTCCCGCGGGTTCGATTGGTCCACCATGCACGGCATCATACCGTCGGATCCATGGGGCAGAAATCATGACGTGTGAATGGGCCTCACGTGGCACGGGCGTCCCGCCCGTGCTGGCGGCTTTTAAAGCGAGGAAAATGTCGGATGTGGCGAGTGTCAATAAAAAGGTCTTCTGAAACAGAAGATCGCCAGCATGGGCGAGACGCCCATGCCACCGGGCGCGACGTTCTATGCCGGACCTGTACCGCCCGCGCGGGAATTCCCGTAGAATCCCGCCACGTTTTTCGGAGACCTTGTGGCACTGACGCTTAAAGAATTGGCCGACGCGATCGGGGCGGAGCTGGTGGGGCAGCCGAATGTCGTCATCGACTCGGCGGGCACGCTGGAAGACGCGCGGGCCGGGCAGGTCAGCTTTTTATCGAATCCCAAATACGCCAAACAGCTCGAGACGACCCACGCCTCGGCGGCCGTGGTGTCGATGGGAGTCAAAACCGACCGGCTGGCGCTGCTGCGCACCAAAGACCCGTACTACGCCTTCACGCAGGCGGTGGTGCTGCTGCACGGGCATCGCAAGCACCCGCACGCCGGCATTCATCCCAGGGCCCACATCGAGCCGACCGCCACCATCGGCGAGGGAACGGTCATCTATCCCGGCGTGTATGTCGGGCCTCGGGTCAGGATTGGCCGCGACTGCGTGCTCTATCCCAACGTCGTCATTTATGAGGACTGCGTCCTCGGCGATCGCGTGGCGATCCACGCCAACTCCAGCATCGGCCAGGACGGCTTCGGCTACGCGCCGCACCAGGGCATCCATCACAAGATCCCGCAGATCGGCAACGTGATCATCGAAGACGACGTCGAAATCGGCGCCAACACCTGCATCGACCGGGCGGCCCTGGGGAGCACGTTGGTTAGCAAGGGGAGCAAGATCAACGACCTGGTGGCGATCGGCCACGGCACCCGGATCGGCCCGCACTGTCTGATCGTCGCCCAATGCGGCATCGCCGGAAGCGTGACGCTGGGCCACCACGTGACCATGGCCGGGCAGGTCGGCGTCGCCGGGCACCTGCGGATCGGGGATAACGTGACCATCGGCGCCCAGGCCGGCATTACCAATAGCGTCCCGGATCAATCGACGGTCCTGGGCAGCCCCGCGATGCCCATCAGCCAGGCCCGCCGCGTCGCGGCCGTCTTCGTTCAGCTCCCGGAGCTCAACGCGCGGGTCAAGAAACTCGAACAGCATGTCGAAGAACTTGGGACAAAAGAAGACACCAACTCGGAAACACCCAATGAGTGACAACCGCATGGATGCGAACGGCCAGAGAGAAACGGCCTGTTATGGCACGGGCGTCTCGCCCGTGTTGGAGACTCTCGGAGTGGAAAACCGCCAGCATGGGCGAGACGCCCATGCCACCGGGCGGCCCGTTCGCTTGGCGTCTTGGCGCCTTGGCGGCCTGCTTTTTGTTCTCGTGCTGGCGAGCTGCCTCCTCCCGTCGATTGCCCGGGGCCAGGCCGGGGCGTCGCTGCTGGTCAAGCCGTGGGAAGCCGACCAGACGCTCGAAGACAATACTTCCGGGTATCTCTTCTCCGGCGGGCACACCAACGAGACCCGCGACCGCTTCCACATGTGGGACCTGGAATCTCAGGGCCGGCTGCGGCTCTTTCCCGGCAACGAAGCCAGCCCGCGCGTCGGCTATGACATGACTTACATCGGCGTCCATACAACACAGCCGAACTTCCCGGGCGAGCTGCTCGATTTGTCGGTCGCCGGCGGAACCTTCCTCTCGAAGAACAACGGCTGGGTCACCGGCGTGACGCTCGGCGCCGGGTACGCGGGCAACGCGCCGTTCGCCTGCGGCCGCGCCTGGTACGGCCGGGCCGATTTCGTGCTCGCCAAGAAATTCAGCGATACCGATGCCCTGGGCATCGGGCTCGATTACGACGGCCACCGCACCTACGCCCCCGACATCCCGCTGCCCGGCTTCGGTTACAGCCACCAGTTCGATCCGACCATCCTCATGGTCATCGGCGTGCCGGTCACGTCGATTACCTGGAAGCCGATCCCGCACCTGCGCGCGTTCGCCGACTGGGTCTTGCTGCGCGACGCCGACGTGGACATCGGATACGAGTTCATCCCCCACTGGACGGTTTTCGGCGCTTTCCAGTCTCGTGACGACGCGTTCCACGTTACCGAACTGCCCGGCAACAGGCGCCTGCTGTATCAACAGCGCCGCGTGGAGATGGGCCTCCGCTTTCAGGCCCGCGAGGACATGACGCTGAGCCTCGCCGGAGGCTACGCCTTCGACACGGACTTTCGCGCCGGTTTCGATCTGCGCGACTATTCCCGGGTCCTGTACGCGAGCAATGAACCGTTCCTGTCCGTGGAAGTCAGGGTGCAGTTCTAGCGACTATTCTCCGCTGGCACTCGGCTGTATCCTTCCTCACATGACCGATGGCCCCGCCATCGATTTGCAGAATGTGACGAAGGTCTACCCGCGCCAGGTACACGCACTTCGAGGCGTGACGCTGCGGGTGGGTCGGGGCGAGGTCTTCGGTCTGCTGGGGCCCAACGGGGCGGGCAAGAGCACGCTGGTCAAGGTGATGATGACGGTCGTGCGGCCCACGCGGGCCGCGGGGACCGTGCTGGGGCATCCCGTCGGGCACAAGCCGACGCTCGCCCGCATCGGCTACCTGCCGGAGAATCATCGGTTCCCCAAATATCTGACCGGGCGGCAGGTGCTGGAGTTTTTCGCCGCCCTGGCGAAGGTGGATCGCCCGACGCGACGGAGAAGGTCGGCCGAGCTGCTCGAACTGGTCGGCATGAGCGATTGGGCCGACACGCGAATCGCCACGTATTCCAAGGGCATGCTCCAGCGGGTGGGGCTGGCGCAGGCGCTGGTTCACGATCCGGAATTGATCGTGCTCGACGAGCCCACCGACGGCGTCGACCCGATCGGCCGCCGCGACATCCTCGATGTGCTCGGCCAGCTTCGAAAACAGCGCAAAACCGTCTTCATCAACAGCCACGCCCTCAGCGAGCTGGAAACCATCTGCGATCGCGTGGCGATTCTCGTCCAGGGCCAGGTCGCCCGGCAGGGGAGCATCGACGAACTGACCATCGCGCGACAGCGGTACGAGATCGAGATCGGGGCAACCGATTCGATGAACCTGCGCGAGCGCGTGATTGCGTTAATTCCCGCGCAATGGAAGCCGGCCGCAAACGTGACACAGCCGCCCTCGGGTGTGATGAATGTGGCACAGCCGCCCTCGGGTGTGATGAATGTGGCACAGCCGCCCTCGGCTGTGTTCGACCGAAGGTCGAAGTCTTTCGCTCCGGGCGAGGAGACTTCCGCGTTCGGCGGACCACAGCCGGGGGCGGCTGTGCCACATCGCGGACCACAGCCGGGGGCGGCTGTGCCACATGGCGAACCACTCCCGGCAGCGGCCGTCCCACAAATCGACTTTGGCACGCTCGATGGCGTCGGACTGGAACTGGATGGTCAGGTGCTTCGCATCGCGACAACGGATGTGAATCGAATTCAGGTCCTGATCGATCGTCTGCGGGCCGCTGGTTTTCTGATCCTGCGGGTGCAGCAGGTGCGGCCATCGCTGGAAGACCTGTTCCTCGACACGGTCGCGCATCCGGGCGCCGGCCGGGCCGCGATGCCCGGCGCCGCCCGAGTGCCGGCACGGCAGGGGGCGCCGGCATGATCCGCCAGACGCTGGCCATTCTCGTCGATGCCTATCGCGACCTGAACGCGCGGAAACTGTTCTGGATCACGCTGATTCTCTCGGCGCTGATTGTTGTCGCGTTCAGCCTCGTCGGAGTGCACGGCAATGCGATCACGATCGCAGGGTATCACATCGACGCGCGCTCGCCGGTGTTCATTTACAAGTCGATCTTCAGCCAGGTCGTGATCGGCGCGTGGCTGACGTGGGCGGCGACCGTGCTGGCACTGGTTTCGACTGCCGGCATCTTTCCGGACTTTATCAGCGGCGGGTCGATCGATCTGTATCTGGCCAAACCAATCGGGCGCCTGCGGCTGTTCCTCACCAAGTACTTTTCCGGCCTGCTCTTCGTCGCGCTTCAGGTGCTGATCGTGGCGGTGGGGAGCTATCTGGCCATGGGCATCCGGATCGGGCAGTGGAAGCCGAGCATCTTCTGGGCGATTCCGATTGTGCTGTGCTTTTTCAGCTACCTCTTTTCGATCTGCGTGCTGCTGGGCGTCTCGACGCGATCAACCATCGCGGCCCTGCTGCTCACCATCGTCTGCTGGATGCTGCTGGCGCTGGTGGATCGCGTGGCCGAGCCGTCGCTGCTGATGTTTCAGAAGGTGTACGAGTACCAGGCCGACCAGGACCGGCAGCAGGCCGATTCCAATGAAGCGTTTCTGCGGCGTGCGGAAGCGGATCCCAAGGCGGCCAAACTGCTGGATGGCGCTCGTGAGCGCGCCCAAACGTCCCGCCAGGACGCAGACAAGAGCGCGCACACCGCGCGCGTCCTGCAAAATGTGCATCGCGGCATCTACGCCCTCAAAACCATCACCCCCAAAACCACCGACACCATCAACCTGCTGGACCGCTTCATTTTCACCAAAGCCGAGCTGAACGGGTTTAGCCAAAACCAGCAGAGCCCCGGCCCGGATCAGGCCGCCATGGTCGCGGGGGCTCGCGAGATGGCCCAGGAACTTCGTTCGCGATCAACCGCGTGGATTGTCGGCACTTCACTTGGGTTCGAAGTCGTCCTGGTCGCGGGCGCGGCGTGGGTTTTCTGCCGGCGCGATTACTAGCCTTGTCCCTTCCCGATGCTAAATGAACGTGCGCAATCACGCGCCGTCCCGACGATCGGATGAAAACCACAGAGCCCACAGAGGACACAGAAACCACAGAGAAAAACAAGCAAAGGATCTGTGTTCTATCCGCATTTGCTCTGTGTTCTCTGTGTCCTCCGTGCCCTCTGTGGTCGCATTCTGCCGGAGAATGGCGCCGGTGAGCCTGGCGCGTAATCGCGCACGGTCATTTAGATGAGAAATTCGTGAGTGAATCCTGTTTCAGCCTATCGGATTGACCGATTCGTGTTATATTGCGGTCGCACTTCTGAAGGACCACATCGATGGGCAGACGCAGAAAGATCGTTTTGGCGGTCGGCGCGCTGGTCATTGCCGCGCTGGTTTTCCAGCGTGGCCGTATGCAGCAGGAATTGACCGGTTGGCTGATCTGCCGCGAAGACGCTCCCGGCCCGCTGGCGATGCAGGAAATGGTCGAGACCTCGCCCGATCCCGGGCAGACCCTCCAACGCCTCTGGGACACGCACAAGATCGTCCAGCGTGAATTCGTTCTCGATTACCTGCGTTATCGCGGGATGATGGGATCGACTCCGCTTTGGCCGGCGGTGCGTCTGCTGACGCTCCAGGCCGCCAATTGTGGCGACATGGATACCCAGCAGGCCGCCCTCACCGTGCTGGCCGAGAACGACGATGATCAGGCCATCCCCGTCGCCATCTCGATGCTGCGCGACGTCGATCCCGACGTCCGCCGAAACGCCCTGATCTTCCTCCAGCAGCGGCAGGACAAACGCCTCGCCCCGATCTTCGCGCAAATGCTTGACGACCCAAGTCCCGACGTTCGCAACTTCGCGGCGGCGGGGCTGGCCAGCATCAGCGACAAGGACTTTGGCCTGCACTTCAATGCCGACGAGCAGACCGCCCAAAAGGGTCTGACGATGTGGAAGCAGTGGTGGGCCGCCGAGCAAGTGAAGTACGCCTCCATGGAGTTGCCTCCTTCTGCTCACTACGACATCCAGCCAGTCGGCCCGGCGGTCGATTTTGCACTCACTGATCTCTCCGGACAGACCGTGCGGCTCAGCGACTTCAAGGGAAAGCTGGTCCTGATCACCTTCTGGGCCACCTGGTGCCCGCCCTGTCTGAAGGAATTGCCAAGCCTCGCCGAGCTTCACCAGCGCCGATCGAATGATGTCGTGATCCTGGCGATTTCCGCCGATGGATTGCACGAGCATGCGGACACTCACCCGGACAAGCCGGAAGAGGTCGTGGCGCGCGTCAAACGGTTCGCCACGGATAACAAGCTTCCCTTCCGCATTCTGCTGGACCCGAGCGGCCAGGTGATGGGCGCATACAGCGGCGGGGACCTTCCGGTCGGCGTGTGGGTGGACCGCAACGGGATGGTTCGCCGCCGGTTCATTGGATGCCGGTCGGCGGCCGTTCTCGAGCAAATGGCCGATTCGATTGACCCGGCCCCGCTGGTCGCATCAGTCGCAAAGCCGGTCGCCGATTCCGGCGCGAATCAGTACGTCACTCATCTCGGTGCGGCCGGCTCGAATTGACTCTGCCCTGGCCAAGAGGTCAGACTCACTCGAATGGAAGAACAGGAAGCGCCTCTCGAAGACGTGCACGAGGAGATTCACCACCACGCCGAGCATTCGCGGCAGGGGTGGGTGATGGGCGTGGCGGTGAGCACCGCGGTGCTGGCGGCCATTGCCGCCATCGCGTCGCTCCTCAGCGGGGATAACGTCAACGAGGCCATGATCGAGCAGATCCAGGCCGCCGATCAGTGGAACTACTATCAGGCCAAGGGGATCAAGTCTGGCCAGCTCGCCACGCGCATCGCCATTCTCGAGAGCCTCGGCAAGCCCGTGAAGCAGCAGGATCGCGCCAAGCTGGAGGACTACGCGAAACAGCAGGACGAAATCCAAAAGCAGGCCAGCGAGGCCAAGGCGTCCGCCGAGCACCACATGAAGCGGCATCACGTGCTGGCCAAGAGCGTGACCTGGTCCCAGATCGCCATCGCCATCTCGGCAATCTCCGTGCTCACGAAACAAAAATGGTTCTGGGTGGTCGGGCTGGCCTTCGGGTGCGCGGGACTGGTGTTTCTGGTGTGGGGTGCGATTGCGTGAGTCCGACCGCGATCTGAGCGCAACGGTCAAGCGTCTTGCAGTGGCAAGGTGATCGAAACGATCGAGCGTCTTCGACGCACCGTCTCATTTGCCGACCACCAGCCCGAAGCGGTGTAGACCGCACTGGACGGCGCGGCCGCTGGCGAGACGGGAGCCGCTGGCGTCGGCGCGCCCAGGTCGATCAATGTTGACCCACCGTTCAGACGGGCAATGAGCTGGTCGAGGGCGTCGACCCGGCGGTCGCGATTGAAATCATTGCCGTCGGTAATCGACGCGGGGTTAAGGAACGTGTGCGGGTCGTTGCGGGCGGAGGTGACGTCGTCGGGCGTGACGGTGAAAAATCCGCTGATTGCCGGCTTACCGGTTTCTCCGATGAGGTTGCCGAAATAGAACACGTCAGGGGCGGCCAGGGCGGTGACGGTGTCGGCGTTCATCGTGACCTGGAGCCACTCGTTGCGGAGGGTACCGTCCGCCCAGGTGATCTCGACGCGGGCGGACCCGCTGGCGCCCGCGCCGGGCCGCACGACCAGGGAAGCGGGCGCGGGCGCCGTCGACCACGTGGACGGATCGGCCGTGTTCCCAACGAGGAACGTGAAATCCGCTGCCGTCGGCGTGCCGGTCATGCCCGAGACGTCGATCATGATCCCGTTGATCCCGCCGGTGTAGCTGGTGTAGTTGGCGAACGTGGCGGTCTG
>Ga0134125_10004701_pt1 | contig 15583 bp, 11 predicted proteins | sample KB31751_FD_96464 | JGI IMG/M metagenome (GOLD analysis project Ga0134125, IMG submission 96464) | Terrestrial soil microbial communities with excess Nitrogen fertilizer from Kellogg Biological Station, Michigan, USA - KB3-175-1 | ecosystem: Environmental > Terrestrial > Soil > Unclassified ... | reverse complement strand
GCAGCTTGCCGGCTTCGATCTCGGCAAGCAGGGACTGCACGACCTCGACGAGCGGCAGATGCGCGCCCGCGAGATCGATATCGCGCCGGGCGGCGTCGCCGCCTTCCACAGCCACGCGCAGCGACCGGCGCTGAGTTACATCATGAAGGGCGAGCTCCTGGAGCATCGCCAGGGCGCGCAAGACCGCGTCTACAAAGCGGGCGAGGTCATCACCGAGACCACCGACGTCAATCACTGGGCCGAGAACAAGGGCAGCGAGCCCGTCGTCATCATCAGCGTCGATCTGTTCAAGCAATAGCCGGTCCCTGAGCCGGAACAGGTCATCATTGCGAGCGCAGCGAAGCAATCCGGCGACCAGCGGCGTGCCGTTTCGTCCTGGATTGCTTCGTCGGCAATGCCTCCTGGCAATGCCGCTCAGCGCTGCGGCGTGAGATCGACGGTCGCCGCCAGCGCGATGATGGCAGCGGCACACAGTCCGATCGCTGCGAACGAGACGTCGGGAAGCCCCGTCGCGTCCCAGGCGATGCCGGCGAGGATCGGGATGGCGACGGCGCAGGGATAGGAGATGGTGAACATCGCCGCCGACATGCGGTGGACGTCGTGGGGCGCGCTGAGCAGCGGCGGCAGCGCCAGCATGAGGATCAGCATGGCCGCGTTGGCGAAGCCGATGACGCCCGACCACCACACGATGGCGCCGCCGGGCAGCGCGACGATGCCGAGGACGCTCGCCAGCACGAGCGCGCCCAACGCGATGAAGGGCCAGCGCCGGCGCGCGAGGCGCTGCGCCGCCCAGAGCATGAGCAGCGATGCCGGCAGCTGGGAGAGGTTGAGCGACGTGAGCGCGCTGCCGATGAGATCGGCGCGGCCGAGCGATGTCAGGTAGTCCGGCAGGAATGTGTTGGTGCCGAAATAGATCGTGTTGACGCCGCCGAGCATGAAGGAGAGCCGCCACACCAGCGGGTCGCGCCAATCGGGCCACCAGCGCCTGCCGTTGCCGGTATTGCTATCGTCACCGCGCGGCGCCGCGGCCGCCACCAGCAGCGCCGTCGCCAGCACGGGAATGGCCCAGGCGGCGAAGCTCCAGCGCCAGCTGCCGGCGACGAGCGGCAGCACCAGCGGGATGGTCAGCGCCACCGCGAGCGTCTCGCCGACGAGCAGCCCGTTGGTATAGACGGCGGTGGCGAAGCCGATGCGCTCGGGAACCCAGCTGCGCACCAGCGGCGGCAGCGCGGGTTGCATGACGGCGATGCCGGCGCTCATCAGCAGCGTCGTGAGATAGAGCAGCGCCACGCCGCCCGCCGCGCCGCGCGCCGCCGCGGCGAGAGCAGTGACGAGGAGCCCGGCGACGAGTGTCGGTCGCGCGCCGAGACGGGCGATGAGCAGCGAGCCCGGCACGGCGGCGAAGGCGAAGACCAGCGACGGCAGGCTCCCCAACGCGCCGACGGAGGCTTCGCTCAAGCCGAGATCGGCGTGGATCAGCGGCAAGACCGGCGGCACGGCAAGCACAGTGAGGCGCAACGCGGCGCCGGCGAGCCAAAGCAACGCCAGGGGCACGAAGCGCGGGCCGACGGCCAAATCACGGCGGCTCATATCGGGATCGCGAGGCGCGGCTGGGCGTATGACGCGCGCGGATTATTCGCGCAGATCCTCGAAGAACTCGCGCACCTTGGCGAAGAAGCCTTCGCTCTCGGGATGGGTGCGGCGGCCGGCGCCTTCCTTCTCGAACTCGCGCAGCAATTCCTGCTGGCGCTTGGTAAGGTTGACCGGCGTCTCGACCACCACCTGCACATACATGTCGCCGCGCGCGGGCGAGCGCAGCACCGACATGCCCTTGCCCCGCAAGCGGAACTGGTGGCCGCTTTGCGTCCCCGCCGGCACGTTGACCTTGGCGCGGCCGCCATCGATCGTCGGCACCTCGACCGCGCCGCCGAGCGAGGCCGTCGGCATGGCGATCGGCACGCGGCAATGGATGTTCGCGCCGTCCCGCTGGAAGAGCCGATGCGGCTTGATCGCCAGGAAGATGTAGAGGTCGCCCGGCGCGCCGCCGCGCACGCCCGCCTCGCCCTCGCCCGCCAAGCGGATGCGCGTGCCGTCTTCGACGCCGGCCGGGATGTTGACGGCCAACGTCTTCTCCTTCCGCATGCGGCCCTGGCCGCCGCAGTGCCGGCACGGATTCTCGACGACGCGTCCGGCGCCATGGCAGGAGGGGCAGGTGCGCTCGACGGTAAAGAAGCCCTGCTGCGCCCGGACGCGGCCGGCGCCGTAGCAGGTCGGGCAATTGACCGGCTTCGAGCCGGCCGCCGCGCCCGTCCCGGCGCAGGCGTCGCACGCCGTCAGCGTCGGCACGCGCACATTCGTCTGCTTGCCCTTGAAGGCCTCCTCGAGCGTGACTTCGAGATTGTAGCGCAGATCGTTGCCGCGGGTGTTGGCGCCCTGGCCGCGCCGGCCGCCCATGAACTCGCCGAACATCTCGTCGAAGATGTCGGCAAAGCCGGCAGCGAAGCCGAAATCGCCGGCGCCGGCACCGCCGCGCCCGCCATTCTCGAAGGCGGCATGGCCGAAGCGGTCATAGGCGGCGCGCTTCTGCTCGTCCTTGAGGACGTCGTAGGCCTCGTTGATGTCCTTGAAGGCCTGCTCGGCTTTCTTGTCCCCGGGATTCCGGTCGGGGTGATACTGCATGGCCATCTTGCGATAGGCCTTCTTGATCTCGTCGGCGCCGGCGTTCCGCTGGACGCCGAGAAGCTCATAAAAGTCCTTCTTGGCCATCGCCTGCTACTCTCGCCCCTTCACCAACCACCATCCCACCGACAGGCAACCGCCCCGGATTGGGCCGGGGCGGTTCCTCTCTATACCATGCAGCCAACCGTCAGGCCGAGCCGCGCTTCTTCTGATCGTCGACTTCCTCGAAATCGGCATCGACGACCTTCTCGCCCCCGCCGCCGCCTTGGCCGCCGCCGGCACCGCCGGTCGGGCCACCACCTTGCGGGCCCTGCGGCCCGGCGCCGGCCTGCGCCTTGTACATGGCCTCGCCGATGCGCATCGACGCCTGCGCCAGCGCCTGAGTCTTGGCGCGCACGCGCTCGACGTCGTTGCTCTCGAGCGCCGCCTTCACCTCGCGGATGGCGGCTTCGACCGTCTCGCGCTCGCCCGCCGGAACTTTGTCGCCCGCCTCTTTCAGCGTGCGCTCGGTAGTATGCACCAGCGCCTCGGCCTGGTTCTTGGCCTCGACCTGCTCGCGCTTCTTCTTGTCCTCCTCGGCATGGGCCTCGGCATCCTTCACCATCTTCTCGATGTCTGCATCGGCGAGGCCGCCCGAGGCCTGGATGCGGATCTGCTGCTCCTTGCCGGTGGCCTTGTCCTTCGCCTGGACCGAGACGATGCCGTTGGCGTCGATGTCGAAGGTGACCTCGACCTGCGGCATGCCGCGGGGCGCTGGCGGCAGGCCCACCAGGTCGAACTGACCCAAGAGCTTGTTGTCCGCCGCCATCTCGCGCTCGCCCTGGAAGACGCGGATGGTGACCGCGGTCTGGTTGTCCTCGGCGGTCGAGAACACCTGGCTCTTCTTGGTCGGGATCGTGGTGTTTCGGTCGATGAGGCGCGTGAACACGCCGCCCAGCGTCTCGATGCCGAGCGACAGCGGCGTCACGTCCAAGAGCAGCACGTCCTTCACTTCGCCCTTCAAGACGCCGGCCTGGATAGCGGCGCCGACGGCGACCACCTCGTCCGGATTGACCGAGCGGTTGGGCTCCTTGCCGAAGAACTGCTTCACCGTCTCGATGACCTTGGGCATGCGCGTCATGCCGCCGACGAGGATGACTTCCTGGATCTCGGAGGCGCGCAACCCGGCATCCTTGAGCGCGTTGCGGCACGGCTCGATGGTGCGCTGGATGAGGTCGTCGACCAGCGCCTCGAGCTTGGCGCGCGTCAGCTTGATGTTGAGATGCTTGGGCCCGGTCTGGTCGGCGGTGATGAAGGGCAGGTTGACTTCGGTCTGCATCGACGAGCTGAGCTCGATCTTGGCCTTCTCCGCCGCCTCCTTGAGACGCTGCAAAGCGAGCCGGTCGTTGCGCAGGTCGATGCCCTGCTCCTTTTTGAACTCGTCGGCCAGGTAATCAATGATGCGCTTGTCGAAGTCCTCGCCGCCGAGGAAGGTGTCGCCGTTGGTCGACTTGACCTCGAAGACGCCGTCGCCGATCTCGAGCACCGAGATGTCGAAGGTGCCGCCGCCCAAATCGTAGACGGCGATAATGCCGCTGCCCTTCTTCTCCAGGCCATAGGCGAGCGCAGCCGCCGTCGGCTCGTTGATGATGCGCAGCACTTCGAGGCCGGCGATCTTGCCGGCATCCTTGGTCGCCTGGCGCTGGCTGTCATTGAAATAGGCGGGAACCGTGATGACCGCCTCGGTCACCGGCTCGCCGAGATAGGCTTCCGCCGTCTCCTTCATCTTCTGCAGCACGAAGGCGCTGATCTGCGACGGCGCGTATTTCTTGCCCCGGCTCTGCACCCAGGCGTCGCCATTGTCGCCCTGGATGACCTTGAAGGGGACGAGGTCCATCTCCTTCTTGACCATCGGGTCGCTCATGCGCCGGCCGATAAGCCGCTTGATGCCGTAGAACGTATTCTCTGGGTTGGTCACCCCCTGGCGCTTCGCCGGCTGGCCGACGAGACGCTCGCCGCTTTCGGTGAAAGCGACCATCGAGGGCGTGGTGCGCATGCCCTCGGCGGTCTCGATCACCTTGGCATGCTTGCCTTCCATCACGGCGACGCAGGAATTCGTCGTGCCGAGATCGATACCGATAACCTTCGCCATAGCCACCTCTTCTTGAGCAGGGTTCCGCAGCCCCCGAAGGCACTGCGTCCAACCCCCTAGGATTTGCCCCGGACACCAATCCCCTGTGTCGGGCAGGGTTTATATATGAAGGCCGGCTGCGCCCTACAACGGCGAAGGCCGCCCCCCACTCAAATGTCACACCCGGATATGGGGAGGCAGGGCACGGCCATACAAGATGCCCGCGACGGCGCTCGGCTCATGGTGACGTCGGATCGACGCGCCGGACGGTGATTGACAGGCGGCTGCCACCGGCCGTCACCGGCGCCACCGTCGGCAGCAGGCGGTCGATGCCGTGATAGGCCAGGCGCGTCGGCCCGCTCATCACCACCACATCGCCGCTCTCGACCGCGACCCGCTCCACCCGGTCCTTCCGGGCCGCGCCGCCGGCCAGGAACACAGCGCTGGCGCCGAGCGACAGCGTGACGATGGGCTGCGTGCGGTCGCGCTCGTCCAGGTCGCGATGGAGGCCGAGCCGCCCCCTGCCCGGTGAGTAGCGGTTGATAAGATAACATTGCGGCTCGAACGCTGCGGCAGCGTCCGCGCCGAGGGCGGTGGCGACCGCGTCGGCGACCACGGCGGCGAGCGGATCCGGCGGCGCCGGCCAGGGTGCGCCGGTCGCGGGATGGCAGCGCGCATAGCGATAGCCGTCGCGGTCGCTGAGCCAGCCCCATTCGCCGGCATTCGTCATCTCGACGCGAAACGGCCGGCCGTCGGCCATGACCGGCGTTATGAAGGGAGCGACGCGCGCCACCGCGCGGCAGGCCTCGATAAGCCGCGCCTGGGCGGCGCGATCGAGGAAGCCGCGCAACAGCAGGAAGCCGTTCACCCGGTCGATCGCCGTGGGCATGGCGCCCGACATGCCTTGGGCCCTCGGCAATGTCAACGCGGCCAGCGTCGAACGCGCAACATTGAATATGCAACTGGCGATTGCGGCTCGCGGAGTCTCGCCTGTGATCTCCATCACTACAAAAGGGGGCGTCCCTGATCGTCTCAGCCGAGGCCCGATCACGCCAGATGCCGCTGAAACCACGCAAAGACTCGAATTCACCCTCATAGAGGGCCGTCGATGAATCGAAAAAATCACTAGTAGTGGCGCCGGCCATCAATTAGTGTAGCCTTAACCAGTCCGCATCTGCATCGAAGGACCAAGAAAATGGACGGCTTGGCAAGATCTCCCCGCATTGATTCCGATACCGACACCGCGCCCCTCACCGACCTCGACGAGCTGGAAAGTCAAAGCGTCTTTATCCTGCGGGAGGCGTTCCGCAAGGTGGGGAAGCTCGCCTTGCTGTGGTCGATCGGCAAGGATTCGAACGTGATGGTGTGGCTGGCGCGCAAGGCGTTCTTCGGCCGCGTGCCGTTCCCGGTGGTGCATATCGACACCTCGTACAAGCTGCCGGAAATGATCCAGTTCCGCGACCGCATGGCGCGCGAATGGGGGCTGGACCTCATCGTCGGGCAGAACACGGCGGCGCTGGCGGCGGGCATGAGCCATGCGCAGGGCCGGGTCACCTGCTGCTCGGCGTTGAAGACCGAGGGGTTGAAGGAGGTCGTGGCGCGGCACGGCTTCACCGGCATCATTGCGGGCATCCGGCGCGACGAGGAAGGGACGCGGGCCAAGGAGCGGGTGTTCAGTCCGCGCGCCGAGAATGCGGAGTGGAATTTCCGCGACCAGCCGCCGGAGTTCTGGAACTACTTCAACACGGAGTTCCCAGCCGGGGTCCATCTGCGCATCCACCCGCTGCTGCATTGGACCGAGCTCGATGTGTGGCGCTACGCGCGGCGCGAGGCCATCCCGATGGTCGACCTTTATTTCGCGCGCAACGGGCGGCGCTACCGCTCGCTGGGCTGCGGCCCGTGCACCGGGACGGTGGCGAGCAAGGCCGCCGACATCGACGCGATCATCGCCGAGCTCGAGAGCACGCGCATCGCCGAGCGCGCCGGCCGCGCCCAGGACCAGGAGGCCGAGGACGCCTTCGAGCGGCTGCGCGCGGGCGGATACATGTGAGGCGTGAGGGACGCCGTCTCAATTTGAGGAAGTCGCGCGATGAGTGACAGAACTCGGCAGAAGAATCACGGTCGCGCCTTTCCCATTGCCATTGTCGGCCACGTCGATCACGGCAAGTCGACCTTGATCGGGCGGTTGCTGCACGACACCGGCTCGCTGCCGGAGGGCAAGGTGGCGGCGCTGCAGGAGGCGAGCCGCAAGCGCGGCATGCCGTTCGAGTGGTCGTTCGTGATGGATGCGCTCAAGGTGGAGCGCGACCAGGGCATCACCATCGACACGACGCGGATGCGCTTCCAGAGCGAGCGGCGCGACTACGTGATCATCGACGCGCCGGGCCATGCCGAGTTCCTGAAGAACATGCTGACCGGGGCGGCGGCGGCCGAAGCGGCGATCCTGGTCATCGACGTGATCGAGGGCATGTCGGAGCAGACGCGGCGCCACGCCTTCCTGCTCAAGCTCCTGGGCATCCGCGAGATCGTCGTCGCTGTCAACAAGATGGACCGCTGCGACTATGCCCGGGAGGCCTTCGACAAGGTGACGGCGGCGGTCTCCAGCTATCTTGCCGGCCTCGGCCTCATCGCCTCGGCAATCGTGCCGATCGCGGCGCGGCACGGCGACATGATCGCGCATCGCCTGGCGCCGCTGTCCTGGCATAACGGCCCGACGCTGCTCGAGGCGCTCGATGCGCTCCACGGCGCGCCGGGCGAGGTCGACCGGCCGCTGCGGCTGCCGGTGCAGGACGTCTACAAATTCGACGACCGCCGCATCATCGTCGGACGCATCGAGAGCGGCCGGCTGCGCGTCGGCGCCCGCCTGCGCTTCTCGCCGGGCGGCCGCAGCGCGCGCATCGCCTCGCTCGAGAGCTGGAACGCGCAAGCCGCGGTCAGCGCCGGCGCCGGTCAGTCGATCGGGCTCACGCTCGACGAGGACATCTTCGTCGAGCGCGGCCAGGTGGCGAGCACGCCCGACGAGGCGCCGCAGGTCGCGCGCCGGCTCAAGCTCCGCCTCTTCCATTTCGGCCACGCGCCGCTGCGCGCCGGCGACGAGGTTCGCCTCCAGATCGGCTTCGCCGATCACAAGGTCGCCATCGAGACGATCGACAGCGTCGTCGATGTCCAGAGCCTCGCTAGCCATCCCGCCACGGTCGTTGCGCGCCACGATGTCGCCGACGTTGTGGTCGAGAGCCGCACGCCGATGGCGGTCGACACCAGCCAGGATCGCGCGCTGGCGCGTGGCATCCTGCGCGCCGGCCACGAGATTGTCGCCGGCTGCCTCGTCGAGAGGGCGCTCAGCACCGAGCCGCTGCCGTCGGCGCTGCAGAATGTCACGGCGGTCGCCTCGGCGGTGCCGCCGGCCGAGCGCGCCGCCGCCTGGGGTCATAGGGGCGGGGTGCTGTGGCTCACCGGCCTCTCCGGCGCGGGCAAGTCCACGCTGGCGCGGGCGCTCGAGAAGGAGCTGTTCGAGCGGCAATGGCGCGCCGTGCTGCTCGACGGCGACACGCTGCGCCGCACGCTCAACGCCGATCTCGGATTCTCCGAGAGCGAGCGCGCCGAGAATGTGCGCCGCATCGGCGCCATGGCGCAGCACCTCGCCGAGAACGGCCAGCTCGCCATCGTCGCCTGCATCGCGCCGCGCGCCAGCTACCGCGCGCGCTTGCGCGATGCGCTAGGTCCGTTGTTTCACGAGATCTATGTCAGGGCGCCGCTCGCCGTGTGCGAGCAACGCGACGTGAAAGGGCTTTACGCCAAGGCGCGGCGCGGCGAGATCGCCGGCTTCACCGGCGTCTCCGATCCCTACGAGCCGCCGGCCGCGGCGGAGCTCGAGATCGGCACCGACATGCTGGCACCGGCGGAGTGCGTCGCGCGCCTGCTCGACTATGCCGAGCGCGCCTTCCGCGCCAGCGACGTGCGTCGCCTCGCGTCGTGACCGCGTATGCCGCACCGACGCGCGCCCGGCGCCATGCCTGACATGTGCGGCGCGGCGGCCGTCTCGACCCGCAGCCTAGCCACAGCAGGGCCGATATCATGGCGAGCCTGAGCTTCCTCTATATCCTATCCGGCTTCGGCGTTGGCTTTCTCGTGGGCATGACCGGCGTCGGCGGCGGCTCGCTCATGACGCCGCTGCTCATCCTGTTGTTCGGCATCCATCCCACCACGGCGGTCGGCAGCGATCTGCTCTATGCCGCCGCGACCAAGACCGGCGGCACGCTGGTGCACGGCCTGACCCGGACCATCGACTGGCGCGTCGTCGGCCGGCTGTCGGCGGGCAGCGTGCCAACGACAGCCTTGACGCTGCTCGCCCTGGCGCAGCTCGATCTCAACGGCACGGCAGTCGGCGGCCTGATCACCTGGGCGCTTGGCGGCGCCCTCCTCGTCACCGGCGTGGCCCTGATCTTCCGCAAGCGAATCCTGGCCGCCTATTCCGCGCGCGTCGGCCGGCTCAGTCCGCGGCGCACCGCACTGCTCACCGTTGCCACGGGCGCGCTGCTCGGCGTCCTCGTCTCGATATCGTCGGTCGGCGCGGGCGCGCTCGGCATGACCGCCTTGATACTGCTCTATCCGCATCTGCCGATGGACCGCATCGTCGGCTCGGACATCGCCCACGCTGTGCCGCTCACCCTGTTGGCCGGCGCGGGGCATTGGATGCTGGGCTCGGTCGACTGGCACCTGGTCGGCGTGCTGCTGGCCGGCTCGCTCCCGGGCATCCTGCTCGGCAGCCTGCTGGCGACGCGCGTGCCCGACTCGGTGCTGCGCGTCGTGCTCGCCTGCACGCTCATTCTCGTCGGCGGCAAGCTGGTGTTCTAGAGGCACGGCGCGTGGGCAGGTCCAACCATCCGACCAATGGCAAAAGCCGGCGCTTAGGCGGTCGACGCGAGGCGCATCTCGCCGCCATGCTCGTCGGTGGGCTCGGTGCGGCGCTTGCTCTCCGCCGCCGTCGGCAGCACGATGTCGAACCGTGTGCCTTCACCCAGCGTGCTGTCCACACTGATGGTGCCGTCATGCGACGTCACGATGCCGTGGACGAGGGAGAGGCCGAGGCCCGTCCCCTTGCCGAGCTCCTTGGTGGTGAAGAACGCCTCGAAGATGCGCGACTTGGTCTTCTCGTCCATGCCGCAGCCATTGTCGGCGACGCTGAGGCGCACCCGGCTCGCGCTCTCCGGCTCGAGGCGGATGGTGATGGTGCCGGCGGCCTCGCCGATGGCATGCGCGGCGTTGGTCGCGAGGTTGATCAGCACCTGGTTGAGCTGCCCCGGATCGCCAAAAACCGTCGGCACCGGATCGATCGCGCCGATGATCTTGATCGTGCTGGGCAGGCTGGCGCGCAGCATTTTGACGGCGTCGTCGACGACCTTGACGAGATCGAATTCGCACTTCTCGATCGCTTCCTTGCGGCAGAAGGCGAGAATCTGCTGCACCAGGTCTTTCGAGCGCTGCGCGCCGGTGAGGACCAGGTCGAGCTTGGCGCGCTCGCGGTTATCCTTGCTCATGCGCGCCAGCACTGTCTTGGTCATCGCCAGCACCGGAACCAGCGCATTGTTCAGGTCGTGGGCGATGCCGCCTGCCAGACGGCCGAGCGCGTCGATGCGCCCGGCATGGTTCATCGCCATCTCGAGCTCGCGCTTGGCGATCGCATTGTCCTTGAAGATGCGCATCGCGCGTCCCATCTCGCCGATCTCGTCGCCGCGCTCGGCCTCGCTGATGTCGACGGTAAGCTCGCCATTGGCGAGCCGCTCCATCTTGGCCTTGAGGCTGGCGAGCGAGGAGCCGATGTTCTGGCTCACCAAGTAGCCGCACAGCGTGGCACCGGCGAAAATTCCCGACGCAATCAGGATGAGATCGACCAGCGCCGAGCGGAACTCGGCGTCGATGTCGTCGACATAGGCGCCGGTGCCGATCGCCCACTGCCAGGGCTCGAAGCCGGCCGCATACGCGACTTTGCGCACCGGCTTCAGGCTGCCGATGCGCGGGAAGCGGTAGTAGACGAAGCCGCCGCCATGCGCCTTGGCTTCCTCGATCTGGATGCGGACTTGCGGGACGCCGTCGGGATCGCTGACGCCGAGGCGGAACTTGCCCTCGAGCTTGGGCTGGTTCGCATGGAGCACGGTCACGCCGTCGTAGCGGTTGATCCAGAAATATTCGTCGTTGCCGTAGCGCAGCGAGCGCAGCATGGCGATGGCGCCGGCCTGGGCCTGTTCCCGGGTCATCGCGCCCGACTGCTCGTTCTCGTACCAGTTCTGGACGATGTGCAGCGCGACCTCGACGAGCTGTTTGTCCTGTTGCTCGCGGGCGGCGAAAATCTTTTGGTGCAGCAGGGAGGCGCCAAGCGCGATCGTCGCCACCAGCGCGAGCGCCGAAATCGCCAGCACGAGCGCCAGCTTTTCCTTTATTCTCAGCCGGTTAAGTATAACCATCGCCGCGCTTCAGAAGCCCCCTGGCGGCGCAGCCTAAGTCACCGTCTTAAAAGTTGTATGAACGTCGTGGCGCGGGACTATTGGGGGCACCCCAGCGGCGGTCTCGCACGCCTGCGGTTACCGGCGCCCGAGACGCGGCAAGACCCGCTCGCGGCAACGCACTTCCGCTTGGGGTGCTGCGCCACCCGACCCGCCCGTCACCCTCCATCTCTCTGCAGAAGGAAGCCCTGCCATGAACCCGGCCGCCAGGAGTGTCGTGGATTTTACCGACCTTGCCGAGGAAACCGAGCGGCTGGCGAGCCTGGTCAGACGCGGGCACCCTTCCCTCACGCGGCGCTGGCTCGAGCCCGACGGCAAGTACCAGACAAGGGGGATCGCCCTCGACGCGCTGACACGCGAAGTGACCGACTGCCTCGCCGGCCATTTCCGCAGGCGTGCGCCGGAGGACTTTCCCATGCTCTATTGCGGCTGGGGCAAGGCTCGGGTCGGCTCGACGGCGCTCGTCAACCTGTTCGGCATCGCCGGGCTGCCGGCCTACTACCAGCCGGTCAAGGCCGTGCTTCGCCATGCCGTTACCGGTGGCGCGGTGCAGCCCTGGATCGTGCCGATGGCCGCCGCCCATGCGCACATCTTCAGCAAGGACGTGGCGGGCCCCTACCTGCTCGCCGAATGCCTCTATATCCCGTTGCAGATGCTGATCGAGGCGGGATATCCGGTCGCCAAGCTGCATCTCATCATGCTCGATCGCGAGCCGGCCAAGGCCCTCGCCTCATGGTTCGCCAAATGGTCGGACCGGGTTCCGGAGGCGATTCTGGTCAAGCACTATGTGCTGGCCGCCCTCAACGCCACGCGCGTTGAACGCTATGCCCGGTCGCAAGGCGTGGCGGTGACCCACTATGTCTATGAGGCGAGCCGAAATCCGGTCGCCTCGGTGCGCGCGCTGTTCAACCGGCTCGGCCTGGCGACGCGCTTCAGCGACGCCGGGGTGACCGATTGGTCCGAGATGGGACGGCTCGAATCGCAGACCGCGCGGATCATCTATCCCGACGAGCCGGCGGTCTATGCTGTCCCCGGCTTGCATGGCGAGGGTACCGGCTACAGGTACCGCGACCGCGGCGCCGCGGCGACCGACCGCTATCTCGATGTCCTAGAGCGTACCGGGGTGGAGGACGTCTACCGCTCATCCGTGCTGGCCTGCATCGACGAGCTCGGCCTCGACATGGCCGCCTCGGCCGATCTGTTCGGCACCAAGCTCGAGTCAGGCGTGGTCGCCGCCTGAGAGGGCCGCCGGCCGTAACCACGCAATACCGGCCGTTTGCACCGCTCGATGCGGCGGCGGGGCGCGCGCCTCGCCGAGGGTGGGAGGGCCTTTTGCGCCGATCCGGTGTGTGAAAGTAGGGCAAATTAACCTTCTCGAAGGAGATAGCACGTATCAATTCATCCATGAGTTGCAAAATCGGGTTGCGCCGCATGCGCGGCGCACCCGTTCGCAGCGAAGGCGGCGCTGGCCTGGGGCAGCCCATGCGCGCCGAAGAGATGGGTAGCCATGCTGAAGCGAATGTCGATCTCGTCGCGGTTGATGCTGTTCATACCGGTGCTGCTGGCGGGACTTTGCGTGATCGTGTTCTTCAGTCTCGCTCAGCTGAGACAAAGCCTCATCGACGACCGCAAGGAAGCGGTCAAGGATCTGGTCCAGGTCGCCGAGAGCACGGTCAAGACCTGGCACGAGCGCGAGACCTCGGGACAGCTCACCCGGGAGCAGGCGCAGCTCGGCGCCCGCAATGATCTGTGGCGGCTGCGCTACGCCGACAACAACTACTTCTTCGTGCAGCGCTATGACGGCACCACGATGGTGCAGCTCAACCGGGAGCTCGAGGGCAAGAACCGCTCCGACGTGACCGATGTCGACGGCGTCCCGACCGTGCGCCGGCAGATCGAGGTGGCGCAGGGCGGCGGCGGCTATGTCTCCTACCGCAACCCGCGCGCCGGCGGCATCACCGCCAAGACCAAGGACAAGGATTTCTTGCCCAAGCTGTCATACTGCGCCGGCTTCGAGCCCTGGCAGTGGGCAATCTGCTCCGGCATCTACATCGACGACGTCGACACCATCTACGACAACATTCTCATGATCTACGGCGCCATGGCGCTCTTCGTCATCTGCCTTACCATCGCGCTCGCCTATTTCATCGCGCGCAGCATCAGCCACCCGATGACCATCATCACCGATCGCATGGCGCGCCTCGCCGACGGGCAGCTCGACGTCGAGGTGCCTTTCCTCGGGGAGGGCCATGAGTTCGGACAGCTCGCCCGCGCGCTCCACGTCTTCAAGCTGAGCCGCCGAAAGGCCGAGGAGCTGACGGTGGCGCAGCGCAGCGAACAGGCGTCGAAGCTGGCGCGTCAGGAACGCCTGGAGCGCCTCATCGGCGACTTCCACCAGCGCACGGCGCGCATCATCGAGGCGGTGGCGCGCGCGGCGGAGCACGTGCAGGCGCATGCGCGGACCTTGGCGCAAATGGCCAAGCACAGCCGCTCCAACGTCGCCGTCGTCAGCCACGCCGCGACCGAGACGACCAATAACGTGCAAGCCGTGGCCGGCGCCGCCGAGGAGCTGTCGGCCGGCGTTGGCGACGTCAATCGCCGCGTCGTCAAATCGACCGACATCGTGCGCCGCGCCGTCGACGAGACCGACCGCACCAACGCGACAATGCGCGGCCTGGTCGATGCGGCGAAGCGTATCGGCACGATCGTGCAGGTGATCCAGGACATTGCGTCGCAGACCAACCTGCTCGCGCTCAACGCCACTATCGAGGCGGCGCGCGCCGGCGAGGCGGGCAAGGGATTCGCCGTGGTGGCGAGCGAGGTCAAGTCGCTCGCCAATCAGACCACCAAGGCAACCGAGGAGATCGAGACCCAGGTCGGCGCCATCCAGGTCGAGACCGAGCGCGCCGTCGATGCGATCTCCAACATCGGCAAGACAGTCGACGAGATGAGCGAGATCTCCACCGCCATCGCCACGGCGATGGAGGAGCAGGGCGCTACCACGCAGGAGATCGCGCGCAACATCGGCCAAGTCGCCGATAGCACCAAGGAAGTCTCGGCCAACATCGCCGGCGTCAGTACGGCATCCGAGCAAACCAGCCAAGCCGCGGGCGAGCTGCAGAAAGCCTCCGACGATCTGCGCAATCAGGCCACGGTCCTGGAGAACGAGATGAAGGGCTTCCTCGGCGAGATGCGCGCCGCATAACGCCTGCGCCCGCTGCCTTCATCTGCCCTCGCGCGAGAGGAAAGGGCCCGTCGCGCAGCGACGAGAAGGTGAGGGGGCTCGCGAAGGGTTCGTCTCTATGAGACGGAGGGGCGCGGGCGCCAGCCCCCTCACCCTCCCACGCCTGCGGCGTGGGGCCCGCCCTCTCCCGCAAGGCGAGAGGGCTTGTTACACCACTTCGTCGAGCGTTCCGCCGTCTGCCCGCCGCTCGCCTTTGGCGACGCCGACCATGGCCGGGCGCAGCAGGCGGTCGTGCATGGCGTAGCCGGGCTGCAGCACCTGCACCACCGTGCCGCCAGGCTGGCCCGAATTCTCCACTTCCATGATTGCCTGATGGAAATTGTGATCGAAGCGCTCGCCCATCGGGTCGATGCGGCGGATGCCGTGGCGCTCGAAGGCGGCGAGCAGCTCGCGCTCAGTGGCGTCAACGCCCTGCAGCACGGTGCGCGTGAGCTCGTCCGTCGCTTGGCCCTCAGGCACGCTGGCCAGCGCGCGGCGCAGATTGTCGGCCACATTGATGAGGTCCCTGGCGAGGTTGGCGGCGCCGTATCTCGCCGCGTCCTCGCGCTCGCGCTGGGCGCGGCGCCGCACATTCTCGGTCTCGGCCAAGGCACGCAGCAGCTTGTCCTTGGCATCCGCCGCTTCCGCCTCGGCGGTGGCAAGACGCTCCTCGAGGCTCGGCGCCTCCTCGCCGGGCATGCCGTTGGCCTGCGCCTCCTGGGCGCCGTTCTTCTCGTCAGCCATCGCTTGATCCTTATCCCAAAAGCCTGCCGATCACCTTCGCCGTGTAATCCACCAGCGGAATGATGCGGGCATAGTTGATGCGCGTCGGGCCGATGACGCCGATGGCGCCTACCACCTGCTCGCGGCTGTTGGCGTAAGGCGCCACGATCATCGAGCAGCCGGCGACGCCGAACAGCGGATTATCCGAGCCGATGAAGATCTGCACGCCCTCGCCCTCGCGCGTTGCGTCGAGCAGGCGCAGCATCGATTCCTTGGTCTCCAGCATGTCGAAGAGGGTGCGCAGCCGCTCCAGATCGGCAAGCGCGGTCACGTCTTCCAGCAGATTGG
>Ga0134125_10004700_pt1 | contig 15585 bp, 16 predicted proteins | sample KB31751_FD_96464 | JGI IMG/M metagenome (GOLD analysis project Ga0134125, IMG submission 96464) | Terrestrial soil microbial communities with excess Nitrogen fertilizer from Kellogg Biological Station, Michigan, USA - KB3-175-1 | ecosystem: Environmental > Terrestrial > Soil > Unclassified ... | reverse complement strand
TCACAGCGCCTCGAACGCTCCCAGCCGTTTCGCGAGCAGCAGGTAGATCCCCATGACGGCCAGCGGCACGGCCGCGAAGGCCGCCGCGAACGGCACGTTGTTGTAGACGATCACGATGCAGAACGTCGCGTGTCCGATCACGATCGTGGTCAGCGAGAACGTCAGCCCCGAGAAGCTGATGAACGAGTTCAACGCCATGCCCGTGATGATCCCCGGCAGCGCGATCGGCAGCACGATCAGCAGCGAGACCGCTTCGCGGCCGAAGAAGCGGAAGCGGTGCACCGCGAACGCCGCCATCGAGCCGAGCAGCACGGCGATCGCCGTCGCGATCAGCCCCGCCCGCACCGACAGCCACAGCGCGTGGCGCATTTCGGCGTTGTGCCAGGTCGGCGAGAACCACCGCGTCGAGAGCCCTTCCAGCGGCCAGCTCTGCACGTTCGACGGGTTGAACGCGTAGACGACGATCACGAGGATCGGGAAAAACAGGAACAGCAGCAGCAGCCCAGTGAACACGCCCAGGGCGATGCAGCTGGAGCGGCTCGACCCGATCACAGCGCCTCGAACGCTCCCAGCCGTTTCGCGAGCAGCAGGTAGATCCCCATGACGGCCAGCGGCACGGCCGCGAAGGCCGCCGCGAACGGCACGTTGTTGGCGACGCCGACGTTGTTGTAGACGATGTTGCCGATCATCGTCGAGCCCGCCCCGCCGACCAGCGTCGGCGTGATGAAGTCGCCGAGCGTGAGTGAGAACGTGAAGATCGACCCGGCGACGATGCCCGGCAGGATCAGCGGGAAGATCACGCTGCGGAACGTCCTGAAGCCGCGCGCCCCGAGATCGGCCGAGGCCTCGATCATCGAGTCCGGCACGCGCTCGACCGCCGACCAGACCGGAAGGATCATGAACGGCAGCCAGATGTAGCTGAAGACGATCCACATCGCCCAGTTCGTGTAGCCGATGTGGGCGGCGCCGATGCCGAGCTGGGAGAGGAACCAGTTGAGGATCCCCTTGTCGGAGAGGATCAGCCGCCACGCGAAGACCCTCACCAAGTAGCTCGACCAGAGCGGGATCAGCACCGCCACGAACAGCGCCGAGGAGAGGCGCTTGGGCGCGACCCGCACCGCGAAGAACGCGAACGGCACCGCCAGCGCGGCGTCGGTGACCGTCGTCGCCGCGGCGAGTCCGATCGTGCGCAGCGCGATCGTCCGGTAGACCGGTTCTTTGACGAGCTGTTCGAAGTTCTGCAGCGTCCAGCTGTGGATCAGCTTGCCGCTGAGCGGGTCGACCTTCCACAGCGCCGAGAGGAACAGCAGGACGAGCGCCGCGAGGTAGATCAGGACGAACCACGCCCCGGGCGCGGACAGCAGCAGGACGGCCCGCAGCCACGGCCGGCGGAACAGAGCCGCCGACACGCGGACGCGGGCCGTCCTGGGCGCACCCGCCCCTGCAGCGATGCTGCTGCTGGTCAAGCCGCTCCTACCCCGTTACTTCGGTCCACTTCTGCTGCCAGGTCGTGTAGTCCTCGCAATCGCTCTGGCCGTTTCCGCAGGCCTGCACGGGCGTCTTCCAGAACTTGATCGAGTCGAAGTACGCCGCGGGGGCGTTCGCGTGGTAGGTCTCGCACGAGCCCTTGGAGATCGTTTCCATGATCGGGCAGGCCTTCGTGTTGACCGGCGTCTCCCCGTAGGAGATCGCCTGCTCGGCCTGGACCTTCGGGCTCGACACCCAGTTCACCCATTTGTAGGCGCAGTTCGGGTGTTTGGCGTGCGCGGAGAGCATCCACGTGTCCGCCCAGCCGGTCGCGCCCTCCGACGGGATGATCTGCTGGACCGGGACGTGGTCGGCGATCAGCGTCGAGTACTGGTACGGCCATGCCGCGCCGATCACCGCGTCGCCGCTCTTGAACAGTTCGATCTCATCCGAGGCCAGCGACCAGTACTTCTTGATCAGCGGCCGCTGCTTCTTGAGCAGTTCGACGGCCGCGTCGAGCTGTTTTTCGGTCAGCTCGTAGGGGTCTGAGATGCCGAGGCTCGGTTCGGTCTTCGACAGGTACAGGGCCGCGTCGGCGATCTGGATCGGGTTGTTCGGCACGCTGACGAGGCCCTTGTACTTCGAGCCGTAGATCTCCGCCCAGCTGGTCGGCGCGGGCGTCACCGACTTGGTGTTGTAGAGCAGCGTGTTCGGGCCCCACTGCAGCGAGATGCCGTAGTGAACGCCGTTGACCGTGTTGTGCACCGGCGACTGCAGCTGCGGGATGAAGTTCTTCCATTCCGGCACCAGCGCCACGTTCATCGCCGCCACGTCGCCGCCGTCGATCAGGCGCAGGCTCGCGTCGCCGGAGGCCGAGACCATGTCGTACTGGCTGCCCGACTGGCGCATCAGCGTGACCATTTCGTCGGAGGAGCCGGCGTACTTGGCGTGGACCACGCAGCCCGATGACTTTTCGAACGGCTTCACCCATTCCGGCTGGGCGTAGCCTTCCCACGCGATCAGGTTCAGTGCGCCCTCGCCGGCGCCGACCTTCTGCGGCAGGTTGCTCGCCGTCGATTTGCTCGACGAGCTGCTCCCGCAGGCGCTCGCCCCCACGACCATCAGCGCCAGCACGGCCCCCAGGGCCCAGTCCAACTTCCTCATGCGTCCGCCTCCTGTTGAGATTCGAGGCCGGCGCGGTGCGCCGGCCGATCCTCCTGAAGGCCGGCATGGAGCGCCGGCCGATCCTCCTTCTCCAGCACCGACGCGTCCTCGGCCCTCCAGGCCAGACGCACCTCACGGCCCCGTTCCTGCCGCGCCTGCTCGGCGGACGTGTCGAGGTTCTGCCGCAGCACGACGATCGTCTCGCCGTGCTCGGACTCCACCACGTACCGGGTCACCGAGCCGAGGTACGCGACCTCGCGCACCACGCCCTTCAGCGCCCCCGGCGCGTCCTCCCCGCCGGCCAGCAGCCTGATCCGCTCGGGACGGATCAGCACGCGCCGGCCGTCGCGCTCGAGCACGTTCGACGTGCCGACGAAACCCGCCACGAACTCGTTCACCGGCCGCTCGTAGATCTCGCCCGGCGTGCCGACCTGCTCGAGCCGCCCGTTGGAGAAGACCGCGATCCGGTCGCTCATCGTCAGCGCCTCGTCCTGGTCGTGCGTGACGTAGACGAACGTGATCCGCTCGCTGAGCTCGCGCTGGATCGCCTTCAGCTCGATCTGCATCTCCTCGCGGAGCTTCAGGTCGAGCGCGCCGAGCGGCTCGTCGAGCAGCAGCACGCGGGGGCGATTGACGATCGCTCGGGCCAGCGCGACGCGCTGGCGCTGGCCGCCGGAGAGCTGCACGGGACGGCGCCCCTCGACGCCGGGCAGGCGCACCATCTCAAGGGCCGCCGCGGCCTGCTCGGAGCGCTCGCGCTTGCCCACCCCCTTCACGCGCAGCCCGTAGGCGACGTTCTCGAGCACGCTCATGTGGGGGAACAGCGCGTAGTCCTGAAAGACCGTGTTGACGGGGCGCTCGTACGGCGGCGTCCCCGTCACGTCCTCGCCGTGGAGCTCGACGCTGCCGCCGTCGGCCGTCTCGAAGCCCGCGACGATCCGCAGCGTCGTCGTCTTGCCCGAGCCCGACGGACCGAGCATCGTGAAGAACTCGCCGGGGCGCACCTCCATCGAGAGGCCCTCGATCGCGACCACCTCGCCGTAGGCCTTGCGCACCCCCGTCAGCCGTACCGCGGGCGCGGCCGGGGCTCCGGGCGGCTCCGGATTCCCGCCCGGGGCGTCGATCGTCGTACCGCCGCCGGTCGCCATCCGGGGCGAGTCTAGTGCGGGCGCGGGACGCGGGCAATTGTCCCCCCTGGACAATCTCCCCGAGCTACCTGCTACGTCTGGGCCGCGGAGCGGGGACCCGTCATCGCCGTTTTGGCGTCGTCCGACCTCAAACCCTCCCATCTGTGTCAGGAACGTCACCTCTGTGTCACGGCTGCGCCAAGACCGTGTCGATCTTGCAACGTTCCCGCGCCGCGCACCCGACGGAGGGCCGCGCGGGACTACGTTCGCCGGGACATGCAGGGACGGCGGCCCGGGACGAACCGACCGGGCGGGGCGGACGGGCAAAGGAGGCGGACGATGGAGGACGACAGGCGTTTGCGCGGCACGGCCGGGGACTCGCGTTCCGAGCGGTTGGCGCTGGCGGCCGTGCGTCGGGCGGCGTTGCACGACGGGCGCGAGCGGGGCGCGGCGCCGCTGCGCGCGGTGCGCGCCCACCTCTCGGTCGCGCCGCGCACGACGCGGGCGCGGGAGCTGACGGCGCAGCTCGAGCGGCTGAGGGAGGCCGGCCTGCTCGAGACGACTCGGGCGCACGGCGTGGTGGCCTGGGGCCTGAGCGCAGACGGCTCGAGGCTGCTCGCGCAGGCCGAGGCGGAGGGGTGGCGGGCGGAGCTGCCGGAGTCTCCGCAGCACCGGGCGTGGCGGGTCGCGCGCGCGACCGCCGAGCAGGAGCTCGGACGCTTCGCGCTGGGTCTGCGCGAGGACCTGCGCGAGGCCGCCGCGCTGCTCGACGCGCTGAGCGCGGGGGCCGGGCGCGCCCCGCACTCCGACGCGTGGCTCGCGCTCGGTCCGCGGCTGCTCGCCGACTGCCGGCGGCTGGGGTCGGCCTGGCACTGCCTGCACGAGTGGCCGGAGCCCGGCGAGGAGTCCGCCGACCGCGACCCGTCCGCAACCGACCCCCTGCGGGCGGGACGGCGCAACATCGCGCTGTGGGCGCGCGGCGCCTAAGCGCTCGTCGCCTGCGGCGGGGTGCGCTGCTCGGCGACCATCCGCAGCGCGAACCGGCCCGCCGGGTGCTCGCGGCCCCGCGCGACGAGCGCCCCCGTCGGGGCGTCGAGCAGCTCCGCCGCGGGGAGCTTCACGCCGTAGCGGGACGGCAGGACGACCGGCGCGGCGAGCGCGGCGAACGTCAGGTCCGCGGCGGTGAAGCGCTCCCCGGCGAGGAACGGGCGCCCGTCGGCGAGCAGGCCGGCGACCCAGTCGAACTCCTCCCAGACGACCACCTCGTCCTGAACCTCGACGCCCGGGGAGATGTCCAGCGCTCGCGCGATGAAACGCTCGGCGAGAGGCAGCCCGGCGCGCAGGGCGCGATCCTCCCAGCGCGGCACGCCCTGGTTGTTGAAGCGCAGCATCAGCTCCGGCTGGGCGAACATGCGGACGTAGATCAGCCGGCGGCCGTGCGGCCCGAGGCGCTCGTCGAGGCGCCTGCAGAGCGCCGCGACCTCGACGGCCTCGGCGCCCTCCCCCGCGAGCCGCCGCTCGGGCTCGAGCTGCGCGTCGACCCACGCGAGGATCTCGGCCGACTCTCCGATCGGCCCCTGCGGGGTGACGAGCACGGGGACCGTGCTGCCCCCTCCCGCGCGCCGCGCGTACAGCCGGTGCAGGCCCTGGACGTGCGGCTCCTCCCGGTAGGGCAGCCCCGCCCGCTCGAGCGCCCAGCGGGCCTTCTCGCAGTAGTGGCTGATCGGGATCGTGACGAGCCGCAGCATCCCCCGGCGCAGTATCCCCCTTTGGTAGCGTCAGCGGCGGTGGCGGAGTTCGAGGAGTGGGAGATCGCGCTGCACGGGCGGCGAGCGATCTACAGGGTGGCGGGCAGCGGCCCGCCGGTCGTGCTGATCCACGGGATGCTCAACTCCTCCTACCACTGGCAGGCCGTGGCCGCCCGGCTGGCGCCCTACCACACGGTGATCGCCCCGGACCTGATCGGCCACGGGGACTCGGCCGCGCCCCGAGGGGACTACTCGCTCGGCGCCCACGCGGCCAGCATCCGCGACCTGCTCGCGGCGATCGGCGTCGAGCGCGCGACGATCGTCGGCCACTCGCTCGGGGGCGGCGTGGCGATGCAGTTCTTCTACCAGTTCCCCGAACGGGTGGAACGGCTCGTGCTGGTCTCGAGCGGCGGCCTCGGACGCGAGGTCGGGCCGATGCTCCGCACCGCCGCGCTGCCCGGCACCTCGGCGCTGCTCTCGCTGACGATCAACCCGCGCCTGCTCGGCGCGATCCGCGCCACGGGCACGCGGATGCGAGCCAGGGGCATGGGCAGCGGCGCCTACCTGCAGGCCGTCGCCCGCGCGCTGCGACCGCTGGAGAGCGCCGGCGCCCGCGAGGCCTTCCTGCAGACGCTCCGCTCGGTGATCGACGTGCGCGGCCAGCGCGTCAGCGCCAACGACCGGCTGTACCTGCTCGAGGCGGTGCCGACGATGATCGTGTGGGGCGAGCGCGACCACACGATCCCGATCGATCACGGCCGCGCCGCGCATCGCGCGATCGCCGGAAGCAGCTTCCGCTCGCTCCCCGCCGCCGCGCACTTCCCGAACCTCGAAGACCCCGCGGGACTGGCCGACGCGCTGCTCGACTTCACCGCGACGACCGAGCCTGCGCCGCCGGACGCGCTGGCCGACTGGGGCGCGGTGCTCGCCCACCGCTCTCCGCGCAGCCGCCGCGGCGAGCGGGCTCCGGCCTAGACGATCGATTCGACCGCGCCGGCGCGCGCGCCGGCATCCGACCGGCCCAGATCTCCGAGCAGCCCCACCATCACCTCGACGCACGTCGGGTCGAACTGCGATCCCGCGCATGCCACGAGCTCGTCTCGCGCCTGCTCGACCGAGCGGGCCGGCCGGTAGGAGCGCGCGTTGGTCATCGCGTCGAAGGCGTCGGCGACGAGCATGATCCGCGACGCCTGCGGGATCGCCTCGCCCGCGAGGCCGTCCGGGTACCCCGAGCCGTCGAAGCTCTCGTGGGAGTGGCGGATCCAGGGGACGATCATGCCGAGGCCCGCGACCCGCGCGATCAGCTCCGCGCCGGCCATGCTGTGGCCGCGCACGATCTCCCACTCCCCGTCGCTGAGGGGGCCCGGCTTGCCGAGGATCCGGTCGGGCACCGTCACCTTGCCGACGTCGTGGAGCATCGCGGCGATGCGCAGCGTGCCGAGCATTTCGGGGTGCCAGCCGAGCGCGCTCGCGATGCGGACCGACCATTCGGCGACGGCCTTCGAGTGCTCGTGCTCGGCGCTCATCCGCAGGTCGACGGCGCGAGCCAGCGCGGCGGCCCAGCTGAGGCGCTCGTCGGGGCTCGCCGCCCCCGCCTCGGGGCGTCCTTCGCGCGAGGCGTAGAGCCGCGCGTCGGCGGCCCTCATCAACTCCTCCAGGTCGATCCCGTCCATCGGGAAGCTCGCGACTCCGATCGAGCACGGCTGGCGGCGGTTGAGCAGCCCGGCCAGGCGCACCGACGTCGCGACGGCCTCGCCTGGCTCGACGTCGGCGAGCAGCACCGCGAACTCGTCGCCGCCGATTCGCCCGATCGCGTCGGGCGGCCGCAGCGCCTCCCGGAGCGTCGCCACCACCCAGCGCAGCAGCTCGTCGCCCGCGCCGTGCCCGAGCTGGTCGTTGACCTCCTTGAAGTGGTCGACGTCGAGCACGAGAACGGCGCCCTGCTGGGCCCGGCGCGTGGCCGAGGCGATCTCCGCGATCGCCCGCTCCTCGAATCCCCGCCGGTTCAGGCAGCCCGTCAGGGGATCGGCTCGAGAGACTTCCATCAGGGCTCGGTGCTGGTGATCGTGGTTGCGCGCCTGCCACGCGCTCATCGCGCCGGTGCAGAACAGCATCGAGGCGAACAGCGCCTCGTAGCTCGTCGAGCCGCCTTCGGTCGTCGCCGCGAGGGCGAGGTAGGAGAGCACCGACAGCCCCCCGACGGTCACCACCGAGGCAAGCGGGTAGCTCATCGCGGCGAACACGACAGGCACGAACAGGACCAGCGCCATCGGGCTGCGCGCCCCGCCGTCGGCGGCGCACGCCGCCACGATCAGCGCGAGGTCGAGCAGCGACCAGGCCATGAAGAAGACCTCGCGGTAGCGGCTGCGGACGATCCGCTCGCGCGGCAGCCGTGAGATCACGACCGCCCCGAGCAGCCCGGAGCCGTAGAGCAGGGTGATCAGCAGCCGGTGCGGGCGCCCCCAGGTCAGGGCGATGTAGAGCGTGCTCGCGCCGACCACGACGTAGCTCAGCCAGATGCCGGCAGCGAACGTCGCCACCCGCATGCGCAGCGCGGATTGATCGACGATCCCCCGATCGTCCCAACCTGTCATACGCTCTTATCGGGCGCTACAGGCGAGACCTGAGGAGCGCAACGGCGCCGTGGACGGAAGCCGCTAGGAGACGCGCCAGGCGGGCGGGTAGGGCAGCGGCCGCAGCGTGCGCTCTAGCTGCTCGCGCATCGGCTCGAACGGGGCGGGCAGCGAGAGCCGCTCGCCGAGGCGCTCGGGCTCCTCGTCGATCGCGAAGCCCGGCCCGATCGTCGCGATCTCGAACAGCACTCCGCTCGGCTCCAAGAAGTAGACCGATTTGAAGTAGAAGCGTTCGATCACCGGCGTCGGACGCGCGCCCGCGGCGGCGATCCGCTCGCGCCACTGCTCGATCTCCTCGGCCCGCGCGGCGAACGCGACGTGGTGGACCGTGCCCGCGCCCTGACGCCGGTTCAGCTCGGGCGGCGCCGTGTCGTAGGCGTAAGCGCCTCCCCGGCTCGGCCCCCGCACCTCCCACGTCTCGCCGGCCCGGCGGGTGAAGCCGAGCGTCTTGGCCAGCAGTCGCTCGCTGCGCAGCGGTTCGGCGCTGTACGCCCGGACGCCGTCGAAGCCGAGCAGCGCGTGCTCGGCGGGGATCTCGGGCGAGCGCGCCGCGAGCGGCTCGTCGCCGCTGCCGTCCACGAGCAGCTCGTGTTCCAGGCCCTCGGGGTCGGAGAAGAGCAGCGAGTCGGGCCCGAGGTCCGCCCGCACGCCGCGCTCGACGAGGCGATCGCGCCAGAACTCCAGGGAGTCGCGCGATGCCACGCGCCAGACGATCCGGTGCACCATCCCGGCGCCGGCCACCCCCGGCCGCGCGCCGGGGTACTCGAAGAACGTCAGGTCCATGCCCGGCGAGCCGGCCTCGTCGCCGTAGAAGAGGTGGTAGACGGCCGGTTCGTCCTGGTTGACGGTCCGCTTGACCATCCGCATGCCGAGCACGCCGGTGTAGAACTCGACGTTGCCCGCCGCGTCCCCGGTGATCGCGCTGATGTGGTGTATGCCGTCGAGCTCCACGTCGGGTCGGCCAGAAGGCTAGCGCGCGTGCGATCATCGGCCCGGTGCGCGACGGCTCGCTCATAGCGCGCTTCGGGCGCGCGCGGCGCGATCCCGCCACGGCGGTGCTCGAAGGCTTCCACCCGATCAAGCACGCGCTGCGCTTCGGCGCCGAGCTGCAGGAGCTCGTGACCCGCGACGCGGCTCAGCTGGACGCGCTCGCGACCCGGCTGGCCCCGGAGCTGGCGGGACGCTTCCGCGAAGCGCGCGAGATCGACGCCGGGATCTTCGACCGGCTCGCGCCGCTGGCGCCGAGCACCGGCGTGATGGCGCTCGCCCCCCGCGCCTCCGTCGATGCCGCGTCGGTGCTCCTCGCCCCGGACCCGGCGCCGATCGTGCTGCTCGAGAACCCCCGTGACCTCGGCAACATCGGCGCCTGCGTGCGGGTCGCCGCCGGCGCGGGGGCCGCGGGCGTGCTGAGCACCGGCACCCACGACCCCTGGCATCCCGACGCGCTGCGCGGCGCGGCGGGTCTGCACTACGCGCTGCCGGTCGCGCGGCTGGGATCGCTCGGCGAGCTCGCGGGCGCCGTCCGGCCGCTGCTCGCGCTCGACCCCGACGGCGATGAGCTCGATCCGGCCCGGCTGCCCCCGGACGCGATCCTCGCGTTCGGGACCGAGCGCGACGGCCTCAGCGAGGATCTGCTCGCGATGGCCGCCGGGCGGCTGCGCATCCCGATGCGACCGGGCGTCTCGAGCCTCAACCTCGCCACCTCGGTGGCGGCGGTGCTCTTCTCCTGGCGGCTCGCGGGCGGCGCGCCCGGCTCGGGCTAGGCGCGCCGCACGGTCCCGCTCAGGCCGCCTGCACCGAGTCCAGCAGGGACCAGTTGCCGCGCAGCGCGGCCTGCGCCGCGGCGACCATCCGGTCGGCCTGCTCGGCGCCCGCCTCCCCGCTCGGCATCAGCTCGGAGATCAGCTCCGCGGCCGCGCCGGCGTGCTCGACGTCGCGGACGGCGTGCAGCTCGAAGTACTCGGTCGCGGGACCTTCGGAGATCTCGGTGTAGTGGGCGCGCAGGCCCTCGAGCTTCGTCTCTGAGATCGCGGGCTGAGAGGCCTCGATCGCGTACAGGACGGCAAGCCGCTCGAGCAGGTCGCCGCCTCCCCGCCACGCCCGCGCGCAGTCGGCCGTCCCGGCCAAGGGCGCGGCCGGAGCTGCGGTCCCGCAGGCGGCCGCGAAGGCGTCCCACAGCGCGACGTGGCCGTGCTCCTCCTCGGCGTGACGCGCGAGGCCCGCCGCGTGCGGCTCGCCGGCCGCGGCGGCGGCCGCGTCCGAAGCTTCGGCGAGCGCGACGACCGCGTGGCGGTACTGGCCTGCGTAGAGGGCCAGCTCCTCGCGGCTCAGCTCGCCCGCGCTCCAGCGCCGGTAGAAGGGGTGCTGCAGCACGTCTGTCGCGGCACGCGCCGCATCGAGCCTTGCAAGGACGTCCATCGCGTTCTCCCGTCTGTCGCTTTCACGGGGAGGACAACGTGCCCCCCGTGCAGAAATCTACGCGGAGGAGCCGACGCCGGGTCTGCGCCTCGCTGTCGTCCACGCGCTGTGGGACGCTGGCAGGCGAGACGGCGGAGAGATCGCTTGGCGTGATCACCATCATCGTCATCTGCGGGGTAGCCCTGTTGACTTCGGGAGCTGTCATGGCGCTCGCGATGGGCCACGTCGCGGCGCGCGCCGACGAAGAGCTCGACGAGCTGCTCGCGCGGCGCATGGGCGGCGCCGGCGCGCGGGGCGAACGAGAGAGCTACGCCGGGTTGGCGCTGGCCCAGCCGACGATCTCCTTGGAGCCGTCGATCACGGTGCCGTCGTCGAGGAGCAACGTCGGGACCCAGCGGTTGCCGGTCAGCTCTTGGACCTCGCGCCTGCCGCGAGTCTGGTTGAACACGCCGGGCAGCGGCGCGAACCCGTAGGACTTCACGACCTCGGGGTCGTGCCCCGCGTCCTTCAGGGCGTGGTAGGCGTTGGCGCACGGATGCCCGCCGGGGCGCGGCGTCGGGAAGGTGCCCCAGCAGACGTAGAGCTTCATTGCGTGACCGTCAGCTTGCCTTCCATGCCGGCCTGGCGGTGGCCGGGGACCGTGCAGTAGAAGGTGTAGGTCCCGGGCTTCAAGCTCAGCGTCAGGGTCTTCGAACCGCCGACGAACGTTGGGACCTGGCCGAGCACCTTGCTGCCTTCGGCGATCGCCACGTCGTGTTCGACCGGAGAGGAGTTCGCCATCACGATCGAGACCGTCCCGGCCTTCGCGGTCAGCGTCCTGGTGTCGTAGGCGAGCTGCCCGCCGGGGTCGGCCGCGAGCGCCAGCTTGGTCGTCTTCGCGGCGGGCGAGGAGGGCGGCGCGGGGGTCCCGGTGGTCGCGGTCGGCGTCGCGGAAGTGGTTTCGGCCGGCTTCGGAGCTTCGGCCGGCGTGGTTTCGGCCGGAGCGGTTTCGGCCGGAGCGGGCGTCGTTTCCGCGGCCGTGCTCTGCGTCGCCGCCGAGGCGCTCGCCGGTTTGCCCTCGCCGCCGGAGACCGCGACGGCCATCGAGACGGTCGCGAGCACGAGCACGACGCTGACGGCGATGATCGCGCGCTCCTGCGAGAGGCCGTCCGGGAACTTGGGGCGGCGCATGCCGATCGCCATCGAGACGATCAGCGCCCAGGCGACGAGCAGGCCGCCCGCGACGTAGAACGGGGTCTTGCTCTTCTCGGCCAGTACCGGCGCAAGCTGCAGGGCGGTGTGCACGGCCGCGAGCCTAGCCTATGAACCTGCGGATGCGCTTCCTCGGGCCCGCCCCGGCGGCTAGCCCTGCTCCTCGGCGCCGGCCGTGACCTGGGCCTGAATCTCGTCCTCGCCCGCGCCGGTCGTCTCCCCGGAGGCGATCTGGGGAGGCCCGGCGAGGCGCTCGAGGGCGGGCTCGGAGTGCGACGCCCGCAGCTCGTAGTCGCGACGGCGGCCGAGGTCCGCGCCCGCCAGCACGCGGTCGGCCTTCATCGCGCGCGCCATCCCCTCCGAGAGGGCCCGGGGCAGCACGACGCCGAGCACGTTCGTGCGGCGCGCCGATTTCGGCACCCACACGTCGACCCGGCCGGTCTGCAGCGCCTCGACGATCGCCTCGGCGACGTCGGAGGGCTCGAGGCTCGTCATCCCGCGGGCCTCGCCGAGACCGGACCCGAGCTCGGTGTTGACGACGAACGGCATCACGTAGCTGACGTCGACGTGCGCGCCCATCAGCCGCAGCTCGCCGCGGATCGCCTCGGTCAGGCCGACGACCGCGTGCTTGGTCGCCGAGTAGGTCGCGCCGCCCGGCGCGCCGAACTTGCCGGCCTGGGAGGAGATGTTGACGATGTGGCCGCGGTCGCGCGGGATCATCCGCTCGAGCGCCAGCTTGCAGCCGAGGATCACGCCGTGCAGGTTGATGTCGATCATGCGCCGCGCGGTCATGTCGTCCTCGTCGATGAAGCGGCCCACCTGCATGATCCCGGCGTTGTTGACGAGCACGTCGAGGGGCGCCCCGAGACGCTCCTCGGCGCCGTCGAGGAAGGCCGCGAAGGAGGCCCGGTCGGTCACGTCCAGCGGCAGCGCGACGGTGCTCCCGCCGAGCTCCTCGGCGGTGCGCCGAGCGAGCTCCTCGTCGAGGTCCCCGATCGCGACCCTCATGCCCTGGCCCATCAGCGCCTGTGCCGTGGCGCGGCCGATCCCGCGCGCGCCGCCCGTGATCGCGACCGTCTGTCCGGCGAGGATGCGGGGCTGTTTTGCCATCGGAACTCTCCTCCTCTGAACGACTCTGCTGTGACCCGCAACGCTACCGCTCCGGTTGCCCGCGCGCGGTGTCCCTGGCTGCGCAGCTAGTACCCTGACTTGCGATGCCGTTCTTCAAGGTCGAGGGACAGCGGCTCGCCTACACCGAGTTCGGCGGCGGGCCCGCGCTGGTCAGCGGCCCGGGGGGCCGCGGCCGCACGGCGCGCAGCGCGCCGGCCGCGTCGCGGCCGCTGATCCTGCTGCACGGGCTGCTCCTCTCCCAGGAGATGCACCGGCCGCTGGCGGAAGCGCTCGCCGCGCGGGGCAACCGCGTGATCACGCTCGACCTGCTCGGCCACGGGCACTCCGACCGACCTCGCGACATGTGGCGCTACTCGATGGGCGCCTACGGCCGCGAGATCGTCGCGCTGATGGACCATCTGGAGATCCCCGAAGCGGCCGTGATGGGCACCTCGCTGGGCGCCAACGCGGCGCTCGAGGTGGCCGCCCAGAACCCCGAGCGCCTGCGGGGCCTCGTGATCGAGATGCCGGTCCTCGACAACGGCCTGCTGGGCAGCGCCCTGGCCTTCACGCCCCTGCTCGTCGCGCTCACCTTCGGGGAGCCCGCGATGAAGGCGCTCGCGCGGGTCACCCGCGCGGTGCCGCGGCGTCTGCTGCCCCACTACGGCAACGTGATGCTCGACGTCGTTCGCCAGGAACCCGGTCCCGGCGGCGCGCTGCTGCAGGGGCTGTTCTTCGGCCGCATCGCTCCTCCCCGCAGCGAGCGGAGCACCTTCACGACCCCGACGCTGATCCTCGGCCACGGGCGCGACCCGGTCCACCCGTTCTCCGATGCCGGCATGCTGGCGCGCGAGATGCCCAACTCGCGGCTGATCGAAGCGGACTCGCTGCTGGAGCTGCGGATGCAGCCCGAGCGCCTCACGAACGAGATCGCGGGCTTTCTCGACGACGTCTGGGGCCCGCGGCGGCGCCGCGCCAAGAGCGGCGCGAAAGCCGCGAAGCCTGCCCCGAAGCCGGCCCGCAAGCGCAGCGCGGCGCGCGCCTGAGCGCCCGCTACTTCGCCGGCAGCAGTTCGAGTTCGTCGACCGTCACCTTGCCGGGCGCCTGCGGCGTGCCGACGGATGAGGCCGGGGCGCGGCTGATCCACAGCGCCAGGAAGCGGTACGCCTTGCTCTTGTTGCGCAGGCCGATCCGGGCGTGACGCTTCTTGACGACGACGAGGTGGCTGATCGGGACCCAGGCCGGGTCGACGATCGAGGCGGGCAGCGTCTTCGCGGCCGAGCCGTAGACCTGGACGTTCATGCCGGGCGTGCCGGTGATCAGCTTCACCGCCGTGAGGCGGTGCGAGGACTTGAGGTCGATCACGAGCCCCTCGGCGAGGTTCGGGGCGCTCGCCGGGTTGACCTGCGCGCTCCAGCCGGTCGTGTTGTCGCCGTCGATCGCGAGGCTCGGGTCCCCGAACCATTCGGCCGGGTAGTTGTAGGGGTTGTAGGTCGACGCGGCGTTCGTGTCGAGCAGCAGCGCTTCGGGCTGTTTTTCTTCGCTCGCGTTGCTGCCGCCGGTGTTCGAGCCGCTCGGCGTGGTCGTCGGGGTGGTCGTGGGCGTCGTCACGATCGGAGTCGTGGGGGAGGTTTTGGGCGTCGACGCCGTGAGCGGGATTTTCGGCGGTTTGGTGAGCGGCGTCACCGGCGCGGGGGTCGTGGGCACGACCGGCGCGCTCGTCGCAGGTGGGGTCGCCTGGGCGACGGTCCTCGTCACGACGGGCGTGCGAGGCGTCTTCTTGCTGAGCGCCGCGTAGCCCGCCGCGGCGGCGCCGAGCACGAGCACGGCGGTCGCCGCGAGCACACCCGCGAGGCCCCGCCAGCCTCCTCCCGACATGCTCCCCGGCGCGCCCGCGCCGCACTGCAGGCACCAGTCCTGGCCCGGGGACATCCGCGCGCCGCACTTCTCGCACGCGCCTGCGGCCGGCTGCGGGGCCGGCGCGGTGGCCTCGGGACCCGGCGCGGCGGGCGCGGGGGCCTGCTCGTGCGGTGGGTCGGCAAGCTGGGTTGCCACGGGAGTAAGTCTAGCCCGCCGTCCTTCCCGGGCTGCCGCTTGCTGCTTGGCGAGGAGCCGCTCAGCGCGGCGGGGGCGGGCCGCCGGGGACGATGTCACGGCCGGTCGGCCGCATCGCCTCGTCGAGCTCGAGCTGCCAGTAGTAGCGCGTGAAGGTCCTCCCCGCCCGGAACTCGCCGACGTGCGGCTCGACCGCGCGACCCGCCGCCATCGCGACGATCAGCTCGGGGTAGGTGCGTCCCGGCAGGGCCGCGTAGACGGGCGCCGGAAAGGCCCCCCCGAAGCGGGTGTTGACGTCGGTTATGCCGAGGCCTACGTCGGGGTCGCGGAACACCTGGATCGTCGCGGGCCCCCGCACGCCGAGCGCCTCGACGACCTCGCGGCCGAGCTCGACCATCTCCGCGTCGTCGATCGCGGCGCCCTTGATCGACTCGCCGCCACGCGACTCGAGCATCGTGCGCGGGATCGCGTTCAGGCAGCGTCCCTCCGTGTCGCCGAGGCAGTCGATCGAGATCTCCGGCCCGCCCATCGCCCGCTGCACCATCACCGGCTCCTGTACATAGCCCGCGAAGAAGTCCGCCTCGCGCGCGTCGGCGGCCGGGTGGATCGAGCGCGAGCCGGAGCCTTGGCGCGGCTTGACCACGGCCGGGAACCCGAGCGGCTCCTCGCCGG
>Ga0134125_10004698_pt1 | contig 15590 bp, 21 predicted proteins | sample KB31751_FD_96464 | JGI IMG/M metagenome (GOLD analysis project Ga0134125, IMG submission 96464) | Terrestrial soil microbial communities with excess Nitrogen fertilizer from Kellogg Biological Station, Michigan, USA - KB3-175-1 | ecosystem: Environmental > Terrestrial > Soil > Unclassified ... | reverse complement strand
TCCGGCCCCACCGGAGTCGGCAAGACCGAGGCCGCCAAGCAGCTCGCCAAGACTCTCGGCGTCGAGCTGTTGCGCTTCGACATGTCAGAATACATGGAGCGTCACACGGTCAGCCGTTTGATTGGCGCACCGCCCGGCTATGTCGGCTTCGACCAGGGCGGATTGCTCACCGACGGTGTCGACCAGCATCCGCATTGCGTGCTGCTGCTCGACGAAGTCGAAAAGGCGCATCCCGACCTTTTCAACATCCTCTTGCAGGTCATGGACCACGGCAAACTGACCGATCACAACGGCAAGAAGATCGACTTCCGCAATGTCGTGCTGATCATGACGACCAACGCGGGCGCATCCGATGCCGCCAAGGACGCGATCGGTTTTGGCCGGGGAAAACGCGAAGGCGAGGACGAGGAAGCGATCAAGAAGCTTTTCACGCCCGAATTCCGCAACCGCCTCGACGCCACGATCACCTTCTCGGCGCTCGGCCGCGACACCATCGACCGCGTGGTGGAGAAGTTCGTGCTCGAACTGGAAGCACAGCTCACCGACCGCGACGTGACTTTCGACCTGACGCCGGAAGCCACACGCTGGCTGGGCGAGAAGGGCTACGACGACGCGTTCGGCGCCCGTCCGCTGGCCCGCGTCATTCAGGAAAATCTCAAGAAGCCGCTGGCGGACGAGATCCTCTTCGGCAAGCTCAAGGATGGCGGCACGGTGCGCGTGCTGCTCGACCGCGAGAAGGACAAGCTCGCCTTCGAATTCATCGCCAACTCCGACCGCAAGCCGAAAGCGCTGCCGCCTCCGCCCAAGAAGAAGCCGAAGGCGGAAGAGAGCGTGTGAGCGAGCGTCCGGTGATCACAGGCGGTTGCCTGTGCGGCGCCGTGCGCTATGTGGCCGATGCGGCTCCCCAATATGCGGGATATTGCTTCTGCGCCGACTGCCGCAAGGCTTCCGGATCGGGATTCATTCCGTTCATGGGCTTTGCCAGTACGTCGGTGCGTATCACCGGTCAGGTCGCTACGCACACGCTTAGGCATGGTGACGGGCGACAGTCGGATCGCAATTTCTGCGTCGAATGCGGCGGGCTGGTATTCGGAGGAATTCTCGGCCAGTCGGAGCAGCACACGATCTATGCCGGCTCGCTCGATGATCCGACGCACTTCAAGCCAACGATCGCGATCTTCAACCGCGACCGGCCCGACTGGGTGCCCCTGCCTGAAGGACTCAAAGTCTTCGAGGCGATGCCCGTATGACCCAGTTCAGTTCGTCCATCGCAGCCGCCCAGAAAGTGCTCGACGATTTCATGGCCGCGTTCAACGCGCGCGACATTCCGGCGTTCGAAGCGACGTTCAACTTTCCCTCGGTGCGTCTCGCCTCGAACACGCTCGTCATCCTGAACCGGGGCGACATGAAACCGGAACGCTTCACAACGGGCGCATTGGCCGAATGGGATCATTCGGCCTGGGAGAGGCGCAACGTCATCCACGCCGGCGCCGACAAGGTCCACATCGACACGCGCTTCACCCGCTATCGCAAGGACGGCAGCATCATCGGCGGCTTCGACTCGATCTATGTGATCACCTGCGAGAACGGGCATTGGGGCGTGAAAGCCCGCTCGTCCTACGCGCCGTAGCCTCTCAGCGCTGCATCGACCGCATGATCCGCCGCGCCCGGCGGTCTTCGCGCGCGTCGCTGATCGCCATCACGGCATGGAGGAAGGCGAGCCCCCAAAGCACGAAGCCCGCATGGAAGAAGATGATCGTGACCCAGCAGACGATCGAGAGGATATAGAGGATCAGATTGAACAGGGCGGAGATCGGTTTCCCCGCGAAAAGCAGGGCCAGCGGCGAGCAGAAGATCGCGATCAGGTAGATCATGAAGCGAATATAGGAAGGCGGTCGGCGCTTTCCAACTCGCTCAGGCGCGGCGGCCGGAAAGCGCCGCAACCCGGGCGACGTCGTCAGGCTGCTGGGTTTCGGACGCCACCTTGTTCGTCCCATGGCCGCCGCAACGTCTGCAGCGGTGCACGATCTGCCAGCCCTTGTTTCCGCTGTGCACGAGTGCCATTGGCACCATGACGCCGGCACAGTGATTGGCGCGGTCGCCCGGGCGCACGTCCACATGCACGGAATACAGGCAGACCGGACAGTGGTTGCGATAGCTTCCGTTGTTCAGCGGCTTCACGGCCGCGCCGCAATTGATGCAAATGAATCCGCGGTTCTCGTCGTTCCGCGCCATCTTCGACTCCCTGGATTGAGTTCCAAGGGAGCCGGGTTCCGTTTCTTCTTCGGCCTCGTTTGATTGCGCAGACGAAACGAACGCGTTCGTCCTATTGCGCTTGTGGCCGTTCCAGGCTTGTCCGCGTCAGGGACCCATTCACCGCCTTGCCTTCGGCGATTACTTCCGGTTCCGGCTTCGGGAGCATCAGGCGTTTGCGCTCCGTCCGAACCTCGGCCCGCTTTGCTCGATTGAACGGGCCACTGTAGTGCGGCTTCTGCCACACTCCACCGGTTGGTGTGTTCACGTCTCACTGGCGAATTTCGGCGTCGTCCCCGTTCAGATGGTGGTCGGCGTCGTTCGCGTCATGCGGCCTCCTTTCGTTGCCCAAGCGACCATCTTAGATCGGTTGGCCGTAATGTTGAACTGTCGGGAAGGGTTCATAGAAGCCATGCAGGGCCTCGCGCCACTCGTTGTAGCGCGCCGACTGGCGAAAACCGACAGTATGAGCCTCGACGCTGCCCCACCACACCAGGAGGAGATAGCGGTCCTTGCTCTCGATGCAGGGTCGAACCTCCATTTTTTGGAAACCCTCCGTCGCCTCGATCAACGGACGCGCTTTTTTCATCGCGGCTTCGAAAGCGGCCGACTGGCCTTTTCGGATGTTCAGAATGGCGTGCTCGACGATCATAGCGCTGCCCGGATTCTGTCTGCGATCGGCGCAAGCGTCTTGGGATCCGCCATGGTTCGTCCGTGCAGTTTCATGTCGAGGCCGTGCGCGCGCGGCAAGATGTGAAAATGAAGATGCGGGATACTTTGTCCGGCCTCGGCACCGTTGAGCTGCACGAGCATCAGGCCCGGGCAGGAGAAGGCCTTCTTCACCGCGGCCGCGACCTTCTGCGTCGTGCGGATCGTCGCCGCGACGACATCCGGCGAACAGTCGAACAGGGTCTCTGCCGCTTCCTTGGGGATCACGAGCGTGTGGCCATCCGTCGCCGGCATGATGTCAAGGAAGGAGAGCGTCAAGTCGTCCTCGTAGATCTGGAACTTGGGAAGTTCGCCGCGCAGGATGCGCGCGAAGACGTTGTTGGGGTCGTAAGCCATCTTCGGCTCCTCAGACAGGTTTCTTGAAAGGGCTGCGTTCGGACAGTGCTTCGATGTGTTCGGCGACGGCTTCGCGCTCGCGGCAGAGATAGTCGTCGACCGCACGTCTCAGACCCTCATGGGCGATGTAGTGGGCACTGTAGGTCGGCGTCGGCATGTAACCGCGGAGCAGCTTGTGCGCGCCCTGCGCGCCAGCCTCGACCTTGGCCAAGCCGCGGGCGATCGCGAACTCGATCGCCTGGTAGTAGCAGGTCTCAAAGTGGAGGAACGGAACGAATTCGCTGCAGCCCCAGTTGCGACCGAAGAGGGTGCCGCCGCCGCAGAAGTTGAGCGCGCCCGCGATTGTGCGGCCCGCCCGCTTCGCAAAGATGAGCACGACTTGATCGGCCATCGTCGCGCCGATGCGGCTGAAGAATTCGCGGGTGAGATAGGGCCGTCCCCATTTGCGGCCGCCCGTGTCCATATAGAACGCGAAGAACCTGTCCCAATGGGCTTCGCTGATACCCGATCCGGTCAGCCAGTCGAACTCGACGCCGGCGTCGCGCACCGACGCGCGTTCCTTGCGCAAATTCTTTCGCTTGGACGATGACAGTTCGCCGAGAAACTGATCGAAACTCCGATAGCCCGGGTTCAGCCAGTGGAATTGCTGATCGGTGCGCTGCAGATAGCCGATTTCGCCGGCCGCTTTCCACTCGTCCTCCGTGAGAAAGGTGATGTGCAGCGATGAAGCCTTCAACTGCCGTACCGCCGTCGCGCCCGTCGCAAGCAAGGCCTCTCGTCCGGCCGCCAAACCGGTATCCGCCGATACGAGGAGGCGGCTGCCCGTCACCGGCGTGAAGGGAACCGACGCCTGCAGCTTCGGATAATAGTCGCCGCCCGAACGCTCCAAGGCATCCGCCCAGGCGGAGTCGAAGACATACTCGCCCTGGCTGTGATTCTTGAGGTAGGTCGGCAGCAACGCGACGACGCGGCCGCCGTCCTCTACGACCAGATGCGCCGGTTTCCAGCCCGTGCGCGCCGTTGCCGAACCCGATTCCTCGCACGCCGCAAAGAACTCGTAGCGCGTGAAGGGGTGCGGATCGGCGACGCCATCTGGATTGGCACACGCGTTCCAAGCCGCCGCTCCGATTTCGGAAGCTGGACCTGCAATGCGGGCGGTAATGGAATCTTTTGTCACGTAATTTCGATTATCGCTTCCACTTCGGTTGCCACATTGCGGGGCAGCGATCCCGCCCCGACGGCGGCGCGCGCGTGCTTTCCTTTTTCGCCGAACACTTCGACAAACAAGTCCGAAGCACCGTTGGCGACTTCAGGGTGCTGCGTGAAGCCCGGCACGGCGTTGACGAAGACCGTGACTTTCACGATGCGCCTGACGCGCTCGAGATCTCCGCCGCACGCAGCCTTCGCCTGCGCAATGACGTTCAGTCCGCAAAGCCTGGCGGCGGCGCGGCCATCTTCTAGCGAAAGTTCCTTGCCGACGGTACCGACATATTTGAGGCCATCGGGTGCCAAAGTCACCTGGCCCGAGATGTAAACATTCTTGCCGCTGACGACGGACGGTACATAGCTCGCCACGGGCGCGGGCGGCGTGGGCAGGACGATATTCAATTCCTTGAGGCGCGATTCAGCGGACATGATGTTTCCTTCACGAATGAAAAGAGTAACGCGCGGCGCTTTACAGCGCGAGGGGTTCCTGATGCCGCACGCGGCGCGCTATAAGCGATCATGACCAAACGGCTCGACGCCGACGACCCCTGTCCCGCGCGTGACGGCTTTGCAATGCCCGCTGAGTGGGCACCGCATGCGCGTACGTGGATCTGCTGGCCTTGCCGGATCGAAAGCTGGGGCGGACCGGAAGGTCTGCTGCGCGCCAAACAGGCAGTTGCGCGAGTCGCGCGCGCCATTTCGACCTTTGAACCGGTGGTGATCGCCGCGAGACCGTTGGATGCGCCCGAAGTACAGCTGGCGACATCGGGCAAGGCACAGATTTTCGAAGTCGCGATCGACGATTCCTGGGCGCGCGACTCGGGCCCGACATTCGTCACCGCGGAAGATGGTCGCAAGGGCGCCGTACAGTGGGAGTTCAACGCCTGGGGGAACAAATATCACCCGTGGACCGACGACGCCCAACTCGCCAGTCGCATCGCGCGCCAGGCGGACGTGCGTCTCTATTCGGCGCCGCTGGTATGCGAAGGCGGCGCCATCCACACGGACGGGCAGGGCACTCTGTTGACGACTGATCAGTGTCTGCTCAATTCCAACCGCAACCCGCATCTCGACCGCCAACAAGTGGAGGAGCGTCTGGCCCTCTTCACCGGTGCGAGGCGCGTGATCTGGCTCGGCGAAGGTTTCTCGGATGACGAGACCGACGGCCATGTCGACAATATCGCCTGCTTCGTCGCGCCCGGCCGCGTGCTGATCGGTGTGCCAACTTCGCGCACGCATCCCGATTTTGCACCGGTGATGGAAGCGATCCGCATTCTGCGCGAAACCCGCGACGCCGAAGGTCGAAAAATCGAGATCGTCGAAGTGGAACAGCCGCTCGCGCAGCGCACGGACTGGCGCGGCCGCCCGCTCCAGGCAAGTTACGTCAACTTCTATCTCGCCAATGGCGGCGTCGTCATGCCGGGATTCGATGATCGCAACGACGAGAAGGCGCGCGAGATCGTCGCCGCCTGTTTTCCCGGACGCGACATTCTTCAGATCCAGGCGCTGGACATCGTCGAGGGCGGCGGCGGCATTCACTGCATCACGCAACAGGAACCGGAATGAGAAAGGTCACGTTCGCTGCGACGCAATTCGCCTGCAGCTGGGACAGGCGTGCGAATGTCGAAAAGGCCAAGGCGCTCGTGCGCGCGGCGGCTGCCAAGGGCGCCAACACGGTTCTCATCCAGGAATTGTTCGAGACACCCTATTTCTGCCAGGACCAGTCCGCGGATCATTTCGCGCTTGCCGCACCCTTCGAAGGCAACAAGCTGATTGCGGAAATGGCCGACCTGGCGAAGTCGCTCGGCGTCGTTCTGCCAGTCAGCTTTTTCGAGAAGGCGGGTCACGCGCACTTCAATTCGCTGGCGATGATCGACGCCGACGGGACGGTGATGGGCCGTTATCGCAAGTCGCACATTCCCGATGGCCCTGGGTATCAGGAAAAGTTCTACTTCACGCCGGGCGATACGGGTTTCAAAGTTTGGCACACGAAGTTCGGCGTATTCGGCGCGGGTATCTGCTGGGACCAATGGTTTCCGGAAAGCGCGCGCAGCATGGCGCTGATGGGGGCGGAAGCCTTGTTCTATCCGACTGCGATCGGGAGCGAGCCGCCGCCTGCACCGCCCGTCGACAGCCGAGACCATTGGCGCCGCGTCATGCAGGGGCATGCGGCGGCCAATGTCATGCCTCTGGTCGGATCGAACCGCATCGGAACCGAAAAGGCGAAGTCGAGCGAGGTGACGTTCTACGGCTCGTCTTTCATCGCCGACCAAACTGGCGCGATTGTGGCCGAACTCGATCGCGAACACGAAGGAGTCGCCAGCGCCGCGTTCGATCTCGACGAGGTAGCGAAGGCACGCGCGTCCTGGGGACTTTTCCGCGACCGACGGCCGGAGCTCTACGGTGTGATCGTCGGGCACGACGGTGCCAACAGGTAGGCGCCCTTCAGCCTCGGACCGCCGAACGTCCTTTGCGCAGCGAGTCGCCGCCGAATTTCTGGCGGACCTTGTCCATGGCGCGCTCGGCGGCGGCGCGCTTGCCGGCGCCGTCGTCGACCAGGTCCACCGGATCGCACTCGCCGGCCGGCGCCATGTGCGAAATGCCGACGCCAAGGAGGCGAAACGCTGTGCCGTTCGCCTCCTTGCGCAGGCAGTCGCGAGAGGTTCGGAAGATGCGGTCGGCCAACTGGGTGGGCGCCTCGAGCGAGACGCTGCGCGTGCGGATCTTGAAGGCCGCTGTCTTCAGCTTGAGCACCACCGTGCGTCCGCCGACCTCGGAGGACTTGGCGCGGGCGGAAACTCGCTCGCTCTGGCGCCAAAGAATTCTTTCGAGTTCCGCATAGTCCGAAATGTTTCCGTCGAACGTCGTTTCCGACGAAATGCTTTTCATCTCGCCATCGGGTTGAACGGATCGCGTGTCTTCGGCGTGCGACAGGCGGTGCAGCCAAAGTCCGGTGTTGCCATAGCGCTTTGCGAGCTCTTTCTGGCCGAGGTCCTGGAGTTGCGCGATATGGGTGATGCCGTCCTTGGCCAGTCTCGCCTGCAGCGCGACGCCGGCACCGCGGATGAAGCTGACCGGTTTGTCGCGCAGAAACGACAACGCCTCCGCCCGGCCGATCACGGCAAAGCCGCGCGGCTTGTCGAGTTCGGACGCGAGCTTTGCCAGAAACTTGTTGAAACTCAGACCGACGGAAACGGTGATGCCGATCATGGTCTCGATCTTCTTCGCAAGCGCGGCCAACGATTTCGCCGGCGGAACGCCATGCAGCCGTTCGGTGCCGGTGAGATCCAGATAGGCCTCGTCGAGCGACAAAGGCTCAACCATCGGCGTCAGATCCAGCATCATGGCGCGCATCTGCCTGGCGGCCGCGGAATATTTCGCAAAGTTCGGCCTGATGACGACGGCGTCGGGGCAAAGCTGCATCGCCTTGAACATCGGCATCGCAGAGCGCACGCCCGATATCCGTGCCACATAGCATGCGGTCGAAACCACACCGCGCCGCGAGCTGCCGCCGACGATGACGGCCTTGTCGCGCAAATCGGGGTTGTCGCGCTTTTCGATCGCGGCGTAGAAAGCGTCGCAATCCAGATGCGCGATGCCGAGCGTGGAGAGTTCGGCATGGGCTCGAACGCGAAGGCTGCCGCAAGACTTGCAGCGCCGCGCTTTGTCAGTGGCATCGGCAAGACAGTCGCGGCAGAACGCGGTCATTCGCGCATCAGGGCCGAAGCCTCCTCCTCGCTCCAGAGCCAGGCCGCGCCGCGGACGCCGCTGGAATCGCCGTGCTTGTTCCTGACGATGTTCGTGCGGCCTTCGGGCGAGAAGGCGTAGGATTCTACGCGTGGCGGCAGTTGGGAATAGAGCGTATCGATGTTGGACAAGCCGCCGCCAATCACGATCACGTCCGGATCGAGAATATTCACGATCCCCGCCACCGCCCGGGCGAAGCGATCGTAGAAATCTTCCATGACGGCGCGCGCCAAGCCATCGCCTTTGGCGGCGAGTGCGGCGATCGCGTCGGCCGCGAGTTCCTTGCCCGCACGACGCGCATAATCGGCGCTCAGCCCGGTGCCGCTGATCCAGGACTCGATGCAGCCAACGCGTCCGCAGTAGCAATGCGGCGCGATCGCGATTTCCTCAGGAGTCGGCGCGGGCAGGGGATTGTGGCCCCACTCGCCGGTGATCGCATGCGCGCCCGTCAGCACGCGGCCGCCGACGCAGATGCCGCCGCCGCAACCTGTACCGACGATGATGCCGAACGCAATGTCGAATCCCGTGGCTGCGCCGTCCGAGGCTTCGGAGAGCACGAAGCAGTTTGCATCGTTCGCCGCCCGTACGGGGCGACTCAGAGCGGCGCCGAGATCGCGGTCGAGCGGATGGCCGATCAGCCGCGTCGAGTTGGCGTTCTTCACCAGTCCCGTGACCGGGCTCAGTGCTCCAGGAATTGCAACGCCCACACTGCCGCGCCGCCCGAGTTTCGCTTCCGCGTTGCGGACGAGGTCGCGCATGGCGCGGATCGTGTCGTCATAGCTCGTCGACGGCGTCGCGATCCGTTCGCGCAACACTTCGCGCCCTTTATCAAGAGCGATGATCTCGATCTTCGTGCCGCCGAGGTCGAGACCCAACCGCATCTCAGAGTCCCGCTTCGCTGAGCCTGGAGGCGATGAAGCGGTGCGCGTCATCCCAGCTTTGGGCACGGAAATGGGCGTGTTCCGATATCGGCAAAAGCGGTTTCAAACGATCATCGCCGATGAGATGGATGCGCGTCACATCGGGCGCCAACTCGGCCGCCGAAGCCAGATGTTGCGGAATGTCGTCGACGAAGAACGCCGGACGACCGGCCCGCGACGCTAGCGCCTTCACCGACTCGCCCTTCAAGCCCTTGTTGGCGACGACCGGAAGCGGCAGTCCGAAAGTCGCGAGATTGCGCAACCGTGCCGCGGCCTGAGTCGGTGCGATGTTGCTCAGGACGACGATGTCGAGCCGGCGGGAGAGATCGCGAAGACATTCGCGCGCGCCTTCCACAGGATCGAGCGAATCGAGCTCGCGGCGGAATTCCTCCAGCAACGCGGTAACTTCGACATCGAGGACCGCGCTCTTGTCATCGAGTCGTTTGACGTTGCCGTGCAGACGATAGCTGGTGAGATCGAGGAAGAGACCGTGCTGCACGAGAAAGCGGTCGAATCCTGCGACGAAACGCAACAGGACTTCGTCCGCGTCGACGATCAACAGCGGTCGGCCAGCGCTTAGTCGCGCCAGCGCCGAGGCGAGGTCATGGTTGCCGTTCATGGGCCGCCGAGCTCGTAATTCGCCCGTCTGACGGACGTGGGCGCGGTTCGCGTGGATTCGCAGAAACGGACGAGAAGCGCCTCATCCGCCATGAGAAAATCGAGGACGGCCGCCAGAAAGTCGCGCTCCGTGGCCCTTAACCGAATCGTCGTCGGGTCGACACCGGACTGGCGCATGAAGGATTCCAGAGAGTCGGGCGATTCGGCGAGGAAGCTCAAGGCGTTGAGCGCGAGGGTTTCGGCGTTCTTGGGGTTCAAAGCACGGCGCATCGTCAAGGGAGCGTTAAGAGTTCGACCGTAATACTAACCAAACGGGGCCATCCCACCGAGCCTTTTCAGGGCAGTCGCCCAAGAACGTGTGTGCACACATCGGAGAGTAACGTCATGGATGCGAAGACCAAGACTGTTCTGATCGTTGAGGACAACGAACTGAATATGAAGCTCTTCCATGACCTGCTCGATGCCCATGGCTACAACATTCTGCAGACCAAGGACGGCATGGAAGCGCTCGACATCGCGCGTGAACATCGTCCCGACCTGATCCTCATGGACATCCAGTTGCCGGAAGTTTCCGGACTGGAAGTCACGAAGTGGCTCAAGGAGGACGACTCCCTCAAGTCGATCCCAGTCGTCGCTGTGACGGCGTTCGCGATGAAGGGCGACGAGGAAGTCATCCGCCAGGGCGGTTGCGAGGCCTACATCTCCAAGCCGATTTCCGTCTCGAGCTTCCTGGACACCGTTCGCCGCTTCATCGGGTAGGGCCAACCATGACGGCGCGCGTTCTGGTCGTCGACGACATCCTTTCCAACGTCAAGCTTCTCGAAGCGAAACTCTCGGCCGAGTATTTCGAGGTCGTCAGCGCCTTCAACGGTGCGGAGTGCCTCGCGAAGATCGACGAGTCGCTGCCCGACATCGTGCTGCTCGACGTGATGATGCCCGGCATGGACGGTTTCGAAGTCTGCCGCCGGATCAAGGGCAACCCCAAAACCGCGCATGTTCCGGTCGTCATGGTGACCGCGCTGGATCAGCCGGCCGACCGTGTCGCAGGCCTCGAGGCCGGCGCGGACGACTTCCTTACCAAGCCGGTCGACGATGCGGCGCTCTTTGCCCGCGTGAGGAGCCTCGTGCGCCTCAAGATGATGACCGACGAACTCAGGATGCGCGAAACAACCGGGCAAAGCATGGGTCTAGTCGATCCGGCCCTGACACTGGTCGACGCCAATCCGACGGGACGCGTCCTCGTCATCGAAGATCGGCCGGAGTCGGTGGCCTGGTTTTCCAAGGCGCTCGCTCCCGATCACAAAGTGTCGTCGGTCGAAACGTTCGAAGAAGCGCTGGTGCGCGTGCGCGGCGGAGACTTCGACCTCATCGTCGTCAGTCTCGGCATGCGCGGCTTCGACGGCTTGCGCCTTTGCTCGCAACTGCGCTCCCTCCCCGAAGGGCGAAACGTCCCGATCCTGGTCGTTGTCAGCGATGCCGACCGGCGCAAGCTCACCCAGGCGCTCGAGATGGGCGTCAACGACTATCTGACGCGGCCGGTCGACAAGAACGAACTCGTCGCGCGTGTGCGCACGCAACTGCGCAAGAAGCGCTACGGCGACCGTCTCAGACACAATGTGCAGCTCAGCCTGGAAATGGCGATCACCGACCAGCTCACTGGTCTGCACAATCGCCGCTACATGTCGCGCCATCTCGACAATCTGATTTCGTCGGCCGGCCAATCCGGCAAGCCGCTCGCCTTCCTCATTCTCGACATCGATTACTTCAAGGCGGTCAATGACGGGCATGGTCACGACATCGGCGACGAAGTCCTCAAGGAATTCGCCAATCGCATCTCTGCGAATGTGCGCGGCATCGACTTGGCCTGCCGCTATGGCGGTGAGGAATTCGTGGTCGTCATGCCCGACACCGACGTGACGCTGGCCTTTGCGATCGCCGAGCGGCTGCGCAAGAGCATCGAGGCGAACCCGATCCCGATCAGCCGGCCGCCGGGAAAGCTCAACATCACGATCTCAATCGGGATCGCCGGCTCCGAAGGCCCAAACGATACCGCCGAAGCGCTTCTGCATCGCGCCGATCAGGCGCTGTACAGCGCCAAGCGCACCGGCCGCAATCGCGTGGTTGCGGCCGCGGCCTGAGCCGCGCGCAACAAGCCAGGGCTACTGCGCCCCGCTCGCGACTTTTTCCGGCATAGCGGAGGGATATTTCTGAGCGACAGCGGCCGGTTTGGTCGCGGTCTTGCCGAAATCCGGGCGGCAATGGCCATCGATGAACGCGCCCGAAGCGATCGTGATTTCCTGATGCACGACATCGCCCGCCATGTGGGCCGTGTTCGTCAATACGACCTTCTTGGCTTCGATCTTGCCCTCGACAGTGCCCGCCACCTCGACGGTTTCGCCATAGACCGTACCTTTCACCTTGGCGCCGTTCCCGACCGTCACCGACACCGCGCGGACGTCGCCTTCGACGTTGCCGTCGATCTGGATGTCTTCCGTGCTTTCCAGCTGGCCGGTAATTTTAAGGGCCTTGCTGATCACCGATACTGCGGACATGCGCGATGCTCCCGAATTGGTTGGCGTTTGTGAGGTTGCTGGCTTGCGGCCGATGTCGCCGCCTGGCGCCACCGGTGTTTCCATCTTGTCTCGAACCTGTGGTTTTGCGGTCGGCTCGGTCGGCTTCTCGTTGCGCGTAAACATCTTCGTTTCTACTCCTCCGGTAGATGGGATAGCGATGCAAAGAAATTGACCGGACGCCACGGCATGCGCCCATCGATACGCGCGCCGCTGGCGACGGTGACATTGGTGTGAAAGACGCGACCGGTAATCTCGGCCGAGCTGTCGAGCACGACATTAGGGGCGAAGATGCGGCCGTTGAATTTGCCGCCGATGCGCACGTCCCTCGCGAGAATGTCGCCGTCGACGAAGCCGCCGATGGCAAGAACGAAACTATCCGCGATGATCTGTCCCACGACGGTCCCGTGAACGTGCAGCTCGCCCGTTGTTTCGAGAACGCCGGTCACGGTGAGTGACTTTCCAAGGTGCGATACCGACGCGCCTGAACGTTCGGAGTCCCGCGTCGCTGCAGCAGGTTGCCGCCGAGGCAAAAAAGACATTGAGGGGCCATTCCCGGTTCCAAGGCAGAGCCCCCGCACTACCCGGCCGAATAATGGCGCACATCGAAGCGGCGAGGCAAGTCCGGCGCGAAAATCTGCCGATCGCTACAGTTTTACGCGTTCGTCTATAGCGATTGGCCGTCGTCGACCGTCAGCAACGAACCCGTGATGGTGCGCGAGGCGGCGGACGCCAAGAGCAGGAACATACCATCAAGATCGGACTCCTTCGCCAGGCGTTTGCGTGCAAAGCCCTCGATCTGCGCCTTGCCCTTGTCACTCGCGAACCACTCCGCATTCAGCTCGGTTTCGATGAAGCCGGGGCAAAGCGCATTGACGTTGATGCCCTTGCGGGCCCACTCGCGTGCCAGGCACTGCGTCATCATCGCAAGTCCCGCCTTCGAAACGCAGTACGCCGTTACGCCCGGCAACACGCGAAAGCTCCCGATCGAAGCGATGTTGATGATGCGACCCTCGCGCTTCTTGGCGACAAGGCGGCGCGCAACCTCCGTCGCGAGCAGGAACGGCGCGCGCAGATTGGTGGCAATGACCTTGTCAAAATCCGACGCGCTGATGTCGGCGGCGAGTCCGAAGACGCTGAGCCCTGCATTGTTGACGAGGATGTCGATCGGACCGAGCGCCGCTTCCGCCTTGTCGAGGGCAGGCGCGATTTCTGCCGCATCCGTCACATCGAGGTTGATGGCGGCGGCACGGCCGCCGGCGGACTCGATCTCGCGCTTGACCGCTTCCAGTCGGTCGCTCCGACGCCCCGCCAAGGCGACCGCAGCGCCCGATGCGCTCAATATCTTGGCAAAGTGGCGTCCAAGGCCACTCGTTGCCCCGGTGACGAATGCGGTGCGGCCCGTGAGATCGAATTCCATGTGCGTCTCCTGGCGATTGTCTCTTTATCCGCCGACCGCTTTGGACTGTAATCGCCATCATGCAGATCGACATCGTTTCCGACACAGTGTGCCCGTGGTGCTTCATCGGCAAGCGCCGGATCGAACGCGCGATGGCGCTGCGCCCAGACGTCAAATTCGACGTGGTCTGGCGGCCCTATCGGCTTGATCCCAGCATCCCGCGTGAGGGCGTCGATCGCCGCGCGTATCTCAAGGCGAAGTTCGGCGATTCTCCACGCACGTCCGCGATGGGCGAGGCCATTCGGAGCGAAGGCGAAAGCGAAGGCATCGCGTTCGCCTTCGACAAGATCGCGCGGTCACCCAATACGCTGGATTCCCATCGCCTCATCCGCTGGTCGGCAAACGCCGGCAAGCAAGACCAGATCGTCGAACGCCTCTTCCAGGCCTATTTCATCGAGGGACAGGACATCGGCAATTCTGCCGTTCTGTCCGAGGTCGCTGCCAAGGCCGGCATGGACGGTGCACTGGTTGCGAGGCTGCTGGCAGGCGATGCGGATCTCGTATCCGTAGAGCGCGAGGCCGGGCTGGCCAACGAAATGGGCATCACCGGCGTTCCGACCTTCATCTTCGACAGCAAGTTCATGATCTCGGGCGCGCGCGAGGCGGAGCTTCTCGTGCGCGTTATCGACAAGGCGCGTACTACCGAACCGGCGCCGTGACGCTGTTCGTTTCCGCCACGACCTGCACTTGCACCGTGCCGTAGCGCGGCAACGGAAATCGCGCCATCGCCGAGACCGGAACGAGCGCCTGGATCACCACGACGTTTGGCGGCGGCGGGGTCGCAAGAAAATCGACGATCGCCGTGTCGGATTCTGCGGCGTGGGCGCCGCGCACGCGAAGATGCGGCAGCGACCAGCCGCCGCTGTTGACGGCGCCGGTTGCCGTCACGACGAGGTCACTTCCCGAGGCTTTCACCGTGACGGTGTCGACCTTGTAGATCAGCTTGGGCGTCGTGAGTGCAGCGGTTGCCGTAGCTGCGGCAAGGCCAAGAACCGCGATCGCGACGAGGAAATGGCGCACGCTCCGCACCGTCTGTTGTCCGGCTCCGCCGAGACAGCTATGAGGGAAATGCGGCGCAAATTGGATGAGGTACGTCATGGGTCCCTTGCGTGGAGTTCGGATCGTGGAGTTCGCGGGCATCGGACCCGGTCCCTTCGCGGCCATGCTGCTGTCCGACATGGGTGCCGACGTCATCCGCATCGACCGCAAGGGCGGCCGCTCGCCCGCCAAGTCGGAAGTGACCTATCGCGGGCGAAAGGCCGTCGCGCTCGACATGAAAAAGCCGGAAGGCGTCGAGGCGGCACTCAGGCTGATCGACCAGGCGGACGCATTGCTGGAAGGTTTTCGCCCCGGCGTGATGGAGCGGCTCGGCGTCGGTCCGGACGTCTGCCTCAAGCGAAATCCCAAGCTCGTCTATGGCCGCATGACCGGCTGGGGTCAAAGCGGCCCGCTCGCCGACGCGGCCGGGCACGACATCAACTACATTGCGCTGACTGGTGCGCTGCACGGCATTGGCAATGCGGGAGGCAAGCCCGTTCCGCCGCTCAACCTGGTCGGCGATTTCGGCGGCGGTGCGCTCTATCTCGCCTTCGGCGTGGTCTGCGGCTTGCTAGAGGCCAAGCGCTCGGGCAGGGGCCAGATCGTCGACACTGCGATGACGGATGGCGCCGCATCGCTCATGTCGATGTTCTACGGCATGAACGCGACCGGCATGTGGAAGGACGAGCGCGGCATGAACCTGCTCGACAGCGG
>Ga0134125_10004697_pt1 | contig 15590 bp, 19 predicted proteins | sample KB31751_FD_96464 | JGI IMG/M metagenome (GOLD analysis project Ga0134125, IMG submission 96464) | Terrestrial soil microbial communities with excess Nitrogen fertilizer from Kellogg Biological Station, Michigan, USA - KB3-175-1 | ecosystem: Environmental > Terrestrial > Soil > Unclassified ... | reverse complement strand
GGTGTCCCGGCGTCTTTCAGCCCTGGGCTGGTTCGCGACCCTGGTGATGTTCGCGGCCGTGGTGGCGATGTTCGCGACACTTTAGGACGTGCGCGCCCGCCTTCTCATCCCGCTCGCGATCGCCGCCGTCCTCTTCGGCAGCTATTGGATCGTGCGCGGCTCCGGGAATGCGCTTGCGCCGGTGGCGAGCGAATCGAGCGCGACCGGCAAATCGAGCGCCGGGCCTTCGGCAACGGCGAACGCATCGCGACCGGGGTCCGGGGGCGGCGCCGTGGCGCTGCCGGCTGGTGCGGCGGCGCCATCCTTGCGCAAGCGCTTCCTCGAGGCGCGCGACCTCAAGGTCCTGTACGCGTCGATCGACGCCATGGCCGATATCCCCGAGGCCGAGCGTCTTCTCTACAAGGCGGTGATCCTCGAATCGTGCGCGTCGTATGCGGCGCTGGTGAAGAGCGACAAGCCCGGCGTGAAGGAGATGGTCGAGCGAGGCGGCGTTCCGCAGCTCAAGGTGGCGCCGTCGGGCAACGCGAGCGATCCTCGCGTGAAGTCGGCGGCCGACTACCTGCGCGACCGGAGCACCGTGAACGCATGCCGCGGGTTCGCCGACGCGGCGATCACGAAGGCGGACGTGGACAAGGCCTACGCGCAGGCCGCCGCGGCCGGAAGCCTCGCGGCCCAGGCGCGAGTGATCGCGCAACGCCTGGTGGACCAGGGCACGCGCGGCGATCTTCCGCCCGCGCTTTCGGTGCGGGTCGACGGCGGGAACAACCTCGTGAGGCCCGCGGCGCTCACGGCCGGGGAACAGCAGCAGTTGTTGAACGCGCTCCTCTCGGGGGATCCCGTCGCCATCGTGGAAGCGGGCCACGTCCTCTCGATGGGTAGCGAGCGGCAGGTCCTGCGCGTGGGCAATGCCGCCGGCGATCCGAGCCCCTATTCGGACTTCGAGTACATGCTCGCGGCATGCGAGTTCGGCTTCGAATGCGGCTCGCAGAACCTGATTGTGAGCCGCCTGTGCGCCTACCGCGGGCAGTGCGCGGACGACTACGAGACCCTGCTGCGCGACTACATGGTCCCGCCCGCGGATTTCGCGGTGGTCCAGGCCGAGGCGCGCGCGCTCGCCGACGCGATCCGGGCCGGGAACGTGAACGCTTTCCAGCTCGTCGATCGCAGCGGCGCATTCCTGAGGCTCGTCTCGGAGCCGGGCGGCGTGCAGATCCATTGAGGCGGATCGCAGGCGCTTTCGGGACGTGATGTGTGTTCCAATGGGTCTCGCAACCCCGGAGCACGCCCATGAGCAAGCCGTTCAGGCTGGAAACCAAGGACCTCGCCGAGAGGATCTTCGTGGAGCTCATGGGGCGCAACGTGGTCCTCTCCGAGGGCGGGGTGAAGACCACGGTGAGCGCGGAGAACCTCGCCAAGCTCTCCTTCATGATGGCGGGCGTGTTCCTCGTCGTGCAGGACGAGCTGAATGCCGAGAACCTGCCGAAGGATCCCACCTTCAAGCTCACCACGGAAGACATCGCCGAGTGGATCAAGTAGTGCGACCCTCGGGGCATTCCAGGGCGTAGCGGCGAGGAAAGGGCTGCCCTGGTGCCGGGAGAGGGACTCGAACCCTCATGGTGTCGCCACCGCGGGATTTTGAGTCCCGTGCGTCTACCGATTCCGCCATCCCGGCCGCGCGTGCTGAGCCTGAAATTATAATCCGCGGGTGAAGCTCTCCGACTTCGACTACTCCCTTCCCCCGGATCTCATCGCCCAGCACCCGCCGGCCGAGCGCACGGCGAGCCGGCTCATGCACGTGGACGGGCGCAGCGGCGCGATCGAGGACCTGCGCTTCCCCGACATCGCGCGGTTGATCGCACCCGAAGACCTGCTCGTGGTGAACGACACGCGCGTCATCAAGGCGCGCCTCCACGGCCGCAAGGATAGCGGCGGCGAGGCGGAGCTCCTCGTGGAGCGCATCGAGTCGCCACGCGTGGCGCTCGCCCAGGTGCGCGCGAGCAAGCCGCCCAGGGCGGGCCGCGCCATCGTCGTGGCCGGCGAATCCCTCGAGGTCCTGGGGCGCGAAGGCGAGTTCTACCGGCTGGGTTTCCCGCGCGACGTGCTCGAATTCCTCGGAGCGCGCGGCGAGGTGCCGCTGCCGCCCTACATCACCCACGCCGCGGATGCGGGCGACGAGGCGCGTTACCAGACGGTGTATGCCCGCGCCCCGGGCGCGGTGGCCGCACCGACGGCGGGCCTGCATTTCGACGAGGGTTTGCTCGCCACGCTCGCCGCGAAAGGCGTGAGGCGCGCTTCCCTCACGCTCCACGTGGGCGCGGGCACGTTCCAGCCGGTGCGCCACGACGACCTCGCGGAGCACGTCATGCATTCGGAGTGGTACGAAGTGCCGCAAGCGACTGTCGATGCGGTCGAGGAGACCCGGCGCCGCGGAGGGCGCGTGGTCGCGGTCGGGACGACGGCGCTTCGCGCGCTCGAATCGGCGGCCTCGTCGGGGCTCTTGCGGGCGGGCTCGGCCGACACGCGGCTCTTCATCGTGCCGGGCTACCGCTTCCGCGTGGTCGCGCGGCTGGTGACCAACTTCCACCTGCCGCGCTCGACGCTGCTCATGCTGGTGTCGGCCTTCGCGGGCGTCGAGGCGATCCGGCGCGCCTATGCCCATGCGCTCGCCGAGCGCTACCGCTTCTTCAGCTACGGCGACGCGATGCTGCTAGAAGCCGCGCAGGTGCGCGCGTAGGCGCGTGTCGCGTACGCAGTCGGCCTCGTGGCAGGGCGCCGCGGGCTCATGGTCGGGACGCTCGAGGAATTGCGCGACGTCCTCGAGGACATTGGCGATCCAGCGCAGTCCCTCGGCGTGCCAGGCGGTTTCGGGGTACATGGCTTTCTCCTTCGTGGGTACGAGCTAGGCGGCGTCGTTCGCGGCGATCGCTTCACCCAGGCTGATCCAGGCGGGCTTCAGCGCCTGCACGACGGTGCGGCCGGCGCGGTTCACGACGGCGGACTCACCGGGTCCGAGGATGCGGTCCTCGGAGCTGCCTTCCTCGGTGACCCAGACCGTCCCGGTGCGGGCGAGGATGCTGGTGCCTTCGGCGTCCTGCAGGGTGAGCACTTCCCCCGTGTCCAGGGAGACGTTCGGCTTGCGTAGGCTGAGTTGCATGGTGCGGTCCTTGATGTATGCGTCCAGTGAATGCATAATGCGGCCGTTGCGGGTCTCCCTCAAGCGATAAAGGTGCATTGTTGGCATGAGCGGCACGCATGGCTAGCCCCAACCGGGCGCTCCCTCCGCTGGACCTCCTGCGCGGCTTCGAGGCGGCCGCCCGGCACCTTTCGTTCACCCGTGCCGCGGCCGAGCTCTTCCTCACGCAGTCGGCGGTGAGCCGCCAGATCCAGGCCTTGGAGGAGTTCGTGGGCGTGCCCCTCTTCGAGCGCCGCCACAAGGCGCTCGCCCTCACCGAGGCGGGCGAGAATTACCAGCGCTCGGTCGCGAGCGCCCTGGACCAGGTCCGGGAGGCCACGCGAAAGCTGAGGCAAACCCGCCAGAACCACGTGCTCACCGTGACCACCACGGTGTCCTTCGCCGCGCTCTGGCTCGTTCCGCGCCTCTCGCGCTTCCGCAAGGAAAACCCCGGAGTGGACGTGCGCATCACGGCGACCCACGAAGTGGTGGATCTCGATCGCGAGGGTGTGGACGTCGCCATCCGCGACTGTCCCCTGAACCGCGTCCCGCCGGGCGCCGTCTTCCTGGTGGGCGAGCACCTCGCCGCCATGTGCAGCCCCGGGTACGCGCGGGAAGCCAGGCGGGGGAAGCTCCCGATGCGCACGCCCGAAGACCTGCGCTACCACGTGCTGCTGAACCTGCATGACGCGCCGCGCAAATGGCCGTGGCTCTCTTGGGCGGCGTGGTTCGAGGCGATGGGCGTGGAGGACCCGACCCCGGCCGGTACGCTCACATTCGACCAGTACGACCAGGTGGTCCACGCCGCGCTGCTGGGCCAGGGGATCGCGCTCGGGCGAGTCTCCCTCACGGCCGGCGACATCAAGGCGAAGCGCCTCATTCCGCTCTTCGGCCGCCAGCAGCGGCTCGCCCGGGGCTACCACGCGGTGTTCGCGCGCGGCGCGCGCGATCAGGCCGGGGCGCTCCAGTTCGTCGACTGGTTGCGCAAGGAGATCGCCGCGGGCGGCTGAGCCGGGCCCGCCGCACCGGTGCGGCGCAGCAGCGACTCGAGGTCGTCGGCGCTCACCGCGGGGCTGAAGAAGAAGCCCTGCATCTCGTCGCAGCCCTTGTCGCGCAGGAACTGCAGCTGCGACTCGGTCTCCACGCCCTCGGCGACGACCTTGAGGCCGAGGCTGTGCCCCAGGTTGATGATGGCGAGCGTGATCGCCGCGTCCTCGGGATTGGTGGTCGCATCCGAGATGAACGCGCGGTCGATCTTGAGGGCGTCGATGGGGAAGCGCTTCAGGTACGCGAGGCTCGAATAGCCCGTGCCGAAGTCGTCCACGGCGAGGCGCACGCCGTAGCGGCGCAGGTTGCCCAGGGTCACCACGGTCTGCTCGGGATTGTCCATCAGCAGCGACTCGGTGAGCTCGAGCTCCAGGAGCTGCGGATCCACGCCGGTCTCGGTGATGATGCGCGCGACCATCGTGTCCAGGTGGTCCATGCGGAACTGGCGGGCCGAGAGGTTCACGGCGATGGGGCGCGGGGCGATGCCGCGCTCGGCCCACGTGGCGATCTGGCGGCAGGCGGTGCGCAGGACCCACTCGCCCACCGGCGTGATGAGGTCGGATTCCTCGAGGACGGGCACGAAGTCCGCGGGCGAGAGCAGCCCGAATTCCGGATGGCGCCAGCGAAGCAGCGCCTCGAACCCGGTGACCATGCCGGTGCGCACGTCGATCTTGGGCTGGTAGTGCAGCATGAACTCGTTCTTCGCGAGCGCCCCGCGCAGCGCCATCTCCAGGCGCACGCGCCGCACGGCGTTCTCGTGCATCTCGGGGAGGAAGAACTGGAAGTTGTTGCGCCCGCGCTTCTTCGCCCGGAACATCGCGATGTCGGAGTTGCGGATGAGCGCGCCCGCCGTGGTGCCGTCGCCCGGGTGAACCGCGATCCCGATGCTCGCGGTGCACACGACCGAGGCCGAGTCGATCTCGATGGGGCGGCGCATCTCGGAGAGCACCCGCCCGGCGAAGCCCGCCGCGTCGCCCGCCTTCTCGAGGCTCGCCAGCACGACCACGAACTCGTCGCTGCTGATGCGCGAGACGGTGTCGGACTTGCCGACCATGCGCTGCAGACGCTCGGAGACTTCGCGCAGCACGCGGTCGCCGCCGACGTGGCCGTAGGTTTCGTTGATCGACTTGAACCGGTCGAGGTCCACGAAGAGCACCGCGACGCAGCCCAGGCGCGTCCCGGTCTGCGCGAGCGCCTGGCCCAGGCGGTCGTACAGGAGCGGCCGGGTCGGAAGGCCCGTGAGCGCGTCGCGGGTCGAGTAGTAGCGCGCACGCGCTTCCACCCGCAGGCGCAGGAACCGGTTCCAGATCATGAGGAGGAGCGAGAAGGCCACGAGCGCCACGGGGATCGCGGCGAGCGCGTAGAGGTAGCGCACGTCGAGCGGCGAGCGCATCGGGTGGCCCAGCCACTTCGCGTCGATGCGCGCGAGCTCCCCGGGCGCGATCCTGCCGTAGCCGCCCTCGATGAAGGCGAGGAGCTCGGGCCGGTCGGCGCGCACGGCCCAGTGCAGCGTGGCCGTGTACACGGGCTCGGTCTCGTGAAAATCCTCGGCGAGGCGCTCCTGGTAGAGGAAGTAGCGTGCCGCGTAGGTGTCCATGCAGAAGACGCGCACGATGCCCGCGGCCGCGGCCTTCACCAGCGCCTGCGAATCGGGGAATTCCTGGAGCGATTCCACGCCGGCCGAGCGCAGGCGATCGCCGCAGGCGCTGCCGCGCTTCACCGCCACGGGCATGTGGCGCACGCTCTCCAGGCCGGTGATGCCGGTGAGGCCGCGGTGGAAGAAGAGCCGCGCCTCCGCGTTGTCGTGCGAGAGCGAATACGCATAGTGCGCGGCGCGCTCCTCGGTGTAGGCGAGGGAGTCGATCACGTCGGCGCGCCCCTCGCGCAGCTCGCGCTGCGCGCTCGCCCAGTCCACGCCCCGCACGTCCACGGGGATGCCGTTCTTCTGCGACCACAGCGCCCAGCGATCCTTCACGATCCCCTGCAGCGCCCCGTCCTCGTCGCGGAAGAGGTACGGCGGATAGTGGTCATCGGTGACCACGACGATGCGGTCCACCTCGGGCTTCGCCGCGGGCGAGGGCGCCGCCGCGCCCAGCAGGGCGTAGAGGAGGGCGGCGATCGTGGCGATGAGCAGGCGTCCCAAGGCGATTCTCCTAGGCGGCCCAGGCCTTGCAGCGGACGATGGATTCCACGCCCACGAGGCTCGCGAGCTGGCTGCGCACCTCCGAGATGCTGCGCGCGCCGTAGACGAGGAATCCCAGGCGGCCGCCGCCGTCGGGGCCGAGCGCGAGCTCGATGCAGTCGAGGCGGCCCAGGCGCGCCACGCGTTCCACGAGCGGCATGAAGGACGCGCGCGCCGGGAAGCGCTTCGCCTCGAGGCGAAGCTCGACCAGCAGGGCCTCGCCGGGCGGCGCGGTGGTGCGATTCGAATGGTTCGGGTGCATGGGGTTCCCCTTTGTGCTCAAGAGATGCGGGTCTCGACGGCGTCGTCGAGCGCTTCCTTCACGATCTGCACCCGGCGCAGCGCCCGGGCCACGAGCTGCATGGCGAGCTCTCGCGATTCCGCCGGGTCCGCGCGGTCGTCCATGAGCCTTGCGACGCGAACGAGGTCGGACTCAGCCGACTCGAGCGCGAGCGCCATGCCCAGGGCGAGCTCGTGCGAGACGCCCGTCACTCAGGCCGCCTCGGCCGAGGAGAGCGGCGACAGGAGCGAGGCCATGTCGGCCACGATCAGCATCCGCCCGTCCATCGGGGCGATGCCGCGGATGAACGCCGCGTTGATCGCCGCGTGGAACTGCGGCGCGGGGCGGATCTCGTCCCGGGCGAGGGCCAGCACGTCGACCACCGCGTCCACCGCGACGCCGATGTAGGCGCCGTCGAGGTTCAGGATGATCACGACGGTGTTGGCTTCGCGCTCGGCGGCCGGCAGGCCGAAGAGGAGCCTCAGGTCCGTGATGGGCACGATCGCGCCGCGCAGGTTGATCACGCCGCGCACGTGCGCCGGGGCCTGCGCGATCCGGGTGACCGCCTCGGCGGCGCGGATCTCGCGCACGTTGAGGATGTCGATCGCGTACTCCTCGTCGCAGAGGCGGAACGTGAGGTACTCGGCGCGCTCGGTGGTGTCGGCGGGGCGCATCAGAATTCCGTCCATTCTTCGGTGGTCGCGCCCGAGGCAAGCGCCGCGCGCTTGGGGCGCTGCGGAAGCGCCGCGGCCCTGGCGGGAGCCTGGAGCACGGGTTTCGCCGGCGCCTTGGGCTGGGCCCCGGCGACCTTGAAGACCGACACCGCGTGCGACATCTCGAGGGCGAGCTGCTTCAGCGCTTCGCTCGCCGCTGTCGATTCCTCGACCAGCGCCGCGTTCTGCTGGGTCACCTTGTCCAGCTGCGACACGGCGGAGTTGGCCTGCACGATGCCGCTCGCCTGCTCGGCGGTGGCGGTGGCGATCTCGTTGATCAGCTGCGAGACGCGGCTCACGCTGGCGACGATCTCGCCCATGGTGGAACCGGCGCCGCCCGCGAGCTTGGCGCCCGCGTCCACGCGCTGCACGGAATCGGTGATGAGGCCCTTGATCTCGCGGGCCGCCTCGGCGGAGCGCTGGGCGAGGTTGCGGACCTCGCCCGCCACCACCGCGAAGCCGCGGCCCTGCTCGCCGGCGCGCGCGGCTTCCACCGCGGCGTTGAGCGCCAGGATGTTGGTCTGGAAGGCGATCGAGTCGATCACCCCGATGATGTCGGCGATGCGCCGCGAGCTGTCCTGGATGCCTTCCATGGTCTTCACGACCTGGTCGACGGCCTCGCCGCCGCGCTGGGCCACCTTCGCCGCGCCCGCGGCGAGCTCGTTGGCCGTGGCCGCGCTCTGCGCGTTCTGGCTCACGGTGGCGGTCATCTCCTCGATGGAGGCGGCCGTCTCCTCGAGGTTCGAGGCCTGCTCCTCCGTGCGGGAGGACAGGTCGTTGTTGCCCGCCGCGATCTGGCCGGAGGCGACAGTCACCTTCTCGGCCGCGTCGCGCACTCCGTTCACGATGTCGGCGAGGGAAGTGTTCATCTCGGCGAGCGAGCGCAGCACGTCGCCCAGCTCGTCCTCGCGGCCCACCTCGATGCGCTTGCTGAGGTCGCCGGAGGCCACGGTGCGGGCCGCTTCGCTCGCGCGCTTGAGGCGCCGCGTGATCCCGAGGACCGTGGCCGTGCCCCAGGCGGTGCTCACCAGCACCGTGAAGAGGGCCACGGCGAAGAGGGCGGTCACGAGGATCCTGCGCTCGCGCTCGGCGGCGTTGCCGGCTTCCAGCTCCAGCGCATCGCCGCGGTCCTGCACGGACTTCACGATCTGGTCGATGCGCTCGGTGGCGGGCCGGTCGATGCCGCGCACCATCTTGTCCACGGCGAAGGCGCTGGCCGGGTCCGACGGCTTGAAGGACTTGAGGGCTTCGGCGTATTTGCGCTCCAGCTCCTCGTGCTGGGCCACCGCGCTCTCGACGAGCGAGGCGGGAAGGCCCAGCTCGACCACCATGGTCTTCAGCGCGGCGAGGGATTTCTTCACCGCTGTCGATTTCTCGGCGAACCCCTGCTGGTGCTTCTCGAGGCGGTCGGCCTCGCTGCCTCGCAGGAGGATGTCCTTCCATTCCTGCACCTGGATCTTGAAATCGACCTGGGCGCGGCGCGACAGGTCGCTCGCCGCCGCCTCCTGGTTCTGGGTCTCGATCACGCCCTGCATCTGCGTGCTGAGCCGCGCGATCGCATACCACGAGTAGCCGGCCGCCGCGAGCAGCAAGCCGTTCACGAACGCGAGCAGGATCGCGAGCCTCGCGCGCACACTGAGCTGGGTCAAGCGCATGGAACCTCCCGTTGAAAGTCCGCGCACTTTATGGAAAGGCGCGCCCGGGCGGTATCCGCTCGAAGGCCTAGTACTTTCGGTGGAGGCTAGTGTTTCAGGCCTTGATGCCGAATTTCGCGGCGGCGAGGACCGCCTGCACGCGGGTGGTGACGTCGAGCGCCTTGAAGACGGCGGCGACGTGGTTCTTCACGGTGCTCTCGGCGACGTTCAGCTCGCGCGAGATCAGCTTGTTGGACTTGCCGGCGAGGAGGAGCGCCAGCACGTCGGCCTGGCGGGGCGTGATGCCCAGGCGCGTCGCGATGGCCTCCGAGCTCGAGGCGGCCGGCGCGGCGCGCGTGTGCCGGCCGATCGCTTCCCGCGGCAGGTAGGTGCCCCCGGAGAGCACGAGCCGGATCGCGTTGAGGATCACGTCCGCGGTCGAGGATTTCGGGATGTAGCCCAGCGCTCCCCGGTCGATGGCGCCGCGCACGAGGTCCGGATCGTCGTCGCCCGACATGAGCACCACGGGAAGCGACGGGAAGCGCTCGCGCAGCCCCTCGAGCGCCTCGAAATGCGTGACGCCCGGAAGCCGCAGGTCGAGCAGCACGAGGTCGAGGTCGTCGTGGCGGGTGGCCGCGGCGACCGCTTCCTCGAAGGTCTCGGCCTCGAAGACCTCGACCGCCTCGCCGGAGCCGGCCGCGGCCAGGCGCTCGAGCACGGGGCGCATCCCGTCGCGGATCAGGTGGTGGTCGTCGACGAGGAGGATCTTCACGCGCTCTCCTCGCCCTGCGCGATGCGCTCGGAGGCATGGCGCGCGCGCAGCATCGAGCCCAGCAGCGCGCGCAGCTTCGCCGGGCGCAGCGGCTTGTGCATCAAATGATAGGAGGAGGCCTGCGCGGTGCGCAGCACCTCGGCGCCGATGTCGCCCGAGATCACGATGCCGTCCACGTCCGGCAGGCGCCGCCGCAGCCGGTCGACCACCTGGATGCCGTTCTCGGGGCCCGGCAGGCGGTAGTCGGCGAGGATCACGTCGGGCGTGAAGGCGGCGAGCTGCGCGTCCACCGCTTCGCCGGAGCCTGCGGCGGCCACCTCGCATCCCCAGCCTTCGAGGAGTCCCCTCATCGCCGCGAGGATCTCCTTGTCGTCGTCGAGCACCAGGACGCGCAGCCCGTCCAGGGTATCGGCCGCGCGTGAGCGCTCGGCGGTCACGACGCGCGACGGATCCCCGTAGGGCACCCGCACCGCGAACACGGTGCCGCGGCCCACGCGCGAGCGCACCTCGATCGGCATGTCGAGGAGGCGGCAGGAGCGCTCCACGATGGCGAGGCCGAGCCCCAGGCCCTGCTCGCGGTCGCGCTGCGGGTTGGCGAGCTGGTGGAACTCGCGGAAGATCGCCTTCTGGTCCTCCTTGGCGATTCCAACGCCCGTGTCCCACACCTCGATCCAGAGGCCCGCGGGGCGCTTGCGGCAGCCGACCAGCACGCCGCCCGTGCGGGTATAGCGCAGCGCGTTGTTCACCAGGTTCACGAGCACGCGATAAAGCAGCACGGAGTCGGTGTGGATCACCGCGGGCGAGCGGTGCACGCGGAAGGCGAGCCCTTTCTGCGCCGCGGCCTGGGAGAAGTTGCTGCGCAGGCGGTCCAGCACGCGGGCGACCGGATAGGCGCTGCGCTCGACCTTCACGGTGCCTGCGTCGAAGCGCGAGATGTCGAGCAGCTCGTTCAGCAGCGTCGACATGGCGGCCACCGACGAGTCGATGCTCTCGACGATGCGGCGCGCGCCGGGCTCCTGCACGCGCTCGTGCAGGCTTTCGACCAGCAGCACCATGGCCTGCATGGGCTGGCGCAGGTCGTGGCTCGCGGCGGCGAAGAAGCGGGTCTTGGCGCGGTTGGCTTCCTCGAGCTCCTCGCGCTGCGCGAGGAGGTCCGCGAGGAGCCGCGCGTTCTCGTGGCGCTTCACGATGGAATCGATCATGACCGCGTTGGAGCGCCGCCCGATGAGCGTCACCGAGAAGAGGAAGAGCGCGCCCAGCGCCGCGAGGAAGTGGAAGCGCGAGTCGAGGTGCACGGCCGAGACGCCGATGATGGGGACCATGGCGCAGAGCAGCCACGAGTAGTAGGCCGGCTCGTAGCGCGACGGGTTGGCGGCCTGGTAGGTGGCGAACACGGCCACGATGAAGAACACCACGAGCGTGTTTTCGGGATGCTCGGGGGTGACCGTGAGCGTCACGGCGCCCAGGACGCCCCACGCGAGGCCGCCCACGGCGTGGCTCGCGAGGGCCACCCAGGTGCGCAGGCGCAGCTCGTTCTTGTCGCGCGCCGGCCCCATGCAGGCCCGCGACACCGCCCCGCGCGCGATGTTGATGAGGATGAAGAAGGCGAGCCATGACCAGAGGAAGGGCCCCGCCATCGACAGGGCGAGGAGCCCGACCACCACCGCCGCGGAAATCGCGGCGGCCGTCATCTGCCGCGGGTACCCCCCGAAGTGGTGCTCCAGCAGCTCGGAGAGGACCGCGTCGGGGAGGCCGGAGGCGTCGCGCGCCACGGGGGAGTCGCGCGCCCTAGTTCAGGGCGGCTCTATGCCAGGAGGGGTGGGTTCCTTCCCTCACGCGCGAATTCGCCGACACATGCTGTCGCAGGAACTCCATCTGGTCGACGAGGATGCGGCGGTTGGCGAGGATCAGGAACTCGGCGCGGTTCGGGATGTAGGGTGCGTACAGCAGCTGCATGTGCGCCTCTTCGGGCGTGCGGCTGCCTTTCTTCTGGTTGCACGCGCGGCAGGCGGTCACCACGTTCATCCACGTGTCGCGGCCCCCGCGCGACATCGGGAGGATGTGGTCGCAGGTGAGCTTGAACGGCGTGAAATGGCCGCCGCAGAACGCGCAGACGAAGCGGTCGCGGTTGAAGAGCTCGCGGTTGTTGAGCGGCGGGACCTGGTGGAATCCCTTGATGGCGAGCGCCTTGCCGCGGATGGCGATGATCGAGTTGGCGGTGATGCGGGAGCGTTCCCCGGTGCGCTGGCAGCGGCCCCCGAGGACCGTGAACGCCTCGTTGCCGACCTCCCAGGCCACCCTTTCCTTGGCGTAATACCACACCGCCTGCTGCCAGGTGACCCACCGGTGGGGGACCCCGTGCTGGTCGAGCGTGAGGATGAGGGGCAGGCTTCGCATGGATAATGTGTCCAGGAACCAGGACAAATTTACCACACGAATCGGCTACTTATGAGCCTCGACAGGGTGACCGCCGGGCGCGACCTCGCCAACGACTTCAACGTAATCATCGAGATCCCGATGAACGCCGACCCCATCAAGTACGAGATCGACAAGGAGACGGGGGCGCTCTTCGTGGACCGGTTCGTCTCGACCGCCATGCACTACCCGTGCAACTACGGATACATCCCCCACACGCTTTCCGGGGACGGCGACCCGGTGGACGTGCTGGTGATCGCCCCCTTTGCCCTGATGCCGGGCGTGGTGGTGCGCTGCCGGGCCATCGGGCTGCTGAAGATGACCGACGAGGCGGGGGGCGACACGAAGGTGCTCGCCGTCCCCATCGACAAGCTCACGCCCCTGTACCGCAACATCCGGGCCGCCGGCGACCTGCCCGAGATGGTGCTGTCCCAGATCAGCCACTTCTTCGCGCACTACAAGGACCTCGAACCGGGGAAATGGGTGAAGGTGGAGGGGTGGGGCGACCCCGGGGAAGCGAAGGAGGAAATCGCCGAAGGGGTGAAGAGGTACAGGAAGTAAGACGCAAGGCGCGAGGCGCGAGGAAGAGCCATGGAGCTGTTGCGGCCGAGCCTGGAGAAGCTCCCGGGATACGTGGATGCGCTCGAGCGCGGGTGGTCCTTCGACAACGTGCGCGGCGCCGACGGTGCCCGCGAGGACCTGGATGCCATTCGCAAGGATCCCGCGCAATTCGTCGCGTCGCTCTACGATCCCGCGGCGGCCGGGCCGCCCATCAGGATGCTCGACGGCTCCACGGTGCCGCGCCTGCCCGGTTACCGGCTCTGGATGTGGGACGGCGAATTCTGCGGCTCCATCGGATTTCGCTGGCAGCCCGGCACGAGCGAGCTGCCCGCGCACGTGTTGGGCCACATCGGCTATGGCGTCGTGCCGTGGAAGCAGCGCCGCGGGTACGCGACGCGTGCGCTGGCGCTGATGCTCGGCCGCGCGCGTGCCGAAGGCCTCGAATACGTGGAGCTCACGGCCGACCCGGACAACGAGGCGTCGCAGAAGGTGATGCTCGCCAATGGCGCCGTGCTCGTGGAGCGCTTCACCAAGACCGCCCATTCCGGCGGCGGCGAGAGCCTTCGCTTCAGGATCGCGCTGCGGGACTGAGCCGGGCGACCGGGCGCCGAAGCCCCAGCCAGCCGAGGAGCGCGAGCGCCACGGCGATGAGCGCCATGCCGGCGAGCTCGTTGGCCGGCGGGCGTTCGCCCAGCTGGATCGCCGACGAGGCCACCGCCACCACGGGAATGCCGAGCGAATTGAGCCCCGCGATGCCGGCGGTGGTGCGCGAAAGGACGTACATCCAGAGCCACCATCCCATGCCCGTGGCGAGGACTGCGGAGAAGAGGAGCGCCGCGACGAACTCGCCCGTCCATTGCACCGGCGCGTGCGGATGCAGCCACGCGACGAGCCCGAGCGCGATGAAGCCGAAGAGGAGCTGCCACGCCGTGAACGCGAGCGTGTCGGCGCCCGGCGTGGGCCAGCGCTTCGCGATCACCGCCGAGATCGCCCACACGGCGCCCGCCGCCACCGCGAGCGTGCTTCCGGCGAGGCTCGTGAGGTTCCACGGCGACACGATGAGCGTGAGGCCGGCGAAGGCGAGGGCCACGGCGATCCACTGGGGCCCGCGGATGCGTTCGTGCAGGATGAAGTGCGCGAACACGATCATCCAGAACGGCATGGTGAACACGAGCACCGACGTGCGGCCGGGCTCGGCGACCGTGAGCGCGAGCTGCGAGAGGGCGACGAAAAGGCCCACCTGCAGGAGCCCCAGCACGACGGCCATGCGATAGCTGGGGAGCGTGAGGCGCTGCCGGCGCGCCGCGACCAGCGCGAACAGGAAGAGCGCGCCGATCGCCACGCGCAGCGCCGCGAAATCGAACGGGTTCGCGTGGCGCAGGGCGATCTTCATCGCGATCCAGGAATAGCCCCAGGTCGCGACCAGCAGCACGAGCGCCGCGACGGGCGTGGAGCCGGGCTTGCTCACGAGGCGTTCGCGAGCGGCGGGCGCTTCAGGATCTCGATGGGGGTTCCGTCGGGAGACTTCCAGCGCAGGTCGCCGCGATCGAGGCTCTCGATCTGCGCGACCACGAGGATGTCGAAGCCGCCGCCGGCCGCCGACGCCGCGTTCACCACGGTGCCGGCGGCTTGCTCGCCGAATGCGGCGCTGTAGACGCTGTCGCCGGGCGCGGGACGAGCCTCGCCCCCGACGTGGGCCACGGCCATGCGGCGCTTGAGCGTGCCGCGGTACTGGGTGCGGGCGACGATCTCCTGGCCCGGGTAGCAGCCCTTCTGGAAGCTCACGCCGCCCACCAGCTCGAAGTTCGCCATCTGCGGCACGAACGCTTCCTGCGTCGCCGCGACGATGGTGGGCACGCCGGAGGCGATCGCCTCGCGGTCCCACGTCTCGCGGGCCGCGGGCGTGGCCGCAAGGCGCAGGGTTCCGGGCGGCACGAGGGCGACGAAGCGGGATTCGTCCAGCGCGATGCAGACGGCCCCGTCTTTGGCGGTGGATTCCATTTTCGCGGGCACCGAACCCCACTCGCCTCGAACGAAATCGGCCGCGCCGGGACCCGCGATCCCGTAACGCTCGAAGCCCGCGCTCGCGTCGGCGATCTTCACCTTCGAGCGCAGCACGAACATGGAGAGGCGCCGCGAGAAAGCCGCCGCGATCTCGGCCGGAAGCATGAGGAGGAAGCCGTCGGCGCGGCGAGCGAGGAGGAACGTGGCGACGAGGCGCCCCTTCGCCGAGCACCACCCGTTCCACTGCGCATGGCCGGGTTGGAGCGCCTTCACGTCGTTGGTGAACTGGCCGTGGAGGAAATCCGCCGCGTCGTCACCCGTGACGGCAACGAGCGCGTTATCGGAGAGATCGGCAACGAAGGCTGCGTCCATGGCACCCCAGTATAGCGACGCATCGGTCGCTTTCCCCATTCATGCAAGCCATGCGGGGTGCGCATGGATCGCGTGCGCGGCGCTCGCCACCCTCGCGTTGGTCGCGCTCACGCCGGGCCCGCTCGCCGCGCGCATCCTCGCCGCGACGGGGGTCGCATGCGCGGCGCTCGAAGCGGTCCACTCGCGCGCGTTGCTGCGCGGTCCGCGCGCCGCGCGCCACCTGCGCATCGATTCCGGCTCCGTGGAGATCGAGGATGGGGCGGGTCGCCTGCGAGCCGGCACGCTGCGCCCGGGCTCCTTCGTGGCCCCCTGGCTCACCATCGTGCGCTGGCGCCCCGAAGGCGCGCGCTTCGACCGCACGCTGCCGCTCCTCCCCGGCATGGCCGAGGCGCAGGCGTTGCGCCGGCTGCGCGTCGTGCTTCGCCTCGGTTGAGCCGC
>Ga0134125_10004695_pt1 | contig 15594 bp, 17 predicted proteins | sample KB31751_FD_96464 | JGI IMG/M metagenome (GOLD analysis project Ga0134125, IMG submission 96464) | Terrestrial soil microbial communities with excess Nitrogen fertilizer from Kellogg Biological Station, Michigan, USA - KB3-175-1 | ecosystem: Environmental > Terrestrial > Soil > Unclassified ... | reverse complement strand
GACCCGAGGCTCGTCATCCCCAGCGGGGGCGCGTTATCCCCAGAAGGAGTCGATTGTGTCCCACCCGCAGCTAGCTGGCGGCCGCACCCGGTCGGTTGATCTGTCCGCGGCCGGCGCCGCGCTTTGGTTGGCGGCGACCGTCTTCCTGGCGTTGTTGGCGCTGTACTTCGTCGGTGTCGACCAAGGCGCGGTCTCGCTGTTCGGCAGCGATTCGCATGTGCACGAGTTCGTGCACGACGCACGCCATCTCCTCGGCTTCCCCTGCCATTAACCCGGCCTCGTGGAGAAACGCCTGATTGCGGGCGGTCTTCTGGCGGGTGCTGTCGGCGCGGTGCTGGCGTTCGTATTCGCCCGCCTGTGCGCCGAGCCCGTCATCGCCCGCGCGATCGCTTTTGAGGACGGCCGAACCGACGCGGAGAACGCGCACGGCGTGCACGAGCACGGCGCCGAGTTGTTCACCCGGGCGGTGCAGGCCAACGCCGGGCTGGGATTCGGTGTGCTGATCTTCGGCCTCGCGATGGGCGCGTTGTTCGCGGTGCTATTCAGCGTCGTCTACGTGCGCACGAATGAGGCGCAGCCGCAGGCGCTTTCGTTGCGCCTGGCGGCCGGCGCGTTCGGGGTGGTGTACGTGGTGCCATTTTTGAAGTATCCGCCGAATCCGCCGGCGGTCGGTCAGTCCGACACGATCGGCGCGCGCACCGGCTGGTACCTGGTGATGGTGGCATCCTCGGTGGTGTTGGCGATCGGCGCGGTATGGCTGGTGCGGCGGCTCGCCGCCCGGTTCGGCGCGTGGAACGCGAGGCTGCTGGCGGCCGGTTCCTATCTGGTGGCGATCGTCGTGGTGGCGGTGCTGCTGCCGAGCGTGGACGAGACACCGGAACCGCTGCGCGATGCCGCGGGCGCCATCGTCTACCCGGGATTCCCCGCGGACGTCCTCTACGAATTCAGGCTGGTGTCGCTGGCTACCCAGCTCGTGCTGTGGGCGAGCATCGGCCTGGTCTTCTCGGTGGTGTCGTCCCGGCTGCTGACTGAGCGCGCCTCGAGCACCGCGGCGTGACGGAGGTCGTCCGGCTGACCCTCATATCGCACGCGATGACCGATGCGATGGCGGCCGGGCGTTTTCCCGCCGACGAGCCGCTCAACGATGTCGGGCGTCGGCAGGTTGGCGCCCTGGCCGACGAAATCGTCGGTGCGGGGCGCCATTTCGCCGGGCCAGAACAGCGCACCCAGGAGACGGCGACATTGCTGGGCCTGCAAGCCCTCACGGAGCCGCGGTTGGCCGACCTCGACTGCGGGCGGTGGCGCGGCGAGGCGCTCGCGGCCCTGCCTCGCGCGGATCTCGAGACGTGGCTGACCGAGCCCGCCCGGGCGTCACACGGCGGTGAGTCGATAGTCGACCTCGTCGATCGGGTGGCCGGATGGCTGAAGTCGTTGACCGACAAGGCATTACCCGCGGTGGCGGTGACACACCCTGCGGTGGTCCGGGCGGCGATCCTGGCGGCGCTGGATATCCCCCGGGCCTCGTTCTGGCGCATCGACGTCGCACCGGCCGGCCGCGTCGTCATGCATTTCCGCGCCGGGCACTGGACGCTGCGGCTGTGACCCTCAGCGCGGCGCGATCAGACCGAAGGCCTGTTTCGCGACCTGCAGCATCCAGCCGGTCACGGAGGGCCCATGATCGCGCGGCCAATTCAGCTGAAAGCTGACCACCCACGGCTGCCGCGTCTTGTCGACGGCGTACCAGCTGAACGTCAAATCACCTGGCAGGCCACCGGCTTTCGCGCCGATGTAGGGCCACACGTTGCGGTCCAGCTGGATACCCGAGACCGCGGAGAGGATATCTCGCACCGGCGCGGCCGCGCCGACGGCGTCGTCCTGCAGCGTCGCATGGACTCGGCAGATGTCCTCGGCGTTGCCGTACCACTCCGCGCCGTAAGAGGATGCCGGCGAGTGAGCGCGCGTTGGATCCGGGTCATACGGTGTGGAATTCGCTTGCTCCAGCAGCTGGGCTCGGACTTGCGGGGATCCGTGCTCCCATTGGCCGCGCAGGTCGGGTCTGCCCCAGCCGACGGAGAACAGCTCGTACATGGTGGGGAAGGGAGTCATGCTGGCGGGGTCGTGATGGCCGGCCGTGGCGAGCGCTTCGGAGATGGCGTGCGTGCCCATCTTTCCGATCAGCAGGTCTGTTGCCATGTTGTCGCTGGTGGCGATCATCTTCTCGGCGGCCGTGCGAACCGAGACGTGGGCACCGGCGGGCAGCGCCAAACCCGACGACCCGACGGCACGGCTCTTGTCCGTGACGGTCAGCTGGTCGTCCCAGGACACCGTTCCGTTTTTGATGGCACCGGCCAGAGCGTGCAACACGTACAGCTTGAAAATCGATGCCAGGGGCAGAGATTCGCGGGTGTTGGTGCCCGCTACCGGGTTGCAGTGGGCTTGAGTGGACGGGTCGACCTTGGCGACCTGGTAGGAGTAGCGGGCGCCGGTCTTGCTCAACACCGCGTCGATGTCGTGCCACGACTTGACCGTCGGCGCCCGGGTGTCCAGGTCGAACCGGTCCACCCACCCGCCGTCGTCGGTGTGGATCCGGATGTCTTGCCGGGCACCGTAGGAGGACGTCAGGTGCAGTGTGGCGACGCTCGCGCCGATGTCGACGCCGTCAAGGGTGAACGGACGATCCCACCACAGCGCCTCCATGGTGGTTTCCACCGACTCGACCTCGTCGGGCGCGGCCAGCGTGCGAACTCCGACCGGTCCGATGGGCCAGTCCGAGTTGAGCATGTCCAACGTCTGCTGGGCCCGAACGCCGGGCGGGGTCCGGGTGTCGATCTGCCGTCCCGGGTTTGCCGCGTTCGCCTGCGGCGAGGGAGAGGAGGCGCAACCGGGCGCCGATGTCACTACCAGTGCGGTGGCGGCGCTCAGCGCCAGTGCGCGGCGCCAGGCCGACCGCCCGCTAACCAGCCTGCTTGTTTGCGGCAACGTCCAGCACAACCTCGAATTCCAGCAGCGACGCCCCGGTCGCCACCGGGTTGGCCCGATGGCCGGCGTGGGCTTCGATGGCGGGACCCTTGGCCCACGCCTGGAAAGCCTCGTCGGACTCCCAGTGCGTCACCACGAAGTAGCGGTCCTCGCCCTGGACCGGACGTAGCAACTGGAAGCCGAGGAAGCCGGGCTGATTCTCCACCGCATGCGCGCGGTGGGCGAACCGCTTCTCCAGTTCGGGGCCCGCGTCGGCGGGAACTTCGATTGCGTTGATCTTCACCACTGGCGGCATGCCGCAAGGCTACCCGCCCCCCGCACCGTTCAACGAGGGCGGTCCACGCAAGATGGTGGCATGCCCAGCGATCTATTGACTCGTCACGGGGGACGCGGCGAGCCATTGGTGCTGGTGCACGGGCTGATGGGGCGGGGAACCACGTGGACGCGTCAGCTGCCGTGGCTGACCCGCCTGGGCACCGTCTACAGCTACGACGCGTTATGGCACCGGGGCCGCGACGTCGACGATCCGCACCCGATCAGCACCGAACGGTTCGTGGCCGACCTGGGAGACGCGGTGAGCGCACTGGGCGCGCAGGCCAGGATCGTCGGGCATTCGATGGGAGCCCTGCACGCGTGGTGCCTGGCCGCCGAGCGCCCCGAACTGGTTTCCGCCCTGGTGATCGAGGACATGGCGCCGGATTTCCGCGGCCGCAGCACCGGGCCGTGGGAGCCGTGGCTGCATGCGCTTCCGGTCGAATTCCATTCCGCCGAGCAGGTATTCGCCGAGTTCGGGCCCGTCGCCGGGCGGTATTTCCTGGAGGCGTTCGACCGCACCGAAACCGGTTGGCGACTGCACGGACACACCTCGCGATGGATCGAGATCGCCGCGGAATGGGGCACCCGGGACTACTGGGCGCACTGGCGGGCGGTGCGCGTCCCGGCGCTGCTCATCGAGGCAGGCAACTCGGTCACGCCCCCGGGGCAGATGCAAGAGATGGCCGAAACCGGCGCCGCGGCTAGGTATTTGCGGGTTCCGCAAGCCGGCCACCTGATCCACGACGAAGCGGCCGAGGAATACCGCGAAGCGGTGGAGTCTTTCCTGGCCGCGCCGGATCCGCGACGCTGATCACAGCTGGAAACTCGGCACCCGAGATGAAAATCGCAACAACATCTGATAATTTCTTCAACTGTTCGAATCAAGAAGTCTTGTAATTGTCAGGAGATCGGTGTCGTGTCGGAGCCGTTGTACAAGCTCAAGGCCGAGTTCTTCAAGACGTTGGGGCACCCGGCGCGGATCAGGATTCTCGAGCTGCTGGCGGCGGGCGACAAGTCGGTAGGCGAGCTGTTGCCCGAGGTCGGCCTGGAATCGTCGAATCTGTCGCAGCAGCTGGGCGTGCTGCGCCGGGCCGGTGTGGTTGACGCGCTCAGGGACGGCAACACCGTGATCTACTCGATCGCCTCGCCGGACATTGCCGAGCTGCTGCTGGTGGCGCGCAAGGTTCTCAGCGGGGTGCTCAGCGATCGCGTCGCGGTGTTGGAGGACCTGCGCGCCGGTGGCGCGGAGTAGGGCGGAGCAGGTCAGTGGGCTGGATCGGCAAGGCGCTGCGGGTGGGCCGGATCACCGAACCCGCCGCGCCCGCACCGGACAAGTCGATGAAACCGATTGCCGAAGTGCGTGGTTCGGTTCAGGTCCGCCATGTCGACGCGGGTTCGTGCAATGGATGCGAAGTGGAGATCTCCGGCGCGTTCGGACCGGTGTACGACGTCGAGCGGTTCGGGGCGCGCCTGGTGGCCTCGCCCCGCCACGCGGATGCGCTGCTGGTGACCGGCGTCGTGACACGCAACATGGCCGGACCACTACGGACCACGGTCGCCGCCACCCCGCGCCCCCGTCGGGTGATTGCCTGTGGCGACTGTGCCCTGAACCGGGGCGTCTTCAAAGACGCTTATGGCGTCGTCGGGGCGGTGGCCGACGTGGTGCCCGTCGACGTGGAGATCCCGGGATGTCCACCGACCCCGAGCCAGATCGTCGCCGCGCTCAGGTCGGTGACCGGCAAGTGACCACAGGACTGCCGACCAGCGCGGTGACCGGGCCGGAGCTGGTGCGCCGCAACGACTTCGGGCCCGCGCTGGCGGGTGCTCTGACATCGCTGCTCGGTGCCGGCGGCGTATGGACGGGCCTGCTGGGAATGTTCGGTACGGTTCGTGCGGTTCACATCGGCTGGTTGCTTCCGCTGTCCGGGGTGCAGCTGGATCTGGATCCGCTGGGCGGGTTCTTCATGTCGATCGCGGGGGCGGTCGCGGTCGCGGTCGGTGTTTACGTGATCGGGTACGCTCGGCACGGGAATCTGAGCCGGGTCACGCTAGCCGCGTTGCCGGTATTCGTCGCGGCGATGCTGCTGGTGCCCGCCGCGGGGGCAGCGACCACGTTTTTGCTCGCGTGGGAATTGATGGCGGTCGCGTCATTGGTATTGGTGCTGGCCGAGCACACCCGTTCGGAGGTTCGCTCCGCCGCGCTGGTGTACGCCGTGATGACCCAGTTGGGATTCGTGTCGATCCTGGTCGGCTTGGTGGTGCTGGCAGCCGCCGGCGGCGCGGACCGGTTCGCCGATTTGCACCGGATCTCGCCGGGCACCTGCACCGCGGTCTTTGTTTTGACAGTCGCCGGGTTCGGGTCGAAGGCCGGTCTGGTGCCGTTGCACGCGTGGTTGCCGCGCGCTCACCCGGAAGCGCCCAGCCCGGTGTCGGCGCTGATGAGCGCGGCGATGGTCAACCTCGGGGTGTACGGCATCTGCCGGATCGATCTGCAGCTGCTCGGGCCGGGGCCACGCTGGTGGGGACTCACCCTGATGGCGATCGGTGCGGTCTCCGCGCTCTACGGCGTGGTGCAGGCTTCGGTGGCCACGGATCTCAAACGGCTACTGGCGTATTCGACAACCGAGAATCTCGGGTTGATCACACTCGCGTTGGGAGCCGCGACCCTGTTCGCGGCGTCCGGCGCCGCCGGGCCCGCCATGATCGCCTCGGCCGCGGCCATGCTGCACCTGATAGCGCACGCGGCGTTCAAGAGTCTCGGGTTTCTCGCGGCCGGGTCGGTGCTGGCCGCGACGGGGCTGCGTGACCTCGATCGGTTGGGTGGTTTGGCCCGCCGAATGCCCGCGACCACCATCCTGTTCGGGGTGGCCGCGCTCGGGGCGGGTGGGCTGCCGCTCGGGGCGGGGTTCCTCAGCGAGTGGTTGTTGGTGCAGTCGCTGATCCACACGGCTTCCGGCCATGCCACCCTCCTGGCTTTGACCACGCCGCTGGCCGTGGGTGCCGTCGCACTCACCACCGGTCTGGGCGTGGCGGCGATGGTCAAGGCGTTCGGGATCGGATTCTTGGCACGGCCGCGCAGCGACCAGGCCGCCCGGGCGCGTGAAGCGGCGCCCAGCATGGTGGCCGGTATGGTCATCGCGGCGGCCGCCTGTGTGGTCCTCGCGCTGGTGCCCTCGGTTATCGCGCCCGCTCTGCGCCGGGCGCTCGCCGCGCTACCCGCGGCGCGGGCGGCGCAGTTCACCGATTTCGGCACCCTGATACGGCTGCCCGGTCTGCAGGGGTCGGTAGCGCCCGGAATCATCGCCGCCGCCTTGGGCGTGGCCGCGCTGACCGTGGCCGCGCTCGCGCAATGGCGTAGGCGGATTCGGCCCGAACCCGCTGACTTGCCGCTATGGGCTTGTGGCGCGGACGATCTCACCGCTCGCATGCAATACACCGCAACCTCTTTCGCCGAACCGTTGCAGCGAGTCTTCGACGACGTGTTGCGGCCCGACACCGATATCGAGATCACGCACGCCGCCGAGTCGAGATATTTCGCCGAGAAGATCGTCTACCGCACCCGCATCGCCGATGCGATAGAGGAACGCTTCTATTCACCGGTGCTGCAGATGGTGGCGACGGCCGCGGCCATGGTGCGGCGCGCCCACACCGGCAGCGTCCACCTGTACCTGGCTTACGGTGCGCTCGGCGTCCTGACGGTGCTGGTGGTCGCTCGATGAACGGGTTGTCCTATGCCGCGGGTGCGGTGCAGCTCGGCGCCGTGGTCGCCGGTTCACCGCTCGTGGTGGGCTTGACCCGGCAGGTGCGGGCCCGCTGGGAGGGACGCGTCGGTGCGGGCATCCTGCAGCCGTGGCGTGACATCGTGAAACAACTTGGCAAGCAACAGATCAAACCGCTCGGAACGACGATGGTGTTCGCGGCCGCCCCCGTCATGGTCGCCGCGTCGACGCTGCTGGTCGCGGCGATCGCGCCGCTCGTCGCGATCGGATCGCCACTGGACACCAGCGCGGACATGGTTGCCGTCGTCGGCCTGCTGTTCTTGGGCACCGTGGCGTTGACCCTGGCCGGAATCGACACCGGCACCTCGTTCGGCGGCATGGGGGCCAGCCGCGAGATCACCATCGCCGCGTTGGTCGAGCCGACCATCTTGCTCGCGGTCTTCGCGCTCTCCATGCCGGCGGGATCGGCCAATCTCGGTGCGCTGGTTGCACATACCATCGCCCATCCCGGTCAGGCGGTGTCGCTGGCCGCAGTCCTGGCCTTCGTCGCCCTGGTGATCGTGATCGTCGCCGAGACCGGGCGCCTTCCGGTGGATAACCCGGCGACCCACCTCGAGCTGACAATGGTCCACGAGGCGATGATCCTGGAGTACGCCGGTCCCCGCCTCGCCCTGGTCGAGTGGGCGGCCGGCATGCGCCTGACCGTGCTGCTGGCGTTGTTGGCTAACCTGTTCGCGCCGTGGGGTATTGCAGGCGGCGGTTCCGGCGCGATCGACATCGTCATGGGCTTGGTGGCGGTGGCCGTGAAGGTCGCCGTCCTGGCAGGAGTCCTGGCCACCGTCGAGCTGTTCATGGCCAAGCTTCGGCTCTTCCGGGTGCCGGAATTGCTGGCCGGGTCATTCGTGTTGGCGTTGCTCGCGGTGATCGCCGCCAACTTCTTCGGGGTGCCGGCATGACGTCCAACACGTTTGCGGTGCTCGTCGACTTCGCGGCCGGAGGGATGATCTTGGTCGCCGTGTTGGTCGTGTGGCGCCGCGATCTGGGCGCCATCGTGCACCTGCTGGCGTGGCAGGGCGTCGCTCTGTCGGCAATCCCCATCCTGCGCGGCGCGTACGCCCGCGATGCCGCACTTGTCGCCGTCGGCCTGGCGGTGTTCGCGTTACGGGCGGTGATACTGCCGCGGCTGCTGGCTCGGGCAGCCGGCGCGACGCCGGATCGTCACCGCGAGGCCACGCCGTTGGTCAACACCGCGACATCGCTGCTGATCGCCGCCGCCCTGACGCTGGTGGCGTTCGCCGCCACGGGCTCCCTGGTGAACCTGCGGCCGGGGGCCACCACCGCCGCGGTCCCGGCCGCTTCGGCGGCGGTCCTGGTCGCGCTGCTCGTCATGGTCACGCGGCGGCATGCGGTGTCGCAGGCCGCCGGATTCCTCATGCTGGACAACGGAATTGCCGCCACCGCGTTCTTGCTCACTGCGGGCGTGCCGCTCATCGTCGAACTCGGCGCCTCCCTGGACATCCTTTTCGCGGTCCTCGTGATCGGCGTGTTGACCGGGCGCCTGACCGGTGCCTTCGGCGGCGCCGACCTCGACGCTTTGCAGGAGTTGCACGATTGATGACCGGTTTACTTCTCGCCGCGATGCTCTCTCCGATCGCCGCGTCGATCGCGACCTTGATCGGCGGGTGGCGTCGGGTGACCGCGACCCTGATCGTGCTTTCGGCAGCAACGGTGTTGGCGTGTGGGGTGGCGTTGGGTTGTGGTGTCGGATCCGGGACCCGGCTCGTCCTGGGCGGCTTGCTGCGGGTGGACGCGCTGAGCGTCACCATGCTGATCGTCATCGGAACCGTTGCCACACTGGCGACGTGGGCCAGCATTGGCTATGTCGACACCGAACTCGCTCAGGGCCACACCGACGCGCGCGGTGCGCGCACCTACGGCGTATTGACCGCGGCGTTTCTGGCGGCGATGGTCGTTGCGGTGGGCGCCAACAACATTGGGGTCATCTGGGTCGCAATTGAAGCCACGACGGTGATCACCGCCTTTCTGGTCGGGCATCGCCGCACCCGTACAGCACTCGAAGCGACCTGGAAGTACGTCGTCATCTGCTCGGTGGGCATCGCGATCGCTTTTCTGGGGACCGTGCTGCTGTATTACGCCGCCGAGCATGCCGGCGCGCCTGCCGCGGCGGCACTGAACCTCGACGTGTTGACTGCGCACGCGGCCAAGCTCGATTCCGGCACCGCGCGACTGGCCAGCGGGTTACTACTGATCGGATATGGTGCCAAGGCCGGGCTTTTCCCGTTCCACACCTGGCTGGCCGACGCGCACAGCCAGGCCCCGGCGCCCGTTTCGGCGCTGATGAGCGGGGTGCTGCTGTCGGTTGCCATCTCCGTACTGGTACGCATCAAACCGATCATCGACACGGCAACCGGGACTACCTTCATGCGGTCGGGCCTACTGGTGATCGGACTGGCGACGCTGGTCATCGCCGCCCTGATGCTGACCGTGACACCCGACATCAAGCGCATGCTCGCCTACTCCTCGATGGAGAACATGGGCCTGATCGCGATCGCCGCGGCCGCCGGCACCACGCTGGCGATCGCCGCACTGCTGCTGCACGTGCTCGCGCACGGGATCGGGAAGACGGTGTTGTTTTTGGCCAGCGGTCAGTTGCAAGCGGCGCACAATTCCACCGCCATCGCCGACATCACCGCCGTGCTGCGGCGCTCCCGCGTACTAGGTTTGTCCATCGCCGTCGGGGTAATCGTGTTGCTCGGGTTGCCACCGTTCGCGATGTTCGCCAGCGAGCTGTCTATCGCCCGATCGCTCGCCGATGCTCGGCTCACCTGGGTTCTGGGTGCGGGCATGCTCGCGATTGCGATCGGCTTTGCCGCGCTGGTGCGCAACTCGGGCCGCATCCTGCTCGGCAGCGTGACCGGTGCATCGGAGATGGCACCGAAAATCGTTGTGCCGGAAACGATCGCCGCGGCATTACTTCTCGGTGTCGGGGCATCGATAGCCCTCGGGGTAACCGCCGGCCCGCTCGTCGGACTGTTCACCGCCGCAGCGCGGATCGTCGGGGCATCGCCGTGAGCCGTGACTTCGCCCGACACAAGGTGTCGCAGGATGAGTTAGCCAATGTGTCGAGACAGCTGTTGGACAACGGATTTCGACTTGGTCTGATGGCCGCACATGACGACCACAGCGTTCTCCGCATCGTCTACCTGTTTCTTGCCGGTGCGCCGGATCGTCGCATCGAACTGGAATGCGTTGTGCCGAACCGTGACCCGGCGGTGCGCTCACTGGCGAACCTGTCGTTCCCGGCCGGCCGATTCGAGCGCGAGATGGCGGATTTGTACGGGATTCGCCCCGTCGGACATCCCAAGTTGCGGCGGCTGGTGCGGCATGCGCACTGGCCCGAGCATTGGTACCCCATGCGCGGGGCCGTCGCACCGCCTCCGGAATTCGGAGGTGCCGGCCATTTTCCGTTCGTCACCGTCGAGGGGCCGGGGATCTATGAAATCCCGGTGGGGCCGGTGCACGCGGGGCTGATCGAGCCGGGCCATTTCCGCTTCTCGGTCGCCGGGGAAACCGTGGTGCGCCTCAAGGCCCGGCTTTGGTTCGTGCACCGGGGCCTGGAAAAGCTGTTCGAGGGCCGCCCGGCCGACGGCGCGGTTGAGCTGGCCGAACGGGTCAGCGGTGATACCTCCGCCGCCCACGCACTCGCCCACAGCCTTGCGATCGAAGACGCGCTCGGCATGGAAGTTCCCGACGGGGCGCACCGGCTGCGGGCTCTGCTCGTCGAGCTGGAACGTCTCTACAACCACGTCACCGACCTGGGCGCACTCGCCAACGACGTCGGATTCGGGCTGGCCAACGTGCATGCTCAACGCATTCGCGAACAACTGCTGCGGCTCAACGCGTCGGTTACCGGACATCGGCTGCTGCGCGGCGCTGTCCGCCCTGGTGCGGTCGCGGTGAAAGCGCTGCCCGATGCCGGCCTGTTGCGAGCTATTGCAGCCGACGTCGCCGAGGTGGCCGAACTGACCCTGCGTAACTCCGTGGTATACGACAGGTTTTCCGGCACCGCCGTGCTGTCCCGCGAGGACGCTCACGCCCTCGGCTGTCTCGGCTATGTCGCGCGGGCGAGCGGAGTGCATACCGACGCCCGGCTCGAGCACCCCAGCACGGCGCTACCTGTCGTTGCGGCCGGGTCCGACGCGGGTGACGTGCTGGCACGCTACACGGTGCGGCAACAGGAATACGCCGCGTCCACCGACATTGCGTGTCACTTGATCGGATCACACTCCGGCCCAAACGAATACGAGGTGAGTATGCCAACGCCGCGCCAGACCCACAGCGGGGTCGGCATCGTCGAGGGCTGGCGTGGCACCATCGTTCACCGGGTGGAAACCGACGCCGCCAACCGCATCACGCGGGCGAAAATCGTCGACCCGTCGTGGTTCAATTGGCCCGCGTTGCCAGTCGCGATGGCCGACACCATCGTCCCCGACTTCCCGTTGGCCAACAAAAGTTTCAACCAGTCCTACGCCGGCAATGACCTTTGAGGGCCGCCGCTACTCCTCGCCGGCCAACGCGAACCGGCCGTCGCGCGTCTGCGTCACCAGGCCGTCGGCGAGCAGCGAATACAGCGCCCGGTCCCGCTGCGCGGTGTCTGTCAGCCACGCCACATCCAGTTCAGCCCTGGTGGCCGGAGAATCCTTGGCGCGCAACACATCTAGCAAGCGACCACGAACCTGCCGGTCGGTACCGGCATAGGTCTGGACGCGCCGCGACGGCCCCTGCGGGGCGGGAAAGCCGGCGTGCCGCCAGGCGCACCGGCCGAGCGGACACAGTCCACATCGCGGTGCGCGCGCGGTGCACACCGTCGCTCCCAACTCCATCAGCGCGACGGAGAATTTCGGTGCTGTTCCGTCATCCGGCAGCAGCGCGGACACGTCGGCGTGGTCACGGGTCGCGGACGGCGCGCCGGCGTCGGGCAGCCCGTGCACCACCCGCGCGACCACCCGGCGCACGTTGGTGTCTACCACCGGCACCGGCCGGCGGTAGGCGAAGCAGGCGATGGCGCGCGCGGTGTAGCTGCCGACGCCGGGCAGCGTGAGCAGGGTGTCGACGTCGTCGGGAACGACGTCGTCGTGATCGCGCGCGATGACGGTGGCGCACTCATGCAGGCGCTTGGCCCGACGCGGATAGCCCAGCTTGCCCCAGGCGCGCAACACATCCGCGGCACTGGCCGCGGCCGTCGCCGACGGGGTCGGCCAGCGCCGCACCCAATCCGGCCAGATCGGCAGCACCCGGGCCACCGGCGTCTGCTGCAGCATGAACTCGCTGACCAGGATCTGCCAGGCGCTGACACCGGGCTCGCGCCAGGGCAGATCGCGGCGCGATCGGTCGTACCAGTCGAGAAGATTGGTGACTGATATGAATTCCGGGCCTGCCACAGCGGGTTGCGGCACAATCTCTGGCATGCCTAACACCAGTCCGGTAACCGCTTGGAAGTCACTCAAAGAGGGTAACGAGAGATTCGTCGCCGGTAAGCCGCAACATCCCAGCCAGAGCGTCGAGCACCGGGCCAGCCTGGCGACCGGGCAGAAGCCCACCGCGGTCGTGTTCGGCTGCGCCGACAGCCGGGTGGCCGCCGAGCTCATCTTCGACCAGGGCCTGGGCGACATGTTCGTGGTGCGCACCGCCGGGCAGGCCATCGACTCGGCGGTCCTGGGCTCCATCGAGTTCGCCGTAGCGGTGCTCGACGTGCCGCTCATCGTCGTGCTGGGTCACGACAGCTGCGGTGCCGTCAAGGCGGCCATGGCCGCGATCGACGAGGGCACGATACCCGGCGGATTCCTGCGTGATGTGGTGGAGCGTGTGGCGCCGTCGATCCTGATGGGCCGCCGCGAGGGTCTGAGCCGCGTGGACGAGTTCGAGGCGCGACACGTGCGCGAAACCGTGGCGCAGCTCGTGTCGCGATCGACCACGATCGCCGAGCGGGTGGCCGCGGGCACGGTGGCGGTAGCCGGGGCCACCTACCACCTTGCCGACGGGCGGGCGGCGTTATGCCACCACGTCGGCGACATCGGTGAATAGTGCTGAATAGTGCTGAATAGTCCGGTGCATAGCGGCGAATAGGGAACGAGCGCGACCGCGTTTTGGCCGCCACTAACACGGCGATTGGCCGGCAAACCTAGCGACACGCCGAGGCGGGTCAGCCAAATCGGTGTGACCTGGGCCTACGCTGCGAGCGTGCTCGATCTGGAACCGCGGGGCCCGCTCCCTACCGAGATCTATTGGCGGCGCAGAGGCTTGGCCGTGGGCATCGCGGTCGTCGTGATCGGGATCGTGGCCGCCGTCGTGATCGCGTTCATGGGGCATAACACGGGAGCCAAGCCCGCCAGCGTCGACAAGTCGAACTCCGCTCAAAACAAGCCGGGGGCGCCCGCACCCCAGGCGCCTCCATCGGCGGGACCCGAGGGGCCCGCCCCGGGGGTGCCGCCGGCGCAGGGCCAGAACCCTGAGACGCCCACCCCCACCGCCGCCGTGCAGCCGCCGCCGGTGCTGAAGGAGGGCGACGACTGCCCCGATGCGACGCTGGCGGTCAAGGGCCTGACCAACGCGCCCCAGTACTTCATCGGTGACCAGCCGAAGTTCACCATGGTCGTCACCAACATCGGGCTGGTCGCGTGCAAGCGCGACGTCGGGGCCGCGGTGCTGGCGGCCTACGTCTACTCGCTGGACAACAAGCGGTTGTGGTCGAACCTGGACTGCGCGCCGTCCAACGAGACGCTGATCAAGACCTTCACGCCGGGCGAGCAGGTGACCACCGCGGTGACATGGACGGGCATGGGCTCGGCGCCGCACTGCCCGCTGCCGCGACCGGCGATCGGGCCGGGCACGTACAACCTGGTCGTACAGCTGGGCAATCTGCGCTCGATGCCGGTTCCGTTCATCATGAACCAGCCCCCACCGCCGCCGGGCCCGGTGCCCGGACCGGGTCAGCCCGGGGCCGTACCGCAGCCGGAGGCGCCGCCGATGCCCGCGCCGGCCGGCTGAGCTTTTCCGGTTCCACTCAGCTCAGGGAGTCGGTGATCGTCGACTCCGCCAGCTGCGACAACCCTTCCCGCACATGGCGGGCCCACATCGCGCCGATGCCGTCGACCGACTGCAGGTCGCTGGCGCTGGCAGCCAGCACGTTCTGCAGCGTCCCGAAGGAGCGGACCAGTAGGTCGGCGTGGGCGAACTGCAGCCGGGGAATGCCGGCCAGCGCCCGGTAGCCGCGCGGACTGACCGCCGAATCCTGCGCCTCCGTCGTCATCGGATATCCGAAAACCTTTGCCAGAGCGGTGAAATCGAGTAGCTCAGTATCCGACAGCGCATCCAGCTCGTCGAACGTCGCGGTCATCTGCGCTTCGGACAGCGGCTCCGGGCTCGCGTGGTAATCCCGCACCATCAACTCGCGGGCGTTGTCGTTGCCGCCCAGCAGTTCGTCGAGCTGCAGCCGCAGCTGGCGCCCGTCGGTGCCGAGTTCGACCACGTCGTTGTCGATCACCTGGCCAATCCGCCGGGCCAACTCGAGCCGCTGCACCACCGTCAGGACATCGCGCAGCGTGACGAAGTCCTCGATCTCGGCACGCGATAGTTGCCTGCTGACCTCGTCGAGCCTGATCTTGTACCGCTCCAGGGTGGCGATCGCCTGATTGGCCCGCGACAAAATGGTCGCCGAATCGGCCACCACGTGGCGTTCCCCGCCCACGTAGACGGTCACGATGTTCATCGAGTGGCTCACCGAGATCACCGGGTATCCGGTCTGGATCGCCGCCCGCTCCGCGGAGCGGTGCCTGGTTCCCGATTCGTCGGTGGCGATCGACGGGTCCGGAACCAACTGCACGTTGGCCCGCACGATGCGGCTGCCGTCGGTGGACAGCACGACGGCGCCGTCCATCTTTGCCAGCTCGCGCAGCCGGGTTGGTGCGTAGCGCACGTCCAGCGCGAAGCCACCGTCGCAGATGGCTTCGACGTTTTCGTCGTTGCCGAGCACGATCAGCGCGCCGGTGCGGCCGCGCAGGATGCGTTCCAGGCCGTCACGCAGCCCGGTGCCCGGTGCCAGGCGGGCGACGGTCTCACGCAGGGTCGGACGGGTCACAGCGTGCATTCTGCGGCCCATCGCGTCACGCGTCCAGCCGTTGCGGCGTTGCGGCGTTGCCGCCGCGGTGGTCGGCGATGTCGACCATGTGTTCCAGCGCCGCGACGATGGTGGGCGCGGTGAGCGCGCGCATGCCGCGCGGCACTGCCCGGCAGCCGGGCGGGATGAGCGCGATGGCGAACCCCTGGCGCGCGGCCTCGCTCAGTCGCCGCTCCATGCCGCTGACCCGGCGTAGGTCGCCGGCGAGTCCCACCTCGCCGATCATCACCGCCGTGGTGGGCAGCGGCAGATCGGCCAGCGCGGAAGCCAGCGCGACCGCGACGGCCAGATCCGACGACGGGTCGGTCAGCCGCATGCCGCCGACGGTGGACAGGTAGATGTCGTTGGCCGCGATGGGCAGCCGCGCGTGTTTTTCCAGAACGG
>Ga0134125_10004693_pt1 | contig 15598 bp, 15 predicted proteins | sample KB31751_FD_96464 | JGI IMG/M metagenome (GOLD analysis project Ga0134125, IMG submission 96464) | Terrestrial soil microbial communities with excess Nitrogen fertilizer from Kellogg Biological Station, Michigan, USA - KB3-175-1 | ecosystem: Environmental > Terrestrial > Soil > Unclassified ... | reverse complement strand
TCACGAATTGCTGCGACATGTTCCCGTATAAATCGTAGGACTGCCAGTCCGTTGCCTGAGGTTTCAGCTTCAAAACATCCACGGCCTTTTGGCTGATACTTGACAGTCCGGAGCCTGTGTCGATCAGCAACTGTACCTGTGTTCCATTGACGTTGGCAGGCATCATTATCCTGGGCTCATCAGTCGGCACCATGTCCAACGAAGCGAGAAGCCTCAGACTGCAATCATCTGCCATTGCCGGCGTGGCAAAACTGAGCCCAACGAACAGCAGCGCGGCGCGTCATACAGATTCATTTGGATCTCCAGCTGCCGTCAGATTAGCACAAAAGCAGATGACGCCGCGGACAAAGAGCGCGCGTGACCGGATGCGCGCGTCATCCAGCCGTTGAACTCCCTTGCTTTTGCCACACGCGACAGTTGCGTAGGCCGGCTTACGGTTTTCTTTTTCGAGGCCCTTGACTTCGCTATTGTACGATGCAAGATACTGTCAATACAAGATACCTATCAACGTACTATAGAGGAGAATGAAAATGACAAATATTTCAATAACTTCTGTGATCCCGCAGCTCTTCCGGGAAGTGGTTTTGATGCTGGCGGCCTTGGTTTTTGCCAGCGTCCCGTTTGTCGCCGCGGCGCAGGCAGCGGTCTGAAAGCGGGAGTGAACATTGGTCTTGACCGATGCAGCCAAGGAGGGAGCGCGGGCCGCCGTCACAGATGCGCGATGGCGGCCCAATCCCGCTTGGCCGGTTGCGCGACGCCATCGTCATGCGACATGCGCATTTCCGGTGATCGGATGCCGTGAGGCGCGTTCAACGCCGCAAGCGGCGCCACCAGAGTTTCAGGTATATGGGGCGCGAAGAAACCCTCATCAGCATGGAAAGCGACCAGGCCGCGCCGACAAAGATCACCAGGAATACCAGGAGCACCATCACCGGCTGCACCAGATAGGGCGGAGGCGGGATTGCGGTCGCGTCGGAAAAGGCAAGGGCCGGCGACGCCGCCAGCGACAAGGACAAAGCCAATATATGCCGGTCGAAACACATGGGATGACTCCCCTGAGGCGTCCGAGCGCCTGATACGCCCAAACGCCATCTCGGCACAGAACAATCACCGACCGCGGTTAACGGCCCGGTTTGAGACTTAAGGGCCATTTGTCTTGGCGGCATTAAGAGTATATACTCCTTTCATGGAACAGACGACCAAACTGGGTGTCAAGGATTGCAATTGCGTGGCGTTGCGCCGGGCGGCGCGGCGCATCTCGAATTTCTATGACGGCGAGCTGGCGCCCAGCGGATTGCGCGCCACCCAATTCGCCATCCTGGCGCTGCTCAACGAAATGGAACAGGCGTCGGTGAACAGCGTGGCGGAAAAGCTGGAACTGGACCGCACCACCGCCGGCAAGAATTTGCGGCCGCTGGAGAAGGCGGGGCTGATCAGCGTGAGCGCCTCCAAAAGCGACGCGCGCCGGCATGTGATCGGTCTCACCAAGACGGGCCAAGCCGCGCTGAAGCAGGCCCTTCCGCTTTGGCGCAAGGCCCAGAGCCGGTTCGAGACCGCGAATGGCGCAGGCAAGGCCCAGCAGCTTCGGGCCATGCTGCGCGATCTCAAGATCGACGCTTAGGATGGCAGCTTGGAATAGATGTAGAGTGGTTTTGGTGCGTCCTGGCGCCGCTTGACGGCTGACGGGAACCTCTTCACCCTTGGTTGCGGGAAAAATCGCAAGGCCCATGCAGACACGTTTCCGTCACGCCGCCGTCACCTTCGCGCTTGTCGCGATGGCGTTGCGTGCCTTGCTGCCGATGGGATGGATGCCCAATCCTTCGGGCTTCTCGCAATCGCCGCTGACCATCTGCCTGATGGACCTCCCCATGTCCATGCATATGGACATGAAGGGGGGAGCGCATGGCGGGCATTCCAGCGACCATGGCCAGCAGCAGAGCAACGAGACCTGTCCCTTTGCCGCTGCGCCGCATCTGACTGGACCGGCGCTGGACATCGTGTTATCCGAGCCGCAGTTGGTGCTTGCCAAAGCCCTGTCGCTCACACACGACCGCGGCGAGACCAGCGCGGCCCGTTATTCTCCGCAAAGCCCACGCGCCCCACCTTCGTTCGCCTGAAATCCTGAATCGAGATGGTCCCGGCTGTAAGGCCTGAGACCGCCCATTCCATTTCAGCCAACGAGATTTCCATGTCCAACCACTTCACGCGCCTTGCGGCGCGCATGCACGTTATTCCACCATTGCGGCGGTGCGCCTTTCTGGCCGCCGGTCTGCTTTGCCTACCTGCGGCCGCTCAGGCCCACGGCATCCTGGGCGACCGCTTCTTTCCCGCCACCATCGCCTCGGACGACCCGTTCGCGGCCGACGAGCTGGCCTTGCCCACCATCACCAGCTTCGGCCATGAGACCGATTACGAGGTGGAATACTCCAAGTCGATCTTTCGAGGCTTTGCCCTAGGAATTGGGGCCGGGTATGTCGACGCCCGGCCGCCGGGCGAACAGGCCTCCACTGGTTGGGACAATCTCGAGATCTCGCCATCGCTGGAATTATTCCGCGATCCCGGGCATGAGATCATCTTGACCGGCGGACTTGATTGGGAAATCGGGGGAAGCGGCAGCCAAAGCGTGGCCGGCCGTTCCTCGACCTTTACGCCCACCTTCAAGTACGTCAAGGGCTTCGGCGATTTGCCGGACTCCATGGCCTATCTCAAGCCCATCGCCGTCACCGGCACCGTGGGTTATGCGCTGTCAGGGCGCAATGGTGAGGCCAACTCCATCGAATGGGCGGGGGCAATCGAATACAGCTTTCTCTATCTCCAGAACAATGTGAAGGATCAGGGCTTCAGCAACTTCACCGCCCATCTCACGCCTATTGTCGAGTATAATTTTTCCTCGCCCGTGAGCGCCGGCGGAGGGGGCACTACCGGCACGATCAACCCCGGCTTGATCTGGTCGGGGCAGGTGGAGCAATTCGCCGTGGAGGCGATGATTCCCGTCAATCGCGCCAGCGGCAGCGGCGTGGGCGTCATCGCCCAGCTTCATTTCTATATCGACGACATGTTTCCCCAGTCGCTGGGAAGACCGATCTTTGGAGGTCCAAGATGATCACCCGCACGCTGCTCGCCGTCACAGTGATATCGTGGATGGCCACGCCGGTCCTGGCGCACGCCTTCCTCAATCATGCCGAACCTGGTGCCGGCGCGACGTTGGCTCAGGCCCCCCAGGAAATCGCGCTCAGCTTCACCGAGAAGCTTGAACCCACGTCCAGCGGCATGAGCATCAGCGATGCCGCCGGCCACGACATGGAGGCGGCAGCTCCGGCAATCTCGGGTAACACCGTTACTGTGGCGCTCAAACCGCTTGCGGCAGGCACATATCGCGTGTCGTGGCATGCGGTTTCGCTCGATTCTCATCGCACCGAAGGGAGCTACAGCTTCTCGGTCGTACCGCCCGGCTAGAATGTCAGCGCGCCGGGATGGTGCCGTCGGGCGCCAGGTTTTTGCTACTGCTGCCCGGCACGATGGCGAGATAGGCACCCGGACTCAGGCCGCCGCTCGCCACGCTGATGGTAGAGTTGAGAGGGACCGGCACGTCGCTGCGAATGCGCAGATGCACGATCGCCTTGTAGGTCTTGGGATCGAGCGCGAGATCGGAGATCGAGCCCACCTTGATGCCACCGATCCTGACCGAGCTGCCGGGCGAAAGCCCGTCGGCATGTGCCATCTCGGCCTTCAATTCATAGTCGGAGGGCCGGGCGCCGCCGGTGATCAAATAGGTGTAGGCGAGGAAGCTCACCGCCACCACGATCACGCCCGCGCTCAATAGCACTTCAAAGATGCTGTGCTGCTTCATGCGATCTGCCCAACGACGCTTTAGGGCGCAATCCGAAAAGTGTGAAGCAGTTTTCGGGAAAATTGCGCGATAAAAACAAAAACCTATAGCGCGGCGCCGGCTTTTACGCCAGTTGCTCTGCCGCCGGGGCGGCATGATCGTAAGTGGGTGCCAGCACGCCACCCACGAAATAGCGCACGGCAATCAGGATCAGCGCTGCAACCACCATCAGGCCCACATGCAGAAGCCAGAATTGGGTGGCCGGCATCACGTCCAACAGGCTGCCAAGATAGCCTACGATCATGTAGGCCACGAAAAATTGCATGAAGTTGACCGCCACCATCATGCCCGAAAGCCCTTTGGGTGCGGCACGCGAGTAGAGCGCCAGGCTTACAGGCACGACATTGGCGAAACCCAGATCGTTGAGGGTGTGGAAAGCCACCGCCCAGGCCAATGAAACCGGGTGGCCGGTCGATGCCACCACCGACGAAGCCACCGCCAGCACCGTGGGCGCCAAGGCCGCGATCGCCACGCCGATCACGATCTTGGTGATCTCATCCGGCTCGGTCCATCTTGTGGCCCACCAATGCCAGAACATCACCGACCCCGCCATCAGGATGGTGCTGATGAAGGCGTCCACCGAGAGCATCCAGGTGATGGGCATGGTCTTGCCGAAAAACACCAACTGGAAATTCTTTTGCGCCCAGATCAGATAGGCGTTGAAGATCTGCATATTGCCCACCAGCGACAGTCCCAGGACCAGCATCAGCCCCACCAGCAACGCCACCGTCATGCCGTCACGTCTGGTCATGGGCGGACGGATCACGTCACCGGCCCGCATTTTCTCCGGGGGAAGTGCCGGCCGGCCCACCAGATAGGTGGCAAGACCGATCAGCATGCCCACGCCGGCGGCGCTAAACCCCCAGGGCCAGCCCACCGTTTCCCCCAAAGTGCCACAAATGATCGGCGAGATGATCACCGCGATCTGGATGCCCAAATAATAGATCTGAAAAGCGTCGGCGCGCCGGGGATCGTTCTCGGCATAGAGGTCGCCCACCTGGGCGGCGATATTGCCCTTGAAGCAACCCACGCCGATCAAAAGGCTGAGCAGCGCGAACAGGAAGGTCGCTTCGAACGCCATCATGAAATGGCCCAGCGCCATCAAAAGCGCGCCGATGGTGACGGTGCGGGTGCGGCCGATCCAGCGGTCGGCCAGCCAACCGCCAGCCAGCGGCGTCACATAGACGAAGCCCGCATAGAAACCGAAAATGATGGAGGCCAGCTCCGCCGGCGTGAGCTTGCCGTAAATGGACTCGACCGCATGACGAAAGGGCACGAAGGCCCATACCCGCTCCACATGGCCGGGCAGAAGCAGATAATGCGTCATGTAGAGCACCAGCAGCGCCTGCATGCCGTAATAGGAAAAGCGCTCCCAGAATTCCGCGCCGGAAAGCCAGCCCAGTCCGGTAGGATGGCCCAGAAAGGCCGTGTTCTTGGTTTTGGTCATGGAGGTCCTTTCGGCGAGTTCAGCATGGCGGCCCGGAGCCGTTGGCGGGCATGCCCAGTTTGTAGAAGCCCTGCTCGATCAGATGGCCTCGGGCATCGAATTTGGCGCCATATCCGTCGAGCACGCTTCCTTCCAGCACGGCGCCCTTGATCAAGGTGCAGGCGATCTTGGGGCCGCTGTAGAAGCCGTAACGGCCGGCCCAATGCGCGCCCTTGAAATGCTGGACGCCCAGGATTTCCAGATTGGTCTTCTTCCCGCCGTCATGGCGAACGCCAAATTGCCCCGGATAGAATCCATCCTTGTCGCGTTCGATGCCGAACCCCATCCGCGCGCCGTTGCGGTATTCACCTTGATAGGCATCGGCCGCGGTGAGCGCCGTATCGCCGCCCAGGCCGTTCAGCCGCCCGTCGCGGAACAGGCCGGCGAACAGCACCGTCCTGCAATGCATCATGCCAAGACCGGTGGCGCGGTGATGCGTGATGTGCCCTTGATAGAGACAGGCGGTGCCGTCCGCGCCCGGCACATCCAGCGAATCATAATTGCGGACCCTTCCGGCCTTCTCGCCCGCCTTCATCGCCGCGGCGATGGTGCGCTCGGCGGCGCCGGCGGTCCGGCGGGCGCGTGCGGCGGCCGCAATCGCGGCTTTGACGGTTGGCCCTGTCCTTGGTGTCAGGCGCGAGACGTCCAGATGCGGTGCGAAAACAGATCCCCGATCCGAAAGCGGCAAGGCGAAGCCCGCATGTGCCGCCGTCGGCAACGCAAGCAGCGCGGCGGCGAAAGCGAGGCGCCATCGGTCCATTCCGGAAGCTCTCAAACCTGGGAAGGGCGGGCAACCCCCTTAGGCGTTCTGGGGCGGCGGACATTCGGGAACGCGCGAAAAAAAAGGCCCAGACCTTGGAAGGTCTGGGCCGATTTGTCCGAAGCGGCCGGGAATGGCCGCTTCAACCGTGTCAGAAGTTGTAGGTCAGACGAGCATAGAAATAGCGTCCGAACGGATCGAAGGCGCCAATGTCCGGAGCATGGACCACGTCGCCGCCATCGCTGGGGGCGGCGCAGTTCAGATCGCCGTCCGTGGTGCCGTCTGAAGTACAGAAGGCGTTGCGCGCCCACGGGCTCACATCGGGCTTGATGTTGAAGAGGTTGTTTCCGCCGACGGCGAACTGCAATGCGTCGGTGATGTTGTAGCGCCCTTCCAGGTCGGTGAGAACCACACCTGCCTGATTGGCCACATAATCCGGCGGCGAGCCGGTCGGGGTATTTACAGCATGCTGCGGGCCCCAATAGGTGAGCCGCAACGTCGCCCCCCACTCATCCAGCGACCAGTCGCCGGTAAGACCGACTTTCATCGAGGGTGTGCTGTGGGTGAAGGTGAACAGGCTTTCCGGGGTTTCAAGCTGTACCGCCGAGCCGCCGAACACCGCCGGTGTGGGCGCCACGCGCGAGACCGAGGTCTCGTTGTAGTTGCCCGCCAAGGTCCAGTTCACCAGCCCCATATCACCAAAGTCGGTAGGATAGTTGAGGGTGACATCCACGCCCTGGGTCAAGGTGTTGAGGCCGTTCAGGAACGCCGTCACGCCGATCTGCGTCACGGTGGGATCGACGAAGAACCCGGAAGCCGCGATCGCCGGATTGACCAGCGGTGAAGTCACCGTGCCCGCGGCGCCCGCGCTGTACACCGTGGAAGAACCCACGATCCGGTTGGACAGGCTGGTCGAATAGACGTCCACCGTGGCGCTGAGATCCTGGAACGGATGGGCCACGATACCAGCCGAATAGCTGATCGAGACTTCGGGCTTCAGATTCGAGAGGCCCAGAATCTTGGCCGCCGCGGAGTCGGCCGGGAGCTGGGTGGTGCTGGAGTTCGGCGAGACATTCACGTTGGTATAGAATTCTTCGGCCAGGGTCGGTGCGCGGAAGCCCGTCGAAATGGTGCCGCGGATCGCCCATTGCGGGGTGATGTCATAACGCGCCGTGATCTTGCCGATCTGGGCATCGCCGAAATCGCTATAGTGTTCGGCGCGGCCCGCCACGTCGAGCTGCAACTGTTCGATCGGCGCCAGTGCCAGGTCGATATAAGCGGCATAGTTCTTGCGGCTATGCGCGCCGGCAGCGGCTTGCGGAATGCCCGGGAAGGAGTTGCCGCCTTCCTTGTACAGGGACGCCGGATCGCCTTGCTGAACGGAATAGCCGTCTTCGCGCGCTTCCAGACCCGCGGCCACCGTCAAAGGCGAGGCCATCCCGATATTGAAGGGATGGGTCGCGTCGAGGGTGCCGGTGAACTGGCTGGCGGTGAGGTTGCCGTCATAGAAGTTGGTGGGCGTCGTGTGGGTGTCCACGAACAGCGAGCGGTTGAGCGAGTTCAAGGTGTAGAAATTGCCGATGTCCTTGCCGTAGCTGACGTCGGCATCGAACGCCCAGCCCAGCAGGTTGAACTTTTCGCCGATATTGTACTGGTAATCGTCTTCCTTGAGGCCTTCGAGCGGGCGGAAGCCTTCGGGCGCTGCGATCAATTCGCCAGGCGTGGTGTAGTTGCCGCCGCCGCCGGAGAAGATGATCTGGCCGGCCTTGGGACCGCTGGCGTTCAGGCCCGCGCCCGGCGTGCCGGGAGCGGTCGAGCCCGCGATGGTGAATGGCCCGGTGCAAGAGCCGGTGAGCCCATCCGCCGTGCTGGAGCCGGTTTTATAGCCAGTCGGATTGGTAGCCGAGCAGGGTTGGCTTGAGCCCAGCGTGGTCTGCACCCGGTCAGGCATGCGGACATTTTCATAGGCCCTGGCGCCGCGATGGCTGATGGTGCCAAAGGCATAGAGCGAGAAATTGTCGGTGAAATCATAGCCCGCGTTCATCTCGCCCTGGGTGAGCTGATACTCGGGCTCGCCGTTGATGGGATTGATGAACGGATAGCCCGGCATTTTCTGGACCACGGCCAGGGGAATGTCGCCGTTCACCAGGCCAGTCTGCAGGCCTGTGCCGTCAGGGCCCAGCCCGGCGACGCGAATGTCGGGCCCGCCCGCCTGGGTGAAATTGCCATATTGTTTTTCAACCGTGAAATTGATGAAGCCCTTGTCGAACAGGGGCATGCCCATGTTGTAGGACACGTCATACTTGGTGCCGCCCTTTTTGAGGCCGTTCCAGGCGGGAACGCCGCTGCTGTCATATTGGCCGGCCTGGGCGGAAAGCGTGCCGCCCGACGACTTGTTCTTGAGGATGAAGTTCACAACGCCGGCGATGGCGTCGGTGCCGTACTGCGCTGCTGCGCCGTCGAGCAGCACTTCAACGTGGTCGATGGCGGCCGAAGGGATCAGCGAAATATCGGGCGCCGCGCTGCCGGAGGCGAAGTTGCCGCCATCGACATGCAGGTTGCTGGTGTAGTGGCGGCGGTGGCCGTTGACGAGAACCAGTGTGTCATTCGGGGAAAGTCCGCGCAGCGCTGCCGAGAGCGTCAGGTCGGCGGTATCGAAACCCACCTGCTGCGCCGTGAAAGAGGGAACGTTCTGGCCCAATTGCTGGCGCAGATCGGCCGAGCCGGTGCCGTGGGACAATGCGTCGGTACCCAGCACCTGGATGGGCGCGGCCGAGTCGGCGGCCGTCATGCCCTGAACGCGGGTGCCGGTGACGATCACGGTCTCCGCTGCGTTCGGTGCGGTTTGTGCAAATGCCGGCCCTGCAGCCACGACGAACGCGGCGATGGACGAGCCAACGAATAACGATTGTTTGAATGACATGCGCATGTGGTTCCCCTTTGTGCGGCCTTATATGCGAGCGCGTATGATGCTAGCGGCGGCAGTTTTTAGAATGAAAAGTGCTGGAATCCCCTGACCGACGACGCAAATCGCCTCGCTTATGGGGAACGGTCGTCCGGGGTGGCCCTAATGTAAATAACACCAAAGAGACACAAGGTACGCCCTTTTGTGATTAAAAATCGTCTTTTACGAGATAGTTCAATGACTAAACTATGCTATGGTGCATAAATACTACGCTGTTGGTATATATTATTGCGACTATATGACGAGCCCTGGACGGGTTGCGCGGCTCTAAAAATGTCATGTGTGGTTGTGAGCGCACAGCTAGACCTCAGCTCCGGCCATTTTTGAAGATAATCGCGTGTTAAAGCGCTCATTCGCACCTGCCCGGATGCCAGGAATGACCAAAATGACATGTGCCTGTAAGGCCGCGCGATAGAAAGTCCCCCTTGGCACCATCATGGCTCAACTCGACGTCCGCAGCATATTCGCGCAAGCCATAGCCCACCATCAGGCCGGGCGTCTGGATGCGGCGGTCGCCTGCTACAACCAGGCGCTTACCCTCCAGCCGGATCACGCCGGCGCGCACCACAATCTGGGCAATGCTCTTTGCGAACTCGGCAAATGGGACGAGGCCGAGGCGAGCTATCGGCGCGCCCTGACCTTTCAGCCGGGCCTTGCCAGCGCGCACAACAATCTTGGCACCGTGCTTCAGGAACACGACAGACTGGACGACGCCATCGCCTGTTATCGCCAAGCGCTTGTACTCGAGCCCACTTATGCCGAAGCGCTCAACAATCTGGGCGGGGCGCTTTGCCGGCAGGGGGAGTTGAACGAGGGCGAAGCGTGCATCCGCAAGGCCCTTGCTCTCAAGCCGGATTTCGCCGGCGCCTACGACAATCTCGGCACCCTGCTCTGGGAACAGGGCAGGCCGGAGGAGGCGGAAGCCAGCGTCCGGCGGGCACTGGCGCTGGCGCCGGGCTTCACCCGGGCGTGGGATAATCTTGCCTTCCTTCTCAAGGAGCAGGGGCGGCTGAACGAGGCCGTTGCTATTTATCGTCGGCTCCTGCAGATCGCTCCCGATGACGTCGAGGCGTTGAACGGTCTGGCCAGCGTGCTGGCGGCGGCACGCGATTTTGCCGGCGCGCTGCAAACGATCCTTCAATCGCTCCGGGTCGGAGAGACCGCGAATGCCAGGCGGATTTTCATCGACATCATCAAGCAGCGCCGGTGGACGCAGGACGATGCCCTGGCCCGCCAAATGATGACGCGTGCCTTGACCGAACCCTGGGCCCGGCCGGGCGAACTCGCCATGACCGCCGCCCAGCTTATCAAACGGGATGCCGATCTCGGCGCGCGCGTGGCGCGGGCCGTCCAGGCTTGGCCGCAATCACTGCCGGCCGCGGACTTGTTCGGTTCGGAGGGTCCGGCTTCATTGGCGAATGATGCGTTGCTCCTGGCATTGCTGGTTTCGGCGCAAAACACCGATATCGAACTCGAACGCTTTCTCACCATGGCGCGGCGCTTGTTGCTGGAGGCGGCCGCAAAGGACGATGCGGACGAGGCAGCCCTCGATTTTTATGCCGCGCTCGCCCGCCAATGCTTCATCAATGAATATGTATTTTTCCATGACGAGGAGGAAATTCGTCGGGCAAGCGAGCTGCGCGACAGGTTGCTCGCGGCGCTCGAAACGGGAAAGCCTTTTTCCGCTCTTCAGCTTTTGGCGGTAGCAGCCTATTTCCCGCTTTTCTCTCTTTCCGGCGCCGCCCGGCTCATGGATATGGCTTGGCCCGATGCGGTCGTCCCCGTTTTGATCCAACAGTTGCGCGAGCCACAGGAAGAGATCCAACTGCGCGCCGGCATACCCAAACTGACCCCTGTCCGGGACAGCGTCTCGCGCCTGGTCCAGAGCCAGTATGAAGAAAATCCCTATCCGCGCTGGGTGCGCATGCCGCCGGTCACAAAGGCAAAGAATATCGGCGCCTATTTGCGCCAGAAATTCCCGTTTGCCGTTTTTGCGCGCCAAGGCAGTCGCGACATCGCGGAATTTCTCAGCGCCGGCTGTGGCACGGGACAGCTTGCTCTTGAAATCGCGCAAGGCGCGAGGACGCGGGTGCTGGCGGTCGATCTCAGCCTTGCCAGTCTTGGCTATGCCAAGCGCAAAGCGCGCGAGATCGCTCTTACCGAACTCGAATTCGCCCAGGCAGATTTGCTGGAGCTTCACGCGACCGGCCGCAGCTTCGATGTCATCGAGTGTTCCGGTGTGCTGCACCACATGGCCGACCCGTTCGCGGGATGGCGCGCACTTTTATCGTTGCTGCGTCCCGGCGGCTTCATGGTGGTGGGCCTTTACAGCGAACTCGCGCGGCGAGGCTTAGTGGAAGCACGCCGGTTCATCGCGCAGCATGGGTACGGCACATCCGCCGACGATATCCGGCGCTCCCGCCAGGATTTGCTGGCGTTGGGCCGGCGTCTGGAGCTTGGCGCCGGCTTCGGTGATTTTTTCGGCGTCAGCAGTTGCCGCGACCTGCTCTTCCACGTCCAGGAACACCGGCTGCGGTTGCCCGCCATCGCCGCGTTTCTCAAGGAGAATGGCCTGGCCTTTCTCGGCTTTGAGACGGACGACGCCACGCTTCAAGCCTACCGGCGGCGCTTTCCCCATGATCCGTCAGCCACCAAACTCGATTGCTGGGACGCATTTGAGCGTGACAATCCGGATATTTTCTCCGGCATGTATGTGTTCTGGACACAGAAAAGCGACCGCAGTTGAGCCGCCGCTTTGCGGTTCCGCCGCGATATGGCCGGGAACCGCCGCACCGCTCGCAAGTTCCTGAAAGCTGTGAACCTGAACGCACAAACGCTGCACCAGATGGTGCTGGTAGTCTGGAACTGGGCCGCGATATTCCTGCCGCGTCTGGTGGGAGCGCTCGCGATCCTGATCGCGGGACTGGTAATTGCCCGCTGGATCGCGCGCGGCACGCGCAGGCTCGCGGAAGAGGCGCCGCATCTCGATCCCGCGCTGAAGCCCATCATCGTCGCCGTTGTGCGCTATTGCGTGGTGGGTTTCACCATCATCATCACGCTCGATCAGATCGGCTTTCGCACCTCGTCGCTTCTGGCGGTAATCGGCGCGGCGGGGATCGCCATCGGCCTGGCGCTGCAGGGAACCTTGGCCAACATCGCCGCCGGCATCATGTTGTTGTGGCTTCGGCCGTTTCAGGTGCTGGACTATATAGAAGTGGCGGGGCAGGGCGGCAGCGTCGAGGAGATCGGCCTGTTCGGGTGCAAGCTTCGCACCTTTGACGGCCTCTTCCTGTTCATGCCCAATTCCACCATCTGGAATGCGCCACTCAAGAACCACACCCGCAATCGCGGCCGGTTGATCAGCCTGGCGATTTCTCTGCCCGTCGAGGCGGACCTTCCCAAAGCCTGCGACGCACTGATCCAGACCGCATCCGGGACCAGGGAAGTTCTCGCACATCCATCGCCCAGCGTGTTTCTGGAAAATCTCTCGGCCACCGGCATGGTGGTGAACCTGATGTTATGGTCCACGCCCCAGGGTGCCGGCGAGGTCGAGCGTCACGTGATCGAACGCACTCGGCTCGCGCTCGAAAAACTGGGCGACAATTTCAAACCAACCCAGATCAGCCGGACCATTCCGCCCGCTGCCGATCCATCGCGCTTTCTGGAGGGCCGCGAGCCGATTTCCTATTGGCGCGGTTGAGTCTGCGCCAGCCGCGTCAGGCGGTGTTTCCCATGGGCTTCAGGCGGGCCACCAATTTGTCCGCCATATGTTCGTATTGCGAAGCGAGATCGAGGAAATCCCGCTGTCGCTTCGCAGCACGCTCTTCCCGGGCGGATTTTCTCATCGTTTCCGCCAACTGGCGGTAATGCTGCGCGCGTGTGAGATCGCTTTCCATCGCCGTCCCCTTGGCGGCCATTTCACATCTCTCCAGAACCAAAAGCCAGAGCGAAGTTGAGGCTTAACCATGTGAGGTGTTTGCCACCTTTACTCAGACAGCGCCGGTGGCCGGCCCAAAACGTTCCTCGATTCGACGGCTTAGCCGGAACTGGGCTCCTTCAGATAATGGCCGAACCAATCCATCACCCGGCCTCTCAGGTCTTCCAGATCAGTGAGTTTGTGGAAGCGGTGGCCTTCGCCGGCATAAACCATCAGCTTGACCGGCGTGCCGATGGTCTTGAGCGCGTGCCAATATTCGAACGATTGCGGCGCGGGACATTCCACGTCGCGCTCGCCCACATAAACCAGCGTGGGCGTCTTGGCTTGTTTGATGAAGGTAAGCGGCGAGGCGGCGCGATAGGGCGCGGGATCGTCATAGACCGAGGCGCCGAAGAAGGGGATCATCCATTTGTCGATTCCATTCTCGCCATAATAGCTGGCCCAGTCGGCGATGCCGGCGCCCGCCACGATGGCCGCGAAACGCCGCGTCTGGGTATTGGCCCACATGCTCATCCAGCCGCCATAGGAATGGCCGTAAAGGCCCAGCCGCGCATCGTCCACCGGTTCGCTGCGCTCCACCGCGTCAATCCCCGCCAGGATGTCGCGCAAATCGCCGCCGCCGAAATCCTTGATGTTGGCGCGGGTGAAAGCCTCGCCCTCGCCATAGGAGCCGCGTGGGTTGGGATAGAAGACGAAATAGCCGTTGGTGATGAAAGGCCCCACGAAATCGAAGCCAGTGCCATGCTGACCGCCGGCGGCGATATAGCGGGGACGCGTCGCCGCGGAAGGTCCGCCATGGACGATGGTGATCATGGGATGCTTGCCGGGCCCGAGCTTGAGCGGCTTGAGCAGCCAGCCCTGCACGTCGAAACCCTGGTTCTTCCAATGCACGCTTTCCGCCACCACGGTCGCCGGCATGGCCGCGTTCGCATGGGTGACTGCCGTGAGCTTGGGCAACCGCCCCATCACGATCTCTGGCGCATGGGTGAAATCTTGCGAGACCGCGGCCGCGGTCTGGCCGTCGGCAGCGAAGCTGATGGGATTGCGGAATTGCTGGCTTCCCACCGATACCGGCGCCGACCAGACAGTCTCTTCGGTCTTTGCCTTGGGATCCACCGTCACGGCCGCGCTCCGGTCACCGATTTGCGCGGTGGTCATCAGTTTGCCGCCCTGCCAATCGATGCCTTCGAAGGTCCCCTTGTAGTTCGGCGTCACGTCGGTGGGAGCGCCGCCTGACAACGGCACGGTATAGACGTCGCCGCCGATCGAGCCCCAATCGCTCATCAGCCCGCCGATGAAAGCGACGGTCTTTCCGTCCGGCGACACGATCGGCATGTTCATCTGCATCTTGGGCGCGGCGATCACGCGCAGGCCCGCCGCGTCGATGTAATCGAGACTGGCGATCCACCAATTATTGTCGCCATTGCCCTTGGCCGCGGTGGCGACAAATCCCCTGCCGTCGGGGGTCCAGGAATATTCATAGACATAAGTGTCGGCCGGCGAGACCAGCTTGAGCTCGCCGCCCGAGACCGGCACCATGGCGATGCGTTGTTCGTCCTCATTTTCGCCGATCTCTCCCACCAGCGGCGCGGAGGCCTGGACGGCGCCGGTCTTCTTGTGCGCGCCCAGCGTCACCAGCAAAGCGACGCGCGCGCCATCGGCGGAAAAGCGTGGGCTGTTGGCCACGCCGGAAACATTGGTCAAAGGCTGCGCCTTGCCGGCTTCGGCGCGAAACAGGGTGGTCTTGCCGGACTTGTCATCGGCGCCGAGAAACACCAGCGCATCTCCCCTGGGCGCCCACACGGTGCCCGAATAGCGGCAATCGGCACAGGGATCGTAGTGGGCGATGATTTTGCCGGCCAGGTCGCGCACCACCACCTGGCCGTGCGGCTCCTGGGCCAGATTGCCGGGATCGTCGCTTTCCACCGTAGCCAGCTTGTCGCCGGCTGGGGCCAAAGCCAGATCGCCGAACTGATGGAACGGGGCGGCGAGCGCCGGCGTGGCAAAGAGAAGCGACGCGAGAATGGCGGTTTTCATGGCAATCCTTTCGACCCTGCGCCCGTCACCGTAGCACAGGAAAAAGAGGGAGGGCTTGCCCAAATTCGGGGTTGCATCGGGGGATGTTGCTCCAACACATTGCAAGAAAGGATTCGAGGAACCGATGGCCAGACCTCTGACTTCAAAAACCGAACGCCTGGTCAGAGCGGTGCTGTTGCTGATCACCAGCGCCGCTCTCACCCTGGTGGCGTGGTGGGCAGGTCTTTATCAGAGTCAGGATTCCACAAAGGTCGCCATCGCGATCTTCGTTATTGTGATCATCGCGGTCTTGGTGAGCCGCCTGACCGTCAAGCCGGTGATGCGATTTTTCGGCTGGACGCCGTGACAGGGCGGCTTGGGGACAGAAGGACGAAATGATGCAGGCCTGGGCGGGATTTTTTACCACCATCGCCACCGCGTCCGCCGCGCTTCTGGGCCTTTTGTTCGTGGCGATCTCGGTCAACGCCGCCCAAAGTCTGGGCGCCGGGCATGACGATACGCGCCGCCTCGCCGAGCAGGGGTTC
>Ga0134125_10004689_pt1 | contig 15606 bp, 14 predicted proteins | sample KB31751_FD_96464 | JGI IMG/M metagenome (GOLD analysis project Ga0134125, IMG submission 96464) | Terrestrial soil microbial communities with excess Nitrogen fertilizer from Kellogg Biological Station, Michigan, USA - KB3-175-1 | ecosystem: Environmental > Terrestrial > Soil > Unclassified ... | reverse complement strand
TACGCTCATTTTGGTCGGCTAGGCCACCGCTGAAGAATTGAATGAGGTACGCGGCTCCTTGTCCATTCGGAACATCAATATTGATATCACCCTGTTCGCCACTAAAAGTCTGACCCAGAGCAGTCTCAAACGCAGAGCTGAGAGACACGAATCTCTGAAATGAATCACCGGGAATATATATTTGAGACGCTGTGCCGTCGATATTAGTGATTCTCTTTACACTCAGCAATCCAGATTCGGATAGCGTCGTCAGGTCAGGAACCGTCGCCAGATCCACTTGGGAAACGTCTGCTCGCCAGCTTACAACGTGCGGCGGCGATACTTGTCGGACTTGGGGATGTAGGGTAAACCCTTGTCCATTTGGCTGAATACTTCCGATCTCAAGGAAATTCAGATCCACCGAATGTTCCTGGGCTTGCGTTGAAGCTGCGGTTGGCAGGGATTGGGAGAAAAGAAGTCGTGGCTTCGTAACAGACTGTACATTGGCACTCGCGGTTGCGGCCGTCTGTGTGAGCTGTTCTAAGGTTGATGCAATTGCGACTTGGTAGCTGTTGATGACTGCGGCGTCATGTAAAGGACTGACGGGGTCTGTAGAGGCGGAGATAGCATTCGCCAGCACCGCTGTGTCGGGGTTTGCAATAATCACTTGCATGATCCGATCCCGTTTGTCCGGACTTGTGGTGCAAAAGAAAGGCGACAAAAACAACATTGACTCAGCTGTTGTCTGTGCGTCGATCGCGACTTGGGAAGCAACTGTGGCCGTTGCCAATTGGGACGCCGTAATCTGAAATTTATGCTGGTGTGCCAAGGCTGTAGCGGCGCTGGCCGGCTGGGGCTGTACTAGTGCTATATACGCAAATGGGCGGTCGGGCAACATTGCGACAACGGCCACATTGGGCCGCGGTGCGAGTTGAGCTTGAAAGGTCCCGTCTGCAGCAACCGCCGACTCTTGACCATTACTGATGACTGTCAAGGTCGATACATTAATTCCGGGCGCTGCCTTAACAATGCCGTTAACGGTTAGAGCATTTGCGGTCGTGAAATTAGACGACTCCGCCTGCGCAAGATGGTTTCCAATTGCGTCAACGACGTTAGCCGAAACGTTAACGGCATAAGTACTGTTTGGGACAAGTAGCTGAGTTGGGGTAATTGTCACCGTAGTTGGATCAGCACCCCCCACCACAACACTCGGGATCGTCGCGCCGCCCTGGGTGAGGACAAAGTTGGCGGAAGTAATGGAGGATGGTGCGATTGGTTTGTCGAATGTAATTTGCACGACTGAATCGAGTGCGATCCCCTGTGATCCTGCAGCGGGGAAAAAGCCTGTTACGGTAGGCGATGCTGTGTCAGCGGTGATTGCCAGTGAAGTCGACGCGATCGCGGATGGATCCGCAGCGCTGGTTGCTGTGATTGTCACACTCTTGGTGAAGCTTGAAAGCAAAGGCGCTGTGTACAGCCCAGCCGCAGTAATGGTTCCAACACTGGAATTGCCGCCGGAAATCCCATTTACTCGCCACTCGATTCTGGTGTCCTGTGTCCCCGCCACAGCTGCTGTGAGTGTGATACTTGCCAGTTCCTGAACTGACGGACTGGGTGCGAAAATGCTTACGGTAATCGGTGCGCTGGGCCGCACTCCGTTTGTTGAGGATGGCGAACCGCAGGCAAACATTAATGAACAAATTACGGCAAGCAAACAGCATTTAACTGATCTGAGCAGCTTCGCAGTTCGGATTGCTTTACGGCGGCGGTTATATGAAATTTGTACGGCAAGATCGTTCATGCTCGGATTCCTTGGCGGCTATTTTGGACTGCGGGTAACAAGATTCAGACGGTTTCGCTGAAGACAGAAGCTAATGCACATTGGAGACCCACGCAAAGGACAATGAACAGAGCCGGGGTGGAAATCTCCTGAAGGACGTGCGGTCTCCTTGACTCAACCGGCGGCTTTGCGCGACCCACCTTTTGCGCATCACGGTCGAGGCGGGGGACCGTCCAATAACCAGAAACACGCAGGTCCCAAATTTCTTGTTACTAGTAGGATTGGAGAGGATGTCTCTCTGTTCGGAACTCATCAACTTTCCTGTCAATCGAGGTAGGGACTTGCAGAATGCCAGTCAAGCAAAACTTTGCGGCAGAAACAACCGACTGGCAAAAAGCACGGAAACTAAGCTTTGGGATAATGAAGAAATGTATCGTGGTGCGACCTCTAGCGCAACAAAATTAGAAGATTTAATAAAGCGCTTGCAAGCTACCGGTATCAACCGCGCAGCAGAAGCCAACCGGCCGACGCGGAACGGGCGAACGGGAGATTCGATTCGGAAGTTGATCAGCGATTGTCAAAACAGTCGATCCAGAGTTTATCGCCTTGCTTGAGGACGCCGAATTCGACAAAGGTAGGTTTGGCAGCCTGGTCTGTATAGAGAGGCCGACTGAAACAAAATGTCTGCGAATTTGAGACGCAGTATTTCTCCATCTCTCGATAACGCTTCCCCTGAACCGACCAGCCACGATTCAAATCACGGCGCTGCACGAATACGTTAGCCTCTAACCCGTCAACCACGCCACCGATCGTGTGGGCGATGTAGTGTCCCTTATCCCAGCCGCGGCCAAATACCTTTTCAGTGGCTCCCACCCATCCTTTTAGCCGGTAGTCATCTCGTCTGGTTGTCTTGGGATTCGAACAGCCGAAAACTGCAATCAACCTCCCTTCGATTTCAGGTGCGTAGGGCACAATACCGCGTGATTCGAGGGAAGCGTAATCATCAAAGATGTATTCAAATGAACCATACTGGAAGCGCACGACATTGACAGGATGCGGCGTCATTGCCACGTAAGTATCACGCCAGACGAAGGGAAGCTCGTCGCTCAGGAACTTGACGATGCCTTCACGGCTCTCGGCCGCTACTTGAAGGATGGCCTGGTAGTCGATCTCCTGGGTGGGCGAACGGTCCATGCGAACTCAATGATAAGCATCTCTAAGGGTTTTTAGAAGACCGCGTTGCCACCGAACTCGAACAGGCTGTTGAATGCGGGATTCAACAATATCGGGAAAGCGGCTGTATGGCGATTCCACAGTGTAACCGCAAAGACGATTGTGACGACCGTTGGCCGACAATGCAGCCATTGGTATGACTGCACGTTTTTCTCCTTTCTGTTCCGAATTCAGGACGAAACGCAAATATGCGGACGGAGGGCAGGAACTCTGGATTATGGTGCTGGAAGCGTCGGCACGATTACGGATGCCGCCGCGGGCATCTCGGGTTCTGATGAGTGTGCCGGCCAAGAGTTTTGTTGATTTCAAACGATGCACCCTGGGATTGATCTGCGTCTGCAACGTTGTGCTGTTGTTTTGGCGGATACGCTGAGCTTCAGCGAAGCGGCCAAAAAGCTGCATGTTGCCCAGCCTGCCTTGAGTAAATCCATTCAACAACTGGAACAATACGTGGGTGTCGTTCTTTTCGCGCGCAACAGCCGCAAAGTGGCGTTGACCGATGCCGGTCGCAGGTTTGTGGAAGAGGCACGTCAGGCTCTCCTGCACGCAGAACGCGCAGTCGAGGCGGTCGCCGTACAGGCGAGGGAATTGATCTTCGGTTATCCGCCTCAGTTCGACACGCGATTCATTCTCGATGTGGGCAAAATCACGCTGCCGGGAAATCCTGTCAAAGTAGCTGGGCGCAGTTCCTTTTCCGCAGAAATCATTGCGAAGATTTTGAATGGCGAATTCGATTTCGGAATCGTCGTGATGCCAGGTCGTTATCCCGAAGCTCGTGATTGCAAGATCATCCCGCTCTTGCGCTTTCCCTTAACCGCCGTGCTCCCGGAAACTCATCCGCTGGCTGGGCGTCCAGTTTTGCAACTAGCCGAATTGAAGGACCAGCCCTTGGTTGTGTTCGCCAGGGACCGCAATCCTGCCCTCTATGACTGGTTTCAGGCACGATGCGCCACCGCTGGCTTTGACCCAAGTATTGCGCGGGAGGTAAAGGACCCGCATGAATTCTCCGCGATGATTCTTCACCGGTTGGGCATCGGTGTGGGAATTGGCCTAAACAAGAATTGTCCCATCACCCAGTTGCCTCAGGACACGGTGATACCGTCGTTTTGCGAACCGGATCTGGGGATCCAGGCCGCCATGATTTTTGGGCAGAGATTCAAAGGTCCTCGCCTTAAGCCGTTTTTCGATGCCATTGTCCGGCTACGAAATAAATATCGACAACAGCATTGGCCAAAACACGCCTAAAGGAAAGACGAGATATCGTTTGTTCCCTTACAAACTATTCCGTCCCGCGGCTTTGGCTTTTGCCCAGCGCTTCTTCGCTGACGCGGCAATCTTCTTCCGTGCAGCGGCGGAGAGGTGACGACGACCTCGCCTGCCATTGGTTGAGGCGAGAGCACTGGCTGGGCGTCCTCTGCGTCTGCTGCTGCCTTGCAGCACGGCAATGGCTTCATTGAAGCGATCTCGCTAGGCTTCCAGTTCGGCAATAATGGCTTCGGTATCCAACTCGCTTTGACCCTCCTTGATGACCGCCCGAATTGTAAATGATTCGAGCGCTCTTCAGAGTTCCTGAGATCGTAGCTCACCGATCTATAACCGGCGACGTATAGGTCTATTCCTACAAGGTCTTGGACAAGCACGGCTCGTACCGAAGAGAATCTTGTCGAGTCGAGAGTTGCTCAATGGGATCCGCGCCTGCAGATGAAAGTTTCTTCAAAAATGCTGTTTCCACCAGAGAAAGCTTCATTTTGCAGCAGTACGGCCTCGGCGGCTCGTGTCTTCAGAGCTGAAGGCATCCCCCAGCAAAAGAGTTACAACTTCGTTGCAAAACAATGAAGTGCGAAACCCGCTTGGGCACGTCTTCTTTAGCATCCCTGGTGGGTGGCGCGGATCAGGCCGGAATGCCTCCGGTGAGACCGAGAGAATGACCGAATCCTCAGCTGTGTTTCAGGCAGTCCGAAAACACAGCGAGTGGGAATCGGCCTTGTGTGAGCGTCACTATGGCGAGCGACCCCGAAGAAAGCAGCTGTTGGCTAGCTCGTGATCCCGCTTCGGGTCTTGAGATCAGGGCGGCCGTGCGGACGTCAGCTGTCGCAATCTGGCGATGGGACAAGATGCGAACCGAACTATTTCTTGGAGACAGCGCTGACTTGGCCCCTCTGATGGAGACGTCGGCCGTGGCAACCTCGGCTTATCTGGACAGCTTGGGGCCGGGCGCCGCCTCAGCGAACGTTCGTGCTGTGTTGAGGAAGGTTTTCTGTCGCGCGCTGGCGCGCCATGCCGGAAGACTGCGCCGCTTCGAGCCGGCCAGCCCTGAGATAGAATCGCAGATACTGGAACCGAGTTGGGAAGACAGCTTCATTCGGGAATTACTGTTTGAGAAGTTGGCGAGCTATCTCAGCGCGGATGCCGTTACCATATTGTCGAACCGTCGGCACGGGTACGAGTGGGACGATATCGCGGCCATGCTCGGGATGCCGGTTGCCATCGTGAGGAGCCGCTTCTGGCGAGAGATCAAGAATGCGAAGGCCAAGCTCGGAGTCGAAATCAAAAAAAGGCGTCGCCGGAGACAAAAGCCCGCTTAAGCCTGCCTCTGTTGCTCGTGCTGATGAGACCAAGTATTTTCCGTCCGACCTTGACCCGGGGGAGGCGGAGTTATTGCTGAGTTGGGGAGAATTCATTCAGACCCAATACCCCAATCCTGAACGGCGTGGCTGCCCGGGAGCAGAAATTCTGCAGGGCATTGGCAAGCGATCCCAAGAACTTCCAGGACCGCGCCATCCTTGACCATATCTCGCACTGCGCTCCCTGTTCGAACGAACTGCGGGAATTTGTCTATGCCGCTCGCGAACAGAGGAAGCATCCCCGTCGCTGATACCGGCAAGCTCGCTTTCTTAGGCTGCCTCCGGTAGATCATCGTCATCCGGCTCCAGATCATCGACTGAATTGCCACAGCCGGCGCTCTCCTCCATCTGCTCCTCATAGGCGGCATGTTCCTTCTTGGCTTCTCGAACCTTGAAGAGGCCGGAGTGGTGAGGCGGAAAGGCAAAGCGGAAAACAAACTCCAGAGTGGCTTGGTTGATGCGGCGCTGGTGGACCGCCTCAGGACACATTGGCAAGACGAATGGCGTCAGCGAAACGCTGTATTAGTATGGCAGTCCGGGAATTGTGGAGGAGACCAACCTGCTGGGCGCTCCGCAATCGGAGTACATCTTCTTGGGCGGGCAACGAGGCTGCGCGTCGCGATATAAGCGGCGTGCAAGATCTGGAGTACTACTATTTCTTTCTCGAACCAGATCCACAGCACGGCGCTGATCGCGGATGGGAATGGCACGGTCTTGGATGACGCGGATTATTATCCGTGGGGCGGAACGCTGATGTTCAGCAGCGGCCTCGATGATAATTACTAGCTCAGCGGAAAGCTTCGCGACCAGGAAACCGGGCTCGATTACTTCGGCGCAAGATACTGCGGGAATAGCGTCGGACGCTTTTGTCGCGTGTGTGATTCTCAGACCGAACTTTCATCGGCCCGCGTTCGACGAGAGGCGCCATAAAAATCGCCCCGCAACTTACATGAGAAGACTCTAATCTGGAGTCCTCGATCAGGTTTCCCAAAATGGAATCTCAAAGCCAAGAACCAAAAAGAGAATGCTGGGTACCCGATCGCAGTTGACCTACTCGAACGAACCAGTTGTCTAGATGCAGAACTGAGAAAAGGGAACTGAGAAAGCATTGAAAATAGTTGTGAATAGACCATCGCTGCGCTTGCAGAGGAATTTCCAAATTCCCAATATCCGAACGCGCGCTTCAATTGTGCCCGGAAGCATGCGCCTCGTGATATAGAAAGCGGAGTGGCGCATTATGTCACTATCCTTCACTCTATGAGGTTATGCCGTGCATCCCGGGGAAAGAGTCCGTCAAAGGCGGCTGGTACTTGGCCTCAAGCCGGCACAGGTCGAACGTTTGAGCGATTCTCTTGCGTCCCGTCTTCGAGATCCGCGTTACGCCATTCCACATTCCACACTGGCGGGAATTGAGGCTGCCTCACTCCCAACTATTTATAAGATCTTGAGTCTTGCATATTGCCTCCGTTTAACGGAGGACCAGATTTTGGAGTGGTATGGGATCGAGCCATATGCGGTCCGCTCCATGCTTCGAGACAGGGCCGCCAGTGTGGCGCCGGATGAAAATATTACGGACCGCAGCGAGCACAAGGTTCATTTTCCGTTCAAATGGCCAACCGAACCCTGCCCTGTAAAAACCGAAATTTTGAATGGATCTCATGTCGACAATCGGGCATCAGTTGATGACAGATTTCGCTACGCGCGAATTGGATCGAAAGATCGCAGCATGCTCGACATTGTTCCTGCTGGATCATTGGTGAGAATCGATACACAGCAGCGTAAGGTGTCGATTTTTTCTTGGGAAACCATCTGGCACCGGCCAATCTACTTTATATGGCATCAATTTGGACACTGTTGCCGCTGGTGCCAGCAAAATGGAAACGAACTTCTTTTAATTCCTCATCTGGCTTCGCACGAGCCTGCATCCATCTTCAGGACGTCCGACGATGTGACCATTGTCGGCCGTATATTAAGCGTCTGGCCATCAGAGGACGAACTTGCGGTAATTTTCCCGGATTAGTGTTGTCATTGTGAAAACGCCCGGAAAGGCGAACCCGCCATCACGGGATCAGAAGAACTATCAAGGAATCGTCGGTACGTCGACGATGAGAAAGTTGGCCGCCGGGCTGCACTCTTCACCACCAGAGGTGGATTGTTCACTCGCGAAATCATGCACTTACAATCAATTGTTGAAGCAATGAGAGGAAACAGCCGGCGCTTTGGCACCATAGTGCGTTCCTCGACCGATCGACAAAATAAAAAACTTTGCTACACTCTGCAATCCTGATTGATACACCAGAGGAGTGCACCATGATTGCTGACATTTCTCATTACACGCAAAGACTCTCGATTCCATCAAGCGTGAAGGAAACAGCCAGTGAAGATGGAGCCGTATTGCTCGACGTGGAACAGGGAGTTTGCTTTAGCCTGAATTCAAGTGGCCTGAGAATTTGGACCTTGCTTAAGCAAGGCAACAATATTGACCAAATAGCCGACGCTTTACAGGCCGACTATTCGGTTTCACGCCCCGATGTGCTGAATGATCTTCATACGTTCATGCTTGAGCTTGAGAGCAGAAAACTGCTCCTGGTCGGCGATACACCGAACAAAAGTGCCACGAAGCACGGGCTCTGGAGCCGGCTTTGGAACCGCCGGACCTCAGCTTGAAATGTGAGGAGACACCGGCAAATCTTGGTGTGCTTCTGCACGGCCAAAAACAAGATGTTGATACAAGTTGCAGCGAGCAACAAGTTCCACATGCTTGCCGTGATCAAGGATACGGCCGTGCTGAAGCACTACAATTCTGTCCGCATTTGCTATTACCGAGGGTTCATGGGAAATCAAAATTGTTGTGCGGCCATTTCGGAATTCCTCTAGAGCAGCGATAAGGGAGCGTGATGTCACTCCGTCGAGCGCTCCGGTAACTTCGTCCAGGATGAGAATCTCTGGTCTCCGTAACAGCGCCCGAGCCAATGCCACTCTCTTAATTTCGCCGCCTGAGAGTTTCTTTCCCAACACTCCAAGGTGTTCCTCAAGCCCATTTGGGAGCCGGCGCAGAACGTCATTAAGTTGCGCAACATTGATGACAGCAGCTAACTCGTGGTCTGTGGCGTGGGGATTGCCGTATAGAAGGTTTTCGCGGAGGGTGGCACTGAAAAGAACAGGGTGCTGAGGAACCAGTGATACTATTGAACGCACTCCGCGGCGCCCAATGCTCTCCAGAAATTGCCCCTGAACTCTTATTGTGCCCTGGTCATGGGCGTAAAGCCCCGTAGCCAAATGTGCGATTGTCGTCTTCCCACATCCGCTATGACCAACCAGCGCGAGTGTTTCTCCCTCCGGAACCGTCAAACTCATCTTATCTAGAACGGGTTGGCCTCGCCGGTACGAGAAGGTCACGCAGTCAAATTCTAAGGCCGCAGCCGGTACTCCGTTGTGAAACTCGCGTATTATCGCTGGTTGGATTCGCTGCTCCTCGCCCACCTCGAGAATCCGCCTGATGCTGGCCCCAACGCGCTGTATTCTGGATTGAAGATCAACGGCATTACTCAAGGGTCCCAATAATTGAGCAACAAAACTGTAAAACGCAACAAGGCCGCCAATGGTAAGCGAGCCCTGCATTACTTCTCTTCCACCGTATCCGAAGATCGTCGCACTGCCTAGGACAATTAAAACCATGGAGGCGCCGCTGAATTCGACTTCAGCCCTTCTCTGACACATCCGCGCGCGTACTCCTTTTGCTGCCAACCGAGCGAGTTGTCTCCCATGAAATGCGGTGCGATTTAGCAGTTGAAGCTGCACCATACCCAACAAGTGCTCTTGCAGGATCGAACTAACGCTTCCCATGGTGCGCTGCGCCGCGTCTGCGGCCTCCCGGAGGCGCTTGAAATACTTCTTTTGGAGGAGATAGACGGCCGGCAGCAGAGGCAAAACCAGCAGCGTGAGCCTAAAGTTGAGGAGCGACATCGTCACCAGAATCATTGTGGTGGTCGCAGCTGTGCGGAGCACTGCCGGAAGAATGTCAGAGCCGAGCTCACCGATGCGATCGACGTCCTGCTCAAGTCGGTACTGCACCTCTCCCACGGGCATGCTGTCAAAGTATCGCGCGGAGGCATTGTGCAGTTTTCTCAGATGGCTTAGTCGAATCCGAAATACCAATGTTTCAAGCGTCTTGTATCCCAGTAAATATCCACAGTAAGTGAAGGCGAGCTGTCCTGCTGTAGTCGCGGCATACAGTGCAGTTCCAGTCAAAAGCAGGCTCATGCGATGAGTCGTCAACACGCGATCAATCAACCACTTGAGAACGAGCGGGCCTGCCAATGTTAGTCCGCTCCCTGCAAGAATGCAGATTAAGCTGACAGTTTGGAGAACCCAAAGAGGCCTCATCTGCTGAAGCAGCCATCGCAGCTCCTTGTGCCCCGACTTGTTCATAGCGGCGTCATCTCCTGCAGCAACTCCAGGACTATTCCACACTGATATCGCTCGTCGGAGCACCGACACTCTCAATTCTTCGCATTCAAGTTTCGAAATGGGACTTTGCACAAGATTTGTGAGTTAACAAAGTGTGTAAATCACGCATTACCAACAGAGTTCGTAAACTCTATGGCTGTTCCACATTGGGAATCGCCAGTACCCGGCGTTCCAAGTGTTCGTCGGCGTACCGACACATTCTGGCTCTGCTATCGACTGTCCGTAGAATCGGCTGCACTTTGAGACGCGAGCTCCAAGCAAACGAACAGCCGATGGAGCGCCGTTAACGTTTACAGCCGACGGACCGTTGAGCATTGTTAAGCGCCAGCTTATTTGAAGTGAGTGTGCTCCACAGGAGTTCACACTCGAGGTTGCAACTCAATGGGAGGCGTCACATGGCTCGATTGACCCGGAGGCCCGATTGTGCCGATAACGCTCTTGGGAGACTCGCTATGACGCGTTTGCAGTTGCCGGAACCCAATCCGAACGTCGATTGGCGCGTATTCCGACTGCAGCAGTTCATCGACCGCCGAGAGGGTCGTCTCGGATGGCGGCTCACTGACGCGTGTCGAGATCTGGATTTGGGAATAAGCGCACCGCATGCGGCTCGTTTGTTTCGGCAATGTTGTGGACTGACGATTCGCGAGTATACAAAACGTAAGCGTTTCCGCAGCGCTACAAAATATCTAGAGACAACTCCCCTATCAATTAAGGAAATCGCCGCCAACTTGGGCTACAGTACGCCCGCTGATTTCTTCCGGAAATTTAAAGAACTCTTTCACATGACGCCATCGGATTACCGAGAACGAAGCAGAACTGCATCACGTTGCGAGAACCTGCGTAATCCAGGTACAAGTTACGGGTTGATGCCTCGTGACGCATGAGACGTTTTTGAGATCACCTAACAAACGAGATGTTCCATACTGGAACGCGGCAGCATAAAACAAGAGTAAATAGCAAAAAAGGCAATTCGTTTTATCTTGCCTGTTCCTACCCTAGAAGTTCAGTATCTGATTGGCCACGCGTCAGATGTATCGGTAGACGAGCCAAAGTCCTTCGGCAAGAGTAGGAGCAAGTTAATGCCAGCGACGGTCCCATTGGCGTCCGTTGAGTTAATCACGGAGACGGTGCATGGAGTCACAGTCGTTGATCCCTATCGTTGGCTTGAAGAGCAAAATTCTCCTCGCACTCGGGAGTGGATTTCGGCGGAGGTGGCTTATACACGGGAATACCTGGATGCCATTCCTGGCAGGGCAGCACTTCGTAAGCGGGTGGAGGAACTTCTCGATGTGACGGTCTATCGCGATCCGCGAAAAGCTGGTAAGCGATGCTTTTTTCTGAAGCGAGATGCGCATCAGGAACAACCAGTCCTTGCAATGCGGGAAGGCGAATCGGGCGAAGACATTGTTCTGCTCGACCCGGTTCAGATGACCGGTTCGCCTCAGAGTGCGATAGGCGTACTGGCGACCTCACCGAATGGAAAGCTTCTGGCATTTGCTACCAGAACAGGCGGAGAAGACTGCGCCCCAGTCGGGTTTCTGGACGTCGACAATCGCCAGGTTCTGGGCGATCGCCTTCCCGCAGGGATGGGCGGCGGATTGGTGCTCTCGGACGATCGGAGGGGATTTTATTACATTCACCGGGAGCTCAATTCGCCGCGGCCCTGCTATCAGGCCGTGTTCTGGCACACATTGGGGACTCCGTTTGCCGAGGATAACGAGATCTTTTTCCTGGATGACAAGCCCAACCTCCGCTTAAGCATCGCCGCAACATGCGGATCAGATATTTTCCTGTATAGGGCGGCAAAGCTGGAAGACCCGATGCGTTCAGATTTTTATCTTCATGATCTGAGTACAGGCCGTGCACCCGAGAAGATTCTGGAGAATATTGAAGGCGTCTTTTGTCCATTCTTTGTTGAACATCAGTTCTTTGCCTTTACTGACCTCATGGCGCCGAATCGGCGTGTGGTTGCCATTGATGTCAACAATCCTGCTCCCGCCAACTGGCAAACGATCGTGCCGGAGGGCGAGTGTTCAATTGTCCAATTCGCTGTGGCCGTCGATTCGCTTTACTTGGTCTACCTGGAAAACCTGGCCCACAGAATCTTGATCTTCGATCTCACCGGAGACCTCCGCGGCGAAGTCGTGACTCCTGCGGAAGGGAGCGTCCAGCTCTGCTGGCAGCCACATCCAACAGACACGCTCTTCTATCAGTTTTCATCTTTTGTACATGCACCGGTAACCTTCGAGTATCGGCACGGCTCGAACGCGCGCGAGTTGGGCGCTGCTGACGATGCTCGCGGCCACAGGTCGTCCATTGAAGTTAAGCGGGTCCGTTATCCGGCTAAGGACGGGACCTTGATCCCTATGTTTCTTGTGTCCAAGAAAGACGCCGGCGCTAACGGGCCCGCACCTGTTTTCCTCACCGCCTACGGAGGATTTGCAACAACTATTACTCCCCGATTCACGGCTTACGCCACCATCCTGATGGAACTCGGCTGTGTCTTCGCCGTGGCCAATGTGCGCGGCGGGGCGGAATTTGGCAAAAAATGGCATGAGGCGGCCAAGCGTCACAAACGGCAGACAGCAATCGACGATTTCCTCAGTGCCGCGGAGTGGCTGCTTTCCGAAAAAATCGCGGAGCCCGGCAGGATTGGCATTGGCGGCGGCTCGAATGCGGGACTCCTTGTTGGCGCGGCGCTTACGCAGAGGCCTGACCTGTTCAGAGCAGTTTTGTGCTTAGGACCGCTTCTGGACATGCTGCGGTATCACAAGTTCGATTTGGCCAGTGACTGGATTGAAGAACTGGGTTCAGCAGACCTGCCCGATGATTTTCGCGCGTTGTACAGTTACTCTCCTTACCACCGTATCAGGGATAACGTTCATTATCCGGCAGTGATGTTGATCTCCGGAGATGCCGATACACGCTGTAATCCCATGCACACGCGAAAAATGGCAGCGCGCCTACAAGCCGCGAATGCTTCCAAGCATCCGATTTTGCTCGATTACAAGCCGGCATGGGGCCACATCCCTGTTCAGCCGCTGACCACTCGCATTGAAGCGTTGACGGACAGGTTGCTATTTCTCTGTCGCGAACTGGATCTCAAATTTCCGGAGACTTGGTCATGAAAGCATCCGTCCTTTTTTTCGAGGCTTTATTTGGCCTGATTGCGTATGACGCGGTCCTTCTTGCGGGCAAATTCAAGACGGTCCGACGGTTGGTTGAACGCTGGAAAGTTGCTAACGAAAGGGCTCGGGGGGATGAATTAGTTGGCCAGATCGCTCGTGCAGTCAATCTCGCTTGTATCTGGTACCCCAGGCAGGTGTTGTGTCTGCAACGGGCGAGCGTAACCACATGCATGATGCGCAGCCACGGCATACCCGCGGCGATGATTCTAGGAGCGCAGAAGATGCCTTTTGCTGCACATGCATGGGTGGAAGTGAATGGCTGCGCAATCAATGAACGATCAAATGTCCAGGCGAAATACACCGTCTGGGAGCGTTGCTGAAGGAGGAATCCATGAGCGTCCAGGCAGGAATTTGGAACTTTGACGGCCGGCCGGTTGATCGAACTCTCTTTGAGAGTTACAGCCTCCGGCTCGCCGAATATGGGCCGGATGGTGAAAGCACCTTCTTCGATGGTCCAATTGCGATGCTGCACCGCGCCCTGCACAGAACAGAGGAATCCCGGCTGGAAAGACAGCCTGTGATTTCTTCTCAGGGCAATGTGATCGTTTGGGAAGGACGCCTGGACAATCGCGACGAACTGGCGGCTCAACTCGCTGAACGTCCCAGTACTCTAATCACCGACAGCGAAGTGGTTGCAGCGGCATTCGACCGCTGGGGAGAGGGCAGCTTCGCCAGGTTCAAAGGCAATTGGGCGCTATCAGCGTGGAACCAGCGCAATCGGGCGCTCACGCTTGCCGTCGACAGGATGGCCATCAAGCACCTGTATTACTGGATCAGGGATGATGCAGCGGTGTGGTGCAGTGATTTGGAGTCGCTGATTCTGGTTGCGGGCGGTCCTTTCGAACTGGACGAGGAATTTGTTGCTGGCTATTTCGCCTATTATCCGACTCCGGGCCACACTCCTTACCGGGAAATCCGCACGGTGCAGCCTGGGCAGGCGACCCAGGTCCGCTCCGGCAATGTGCGCCAATGGACGTACTGGAACTTCAATCCCGATGCGCGAATACGGTATAAGAAAGATGCCGACTACGAAGAACATTTTCGTCACGTGTTTCGCCAGGCGGTGCGTCGCACCCTGCATGCTGCCGATCCTGTCCTCGCAGATCTGAGCGGCGGACTCGACTCCTCTTCCATCGTCTGCATGGCCGACGACATTCTGGCCAAGGGTGAATGCACGGCCCCTCGGATCGATACGTACAGTAATTACGATCTCCGGGAGCCAAATCGCGACGATCTCCAGTATTTGGGCATCGTCGAAAAAAGGCGCGGCCGCCCTGGACACCACGTTGATCTCTCCAAACAGTCGGACAAGCTTCTTCCGGACAATAGGAAGTTTGCGGTAGCGCCGGGCGGTATGGGCAGCGCCGATGAGCTACGCACTAAGCTGGAGTCTATTTGGCGCTCAGGCGGCTACAAGGTTTCCCTCTGTGGGATCGGCGGCGACGAACTTACGGGAGGTGTTCCCGACCCGCGCCCCGAGCTCGCCGACCTCTTCTTTCAAATGCGAATTCTAAGATTCGCGCGGCAAACCATCGCCTGGAGCCTGGTCAAGAGGAGCCCCTGGATTCGCATCGCATTCCGCGCCACTGCCCTGTTGCTCCCTGCCCGGATTCGGACCCTTACCGCAGCCGAGGCCGAATTGGCGCCCTGGGTGGACCCGCGCTTTGCAAGACGCTGCCAGATCTCCCGCCGGCAACTCGGCTCAGTAGAGCGTTTTGGTTATTGGCTGCCGAGCCGTCAGGAAACTGCCCGCACTGTCGCCGCCCTGGCCCGCAACCAAGGGGCGAACCTTGGTTGCACTTCCGAGCTTGTGGAACGGCGCTACCCATTCCTTGATCAGGACTTCATCGAGTTTGTGCTCGCGATACCGCGAGACCAGGTGCTTCGTCCAGGTGAGCGCCGGTCCTTGATGCGTCGGGCGCTAAAAGGCCTTGTTCCCGATGAAGTGCTTGCGCGTAAGACCAAAGCAACCATTTCACGAGGTCCGCTGGTCGCTTTAGAAAATGATTGGCACCGAGTGGAGCGTCTCATGGATTCCTCCATCATTTCGCAGTACGGCTTTGTTGACGAGCAAAAGCTGCGGGAAGCGTTGTCTGCCGCAAAAGCAGGCGCCCCCACGCAGATGCTGCGGCTCCTAGGCACGGTGCTACTGGAGTCCTGGTTGCGCGACGTTACTCGGCGCGGCGTGCTTAAAACTCCGGGGTTATCGTCCTTGAGCGAAGACCAGCGAGCAACGGGGACACTTCGACGGGAGGAGTCGCTGAGCGGTACAGCGAGTTGATTGGTTATTCATGAACACAACAGAAATCACTCTAATCCGCCTTTTAATTTC
>Ga0134125_10004688_pt1 | contig 15609 bp, 17 predicted proteins | sample KB31751_FD_96464 | JGI IMG/M metagenome (GOLD analysis project Ga0134125, IMG submission 96464) | Terrestrial soil microbial communities with excess Nitrogen fertilizer from Kellogg Biological Station, Michigan, USA - KB3-175-1 | ecosystem: Environmental > Terrestrial > Soil > Unclassified ... | reverse complement strand
TGCGCTTCTCGTTCGGCAACCCCGTCAAGAAGCGGCCCGACGACCGGGTGGAGCGCTTCCAGTTCCAGCTGGGCAAGATCTTCTAGGGGCGGCGTCATGAAGAAATGGATCCTCCTCCTCCTCGCGGCCTTCGGCCTCGCCCTCCCGGCGTCGGCCCAGCAGGTCGCCCTCAAGATCGGCTTCGTGAACACGGAACGGGTCTTCCGCGAGGCCGCGCCCGCCAAGCGCGCGCAGCAGAAGCTCGAGAAGGAGTTCGCCGCCCGCAACTCCGAGCTCGCCAAGATCGAGAAGCAGGGCCGCGACATGCAGTCGGACCTCGAGCGCGACAACGTGACCATGACCGAGGCGGTGCGCCGCGACAAGGAGCGCCAGCTCGCCGACGTGAGCCGCAACTTCCAGCGCCTGCAGCGCGAGATCCGCGAGGACCTGAACCTGCGCCGCAACGAGGAGCTCGCGAGCGTGCAGGAGCGCGCCACGCGGGTGATCAACCAGATCGCCGAGCAGGAGAAGTTCGACCTCATCCTCCAGGAAGCGGTCTTCGCGAGCAGCCGCATCGACATCACCGACAAGGTCATCAAGGCTCTCTCGGACAAGTGAGCGTGGCGCTCACCCTGCGGGACATCGTTTCGAAGCTGGGCGGTGAGGCCGTCGGGGATCCGGACACGAAGCTCACCGGGGTCGCGACACTCGATTCGGCGGGTCCCGGCGACGTCGCCTTCCTCGCCAATCCGAAATACCGGGCCAAGCTTTCCACGACGCGTGCCGGCGCCGTGATCGTGGGGCCCGGCGACCGCGACGCGGCTTCCATGCCGCGCATCGTGTGCGACAACCCCTATGCCTACTACGCCCGCACCGTGGCGCTCTTCCATCCGCCCGCGCCGGTGAAGCCCGGCATCCACCCCTTCGCCCAGGTGGACGCCGCGGCGAACGTGGACGCGTACGCGCAGATCGACGCCTTCGCGGTGATCGGGCCCGGGTCCGAGATCGGCAAGGGCGCGCGCGTGGGCTCGCATTGCGTGCTGGGGCGCGGCGTGAAGGTGGGTGAGGGCGCGACGCTGCACCCGCGCGTGACCCTCTACGACGGCTGCTCCATCGGGCCGCGCACGATCGTGCACTCCGGCGTCGTGATCGGCGCGGACGGCTTCGGCATGGCGCGCGAGGCGGGCAAGTGGCTGAAGATCCCGCAGGTGGGCTCGGTGCGCATCGGGGCGGACGTGGAGATCGGCGCCAACACCACCATCGACCGCGGGGCGCTGGACGACACCGTGGTCGAGGACGGCGTGAAGCTCGACAACCTGATCCAGATCGGCCACAACTGCGTGATCGGGGCGAACACGGTGATCGCGGGCTGCACCGGCATCTCCGGCAGCACCACGGTGGGCCGCGACTGCATGATCGGCGGCGGCGTGGGCCTGGTGGGCCACATCACGATCGCCGACCGCGTGACCATCTCGGGCTTTTCCCTCATCACCAAGTCGATCACCGAGCCGGGCACGTACACTTCGGGATTGCCCTTCATGCCCCATGCCGAGTGGCTGCGCAACGCCGTGCACCTGCGCCGCCTGGACAAGATCGCGAAGCGCTCGCGCGGCGCCGCGGGAGAAGACGATGAGTGAGATGACGATCGAGGAGATCAAGGAGTACCTGCCGCACCGCTTCCCGTTCCTGCTGATCGACCGCGTGGTCTCCTTCGAGAAGGACACGCGCATCGTGGCGCTCAAGAACGTGACGGTGAACGAGCCGTTCTTCCCCGGGCACTTCCCGCACTACCACGTGATGCCGGGCGTGCTGATCGTGGAGGCCATGGCGCAGGCCGCCGCGGTGCTCTCGCTCAAGAGCCTCGGCCACAAGAACGACGGCAAGTGGGTGTACTACTTCGTGGGCATCGACGGCGCGCGCTTCAAGAAGCCCGTGGTTCCCGGCGACCAGCTCCTGATCGAGGTGGTGCAGGGACGGGTGGGGCGCGGCATTGCGAAGTACACCGCCACCGCGAAGGTGGGCGATGCCATGGCGGCCGAGGCCGAGCTGCTTTGTGCGCTGCGTGAGCTCTGAGACCTTGCCACAGATGAACACGGATGAACGCAGGTGAGTCGAGTCCACGCCACCGCGATCGTTGACGCGAAGGCGAAGCTCGGCGCGAACGTCACCGTCGGGCCGTACACGGTCATCGACGGCGAGGTCGAGGTGGGCGAGGGGACCACGATCGGAGCGCACAACGTGATCACCGGGCGCACGAAGATCGGCCGCGACAACCGCATCTTCCACTTCTGCTCCATCGGCGAGGCCAACCAGGACAAGAAGTACGCGGGCGAGCCCACCGCGGTTGAGATCGGCGACCGCAACACGATCCGCGAGTACGTGTCGATCAACCGCGGCACCGCCCAGGACGCGGGCGTGACGCGGATCGCCCACGACAACTGGATCATGGCCTACGTGCACATCGCCCACGACTGCCAGGTGGGGAGCGATACGGTCTTCGCCAACAACGCGACGCTCGCCGGCCACGTCGAGATCGGCGACCACGCGGTGCTGGGCGGCTTCGTGGGCGTGCACCAGTTCGTGAAGGTGGGAGCGCACGTGATGGCGGGGATCTCCTCGGTCGTCACGCAGGACGTCCCGCCCTTCATCACCATCGCGGGCAACCCGACGGCGCCCCACGGCGTGAACGCCGAGGGCCTGAAGCGCCGCGGCTTCTCCGCCGACGCCATCGCGGCCCTGAAGCGCGCCTACAAGACGCTGTACAAGTCGGGCCTCACGCTCGCCGAGGCGCGCACCGAGCTCGACCGCCAGGGCGCCGGCAGCCCGGAGGTGCGCGCCTTCGCCGATTTCATCGGCCGCTCCACGCGCGGCATCCTGCGGGGATGAGGGTCGCGATCGTCGCCGGGGAGCCGTCGGGCGACCTGCTCGGCGCGTCGCTCATCCGGGCGGTGAGGTCGCGCTGGCCCGACACCGAGTTCTACGGCATCGCCGGTCCCCGCATGATGGCCGAGGGCGCGGCGACGCTCGTGCCCATGGACAAGCTCGCGGTGCGCGGCTACGCCGAGGTGGTGAAGAACCTGCGCGAGCTCATCGCCATCCGTTCCGGCCTGGTGCGCGGCTTCCTCGACGACAAGCCCGGCCTCTTCATCGGCGTGGACGCGCCCGACTTCAACATCGGGGCGCGCTGGCTCCCGGGCATCGAGCCGCGCCTGAAGGACGCGAAGATCCCCGTCGTGCACTACGTGAGCCCGTCCATCTGGGCGTGGCGGCCCAACCGGCTGCGCTGGATCGGCCGCTCGGTGGACCGCGTGCTGGCGCTCTTCCCCTTCGAGCCCGCGATCTACGAGAAGGCCGGCATCCCGGTGGACTACGTGGGGCACCCGCTTGCCGACTCGATGCCCATGGAGCCCGACCGGCGCGAGGCGCGCGCGCAGCTTCGCCTGGGCTCCTCGTCGCCCGCGGTGGCGCTCCTGCCGGGAAGCCGCGTGAGCGAGCTCGAGCTGCACGCCGACCTCTTCATCGACACGGCCCGCGAGCTCTTCGCTCGGCGCCCGGAAATGCGCTTCGTGGTGCCGCTCGCCACCCGGGAGACGCGAGACTACTTCGAGCAGCGCCTCTACGCGCGCGAGGCGAGGGAGCTGCCCATCACCATTCTCTTCGGCCATGCGCAGCTCGCGCTCCATGCGGCCGACGTGGCGCTGGTGAAGAGCGGGACCGCGACGCTCGAAGCCGCGCTCGCGCGCTGCCCGATGGTGATCACGTACAAGCTCACGCCCTACAGCTACCGCAAGGCGAGGCGCACCGCGCAGCTTCCCTACGTGGGGCTGCCGAACATCCTCGCGGGCGAGTTCATCGTGCCCGAGCTGCTGCAGGACGAGGCCACGCCGGGCAACCTCGCCCAGGCGCTGGGCAACTGGCTCGACAACAAGACCGCGCGGGAGCGCCTGAAGCGCCGCTTCGCGGCCATCCACGAGTCGCTCGCCCGGGACCACGAGGCGCGCATCGTGGAAAGCCTCGCGCCCTATCTCGGCCGCGAAGCCGCGGCCGGTGGCGGCCAGGCGGCGGGCTTCGTCGCGAACCGGTACGCGGCCGCGCGCGGCCGATGAAGGCGATCGGCTCCCGCGACAACGCCGCATACAAGCGGATGTCGCGGCTCTACACGAGCGGCCAGGTGCGCCGCGCGCAAGGCATGTCGATCCTGGACGGGGCGCACCTGGTGGACGCCTACCTCGGCTCCGGCCGGGTGATCGAGGAGATCGCCGTGAACGCGGCGGGCCTCGGGGACGCGGAGATCTCCGGGCTCGTGAAGCGCGCCTCGCCCGCGAAGGTCGTGCTCCTTTCGGACCCGCTCTTCAAGTCGATCTCCACGGTGGATTCGCCGACCGGCATCGTCGCCTTCGTGAAGACGCCCCGGCCCACGATGCCGCCCGCGGACGCGCCGCTCGTGCTCGCGCTGGAGGACATCCAGGACCCGGGCAACGTCGGCACGCTCCTTCGCAGCGCCGCCGCGGCGGGCGCGAGCCACGTGGTGCTGTCGGACAAGTGCGCATTCGCATGGTCGCCGAAGGTCCTGCGCGCGGCGATGGGAGCGCACTTCGCGGTGGGCATCGCCGAGGCCGTGGACCTCGAGGCCTTCGCACGGGAGTATCGGGGAACCACGATCGCGCTTTCGGGGAGCGCGAGCCGTTCCCTGTACGATCTCGACCTCACGGGGCCTTGCGCGATCTTCGTGGGCAACGAGGGCGCGGGCTTGAGCCGCGGGGTCGAACGCGCGGCGAAGGTGAGCGCGCGAATTCCGATGCCGGGGCCCGTGGAATCCCTCAATGCGGGTGTGGCGGGTTCGTTGGCGCTGTTCGAGTGCGTGCGACAGGCAGCGGCGCATGCAAGAGGCAATGTACCGGGAACAAGATGAGCACTAGCGAACAAAGGAGCTACAAGTACTACGAGTTCGTGATGGCGGCGTTCGTCACGATACTGATCTGCTCGAACCTGATCGGCCCGGCGAAGATCGCGCAGCTCGACTTCCCCGTCGTGGGCACGCTCACCTTCGGCGCCGGGGTGCTCTTCTTCCCGATCTCGTACGTGTTCGGCGACGTGCTGACCGAGGTCTACGGCTACGCGCGAAGCCGGCGGGTGATCTGGGCAGGGTTCGGCGGGCTCGCCTTCGCCTCGCTCATGTCCTTCGTCGTCGTGGCGCTGCCGCCGGCGCCCTTCTGGAAGAACCAGGAGGCCTACGAGATCGCCTTCGGGGGGACCTGGCGGATCGCGCTCGCCTCGATGATCGCCTACTTCTGCGGCGAGTTCGTGAACTCCTTCGTGCTCGCCAAGATGAAGATCATGACCTCGGGGCGGTGGCTCTGGACGCGCACCATCGGGTCCACGATCTTCGGCGAGGGGGTGGACTCGCTCCTCTTCTACCCCATGGCCTTCTACGGCTCCGGGATCATCCCCGACGACAAGCTGCCCACCGTGATGCTCGCGCAATTTATCGCGAAAGTCTCTGTCGAAGTCGTGTTCACGCCCGTCACCTACTGGGTGGTGGGGGCCCTGAAGCGCGCCGAGCAGGAGGATTACTACGACCGGGACACGCGCTTCACGCCGTTCACGCTGAAGGTCTGACGAAAGGGGAATCCGCATGCCGCTTCGCATCGTCGCCGCGCTGATCGTCGCCTGCGCCGCGGCGGCCGCGTGGGGAGCGGAGCGGCCCCGTATCGGGCTCGTGCTGGGCGGGGGCGGGGCGCGCGGCGGGGCCCACCTGGGCGTGCTCGAAGTGCTGGAGGAGCTGCGCGTCCCCGTCGACTGCATCGCCGGCACCAGCATGGGGGGCCTTGCCGCCGGCGCCTATGCCGCGGGAGTCTCGCCCCCCGAGATCGAGGACCTGGTCGGCAAGACCGACTGGATCGCGATCTTCGACGACACCGCCGGGCGCCAGGCCGAGAACATGCGGCAGAAGGAGTTCGACGACCGCTACTACTCGGGCCTCGAGCTCGGCGTCTCGAGGAAGGGCGTGCGCTTCCGCGAGGGCGCGCTCGCCGGCGAGAAGCTGAAGCTCTTCTTCAACCGCCTGGTGCGCTCCGAGCTGGGCGACCGCGCGATCGAGGACCTCGCCCTTCCCATCTCCATCATCGCGACCGACATCGGCACGGGCGAGCGCGTGCCCATGCGAAGCGGCAACCTCACCTCCGCGATGCGCGCCTCGATGTCGGTCCCGGGCCTCATGTCGCCCGTGCTTCGCCAGGACCGCAAGCTCGTCGATGGCGGCCTTACGGACAACCTGCCGGTGGCGGAGGTGAAGGACCTCTGCAGGCCCGATGTCGTGATCGCCGTGAACGTGGGCTCGCCGCTCTTCAAGCCCGAGCAGGTGACGGGCGTGGTCACGGTGCTGGGCCAGGTGGTGAACCTCCTCACCGAGCAGAACGTCGCCAAGTCGCGCCAGCTCCTCGGCCCGCGGGACATCTACATCGAGCCCGACCTCGCGGACATCACCTCCACCGATTTCACGCGCCAGCTGGAGGCCGCGGCGCGAGGCCGCGTGGCGGCGCTCGCCGCTTCCGGCGAGCTGCGCCGCTACTCGATGCCGCCCGCGCAGTACGCGCAGTGGCGGGGGCGCCTGCGCCTCGCCAACGAGCACCCGCCGCCGGTGATCGACAAGGTCGAGATCGCCGGCACGCGATTCGTGAATCCCGAGTCCGTTCGAAGCGCGATCACGCAGCCCGAGGGAAAGCCGCTCGACTCCCAGAAGCTCGCGCGCGACCTCGTGGACGAATACAGCCAGGGCGACCTGCACTCGCTCGACTACAGCGTGGTGCGCGAGCGCGACAAGACCGTGCTTCGCATCACGCCCGTGGAGAAACCCTGGGGCCCGGATTACCTGCGCTTCGGCATGGGGCTCGCGACGGATTTCCGCGCGGAGAGCCTCTACAACCTGCGCGCGCTCTACCGCCGCACGTGGATGAACCCGCTGGATGGCGAGTGGCTCCTGGGCGGCCAGATCGGAAGCCTTCAGGACGTGGTCACCGAGTTCTACCAGCCGCTCGACGGGCGCCAGCTCACGTTCGTCCAGGCCACCGCGAGCGCGGCCCTGCACAAGACGCCGCTCTTCGTGAACGGGGACCGCGTGGCGGTCTACCGGGTGCAGGAGAACCGCGCCGGCGTGGAGGCGGGCGTGAACATCGGCGTGATCGGCCAGGCGCGCGTGGGCTGGATCGAGCGCCACCTGGGCTCCGTCCTCGACACCGGGCCCAACGACTTCCTCAATTCGAGCGAGCGCGTCTCGGGCCCGCAGGCCGCGCTTTCCATCGACACGTACGACCAGGCGTTCTTCCCGACGCGCGGCTTCAAGCTCGACGTCACGCACTTCGACGCGCAGCGCGTCTGGGCGAGCGACCCCACGCTGGGCCCGTACTCACGCAGCGAGGCGCGCTTCGGCGCGGCGGTGAGCCACAGCCGCTTCACGTTCCTGGGCGAGCTGGACGGGGGCACCGCGTTCAAGGGGACGCTGCCTCTCGCCGACGCCTTCACGTTGGGCGGCCCGCGGCGCATGTCGGGCTTCGCGGTGGACCAGATGCTGGGGGGCGACTACACATTCGGCCGCCTCGAGGCGCAGTACCGGTTGAACTGGGCCTCGCCGCTTTGGGGCCTCACGCTCATCGCGGGCGTGACGGCCGAGGCGGGGCGCATGAACAAGCTCCTCACCGACCAGAGCCTCGCGGGCTGGCAGCATTCCTATGGCGCGTACCTCGCCGCGAACACTTTCCTCGGACCGGTGTACTTCGGCATCGCGGACGCGAAGAACGGGAAGGGCCGGGCTTACCTGTTCATCGGAACGCCTTAGCGCGGGGACTTCCCGGCCATGACGAAAGTGAAAATCATCGTGGCATCGGTCGTCATCCTGGTGAGCTTGCCTTGCACATTGGCGACGACGCTCATCCAGCGGCCCGTGCAGTCGCGCGAGGAGATGGCGAATCATTGGACGGGTTACCCGTTCCCTTTCGTGCGCCAGGACATACGCCGGTACAACCCGGAAACCTTCCCGCAATATTTTCGCCTTGACTCGCCACTCAAGAGCCCGGGGATTGCCTTGGAGGTCGAGCCTTTTGTGGCGTCGTGGCTGGTCATTCTCCTGTGCGTCGCCACGATTGGCTGGGGTGTGGCACGGCTCTTTCGCCTGGTGCGCAGGAACGCCTGGACATGCGAGTCTTGATCACCGGAGCGGCTGGCTCAGGCACTTCGACACTCGGTCGAGCGCTTGCCCGGGAAATCGGTGCGGCAGCCATCGAGGCCGATGATCATTTTTGGATTGCGTCCGATCCCCCGTTCCAAACGAAGCGGGCCCCGGGGGAACGTCTCGAATCTGTCCTGGCCGAGATGCAGCGCCACCCCCGCGCCGTTCTCGCAGGATCGGTTGTCGGCTGGGGCGCGGAGGTCGAAGACGGCTTTTCACTCATGGTGTTCTTGGCCGTGCCAACGGCGCTGCGTCTTGCGCGCCTCGAGCAGCGCGAGCTCGAGCGTTTCGGAAAGGTCGACGCGGCGTTCCTCGAATGGGCGTCACAGTACGACGAGGGACGGTTACCCGGTCGCAGTCGGGCGCTGCACGAGGAGTGGTTGTCGGGGCGCTCGTGCCCCAAACTTCGCATTGAAGGTGGGGTTCCGGTGCGAGAGGGGGTCTTGAAAGTGGTTGAAGCGCTATCCGGCAACGGGCTCAAATGAAGCTCGACGTGTACGGGCGATTGCGTTTGGAGGTTCTTCGGGAAGGCGATGCGTGGGTCGTATTTCGTCTCGAGCCCGGAAAGAGGATTGCGATTCCGGAACTGGCCATTCCGGCGGATGTTCCGCCCGGGGAAGTCGCGACGTTCATCGACGATCTCTATCACGAGATGTCCGGGCCGGGGCAGGGCGTTCGAGTGATTCCCGATGACTGAGACGGCCGAGCAACCCGGGTGCGGAGCCCATATTCCTCGGCAATCGTTACCGAAGAAATATCGCAGGCCTCACGCCGCCCCTGGTTAAGTGTCATTATTGAGGCGGAGCCACGAATGCCAGACATCACCGCCGAAATCACGCTGCTGCCCATGGGAAGGAGCACCCGCAAGGGACCTCTCGTGGGGCGCTCGCTCGGGTGCTCCGTGGTGATCGACGGCGCCCTCTACGAGGCCCGTTTCGACCTCGAGCCGGGCAAGGCCATCGCCCTGGGGAGCACGGTCGTCCTCGAGGGCACGTTCGAGGACCCGGACACGGTCCTCAAGCTCCTTTCGGTCGGAAAGCCCCTCACGCTATGGGAGAACGGGGCGGTGGGTCATGGAAAGGTGCTGAAGATCCATACCCCCGGATGACGCGAGGCTCCCCCTAGCCGGGAGCCTCCAGCCCCGCCCCGCAGTTCCAGCAAAGGTCGAACGTCGCCGGGTTCTCTTCCCCGCAATTGGGGCAGGCTCGGACGCCGCCCGCCGCCGACGACTTGCGCAGGAACTCGTCGATGATGGATCGCGCGAACAGGGCATGCGCCGGGTTCTCCACCCAGAGCTGGGGCAGCGCCGCGTCCAGCGGGATCTCCCCCATGGCGCTCGCGGCGTTCGCGTTGAAGACGTGCGCGCGAACGCCCCGGTCGGCGAGCTGGCCGGCGAGGAGGTGCGCCTCCGGCAGGTTCGAAGCGGTGTAGATCCGCTTCAGAACCGGTACGACAGCATGCCGGTCACGCCGTCTTCCTTGAGGCCCGAGCGGCCCGACACCTTGTAGTACGCGAGGCTCAACCCGATGCGGTCGATCCTCCCGCGCACGCCGACGGCGCCCGTGATGAAGCTCGTGTCGAAGCTGTACGCCGGGATGTCGTAGCTGTTGTTCGACGCAAGCGAGAGCGGCATCGCGCTCACGAAGCGCGCGTCGTCCTTGCGCTCCTTGTCCGAGGTGATGCGAACCCACGGCGACCACGCGCCCATGTCGAGGGATGCCTTCACGCCCGCGCTCCAGACCTCGGAGCGGCGCGACTGCGAGAAGATGTGCAGGTTGGACGAGTCGGCGCCCGCTTCGTCGAACGCGTTGATGTCCACGTTCTGCGATGTCACCGAAACCAGCGGGCCCACGCTCAGGCGGTTGAATTTGAAGTCGTAGCCCAGGTCGAAATACGCCGAGGCGTTCGAGCCCGAGGGGCTCGAGGTCGCGACGCGCACCGTCGGGCCGATCGGGATGTTGCGGCTCGTGTTGCTGAAGTTGATGTCCGCGATCGAGACGATGCCGTCTGCATAGAGGCCGCCCCAGCGGCCCTGCGCGTAGGCCGAGAACACGGTCTCGTTGGTGCGGAAGGCGCCGTTGGAGCCGCCGAAGGTGGCATCGCTCTGGGTCTTGCCGATGGCCACGCCGAGCGCCACGCCCTCGGAGACGCGCGCCGAGACGCCGATCGTCCCGGACTTGTTGCTGCTATCCAGGCCCACGACGCCCATGCTCGTGTCGACGTCGAAGTTGCCGCGATCGGCGGTGGCCCAGATCGACATGCGGCCCACGCTGTCGTTGGCGGTGCTTGCGAGGCCTTCCCAGACGGTGCGCATGTGCCCGGCCCGGGTGCGCAGCGGCACTTCCGCGAGGAGCGAGTATTCGGCGGGCCCGGTGATCATCCCCTCGATGAACTGGGCGATCTCGGCATGCGCGGCGGTGGTCGGGTGGATCCCGTCGGCGAAGAGGAACGTCTGGGATGCATCGGCCGTGAGCGTATTGCCCGGCGGGCAGAAGAGCGCGTCGGGGCCGGTCGAGAAGGGCGGGAACGCCTTGCACGCGGGCACCGTGATATTGGTGAAGCCGTAGCGCGAGGGGTTGGCGACCACGTCGGCGAGGAACGCGTTGGCGTCGACCGGGATCACGTGGATGCCCGAGGCTGCGAGCCCGGTGAAGAGCGCGGTGTTGAACCCGGCGGAAAGCTGCGTGGCGCCGCCGGCCGTTGTCGGGCCCGCCGCCTGGAAGGCAGGCGTGCCGCCGATGTTGGGCAGCCCCACGACGATGATGTATTTCGCCCCGGCGGCCTGCAGCCGCGCGATCTGCGCGATCTCGGCGTTCGCCGTGTTCGTGATGATGGTGGGAAGCTGCGCGGCCGGGATCGTCCCCGCGCCCGCGCCCTGCAGCGACTGGATCACGTCGTTGGCGCCGGCCCAGATGGCGTAGAGCGCGTTCGGGTCCGCCACGCCGTTGGTGCGCGCGAGGTACTCCGTGATCTGCGTGCTCACCGAGCGCTGCGCATTGCCGGGCGGGGTGGAAGTCGAATCCGCCGTCACGCGCGCGCCGCCCTGCGCGAAGATGTTGCCGCCCGCGTTGCTGGCAGCCGGGGTGCCGCCGTAGAACTCGGTCACGAGCTCCGACCACACCGGCCCCGGGCTCGTGGTGAAGCGGCCCAGCTGCGAGACGAGCGGCGCGGGGATCCCCAGCGACGTGAGGAACGGGCGGTAGAAGCCGGCATCCGAAAGGCTGTCGCCGAAGACGACTGTCGAGCTGAACTGCTGGGCGCTCGCGCTACCGGCGGCAGTGGCGGCGAAGAGCGAGAAAATCAGTGCGGGAAGGACGCGTGTCTTCGTTTTCATGGCCTCTCCTCGGGGGCGGTTTTTTGCATCTTCGCACATCAATAGACCCGTCGCACGAGATGCGCTTCGTGCAGCATGTGGGTCGCGATCTCCTCGATGGACTTGGTGGTGGAATCCAGGAAGGGGATGCCCGCCTGCTTCATCAGCTTCTCGGCGGCGGATACCTCGTAGCGGCAGTTGTCGAGCGCGGCGTAGCGCGAATCGGGGCGCCGCTCGCTCCTGATCTGGTGCAGGCGGTCGGGCGTGATCGAAAGGCCCCACACCTTCTGCTTGAGCGGCGAGAGCGAAGGGGGCAGGCGGTTCGCCTCCAGGTCCTCGGGGATCAGCGGATAGTTGGCCGCCTTGATCCCGAACTGCATCGCCATGTAGAGGCAGGTGGGCGTCTTTCCGCTACGCGAAACTCCCACCAGCACGATGTCGGCTTCCTCGAGCCCGCGATGCGTCACGCCGTCGTCGTGTGAGAGCGTGTAGTTGATGGCCTCGATGCGGTGGTTGTAGTCCTTCACGTTGGAGACGCTGTGCGTGCGGCCCACGGCGTGCATCGACTTCGTGGCGAGCTCGCCTTCCAGGGGCACGATGAAGCGCTCGAAGACGTCGAGCACCAGGCCGTCGGCCCGGTTGATCTCGGTGCGCACGGCGTCGTCCACGATGGAGCTGAAGACGAGGGGGCGGGTGCCCGAGTCGCGGTGCGCCTCGTTCACCTGGGCCACGACCTCGCGGGCCTTCTCGACAGTGTCGATGAAAGGCAGCGTGAGCCTCAGGAAATCGAGGTCGGCGAACTGGGTGAGGAGGGAGGAGCCGAGCGCCTCGACGGTGATGCCGGTGCGGTCGGATACGAAGAAAGCGCGCCTTCTGGGGGGCATGGTCGTGAAAGCCTGGGAGCGGGAGTAGGGAACCAACCGTCCTTTATAATTACAAATTCCCTCTGGCACGTCACCCGAAATCGGCTCCCTCATGGCGAATCGCTACGTCCTTCCCCTGGAAACCCTGCGCATGGCCGATGTCTCGACGGTCGGCGGGAAGAACGCCTCGCTGGGCGAGCTCATCAGCCAGCTCGCCGCGAGCGGCGTGCGGGTTCCCGGCGGTTTCGCGACCACGGCCCAGGCTTTCGACGACTTCGTCGCCCACAACAAGCTGGGCGAATCCATCGGCGCCATCCTCGCCCGGGTGGACGTGGACGACGTGGCCGCGCTCGCCAGGGCGGGCGCCGAGATCCGTGCCCAGGTCGAAAAAGGCGCCTTCCCGCCGGAAGTGGAGCGCCAGGTTCGCGACGAGTACGCGCGCGTCTCCAAGGGTTCCGAGGGGGCCAGTTTCGCGGTGCGGTCGTCCGCGACGGCCGAAGACCTGCCCGACGCCTCCTTCGCGGGGCAGCAGGAGACCTTCCTCAACATCAGTGGCATCGAAAACGTGCTGGACGCCGTGAAGCGCGTCTACGCCTCCCTGTATAACGACCGGGCGATCGCCTATCGCGTCCACAAGGGCTTCTCGCACGCCGAGGTGTCGATCTCGGCAGGCGTCCAGCGCATGGTAAGGAGCGATACGGGCGCCGCGGGCGTCATGTTCACGATGGACACCGAGTCGGGCTTCCGCGAGGTGGTGTTCATCACCTCGAGCTACGGCCTGGGCGAAACCGTGGTCCAGGGCGCGGTGAATCCCGACGAGTTCTACGTCTCGAAGCTCGCCGTGGGCAACGGCAAGCCCGCGATCCTGCGCCGCGCCCTCGGCGGGAAGGCCATCAAGCTCGTCTTCGACACCGGGACCAACGCCGGCGCGAGCGTGAAGGAGGTCCAGGTGCCCGAGGCCGATCGCGACCGCTTCTCGCTCTCGGATGCCGAGATCGAGGAGCTCGCCCGCCACGCGATCGCCATCGAGAAGCACTACGGCCGGCCCATGGACATCGAGTGGGGCAAGGACGGCGGCGACGGGAAGATCTACATCCTCCAGGCGCGCCCCGAGACGGTGAAGAGCCAGGAGCACAAGCGCGGCACGCTCACGCGCTATCGCATCGGCAAGCGCGGCAAGGTGCTCGCGACGGGCCGCGCCATCGGCTCCAAGATCGGCCAGGGCAGGGTGCGCGTGATCATGGACGTCTCCGAGATCGGCCGCGTGCAGGAAGGCGACGTGCTGGTGACGGACATGACCGATCCCAACTGGGAGCCGGTGATGAAGCGCGCTTCGGCCATCGTCACCAATCGCGGCGGCCGCACCTGCCATGCCGCGATCATCGCGCGCGAGCTGGGAGTGCCGGCGGTCGTGGGCAGCGAGGACGGCACCGAGAAGCTCGCCGAAGGCGCCGAGGTGACGGTCTCCTGCGCCGAGGGCGACACGGGCTACATCTACGAGGGCAAGCTCGACTACGAGGCGGTCGAGGTCGAGCTCGCGAAGATGCCGCAGATCCCCGTGAAGATCGCGATGAACGTGGGCAACCCGCAGCTCGCGTTCGACTTCTGCCAGCTTCCCAACGACGGCGTGGGCCTCGCCCGGCTGGAATTCATCATCTCGAACACCATCGGCATCCACCCCAAGGCCTGCCTCGAGTTTTCCTCGCTGCCCGCCGACCTGAAGGCCCAGGTGGCCCGCCAGTCGCGCGGCTACGAGAACCCGGTGAAGTTCTATACCGGGAAGATCGCCGAGGGCGTATCCACCATCGCCGCCGCCTTCTGGCCCAAGAAGGTGATCGTGCGCATGTCGGATTTCAAATCCAACGAGTACCGCAACCTCGTGGGCGGCACCAAGTACGAGCCTACCGAGGAGAACCCGATGCTGGGTTTCCGCGGCGCCTCCCGCTACATCGCCTCGTCCTTCCGCGAGTGCTTCCGCCTGGAATGCGAGGCGATGAAGACCGTGCGCGACACGATGGGCTTCACCAACGTGGAGCTCATGATCCCCTTCGTGCGCACGGTGAAGGAAGGCGAGCAGGTCCTCGCGATCATGAAGGAGTACGGGCTGGAGCGCGGCAAGAACGGGCTTCGCATCGTGATGATGTGCGAGATCCCCTCCAACGCGATCCTCGCCGACGAGTTCCTGCGGCACTTCGACGGCTTCTCGATCGGCTCCAACGACATGACGCAGCTCACCCTGGCCCTCGACCGCGACTCGGGCCTCGTGATGGAGGCCTTCGACGAGCGCGACGCGGCGGTGAAGCGCATGCTGCACCTCGCCATCCAGGCGTGCCGCAAGGCCGGGAAGTACGTCGGCATCTGCGGCCAGGGACCGAGCGACTACCCGGACCTCGCCGAGTGGCTCATGCAGGAAGGCATCGAGTCGATGTCGCTCAATCCGGATACGGTGGTGGAAACGTGGCTGCACCTGGCGAAGGTGGCGACGGTCGAAAAGGCATGAACCACGGAGACCACAGAGACCACGGAGGAAAAGCCGAAGGCCAGGAAAGTGTGGATGTCCTCGAGCCAGGCCGCCAAATGCTCACGAGGGCTTGTGATTTCTCCGTGGTCTCCGTGGTCTCTGTGGTTTAGCTCCTTTCTTCTTTCCTCTCCGAATGAATTGGACCTTCGCGCGCTTCGATGACCTGTCGCCGCGCGACATCCATGACCTCTACCAGGCGCGGGTCGCGGTTTTCGTCCTCGAGCAGAAATGCCCGTTCCAGGACGTGGACGGCGCCGACCCGCAATGCTGGCACCTGATCGGGCGCGGCGACGATGGCTCGGTGCACGCGTATTCGCGGCTCGTCCCGCCGGGCGTGAAGTACGAGGAGGCTTCCATCGGCCGCGTGCTCACCACCGCCGCGGCTCGCCGCACGGGGGCCGGGGTGGACCTCATGCGCGAATCCATCGCGAGGGCCGAGCGCCTCTGGCCCGGGAAGCCGATTCGAATCGGAGCACAGCAATACCTCGAGCGCTTCTACGGCGGCTTCGGGTTCAAGACCGTCTCCGCGCCGTACGACGAGGATGGCATCCAGCACGTGGAGATGCTGCGCCCGGCCAATGCCGCGGCGGCGCGGCGCGAGAAGATCGAACAACGATAGGCAAGGGGTAGGGATGGGACAGAGCCTCAAGGGCAGGACCGCGCTGGTGACGGGGTCCACGAGCGGCATCGGGCAGGCCATCGCGGAGCT
>Ga0134125_10004686_pt1 | contig 15611 bp, 16 predicted proteins | sample KB31751_FD_96464 | JGI IMG/M metagenome (GOLD analysis project Ga0134125, IMG submission 96464) | Terrestrial soil microbial communities with excess Nitrogen fertilizer from Kellogg Biological Station, Michigan, USA - KB3-175-1 | ecosystem: Environmental > Terrestrial > Soil > Unclassified ... | reverse complement strand
TTCAGAAGTTGGCATACCAGTTCCAATCCCTTTCGTCTGGAGAAATTTTTTTGAATGCGATCATGCTGCTGTCCAACTGAAGCGCCTCGTCCGACCGCAGCAGTTTCGGGCTGTATATTTCGGCCGCGATCCTCCGGCCCGTCAGGTGCCTGAGACCGCCGATCACCGCCGTCGCCTTGCTAAACAGTTTCCTTTTCGCGGTTATTGCCTTGTTCCGCACTTTGCCGGCGAAGCGGTAACCGGGATAGTTATACAAATACCGGATCATTTTATTGATGGCCGGCATTTGGACATCGTCGATGACGACCACGCCCCCGACCTCCAGCATCCGGTTGATATAGAAAAAATCGATCAGGGTGTGATCGAACGTATGCCAGCCGTCGATAAATCCAAAATTTACCCGCACTCCTTTCTTGACCAGTGCGGGCAACGCAAATTCCGAGTAGTCCTCGATAAAAGTGACATCCGCGAACCCTGCGCGTTTCAGGTTGCTGATCCCAATATTCTTCCACTGGCTTTTCTGGTGGGGGTCGATGATGTAATGGACCGATCCCCCCTCATCCTTTATCGCGTCGGAGATCGCGAGAGAGGACATGCCCATGGCGCACCCCACTTCCACCGCCCTGGACAAATGATGATCGCGGATAAGGCTCGAGATGAAATCGATCTCTTCCTGGCTGACCCCGGAATGTAGTTCAACGGTGTTGCCGTATTCGTCCTGGGTCTGATTGGCGGCGATGATCGCGGCTAAGAACTGGTTCATGGCAGGTATAATTTTTGGTGAAGGACATTGTGTATCATGTCTTGAAGTTTCGCCGACTCCCTGTCCCAGTTGAAACAGCGGTTCACTGCGTCGTCGGCTGCCTTTTTCCCTTCGATCACGGATATCCTGCCGGTGATGCAGGACCGCATGGCGTCTGCGAGGTCTTCCGGGTCTTCCATCCGGCAGATCCTGACCGCCCCGGGGAAATGCGTGAATATGTCCTTTTGGCCCGCCGTATCCGTCCCGATGATAAAGAGCCGGGACATCAGGTAGGAAAAGACCTTGTTGGTCACGCAGATATTTCTGTTGATCGACACATTGGATTCCAGGGCGAGGCCGACGTCGAACTGATTCGCGTCGGCAATGAGTCGCGCGGCCAGGATCGGTTCGTGCAGGAATACCCGGTCCGACAAGCCGGATTTCCGGCACAGTTGGTCCAACTTTTCTTTGTATTCCGGGCTGCACAGGCCGCGTAAATGGATCTCGAAAGGCAATTCGATCCGGCTGGCCGCGTCCAGCAGCAATTCTATGCCGCGGTGTGGTCCGATCACCTGGGAGTACCAATAAAATTTGACCGGATCCCGGGGTGTGCGCACCGGCAGTTGCTCGAGCGGAAAGACGTTCAGGATCACGCCGGGCGGCCGCAGGCCATATTTCTCCCGGTACGCATCGGCGATCCCCTTCGACGCGGCCGTCATATAGTCGCACCGGGGCAGGTATTTAGCTTCCAGGAAGGCCACCAGCCGGTCGGCGGCGGACACCGTCCCCGTCTCGTTCATCCCCGTGTGAAAATCCTCGGCATCGAAGCCCAGCAAGGCCCCGTGCTTCCGGGCGGCCCTGGCGGCCGCTCCAAGCGCTTCGGCATGATGGGCGATATAAAGATCGGCGGTCACCCCCTCGGCAAGCGCGGCCAGCGGACCGAAGGCCTTTTCCGCCGCCCGCTCGGCCACGCCGAACCGGTGCAGCCGGCCGGCGACGAGCCCGAACAGCCGCTGTTTCAGGGATAGGTACAACCAGTACGACCGCTCCCTTTCGCGGGTAAACCGAACCGTCCGGAGCGACCAGCCCCGCCCCTTCATCAATTCATCGTCAAAGGCGGCCAGCTTTTCGTCGTTTCGGATCGCCACGACCGTCACCGCATGGCCCGCGGCCGCGAGTGCGTCGGCTTCTTTGAGCACACGCGGGTTGTAGCTGATATGGCGGGTCGTAACGATACAGATGCTCGGCATGCGCGGGTGCTAACGGGTGATGAATTGCTGGACCCGGTCGATCTGGCGGGAATACGTGTTGTCGAGAGCAAACCGGATCCGGTTGGCCTGGCGCTCGGTTGAATTGTGGATGGCAAGGTCCCGGATCGCCCGGTCGAAGACCTCGGGAAGCGAATCCTCTGCGGCCGGTCCCGCCATTTCCAGCAGGCCGGTGCCCGCATAGGTCGAGACATGCGTGGAGATGACCACTTTCCCCGTGCTGATATATTCCAGCAGCTTGTGCGCATTGGAGGCATTGTTCATTTCCCTGGCCGGAGAATAGATGAACAGAAAGGCGTCCATCTCGAAGAGCCGCCGCGACAATTCCTCCTGACCGACCACGCCATGCAGGAAAACATTGGACCGTCCTTCGAGGAAATGCACGAAGTCGGTCAATTCCTGCGGGGTTTCCGAGAGCGGGTTGACATTGTTGTCCTTCCTGCTATGCGGTCCCCAAAAATGGAATTCGATGTCCGGGTGGGCCGCGATGATCTCCCGGGCGACGGCCGTGTTCATCCCTACGCGCAGGAGGTTTCCCGTATAGCCGACCTTGAGTTTGCCGTTGCCGGCGGGAGAAAGGTCGCCGGATTCCAGGCGGCTGCGCGAAAGCTCCGCGAAGTGATGACCCAGCCCGTGCTGGACGAAGAGCTTTGGCGGCGGCGTGTCTTTGTAATGATCGAGGATCAGTTGGGAGATCGAGACGAGGGCGTCGGCTGAGGCAGCGGCCCTGGCGACATGCGTCCCCCGGTAAAAATCGTATAGGAGAAGGATACGGCGCCCTGCGTGGAACGGCGTCAGATCGACGTATTGATTCGGATTGAACGACCAGACTTCGTCGATCGGTCCGCCGACCAGCTTGTTGATGGCGCGGATATAGCGCCGGTTGAGGAGGCGGTAGAGAAAGAAAAATTTGTGGCGGAGAAACAGGCTCCCTGTCACCTCGTTGGTACCGATCACCGTGAGGCGGCCGCCCTCGGGCGTTTCCGCCACCGATGCGAGCGGCTTCCCCGGCATCTTCCGCGGCGGATTGACAAAAAAGACACGGTTTCCGCGAAGCGCGAGCTCGAGCGCGAAATGCATTTTGGACAAGAGCATCTTGCCCCAGGGTTCGGTGGACAGGATGACGATCGTTCGCGGCGCGTTCTTATCCATGGATATGCTTTTTTATCGTCGCGGCGACATATGCCATGGCGTCATCCGGGATCTCCGGGAAAAGGGGTAACGAAAGAATGCTGTTTTGGTAGCAGTGGGAAACAGGAAAATCGGCAGGCTTATGGCCCCGGGGACTGTAACACGGCAGGAACGGCAAGGCGGTGGGATAGTGGATGGCGGTTTCGATCCCCGCGTTCGCCAGGGCTTGCTGCAGCCTGTCCCGGCCTTCCGTCCGGATCACGTACAAATGAAAGACGTGGCGGCCATCCGGCCTCGTCGGCGGAACGGATACCCCTGCGTCGCGCAGGAGCCGGTCGTAGGTCGCGGCGGCGGCGATTCGCGCGTCGGTCCATTTTTCCAGATGCGGCAGCTTGGCATTGAGGATCGCGGCCTGCAAGCCGTCGAGCCGGCTGTTGCGGCCTTCCATGAGGTGGTTGTGCTTCCCCTTTTGTCCGTGCTGGGAGATCATCCGCGCTTTTTCCGCGATCGCCGGATCGTTGGTCGCCATACAGCCGGCGTCGCCGTAAGCGCCGAGATTCTTGCCGGGATAGAAACTGAAGCTGGCGGCATGCCCCCAGGTCCCGGCTGTTCTGCCCGCGATCTTTGCGCCGTGGGCCTGCGCACAGTCCTCGATCACGATCAGGTTTCGCGCCGCGGCGATCTTCATGATCGCCGGCATGTCGGCGGGCTGGCCATAGAGATGGACCGGGATCACCGCTTTCGTTCTCGGCGTCACCGCCTTTTCGAGAAGCTTCGGATCGATGGTAAAATAGTCCTTCTCGATATCTGCAAACACCGGGGTCGCGCCGACCGCGCTGACGGCCTCCGACGTGGATATCCAGGAGATGGCCGGGACGATCACCTCGTCGCCTTGTCCGACGCCGAATGCCTGTAACAGGATTTCTATCGAGTCCGTCCCGTTTCCGCAGGCGACCACTTCCCGGATGCCGAGATAGGCGGCAAAGGCCAGTTCAAAATCCCTGACGGCCTGGCCCCCGATATAGGCGGAGTGGCGGATGGTCTGCTCGATAGCCTGGTCGATGTCTTTTTTGATGGTCAGATACTGCGCGTACAAATCGACAAACGGAACTTTCATAATTAATTCTGGTTATAGACTTTTTTGATGGCCTCCCGGGAACAATGCCAGGAATCATAGAACTCGTTTTCCGGTATCCCCAGCCGGACCGCGTCGAAACCGCCGCGGATCGGGATCGATTTTTCGCGCGCGAACTGGCGGAACAAAGCGGCATAGCTGTTAAAAACGTTACCAAAACGCTCATTCATGGTCAGATAGTATTCCTTATGATAAGGCAACATGACGAACAGCACTTTCACACCCCGGCTCTGCAGGTAATCCACCAGCTTGGACAGCCGGTTGGCCTTCGCCTGGTCCAGGGTCACGACCTCTTTGCCTCCGATCACCAGCGCGTCGCTCGCAACGTTCATTGTATCGGGGTCGCAATACGAGCCGGGGTAAGAGATGGTCCCGTCCGGGTAACGGCCGTATGTCCGCGGCTGTGCCTTCCCCACGTCGCGGAAGCCGCCGGATCTGTGGTGCGAAATAAAGTTCAACGACTTTTCGAAATATCCAAAGGAACAAAGAGCGGACATTTTTTCCATGACCAGCGACCCCCTGCTTCCGTCCGCCGGCAGGTGCAGCCTGGCGGCCATATGATCGTAATAGGGGCGAAGCGTTTGCCATTCGCTCGTTCCGCCCTGGCAGATCAGGTGGGGGTCCACGTTGATCACCATCTCCGCGGGCATCTTATGCATGCTGTCCAGCAGCCCGGTGATGGCGACAAGATCGTTGATATTGCCGTGCGACACCCCGCAGTTGAGCACCTTTTTGCCGGGAAAGAAATCCGAACCCAGCTCCATGATGCGGCTGGAACCCAGCACCACGACGTCGGGGCGATAAGGCAGCCGGCTGATGATTTGCTCCTGCAGTTCCCGTTCGTCATAGTTACCGAGGTTGTCCACATTATGCCCCGTGAGCAGGATGCCGGCAATCCGTTTTACATAATCGCGACCGCAAAAGATATTGCCGGGATCGACAAAATAATTCACCAGCACGACGATCGTGCCGACTGGCGCCAGGATCAGCGCCAGTTTTCGGATCAGGTTTTTCATGATATTGGATTCGATGGTTCATCAGGATAGATTCAGAATTGGAAGTATATGAATTCGGAACGGTTAAAGACGCCGAAGCACACAAAGGCCAGCGTAAGCCCGTAGTAGAAAGCCCAGCGGAGCGTCCGGGGCCTTCTTTCCAGCCACTTGTCGATGGGCTGTTCCCGCTGCAGGGATTGTACGGCCGCCAGGAAAAGCAATGCGCCCGACACAATGAGGAGGTCGTTCAACGACTGGTTCAGGTAGACGAGCCGGAGCCGCGCAAGATGAAGGTTGGCGGCGATCTGGCGCAACTGATCCGGGAGCCCGGTAAACAGGTGGCCGACGATATACCGCGCGTGAGAAAGGTTCTGCGCCCGGAAAAAGATCCAGGCGAACGTCACCAGGATAAAGACCACGGCCCGCCGCAGCCAGCGGGCGGGTCTGCGCAGGGATTCCGATGGCGCCTTCCTGCGGCGCAGCAACAGCCGTTCGCCGATAAGATACAGGCCGTGAAGGGCGCCCCAGACGACAAAGGTCCAGTTGGCGCCATGCCAGGCTCCGCTCAGGACGAAGACGATCAGGACATTCAGCGCCCATCGGACCGCGGGTACGCGGTTGCCGCCAAGCGGGATATACACATAATCGCGGAACCAGGTCGAGAGCGAGATATGCCAGCGCTGCCAGAATTCGCCGATGCTGGTCGCGCGGTAGGGCCGGTCGAAATTGACCATCAGCCGGTATCCCATGCACCGCGCGGTACCGATCGCGATATCGGAATACCCGGAAAAATCGCAATAGATCTGGAACGCAAAGAATACCGTCGCCAGGATCAGCGGCAGCCCGGTATAGGCAAACGGATCGCCGTACACCTGGTTGACGAAAAGCGCGAGGCGGTCCGCGATGACCACCTTCTTGATCAGACCCCAGGTGATCTGGATCAACCCGCTTTTCATGTTCTCGTAATCGAAACGCTTAACCTCGTGGAACTGGTGCAGGATATTCTGCGGCCGCTCGATCGGTCCCGCCACCAGTTGGGGATAAAACATGACATACAGCGCATAGATCCCAAAATGTTTTTCCGGCTGCTGCTTACCGCGATAGATCTCGATCGTGTAGCTCATCGCCTGGAAAGTATGAAAGGACAGCCCGATCGGGAGCAGGAGGTGCAGCAGCGGGATCGACCCCGACCGGTGAATTTCCGCCAGGGCCTCGTTGAAATTGACCGCGATGAAATTGTAGTACTTGAAGACCGCCAGCACGCCGACGTTGGAGAGGATGCTGCACAGCAGCAGCAGTTTCTTTTTCCTTTTGTCCGGCTCCCGGGCGATCCAGATCCCGGCGAAATAATCCACGACGATCGTGAAGACCAGGATAAAGATATACACCGGCTTGAAGAACATGTAAAAGAAGCAACTGGCCGCCAGCAGGAGCATCCAGCGGAACCGGTGCGGCAACAGGAAGAACAGGATCGTTACCACCGGAAAGAACAGCGCAAATTCCAGGGAATTGAAGAGCATAAACGGTTTTTAACAGGATCTGGCGACTTCTACAGTGAAAAATGGACTTTCCTATCGTTCATCATAAAGTACGGGGGTTCAAATCCGGGCATCGAACACGCTCTGATATGCCGTTCGATCTTATCCTTGTCCCATCCGAGGTCGATTTCCTTCAGTTTGCCGATGTCCTTGCGGTATATCGTCTTCGTGCCTCTTTCAGCTATTAACGATTCCTGCGGTGTCAGGGTATATCGGTCGGTCAAAATCTTCAAAATATGGCTGTCGAACAGCTCGACGGACCGCTGATAGGTCACTTCGTACAGGTCCTGGACAAAACAATTTTCCGGGATGGGAAACCGGCTTTCGGCGATAATGTCGCCGTTGTCGATCCCCTCTTCCATTTTGTGCAGGGTGGTCCCGAATTCCCTCTTGCCGTCCACGATCGCGAACGAGAACTGGTTACAGCCCCGGTACTCGGGCAGCGGAGCCATGTGGAGGTTGACGGCCAGCTTCCTCGCCCGGCGGATATGCTCGCGCTTCAGGATCTGGCTGTACTGGATGGATATGATATAGTCGAACTCCGGCAACGACAGGATGCTGCCGATGTCTTCATAGATCCCGATATTCCGCGCCCTGGCGAACTCGATCAGCTTCAGGTTGGCTTCCCTGTTCCGGGTGAGATCGGTGAAAAGGGCGTCGATGGAAAATTGCCCCTCTTCCTTTTTCGCATCCAGGAGGGTGAGACATTCCAACCCGATCTTCTTCGCTCCTAAAAACGCAACTCGTTTCATCGGCACTATTTTAGCAGGTTGACGATCGGCCGTGCGATCTTCAACACCGGGTATTTGACATACATGGACTGCGTGAGGCCGTACACCTCGTGCGCGACCTGCGGAGCCTGGATATACGCTTCGAATTCCTCGTTGGTCATACCCAGTTTTTTAAGCACGAACTCCCGGTCCACCGCATACATCTTCTGATCGTATATCGGCTTTTTCAGTTCCTCGATGGCTTCTTCCTTTGTCATCTGGCCGGAACAGATCAGGTTCGAGAGGTGCGCCTTTCGCTTGTCCACGCCGAATTTCCGGGGCAGGATATAGCCCTGGTAAAACCGGGTAAAGACGGATTCGAAATGCTTGCCGCCGTAATCCCGCCATCCCAGCTCGCTCACGATCCGCTGTTTCACCACATCCTTCTTGTAGTCGATCAGGTTGAGCAATGTGACATTGACGGTCCGGTTGTTTCGTTTGATCGCGCTTTTCCAATGGCTCAGGATGGGAAATGTCCGGATGGGCAGTTTCCCGAATTTCTTGTGGATATTGATCAGGTTCTGATAGTCCTTGCAGATCCAGGCCTTTGGCAGGACCGACTCGGTGACGACATTATCGCCGGACAGGAAATACTTCTGATCGTATTTGACGGAGGTCTTTTCGAGCACGGCGCGGAAGGCGAGGTCGGTGATCGCCTCGATATCGATCACATTCGCCTTGAAATAGGACAGCTGGATATCCCTGAATTCTTCCCAGTCGATGACATAGGTATAGAGGTCCATGTCCAGCGTCCTGACGATCGACTCGATATTGTTGACCGCGAGCTCCGAGTTCCAGCCGTTGTCGCAATGCACGCCCAGCGCGCGTAACCCGTTTTCCTTCGCGACGAGCGCCAGGTAGGTACTGTCCACCCCGCCGCTGATGCCGATGATGCAATCATAGGGTTTGTTCTTCCCGTCTGCCTTCATTTGCCGGATATAGGAGTCGAACCTCCTTTGGCCTTCCTCGCCGGAAAATACGAAGTTGGCAGCCTCATACCGGTAATTCTCGCAATGATTGCACACCCCGGCGGCGTTGAAACTGATATAGGGGTCGTCGTTCGTATCCATGACGCACTGCACGCACTGCACATATTTTCTCGCCTCGTTCCGTTTCTTCGGTTCCATAGTGGGAATTATTTTTTTTGGACGCTGCTGTAGATCTTGTCGATGATCTCGATCGTCTTCAGACCTTCAAAGCCGTTGGTGGCGATCACGCCGTCGCCGGTCAGCACCTCGATCAGATTCTGATAGACCTTGTCGTGGTTGCTCATGCTCCCGAAATACTGGCCGTAATTGTTCGGCGGGTTTCCCGGCGGCAGGTCCTTGATCTCATACCCGTCGATCTTCTGGTATTCCAGCTCGTTGAGGTATTGGCCGCCGATCTTGATCGTACCCTTTTCGCCGAATATCGTCAGCGATCCTTCCATATTCCTGCCAAAGCTGTTGACCGAATAATTGATCGTCCCGATGGCGCCGTTGTAGAAGCGAAGGCTGACGCAACCGGTATCCTCGAATTCGATCATGCCCTGGTGATGATAGTTGCCCGTAAAGGCCTGCACCTCCTTCACGTCGCCGACGATCCAGTACAGCAGGTCGATAAAATGACTGAACTGCGTGAAGAGCGTCCCGCCGTCCAGGTCTTTGGTACCCTTCCAGGAATTCCGGTAATATTCCTCGTTCCGGTTCCAGAAGCAGTTGAGTTGCACGCTATAGATCTTCCCGAGCCGGTCTTCCTCGATCAGTTTCTTCACGGCCGCCACCGGAGGGTTGAAGCGGTTTTGCTTGACGATGAAGAGCCGGCGGTTGGACTTCTCCGCCGTATTGATCATGTCGCCGCAATCCTGTACGCTCAGCGCCATCGGCTTTTCGCAGAGCACGTGATGCCCCGCTTTCAGGGCCTGGATGGTATGGGTGGCGTGCAGGCCATTGGGGGAACAGACCGCCACCACCTCGATCTCGGGGTGAGCCGCGAGCATCTCCCTGGCGTGTTGATAGGGCCGCGCCCCGTATTTGGCGCCGAGTTCAGCCGCCTTTTTTTCGTCTATGTCGCAAACCGCCGCCAGTTGTCCTGCCTTGTGGATGTGTTCCGCGTGTCGTTGGGCGATGCGGCCACACCCGATAATGCCGAATGTCAATGCCTTCATATCTTTATTTTTTGGGCGGGGAAACTCACCAATACCCCCATGCCCTTTCGCTGGTAAACAAACATGCTTCCCGCCGCGACGGCGGATGCGCCGCCTTCCCGGACCGCCTTTTCGAAATCCGCCATGCTCCCCGCCCCGCCGCACGCGATCACCGGCACCTTTACGGCGGCGCTCACTGCCCGGATCAAGGGAATATCATACCCCTCCCAGGTCCCGTCACGGTCGACAGAGTTCAGGAAGATTTCCCCTGCACCCGCTTTCTCCAGGGTCTTCGCCCAGGCCACCGGATCCCGGTCCGTCTTTTTCGAACCCGACACCGCATAGACCTTTTGCTTGCCCAGGAGGCTCTTTTTTACATCGATACTTGCTACAACGGCCTGAGCGCCATAAATATTTCCTATTTCTTCCAAAATTGGGAGATTTTGAAAAAGCACGCTGTTGAGAACCACTTTCTCGAACCCGCCATCGAAGACCTGTTTAGCCTGGTCGAGGGTGCTGATGCCGCCGCCAAACGCCATCGGCATGAACGCTTCACCCGCTATTTCCGCTGCCTTTTTGAAGTCCGGCGGTCTTTTCGCGGCGGTTGCCCGGTAGTCGAGCAACACCAGCTCGTCGGCTTCTTTCTCGTTGAAGATCTTGACGGTATTGATCGGGTCGCCGACATAATTGTCCTTCCCGAACCTGACGGTCTTATACAAGCCGCCGTCCTTCAGCAATAACACGGGTATGATCCGCACCTGTCGCATGATTCACGAAAAGTTGTAAAAATTCTCAAGCACCCGCATGCCGTATTTGTGGCTTTTTTCCGGGTGGAATTGGGTTCCGAAAATATTCCCCTTGCGGAACGCGCAGGCGAATTCATACCCGTAACGGGCGGTCGCCGCAACCTCTGCGGCCTGTTGGAACCGGAAATGATAGGAATGCACGAAATAGAAGCGGGGTTCCGCGGGCAGGCCCGCCCAAAGGGGGTTGCCGGCGCTGACCGCGATTTCGCCCCAGCCCATATGCGGGACCTTGAGCCCGGCCAGGCCTTCCTCACGGAAACGGATGGTATCCGCATCCACCCAGCCTAGACCGGTGGTGTCGCCCTCCTCGCTATGCCGCGTCATGAGCTGAGCGCCCAGACAGATGCCGAGGATCGGCCGCCCTTCCTCCAGCACGAGCCGGTCGAGCAGCGTCTTCAACCCGCTCGCGTGCAGGTTTTCCATGCCCTTTCTGAAGTGCCCGACGCCGGGCAGGATCAGTTTGTCCGCGGCGGCGATCAGGCCCGGGTCGCTCGTGATCTCGGCGGTTACGCCGATCCGGCGGCACATGTTCCGGATGGAACTGAGGTTGCCTAATCCGTAGTTGACGATCGCAAACATTTACACGTATAATTTCTTTTTTCTATAGATCTCAAACTTATCGTGCGGGATATACCCGTTATACTCCTGCTCGTTCCGGTACCGGATGAACTTCTCTTTGATGGACTCACTCTTGCTGTAATCCGCGGTGACCGTCGCGGGATTCCCCGAAATGACGCAATACCCCTGCGGAAAACTTTTGGTTACTACCGAGCCGGCGGCCACCGTCGTGAAATCCCCAAGTACGACGCCGGGGTGGATGATCGAGCCCATCCCGATCCGGCAGTACTTGCCGATCCTTACCTCGTCCTTGATGTGCTGGCGGATATCGAGCATGAAATGGTTGCTGCTGATGATGCCGACATTCGGCGCGATCTGCGCGTAGTCGTCGATGTAAACCTTCCCCACCGCCTGGATATAGCAGCCCGGCGAGATCCCCGGCGCCGCGTCGATGCCGACATAGATGTTCTTCGGGAACCTCACCGTCGATGTGAAATGCACCGGCCAGTAACAATGGCGGTTGAAGCCCAGGACCTTTTGAAAGAACCAGATGCCAAAGGAAATGGCGCTTTCGTTGCCGCGGGTATGATAGATCGGACGCCAGAAAGGGATGACCCGTGCCATACCCCAAAAGACGGGGCCGCGGAAGATATAGCGGTAGATGCGGCCGAACAGCCGCCGGATGGCGATGAGCACCTTCATAGCTGGCCGCGCTGGGTGATGATGTCGCAAAGCTCGCCGATGTTCTGCGCATTCATGATCTCGTCGAGTTTGAATTTCAGCCGGAATTTCTGCTCGAGGGCATCGATGAGAAAAAGGTTGGTCATCGAATCCCAGTTGGCGACATCCCTTGCCGCGGTGCCGGCGTTGATCTGCAGGTCGGGCTGCGAAAATACTTCGCGGCAGATCTGGTTGACATTGAGTAGAACCTGGTCTTTATCCATAGTGACATTCTTTTTATCCCATACAGTAAAATAAGGACAGCTTCCCTTGCGCCTGGAAACCCAGCCGGTTGTACAGCGGCAGCCCGGACTTTGTCGAGTGGAGGACGAGGGAGTCGTACCCCCGCTCCCGGGCAACCGAGGCGGTAAAATGCATCAGTTGCAGGCCATAGCCCCGGCCCTGGCTCTCCGGCTCCGTCGCAACCATATAGACCCCGGCAAGCGCGCCGGAATAGAGGAGGGACGTGGAGACCAACCGGCCTTCCGCATATCCCGCGATCAGCCGGAGCAACCCCGCGTCCTGACCGGACCGGAACAGCGTCGCCGCCAGTTCCGCGTGCTTGAAAAGCACACCCTGTACCACCCCGGACCAGCCCTGCCATTCTGCCGCATGCCGGGCGTCAATGACGCGGCACTCAAGGGAACCGGCTTCCCTCCCCGAACTGGCATCGCGCCTCAAACCGGCATCGCGCCCGAAACCGTCATCGCGCCCCAAACCTGCCATCCCGCCCGAACCGGCGTCCCGGAGGTCGAGGAACATATTGACCCACTGCGCGGCGGGCAGAAACCTGGCTGCCTGCAGTTGCGCGATCAACCCGGGGCTCAACGCCTGCTCCTCGAGGGCCAGCAGCCGCGGACAGCCGAGTTCCTTTATTCCGGCCACCAGCGCTGCCATATCGAGCGCGTCGGCCGCCTGCCGGCCGGACCAGGTCATGTTCGGCCAGGCCGAATCGGCGCACCGGATGAATCGAAATCCTCCCACGGTACCGGCGCCGGCGAGTCCCGATGCCGCCAGGCTGGCATATAAACCATAAAGGTTGTCCTGTATCTCTTCCGCCCGTGTCATTACTGGAACAGTTTGACCAGGCTGACGCGGTCGATCTTGCCGCTGTTGTTGTACGGCAGGTTATCGATGACCTGGATCGCCGACGGGATCATATAGTAGGGAAGCTTTTCCTCCAGGGAGGTCCGCACACGGTCTACTTCGCCGGAATAACGCTCCAGGAAAAGTCCGAGTTGCGGAACGCCAAGCGCATTTTTATAGACGACGGCCGCGGTATTGAGCGAGAAAAGGTCGCGGGCAACTACTTCGATCTCGCTGAGCTCGATGCGGAAGCCCTGGATCTTGACCTGGTGATCCGCGCGGCCGCAGTAGAAGATATCGCCGTCGCCGTCCACGTAGCAGACGTCGCCGGTCTTGTAGTACCGCCGGCCGTTCCTGACCGGGAACGCCGTCCGGTTCCTTTCCTCGTTGTTGAGATAGCCTGGTGTCACCTGGCCGCTGCTGACATGGAATTCGCCTTTCTCGCCGGGTGCGACTTCCTTCCCTTCTTCGTCGAGAATGAGCACATCCACATTCCTGAACGGCTTCCCGATGATCATCATATCGTTATACGACTTGACCCGCGAAGGATCGAAGAAATACCCTGTGCACCAGATCGTCGCTTCGGTCGGGCCGTACAGGTTGACGACCTGGCCGTTGGGCATGCAGCCCAGCCATTCGCCGACCACCCTGACGTTGGAAGCTTCCGCGGTGAGGATGCAATACCGCAGCTTCGGCAGGCTGATCTCGGGGAAATAGGGCTTCAGGTAATTGATGATGGAGGGCACGACCGACGCAAAACTGATCTCGTATTTCTGGATCAGCTTGTAGACGTTCATGTACTTGATCCCTTCGGCGGGCACCGTATACACACAGGCGCCCAGCAGCAGCGGGACGAGATAGGAGGCGATCGACACGTCGAAAGTCAGGTCGAACATCTGGAGAAAGCGGTCCGATGCGTCACACCGGAACCCCAGCGCGTCGTAGGAATCCAGGAAAGTCCGGATATTGCCCAGCGTGATGGGCACGCCCTTCGGGACGCCGGTGCTGCCCGACGTGAATAAAACATACAGCAGGTCATCGTCCTTCCAGGTCTTGCTGAGCAAAGGTGCGGCTTCCCCGCTTGTCGCCGTCGCCACCACCCGGAACGGCAGGCCGTAGGCCGCGAAATCCCTGTACCCGGCGTCGGGCGACAGCACGAGATCGAGACCCGCATCGCGGATGATCGCCTTATTCCGGTCGTCGGGGTTTTTCGGATGCAGCGGCACGTAGGCATAGCCGAGGAACCAACAGGCCAGTATAGCCGCGTAAGTTTCTATCGAATCGGTCGTCACGATGCCCACCCGTCCGGTGGCGCTTCCGCCGGACCGGCGGATCGCTTCCTGCACGCGGCCCGCCACTCCGCTCAAGTCCCGATAGGAGAAATGGCGGTCGCCGATGCAAAAAGCCGGTCGTTGCGCATTTTTTTCCAGAGAATCCCAAAGATCCTTGATCATGGTTGAATAACGTGAATGAGTGCCGTTTGTGTATAGGGTCAGGAGAATTTGTGCCGGGCGGCGTCCACGCAATGCCGGAGAAATTTACCGGTATTATACGCGCCGGCGCGATACATCTCCCTGGCTTTAGCCGGCGAATGCCGGACAAAGGCCCTGGCAATATATTTGACCATTTCGCGGTGCGTTTCGGCGACCGCCGACCGGACCTCCTCCGGCGGAAGCGGGTTGGGGCCGTTCATATATTTCAACGTCACCAGGAAATACCTGAACCGCACCAGCGGGTTGTTCCTCCTGTTCACATCGATCTGCTCCTCGTGGACGCGGTACCAGACAACCCCGTCCGGCATCAGGACGACCTGGTGCGCCAGCGACAGTTGCAGCCACATTTCGTAGTCCCCTTCGCCCTGCGGATTGGTAAAGCCGCCGACGGCGTCATAGGCCGTACGCTTGATGATGGAAGACAGCGGCGCCTTTTGAAAGATGGGCACGCCTTCGATAAAATGTCGCCGGTACGCCTGCTCCGGCGTCAGCAGGAAGGGATAGGGCCGGCGGTCGTCCTGGATAAGCGAGCAAAGCCCGTAACCCGCTTCGGGAAAACGTTCCATCATGCTGACCAGCACGTCCAGCCCCGTAGGATACAACAGGTCGTCCGAGTCGAGGTACTTCAGGTATTTTCCTTTGCTCAGCCGGGCGGCCAGGTTGCGGTTCTCGAACTGGCCGAGGTTTGTCGGGTTGACAAAAAGCCGGATCCGTTCGTCCCGCGCGGCATATTCCTGCGCGATCGCAACGGTCCCGTCGGAGGATGCGTCATCGACGATCACCAGTTCGAAGTTCGGGTAGGTCGAAGCCAGTACGCTTTCAATGGCTTCCCGGATATATTTTTCCCGGTTATAGGCGGTCATCAGGACACTGACGAGGGGACGATCCATCAACTAATATTTTAGGGCCTGAGGTGGTTTTTTGCAAATACGCCGGTACAGCACATCGAGCGCGGGCTCTCCTTTTTCCGCGGCGCCGTTGAACAGCCGGATCGTGCGCCGCAACACCAGCCAGAACCGGATATTGAAGACGAGCCACCGGGCCCTTTCGGTCCAGCTTAGCCCCGATTCCCGCAGCAGGATCCGCGCGGCGACCAGCACATTCCGAAAGACCGAATGTTGCAGCGACGGCTTGAGACCGAAAAGGCGGAACTCATAGTAGAATACCGAAAAATACCGCGGCCGGATGAACGCCGGCAGGTGGTGGTGATAGTGATACGTGATGGCGCCGCTGACATGGGCGAG
>Ga0134125_10004685_pt1 | contig 15612 bp, 16 predicted proteins | sample KB31751_FD_96464 | JGI IMG/M metagenome (GOLD analysis project Ga0134125, IMG submission 96464) | Terrestrial soil microbial communities with excess Nitrogen fertilizer from Kellogg Biological Station, Michigan, USA - KB3-175-1 | ecosystem: Environmental > Terrestrial > Soil > Unclassified ... | reverse complement strand
GCTCGGGTTCCCATTCGCCTCGATGACGAAGCCTTTTTTGCGGGATCGCGCAAGTTTTCCCGGCAGGAGATTTTGGACGAAGCGCAACGATGTCCCGAACGGTTCAGCGCCAACGTTCTATTGCGCCCAGTGATTCAGGATTATCTCCTGCCTACTCTCTTCTATATCGGCGGTCCCGCCGAGGTTGCATACTTCGCCCAGATTGAAACTGTTTATCGAGCGCTCGCGAAGCGAGTGACTCCTGTGCTGCCGCGATTTTTTGCCACGCTGGTTGAGCCTCGCCAGGCCAAGCTGCTGGACCGTTACGGGCTGCACCTTCCTGATTTGTTCATCGGGCCGGAAAAATTCAAGGAAGTCCTGGCTGAACGCGGTCTGCCGGCAAGCATCACAAAGAGTTTTGACGATGCTGCCAGTCATCTGGAAACTGCGCTGCAACTGGTGCAGGGGCCGTTGGAGGCGCTTGATAAAACGCTGGTGGACGCGGCAGCCAATGCCGGGTCAAAAATGCGACACCAATTGCAGGGCTTGCGGGAAAAAGCAGCCCGCGCCGAAGCGCGCAAGGATTCTGAGCTTCAACGCCATGCTGACGAACTCTCAACTTTGCTTTATCCGAACAAAGAATTGCAGGAACGGGAAATTGGCGCGGCTTACTTCCTGTTGAAATATGGAATCAGCATTGTGAGCACCCTCAGAGATTCACTCCAGCAGGGGTGCGCTGATCATCAGGTCATCCCTTTACAGCCGCTCCAAAACTAACCCGCTTTCCAACCCCCAAGGTGCTCGCCGCTAGGCATTCGGCACAAACAAACGAATTACCCAGAACGTACCCGCAGCAACCAGGGCCGATGCCGGAATTGTGAGGACCCAGGCCCACACAATACGCGTTGCCACGCCCCATCGAACGGCTGAGAGGCGCCCGGTGGAGCCGACACCAATAATGGCCCCGGTGATGGTATGCGTTGTGCTTACCGGGATTCCATTGAAGGCGAGGAAGAAAAGGGTTGTAGCGCCGGCGGCTTCCGCACAGAAGCCACCCACAGGCTTAAGCTTGGTGATCTTAGAGCCCATCGTGTGCACAATGCGCCAGCCTCCGAAGTAGGTTCCCATCGCAATTGCGGCGTTTGCGCCCAGGATGATGTACCACTTGTACGGTCCCCATCCTTTGGCGAACTGTGCTGGAGTGAGAAAGCCGCCGGCCAACAATGCGCCCGCCATAATTCCCATGGTTTTCTGCGCGTCGTTGCCGCCGTGGCCAAGGCTGTAAGAAGCAGCGGAGAGGAGTTGCAGCTTGCGAAACAGCTTATCAACGGACCGCGGAGCGCTGCCACGGAAAATCCATGAGACCAGCACCATCAAAGCCAGACCAATCACCAGGCCGATCAGAGGCGCCAGCACAATGAAGATCAGCGTTGCCATCCACTTGTCACCCAGCCCGGGAATCGTCCCTATGATCGGCCAGTGGAGCTTGGGCTCACTGATGAGCACGTTCCAGCCGGCGCGCGCGATTCCAGCTCCAGCCAGGCCCCCAATGAGCGCATGAGACGAAGAAGTTGGAAGCCCCAGCAGCCAGGTGAGCAGGTCCCAGATGATGGCGCCCGCCAGTGCGGAAAGAATCACATACTGAGTAACCTGCGATGGGTCTACCAGGCCCCCGCTGATCGTCTTTGCCACTGCAGTGCCAAAGACGAAAGCCGCAATAAAGTTGAAGGCTGCGGCCCAGACAACCGCGAGGCGTGGAGAAAGGACACGGGTGGAAACCACCGTTGCAATACTGTTGGCGGCATCGTGAAAGCCATTCAGGAAGTCGAACGAAAGCGCGACGGTGATGGTGACAACAACCAGCAGTAAGCTTAAGTGCACCCGGCTTGCCTCAGAGATTTGGATTTGTGCGTTCTTTCCGGATCAGGCGCTCTTTACGACCACGCCTTCCAGAACATTGGCCGCGTCTTCCGCCTTGTCCGTGGCGGTTTCCAGGACTTCGTAGAGTTCTTTCAGTTTGATCAGGGAGATGGGGTCCTTTTCTTTCTCAAAAAGCAATGCGATAGCCGCGCGTGCAACCTGATCGGCTTCGTTCTCCAGACGATTGATCTCAACACAGTTCTCAAGCACCTGATCGTTCTTCTTATCCAGCTTGGCCATGGCCTGGGAAAGCTGATCGCACTGCCTTACAACGATGTCCGCCAGCAGGGAAGCGGCTTCAGGAGCGCTGGAGATCTTATACATGATCAGACGAACTCCAGCGGCATAGACAAAATCAAGCACGTCATCGAGAGATGAGGCGAGGCGGTGAATGTCTTCTCGGTCGAAGGGGGTAATAAACGTCTGATTAAGCTTGGTAAGGACATTATGAGTCATCTCATCGCCGCGGTGCTCAATGCTTTTCAGTTGTTGAATGCGCGATTCGATATCTTTGAAGTCCTCCAGAGTGCGTTTAAGAAGCCGAGCGCCATCGCCCAGATTGCTTGCCATCTCTGCGAAGAGATCAAAAAACCTGTTGTCACGGGGCATTAAATGGACCATGGCTGGTGGAACTCTCCTGGGCTGGGCTCTGCCGTACTAACACAACGTTAACAAACCTAGAACTATCGCATGCGGCCTCTGATGAGGTCAAACGCAGAGGTCAGAGGCCGAGATTTGATAAGCGAGCGTTAAACGGCGTCAACGTTTCTTGAGCGCACCTGGTGAAACAGTCTCTTAAATGCGCGAAAGATATACCGTGTTGCTGCAATCGCAGCAACCACCAGAATGGCGACGATGATGGTTGAGGCAATCGGGTGTTTGGTGGCGAACCACGTAAGGCCGACCGCGACCACATCTTCTCCGGCACTCAGCGCCATGTTGGAGATTGGCTCAGGAGAAGGAGTCACCGCTGTGCGCAGGGCGGTCTTTCCGCCATGCGCAGCGAACGCGATGAAACCGCCAAGTATGGTTGCGGCAATCTGCTCACCGGGAGAAACGTTCTGTGTAGCTCCGTAGGCAAGTATTGCCGCTATTGGCACCCTGATAAACGTATGCAGAGCATTCCAGACGAGATCAAAGAGCGGAATTTTGTCGGCGAAGAACTCCAAAGCGAACAAGAGCACGGCCACGACAATCACTGGCCACGAACTCAAGGCGTGCAGTGCGGGCGGTAACTGAAACACATGCGCGTGGGATAGAAGACCGAGGGTCGCCACGGTTGCGTAAACGTTTAAGCCGGAGGCGAAGCTGGCGCTCACAACGATCGCGAGGATTGCATGCTGTGAGATGGCGGGCATTCAGGTGCTTGCAAAAAGTAAAGGCCGCCACGAGGGCGGCCTGTGGAAAAAACGGCCTTCTACAGCGTACTTTCGATTTCAAAGCCCCAGGCTTCGAGAAGAGGCTCCGGTATGTACTTGCTGTTTTTGTTGCGCCGTGCCCATTCGCGCAGGCGGGTAGAGCGAATGTACTGGTCAGGCGTAAGCTTATATTCCTTGACTGCCTGTTCAAACGAAGTCACGACGGGGATCACCGGCCCAATCGGCTCCGGCTTGCCCCAATTCGGATTTCCACGTCTCCTTGCCATAGTTAGTTCGTCCTGCCTTTTAGAATAAGAGTGCGTACTAAAACTTAGTTGTTGGATTCCCGACAGCAGCGCTAGGTTTCAGTGAGTTTGACCGAAATACGTTATGAAGCCGACTGCCCACAGAGAGAACTGCAATACGTCGCCAAAACCGTTTAGCATAAAGGAAGTGGTGCTTTTCCGCAATGCTTCGCGTGGTGTCTAGGGCGAAAAGCACATCGTACGATGGCCTTATGGACACTACATCCATTGAACTTTAGTGTTAGGAGGCTGGACCGCTGTCTTCGGTTGCCGGAATCAGCGGTTTCTCGGAATCACCATTAATTGTGACGTGGCGGTGCAGATCACTTCGTCCTTACCGTCAAAGACCACCGCCTCGCAGAAGAGAATACTCTTGCCCGCCTTAATGCATTTGCCTTCGGCACGGAAAGGGCCTTCGATCAGCGGCTTGAGGTATGCGACCTGGAGGTTGACGGTGGTCGCGTAGCTCGCGGGGAACACGTGGGATATTCCAGCAACCGCGCACGCCGAATCGGCAATGGATGCCAGTGCTCCGCCGTGCACAACACCATTCTGCAGCATGTCAGGATGAGCTTTAGCCTCGAAGACTGCCCGCCCCGGCGCAATTTCCTTTAACTCAAACCCTAACTTTCGCCAGTAGGGCACGCCGCGAGTCATAAACTGCTTTAGTTCGTCGAAGAAATTCTGTTCATTCACGATTGGTCTCGATCTTGTTGAATGTTGCGAATTCAAATCACGCGACTCGCTGTCGTTCGCGCAATGCACATATGTGTGTCTGTTATCATACGTCGTTGCAATTAAACGCCTAAGAGCACCTAGCAGGAGGTAATATGACGCGTTTTCCTGCCGTAATAGCGTCCATTCTGGGACTCCTTCTTGCAACGGCAAGCTACGCACAAAACTCTGCCGGCCTGGCGGAAAATCAACCGTCAACGAGTAATGCCGGCTCGGAAAGCTTCACGCCAGCGAATCCTTACTTTGGCGATCTCCTGACCACACAACAACAGGGATCAAAGGCTGCCTCTGTTTCGGAAGAAATCGCTCCTAAAGTTGAGCTGTTCGTTGGTTACTCCTACATACGCTTCAATGTCAAAACGCTCATTGACAAGGAAAATTTTGACTTGCATGGCGGTACCGCGTCCATTGCCGGAAATGTGAATCGGTGGCTGGGGCTGGTGGCCGATTTCGGCGGTTATGAGGTGAGTGGCCTGCCGCACGGCACGAGCGCAAAGGCATATACCTACCTGTTTGGTCCAAAATTTTCGCATCGCGGCGCGCGCTGGACTCCGTTCGCCCAATTCTTATTCGGCGCTGCGCGCCTTACCTCCGATGTTTCAACTCCCCTCCCGGGATTTTTCAGCGCCAGCACATTTCATGAGAATGCATTTGCTACCGCTCTGGGCGGAGGGCTTGATCTCAAACTGACCAAGCATGTGGCGTGGCGAGTTGTTCAGGGCGAATACCTTCTCACCAAGTTCAATGACGGTAACAACAACGAGCAGAACAACATCCGGGCTGCCACAGGATTGGTATTCCGTTTTGGCGGCGGTCCGCCTCCTCCGCCACCCAACCGTCCGCCTGTGGTCAGCGTAAACGCCAACCCTAATCAATTAACTCTGGGCGATACCGCCGTGATTCAAGCCCAGGCAAGCGATCCCGACAACGATCCGCTGACCTACGCCTGGACTTCGACTTGCGGGAACGTGGAAGGTACGGGCGCTGAAGTCCGGCTGAATTCCGCGAGCTTGGCCCCGGGCAAATGCACGGTGACCGTGAAAGTGGATGACGGTCGCGGAGGAAATGCAAGCTCTTCGACCGACGTAACCGTTGCTCCCCGGCCAAATCGGCCTCCCACCGTCAGTTGCGCCGCATCACCGCAGACTGTGACCGCAGGGCAGCCAGTAAGCCTCACAGCAACCGGCAATGATCCTGATAATGATCAGCTCACCTACACCTGGCAGGCAACGGGAGGCAAAGTAACTGGTTCAGGAGCCCAGGCCCAGTTTGAAACCGCTGGTCTCGCGCCTGGCCACTACACGGTGACCTGCAAAGCCGATGATGGCAAAGGCGGCACGGCAGAAGGACAGGCCGACATCGAAGTCCAAAAGCCTCCAGAGCAGCAACAACTGGAGGTCCGGCTTTCACTGCACAGCATCTACTTCCCAACCGCGCAACCAACGGCCGCCAATCCTAACGGAGGCTTGCTTGGCAGCCAGGAGCGCACACTTGTGACTTTGGCCAGCGATTTCAAGAAGTACCTGGCATACCGGCCGGACGCCCACTTGATCCTGCAGGGACATGCCGACCCTCGTGGCGGTGAAGACTACAACAAGGCGCTTTCGGATCGCCGTGTTGCGCGCACGAAAGCCTTTTTGGTGGAGCAGGGAGTATCTGCCGATGCCATTGAGACGCAGGCTTTGGGTGAAGAACAGCCCATGAGCGCGGACCAGGTAAAACAGGCCGTGGAGCAGGACACCAACCTGACCCCTGCCCAGAAGAAACAGCTGATTGCGAAGGCAAATGTTGTGGCCCTGGCACAAAGCCGTCGCGTCGACGCAACATTGAGCACCACCGGCCAAACCTCGGTGCGACAGTTCCCGTTCAACGCTGAAGACGCTTTGAACCTTATTAATCCCAAAGGCGTCGGGACGGGCGCAGCCAAGCCAAAACCAAAAGGCAAAACACCGCCCAAGGGCGCTGGAACAAAGAAGGCCACGTCAAAGACGTAAGCAGTCGATTTCAAAGACGAAAAAAAATCGGCAGCCAGAACGGCTGCCGATTTTTTGGCTGCACTATAGGATCAGATGCTCAGCAGATAAGCTGTTCACGCGATAGCTTTAATCCATCCAGATTTCCCAAAACTGTGACGGCAATTCGGTCCTGATGAAAGAGGGAAGAGGCCATTTCCGTGACTTCTTCGGCAGTCACAGCCTCAATTTGCTCAATCGTCTCGTCAAGGGAGAAGAAGCGTTCAAAATACATCTCCTGCCTGGCGAGATTTGACATTCGAGAGGTGCTGGACTCAAGGCTCAGCATCAGGCTTCCTTTGAGTTGATCTTTTGCCCGCCGCAACTCGTCCACCGGTATGAGGTCGGACTTCAACTCATGAAACTCCGCCAGGATCGATTCCACCACTTTAGGTGTCGATTCGGGCGAGGTGCCTGCGTACACAGAAAGGCACCCCGTGTCTCTGTACGGGTTGAGGTCGCTGTAAATCGAATACACCAGCCCCTGATCTTCACGGATTTTCTGGAACAATCGTGAGCTCATTCCCCCGCCCAAAACCGTGTTTAAAACGTAAGAAACGTACCGCTTCTCATGCGAGATGGGATGGGACGGAACTCCCAGGCAGAGCTGCACCTGCTCCAGTGATTTCTTGTTCCTGGTAATGATGCGTGGCGTAACCGCTGGCGTGGGATGATGAAATCCGTTCGGAACACTCTGGAGCGCAACGAATTTTTCTTTGATTATGCTTATGAAGCGAGAGTGATTAAGGTTTCCGGCTGCGGAAATAATCATATTGTTAGGCACAAAACGCTGTCGGTAGAAGTCGAAAAGCTTCTCCTGCTGAAACGAGCGGACCGTATCCTTTGTGCCCAGAATGGGTTTGCCCAGAGGATCGTCTTGCCAGAAATTCTGAGTAAAAAGTTCGTGGACCAGGTAATCAGGATTGTCCTCGTCCATCTTGATTTCTTCAAGGATCACACCTTTTTCGCGGTTGATGTCCTTTTCGGCGAAGACCGGATTCAGGATCAGATCGCTCAGAATATCTATTGCAATCGGCAGGTGTTCATCCAGGACCTTGATGTTGAAGCAGATGGTTTCTTTGCCGGTGAATGCGTCCATATTGCCGCCTATAGAATCCACCTGGCGGGCAATGTCCCGCGCAGAGCGGCTTGTGGTCCCCTTGAAAACCATGTGCTCCGTGAAATGGGAGATCCCGTTGAGTTCGGGGATTTCATCACGTGATCCGGTTTTCATCCAAATACCAATTGCAATCGAGCGTATGTGCGACATCTCCTCGCTTAGGACAATCAAGCCGTTGGGCAGCACTTCACGCTTGATGTCGCGAGTTTCGTCGGTAGGGCGCTGTTGGACCGCAGTTTCCATGACTTAGGCTCTACTATGATTCTCACACGGGGGAATTGGTCGCTTGGGTTTTTATATGTACTGTGTTTTCAATGGCTTACCGACGATACGCCAATTAACGCCGTTGCCCGTGTAAAATCAAACCTCACGCGAGCCTTCATGCCGGCAACTCCACAAAGTGCGCTTATCGGCCTTGATTATCAAGAACTTACCCGACTTGTTCAAAGCCACGGAGAGCCGGAATACCGCGCCCGTCAGCTTTTTGAGGCTATCTATGCCCAGCGCCTGGTCGATCTCGAATCTATATCGACCCTTTCCAAGAGTTTTCGGGCTACTTTGAAGAGCGGAGGCATTGAGCTCGGCACGCCTCGTGTTCAAAGGAGCTTTCCTTCCATAGATGGCACCATCCGCTATCTCATTGCGATGGCAGATGGCGAGTCGGTAGAAACCGTCTGGATGCCGGAAGGGGACGGAGGAGAAGCTGCGGACGGTAGTGAAGCTGGTGATGAGCTTTCACAGCAAGGGTTCGATCGCGCGACGATCTGTGTCTCCAGCCAGGTGGGTTGTGCGGTGAACTGTCAGTTTTGCCTCACCGCGCAGCTCGGAGTAAAGCGAAACCTGACCGCAGGGGAAATAGTCGGCCAGGTTGTCGCCGTCCTGAATGATCGTTGTGTCGACATGGAGCGGCAGCGAATCAACATTGTCTTCATGGGCATGGGAGAGCCGTTCCTTAACTATCCCGAATTCATGAAGGCCGTGCGCTTGTTGACGGAGGGCGTGGGCTTTTCCGAATCGCGCATGACCGTTTCCACATCGGGCATCGTGCCCCGGATCCATGACTTCGGCTCCGAACCTGTCCGGCCCAAGCTTGCTATTTCCCTCAATGCCCCGAACGATCAGCTTCGCGAACGCATTATGCCGCTCAATCGCAAATGGAACCTGGAAACGTTGATGCAGGCGGCGCGTGACTTTCCTTTGCGCAACCGGGAACGCATCACGTTCGAATACGTGCTCCTGCGTGACTTCAACGATAAACCGGAGCACGCCCGAGAGGTAATCGAGCTGCTGCGTGGAATTAGGTGCAAGGTTAACCTCATTGCCCTGAATCCGGGCCCCGGAATTGCTTTCGCTACGCCCGAACAGCAGCGCGTCCACGAGTTCCAGGAATTGCTGATTCAAGCGGGAATCCCAGCGTTTATTCGCCGTCCCCGCGGTCGAGACATCTATGCCGCCTGCGGGCAGTTGAAGAGGACTGTGGCCTAGTCAGCCTCGTCACCCGAGTTGCACTCCGCCTTGCCTGCTTGCATCGTAAAAATATGGAGGATTTCATATGGCGGAAAAGCAATTATCCGGACTTAAGGTAGCCGCAATTACAACGGACGGAGTGGAGCAGGTGGAATTGCTTGAACCCAAAAAGGCTCTCGAAGAGGCTGGCGCTGAGGTGCTGGTGGTCGCTCCCAAAGCCGGCAGGGTTCAGGGTTTCAAGCACCACGATAAGGCTGACCAGATTCCGGTGGATCTCACGCTGGACCAGGTAGATCCCTCGGAATTCGACGCCGTACTCCTGCCAGGAGGAGTTATCAATGCTGACGCCTTACGGATCGAGAAAAAAGCTCAGGAGATAGTCCGGCAGATCGATCACCGGGGCAATCCAATCGCGGTGATCTGTCATGGCCCATGGCTGCTGGTTTCAGCAGGACTGACAAGGGGCCATACCATGACGAGCTGGCCCACTTTGAAGGATGACATCAACAACAGCGGCGCCAAATGGGAAGATCGCGAGGTGCTGCGTGACCGTAACTGGGTGAGTAGCAGAAAGCCAGACGACATCCCTGCCTTTAATCGCGAGATGGTGAAACTCTTTGCCGAAGCGCTGCAAAGACAAAGTAAAGTGGCGTAGCCCAGAAAGATTGCTGCACGGTACTCAAAACGGCCCGCCCCGAAAAGGCGGGCCTTGGTTTTAGTATCCGGCAAAGTCTTCTGCTCTGATGTCGTCCTCGTCCACTCCGACCTTTATCAGCATGTCTTTCATCGCTGCAACCATGGCGGGCGGCCCTGCGCTGTAATAGATCGGCCCATTGAGTTCAGGGAGGTGGCGCTTCAACATTGCTGCGTCGATGAAGCCTCGTTCACCATTCCAGCTCTGCTTTGACTTTTCCATCTCGGCCATGGTCGCGATGAGATGGAAGTTAGGATTCTGCTTCTGGGAAGCTTCGAGCTCCGCCACGAAAGCAGCATCTTCAGGACGGCGATTCGCGTAGAACAGATAAATCTGGCGCGGGTCTTTCTGGTGCGTTGTTTCGCGAATCATGCTCAAAAATGGCGTAATGCCGATGCCACCGGCGAGAAGGACCGCGGGCTTGGCTGCATTCTTGTGCAGGTTAAATGATCCCATCGGCCCGTCCAGTTTGATCCTGGTGCCTGACTTCATCTTTTGCAAAGCCCGCTTGAAGGCGGAGTCGCGTAAACGTGTGGCGAACATCAAGTCATTCTCCGATGGCGCGCTCGCGATGGAGAAAGTCCGGATATTGCCTTCAGTGTCCGTTTCCGGCGGATCCTGTAGGGTTAGATCCGCTGATTGTCCCGGTTTGAAGTCGAATCCTGCCGGCCGCTGCAAGCTAAAGGCAAGTGTTCCTTCCGCTACCTCAGTGCTGCTCAAAAAATTTACAAGCTGTTCTGGCATATTCGTTTTTGTTCTCGTCACAAAAGAGTCGGAATTCCCGCTAAAGGTTACATTAACTCTTTGCGTTGCAGGATTCGGCGTGACTTGCAGTAACCGTAGTTTGTCCGCTGTCTATGCGAAAAAGGTGCACCAGTCCGCCTCTCTTTAGTAAGCTAATACCTGCATGGCCGCCGAAAACACATTCGATATCGTCAGCAAAGTCGATCTCCAGGAAGTGAGCAATGCGATCCAGAACGCGCTTAAGGAGATTCATACCCGCTTTGATCTGAAGGATTCAAAATCAGAAATCAATCTGGAAGGCAAAGACGCCATCATCATGACATCGGCCGATGAATACAAGCTCAAGGCGGTAAATGACATTCTGCAGGGCAAGCTGGTGAAGCGCGGGGTTGCGCTCAAAGCCTTGACGTATGGTGCGGTGGAACCGGCTGCAGGCTCGCGCGCGCGGCAGAAGATTACGCTGCAGCAGGGAATTCCCACGGAAAAAGCGAAAGAGATCGTCAGGGTTATCAAGGATTCGAAGAAGAAGGTGCAGGCAGCCATCCAGGGTGACACGGTTCGTGTGAGCGGAAAGGATCGTGATACCTTGCAGGAAATCATTGCGGTCCTCAAGGGACATGATTTCGGCATTGATATGCAATTTACCAACTATCGCAGCAACTAAGGGGCCTGTTTGAGTTCACCCGCCACGAGTAACGCAAAAGAAGTCTTTGAGTTGCTGCGCGACGATCTGGCAGCGATTGAACGTGAGTTTGGACGGGATACGGTTTCTTCCGTCCGTGCCATTACTGAAATTGGCGAACATTTGCGCGCGGGAGGCGGCAAACGCATTCGTCCGGCCCTGCTGCTCCTTTCCGCCAAACTCTTTCCTCATGACGAACGCTCCGCCATCCGCCTGGGTGCCGTCGTGGAAGTGATTCACACCGCAACACTGGTGCATGACGACATCATCGATGAAGCCAAAACACGCCGTGGGCGCCCTGCCGCGAACACTCAGTGGGGCAACTCGAAATGCGTGCTGGCAGGCGACTGGCTTTATATGCAGGCTTTTAAGATCGCCGTGCAGGAGCGCAACTTCAAAATACTCGATGTCCTGATCGACCTCACCCAGCAGATGGTTGAGGGCGAACTGCTGCAAATGGAAAAGCTGGGCAAGTGCATCTCGCTCGAAGAGCATTTTGATCTGATCTTCCGCAAGACTGCCTGCCTCTTTTCTGTTTCCATGCGCATGGGGGCACTGCTTGGCAAAGCCACGGATGATCAGGAAACGCGCCTTGGTGAATACGGACGGCACCTGGGCCTGGCCTTTCAAATCGTGGATGATGTGCTGGATCTCACTGCGTCGGAACTCGTCCTCGGGAAACCCGTAGCCAGCGACCTGCGTGAAGGCAAGGTGACGATGTCGGTAATCCATGCTTTAGAGCGTTGCGCGCCTGCCGAGCGTAAATTGGTGGAGACGGTACTGGAAGAACGCGCTTTTGTCAGCGTAACTCATGAACAGGTTCTCGACATTCTGAAGCGCTACGGGTCAATCCAATACGCCTATGATGAAGCGGCCAAGCATGCTGCGGCCGCATGCACAGCCATCTGCTCATTTCCTGATTCGGAAATTAAACGCGCTCTCCTGATGATTCCTGAGTTTGTGGTGGAACGTAACAGCTAGGAATGAACATTTTCGCAGGACGCTACTATTGCGTCGCGCTGTGGCGACGCTCTAACGTTTCATTTCCTCCAGCCTTCGCTTAAGGAAGTCCTGCTCTACGCCATTGCCAGCCAACGTCAAAGCTTTTTCGTATTCGCGCGCCGCATCCACCTTCTGCCCCATCCGTCTCAGAATGTCGGCCCGGGCCGCGTAAAACAGGTGATAATTGCGGAGATCACCTGACGCGCCCACCTGTTCAATGCGTTTGAGACCCGTCTCCAGACCCTGGCTCATTGCGATGGCAACAGCATGGTTTAAGGCAACCACCGGCGAAGGAAGAATCCGTAACAGCTCTGCATACAGGCCCGCAATCTCAGCCCAGTCGGTTTCGGCTGCCGTCGAAGCTTCGGAATGCACCGCAGCGATGGCAGCCTGCAACTGGTAGGGACCGACGCGTTTCATCATGAGCGCTCGCGTGACCAATTCCTGGCCTTCTCGAATGCAGGCCTTATCCCAGAGAGAGCGGTTTTGTTCTTCCAGCACAACCAGCCGACCTTGTTTATCGGTTCGCGCGTCACGACGCGAGTCGTGCAATAGCATCAGTGCCAACAGACCGACATTCTCCGGCTCGTTGGGCAGGAGTTGGCATAGTGTCCGGCCCAGGCGAATAGCCTCCGCGCATAGTTCGCGCCGCACAAGGGCGTCGCCCGATGTAGCGGCGTACCCTTCATTGAAGATGAGATAGATCACAGACTGCACAGCTTCGAGCCGCTCAGCCAGCCTTTCTCTCGGCGGGACTTCGTAGGGAATGTGCGCGTCAGAGATTTTCCGTTTAGCCCGCACCAGTCGCTGCGCCAGCGTTGGCTCAGGCAAAAGAAAGGCCCGGGCGATCTCTGGTGTTGTGAGCCCTCCGAGCGTGCGCAAGGTCAACGCAATCTGCGCTTCGGCGTTCAGCGCCGGGTGACAGCAGGTAAAGATCAGCCGCAGTCGGTCATCGGGATACTCAATTTCGGCTGTATCAAAGTTCATCACTGCATCAGGTTGGTACGTTGTTGGCGTTTCATAGAGAAGCGGTTCCTGCTTCTCCCGGCGGGTGCGCTCGCGCCTCCCATAATCGATAAGCCGGCGGTGCGCGACGGATGTCACCCAGGCGGCGGGATTCGTCGGGATGCCTTTTTTGGGCCAGTCGCTGAGGGCTGCCGCCAGAGCTTCCTGCATTGCCTCTTCGGCAAGATCGAAATTTCCCGCGATGCGAATCAAGGCGGCAAGAATGCGGCCGGATTCGCGCCGAAAGACGCCCTCAATCGTATTGCGGATTTCATCCATTTACTGATGCGGATGCTTTAAACTCCTCGTTCTTTTGCTGCGCCAACTCTCCCCGAAAAGGCCGGATCTCTACACAACCGTGCAATCCTCCGCAGGCGGTTGGGATTCTTGATGCATACATGATTGCTTCATCCAGATCTCTGCAGTTCAGGATGTAATAGCCGGCGAGTTGCTCTCTGGTCTCGGCGAACGGTCCGTCGGTCACAAGGACTTTTCCATTCTGCATGCGGACTGTCGTTGCTGTTGCCGTGGTCGCGAGCGGTTCCGCGTTCTCGAGAATTCCCTTGGCGCGTGTGTCTTCCATGAGCGCACGGTGACCGTTCATGATCTGCTGCATTTCTTCGCTGGATCTGCGCGCAGCTTCATCCTCTTTTGTGTAAATCAACAGCATGTATCGCATTGAGTCTCTCCTGTCTCTTGCAAAGACTGAATCAAGGAGCGCGCTTTTTCGCACGCTCCTGGGATGATCGTAATGCAATTATTTTACCCGGTGATATTGAATGTTCTCTGTGAATGCAGCTTTGCCGTTCTGGTGGAATGTCCAGGCGGCGGAGAAGCTGTCCGGTCCGGAGAACTTCATGATGGCATTATGCATGTGTCCGGAATTCGGGTTGCTGAGGTTATCACCACCAGCGAAGTTGAAGACCAGTTGCTTCGAGGCGGGATCGTATGCTTCCGCCTGCATGCGCGGCTGGTTTCCGGCTGAACAATAGTGTGTCAGGACCAGGCGATTACCAGCGAGGTGATAGACGGTGACCATTTCGGTTTCACCAGGAACATTGATTTTTTCGAGGACCGCGCTGCCGTTGGATACCACTTCATAGGAACTTGTGACCTTGCCCTTTTCCGTGGTGGCTTCCCAATTGCCTGCAAGGGATTTCACGCGCTCGAAAGCCGCGGTCGCGCCGTTGTCCTGTTTGTCCGTCGCGTACGCGGTCGCCGCAAACCCGACGCAAAGCACGAGAACCGTGCTGCAGATTGCTCCAAAACGATTCATTTTCATCCTAGGTGCTCCTTGAGGTGGATTGAGGCAAAGCGGCACGTCAGTTGGCTGCTTGCCTCTGTTCACCGTATCGACGGGTGGAACTGCAGAAATCGACAGCCAACAAAGATTTTTTTGGGCAACGGCGGGGTAGGGTTTACACGTCTGGATTCTTGAGCAGCCCTCAAGTAAGCTTCTATACTGATTTTGGAGGAACACTGGTGCCCCTTTCTGCAGTGATTGTCGATGATGAGCAACTGGCTCGTGACGAGCTGAGCTATCTGCTCAAAGCTGTAGACGACGTGAGCGTCGTTGCCCAGGGCCACAACGGACTGGAAGCGGTGAACCTCGTCCGCGAGCACTCACCCGACATCCTCTTCCTTGACGTACAGATGCCTGGGTTGGACGGTTTTGGTGTGATCAAGAAGCTGCTGGACAAGAAAGTTCCTATGCCCCAGATCATCTTCGGCACGGCATTTGACCAATACGCCGTCAAGGCTTTTGAAGTCAATGCCATCGACTATCTGCTAAAGCCCTTCGACAAGAAGCGTGTTCTGCAGGCCATTGAGAAGGCAAGGAAGAGAATCCAAACGCCAGTTGCCGCCAGCAATGAAAAGCTTGATTCGCTGGTAAAAATGCTGGAAGCCCAAAGGCCGCAGAATTCCAAGTTGCTGCTGCGCTCTGCCGGCCGGCTTTACCTGGTTGATCAGAAGGACGTGTGTTTTGCTTCGATCGAAGACGGCATCATCAGCGTGGTCGCGACCTCGCACGAGGGCCAGTCCAACTGTCGCACACTTGAAGAGTTACTTGAAGGTTTAGATCATGACATGTTCTGGCGGGCACACCGGTCGTTTGTTGTGAATATCAACCGCATCAAGGAAGTTGTGCCGTGGTTTAAGAGCTCCTACCAACTCAGGATGGATGATCGGAAGCAGACGGAAATCCCGGTTAGTCGCGCCCAGACCAAGCGTCTGCGAGAGCTGTTCGGCTTGTAGGAGCCAGTCCTGTTACTGGTGCCGCGTTTCCGGCACCACTTTAAATTCCAGCCTTTTCGCGCCGCGGAGCACAGTCAATCTGGTGCTCACTCCAATGCGCTCCTCACTGAGCAGCCGGTGCAGCACGTCAACTCCTTCGACAGGTTCACTTTCAAGGGCGACAATCACATCACCTTCCTGAAGCCCTGCTTTCGCCGCTGGGCTGCCCGGTTCAGGAGCCAGAATCAGAGCGCCGGTTTGATGTTGAAGATCATAGTGGCGGGCAATCATGCGATTCAACGGCGCTGTCTGCGCCTGCACACCAATATAGCTACGATGCACCACGCCAGTACG
>Ga0134125_10004682_pt1 | contig 15615 bp, 14 predicted proteins | sample KB31751_FD_96464 | JGI IMG/M metagenome (GOLD analysis project Ga0134125, IMG submission 96464) | Terrestrial soil microbial communities with excess Nitrogen fertilizer from Kellogg Biological Station, Michigan, USA - KB3-175-1 | ecosystem: Environmental > Terrestrial > Soil > Unclassified ... | reverse complement strand
CATCATCACCATCGACAGGGACTTTGCAAGTCGTTTTAGATAACCCAAACTCTATTAGTGCTACATATGCCGTAACGGTTACAGGTAATAACCCTCAGCCATCTTCATTCTCTCTTTCTGCCACAAGTCCTCAATTCGTTAAATTGGGTCCTGGTTCTTTCGCAGTATCTGTAGATACCAGCGTACCTCATTCTTTTTCAGGAGATTGTAAAGGTACCATGAGTGCTGGACAACTCCAATCTTGTACTATCCAAATCACAGCCCCCTCCCAATAGTCCCACCCAGAATAATTGCAGGACAAAACCAATTTTGTTCTAAAACACTCAAACCTAATTTGAAACTACATCACAAACGCTACTATCCTAAGGTAGTGGAGGACTTTGTAGAAGAGGTGGAAGAGGAATAATGAATGACTGTAATCATTAAGGTAGTGTGAAGAACAGAATGGCTATTTATAATTATCCTTCAGCAGCAGTCGGCTTTGCCCAATTACAACAACAAGAACTTGATAATTGCATGTGAAATATATTCACCCTCCTATCTATTTTTGAAAGGTAATTGCCTATCAAATATTCTCTCTTTTCTATTCATTGCAAAAGTATTTGAATGTATATAATGATTGCTGCTCTTTCAAACATCTTTGCAATCAAGATCTTTAAAATATTGATTTCATAAATTGGTATGCCTACTTCTTTTGAAACTTTAAATTTCATTGCTTATACGATCCAGATGTGCTTGTAATTCAAATCTCAACTTATCCTAATAGGGCAAGAGAACAGAAAGAAGCCTTTACTAAGGCAATAACAAATACAGAGATTTTGAACACAACTACAGTATGTGGTTATAACATATGAGGAAGGACGCAATGAAAATTGATATAATTCTGGAGAACAGTCTAATGAACAAGCATAAGGAGATTTGAAAATGACGAATGACACGATACGGGCAACCGAGATACACCGACTCTCTACAGGAGACCTTAAACCACTTGCTGCCCTAATTGATCATCTAGGCCTTACGCCACATTTCTCCGGCGATGCGTTGTTGGACGGCGCTGACCCCGTGATCCGTTCACCGCACCACCTAGGGGAGGCATCGGGAATGGCCCAGTTGCTGATCGGCATAGCGGGCGCCGCCATCTGGCATACACGTACAGATCAGAATACAGACATTGCAATCGACATCATCGATGCGTTGCATCATTTACATTCTACACACTTTGTTCAGCAACAGGGTCGCCTGATCAATGTCGGTGCGGAGTATGTCGACGTCAACGGCATGTTTCTTTGCCGTGATGGCCGCTACGTAATGATTGAAGGAGGACCACCCTATACAAAATTGCTGAAGGGATATTTGAATTTCTTTGATTGCGGCTACAACAAGAAATCCATTGCTCGCGAAGTCGCTAAATGGGATTCGGCTGACCTAGAAGAGGCGTTGGCAAAGGCAGGTCTTCCCGCTAGTCGCACCTTTAGCCGTGAGGAGTGGCTTGCACATCCGCAAGGCATTGCCTTAAACAAAGCACCGGTTATTGACATCGAGAAGATAGACGACGGGCCACCCGTACCGTTTGACACTGGTGCGACCACTCCATTACAAGGCATTCGTGTTCTAGATTTCACCCACGTTTTGGCCGGCCCCCGCAGTGCCCGTACGCTCGCAGAATATGGTGCGGATGTTCTCCATATCAGTTCACCGGCCTATCCAGACACATTCGCTCAGCATCTTGGAGTAGATGAAGGCAAAAAATGCGCTTATCTTGATCTTCGTGAAGTCGCCGATCGGGAGACGATGCAGCGGCTCGCTAAGCAGACGGACGTCTTCACCAATAATTATCGACCCGGGGTGAATATGCGCTTCGGGTTGTTGCCATCTGAACTCGCTGCAGCAAACGAGCGTGGCCTCGTCTATTTGGATATCAACGCATTTGGTCATTCCGGACCCTGGAGCGAACGTCCTGGATTTGATCAGAATACCCAGGTCGCTACCGGCTTTGCTGTGAAGGAGGGGGAGCCCGACAAACCACGATTCTCGCCGGTTTTTTATTTGGGCGACCTCATGGCCAGCTTTTTTGCTGCGGCTGGCATGATGGCAGCGTTGCTACGCCGTTCAATCGAAGGCGGATCCTATCATGTAAAGATCTCACTTGCTCGTAGCGTGATGTGGGTACAAGAGATGGGATTTCTTGAGACAGCCGCACAGGAGTCGCTACCAGATAAGGATATCTATCCGACTAAAATGGCATCAATCAATTCGGTTTACGGAAAGTTATCTTTCCTTGCGTCGCCTCTCACCTTCAGCAATCTGGATCTACCCGGCAAATCGAGCCTTACACCTTATGGGGCTGATGCGCCGCAATGGCAGGATTCGACTAAGGCTTTGACTTAATCGTAGTTATCAAGACGTTACAAGGAAACCATGAGGCCACAGGCAAACGCAACGCAGGATAGAATGGTAGTTCATCTATGATAAATTCATGAATAGAAAAGAGGATTGTGAAAAAAGTTAAAGATTTGTTTAATAAACTTAACCAAGTGACCCTGAAATACCCTAAAGAAGAGTTACTTTATAAACTATACATAAGCACAAAGCAAAGCACTAGAGCGCCTACAGAATAAGCTTTATTGGATCTGGGAGATTGATGAGCATAAGCAAGAGGACATAAAAAGAGTAATCTTTGGCACATATAATGAAAGAAGGTTACACAAGAAGAACATTATAGAGCAAATGCTTTAATAAGAAATACTATAAACAGTGAACTAATTAGATAAATGAATTGAATGTTTGATGACTTCAATACGAGGCTAGGTATCGGTATGAAGTTGGAAGAAAAAAGCTAAATCTGCGTGTTAGGAAGGAAAAATCTGACATTTGAGCGTAACGTATCTCCTGATTGAAGGTTTATCACCAGTTTAAGATGAGTTATCTCCGGTTGAAAACAAAAATTTGAGCACGAATTCTAATAATTCTGGAGGTACAGGATATACCGGAGATAAATCTGATTATGTTCTAGAGGACAATGATAGTGAAGATGATATTGACAATGGTAGTAATATTAGCAAAAAGTGTGAATGCCAAGACCCTCCAGACTATTGAATAAAACACAATCACGCATTTTACTACTGCATAGAGCATCCAGAATTTCAAAACATTTACTTGGAATCAATCATGCATCATTTGTTATATTCTACAGATCATAAATCATCATTGTATAAAGGAACATCTATCTTTATGAGTTTGTGCAAGATGATCTATCTTTTTAGATGAGGTTTGACTTTCCATTGTTAGATTCATCCTATCTTGGAATATTTGGCTTTGCAGAACAAGGCAAAGGTCACTATGTTACAATAAGTACTATCTTGGTCATGACGCCACTTGTTATCTGACACATATCCATAAAAGTTAAGAAGAACAACTCAACCTACCATATCATGTATTTTAAAAAAGGTAACAAAAAAACCGCAAAATCACATTCTCAATAACGCTAGCAATAATGTTGCTTGCTTATTCAGTGGCAATATCCACCTCTATTGTAACCTAAGACGCATTTGCACAAAACTCATACCCAATTTCGTATTGTTACATCGCAAACGCAATTGATAATCCTGCATATTACAAGGCTGAACTATACTTTAGCATTTCATTACCTCATGACCAGTTGTTGACTAAAATTGCCGCATCACTTAGCCTCTCACTAATACAATATAATGCCTATTTGTATGCTTTACTGACAAATCCAGGAATTGATGGCAAGCAAAAGAATGATGCATTAGATGGAGTTTCTAGTCCGTTGACAGCAGCTGGCTTTGCATTACTACAACAACAAAACATTAGTTTTTGCATTAGATCTCTTGCATAATTACAGGGATAGAATATGAAACTCAAGAACTTTATAGCATTATAAAAGATTAGACGGCTGAAAATAATATTAATACGCGTAGCAATCTCGTTTTTTAATTCCAATACTTTTGCTTATTTTTGATAATCAATGATGAACTTGATTGTCTCAGAACTTTATAGCGTCCATGTTTGAGGCCGCTTTGGTTATTACAGAGGCAGTATCCGAAAATTCATTCGTCCTATGCGTATTACCATTACTTGGATTATACTTATCCTGTGGACCATCGTCAACAGGTATAGTTGCTTTTACAGTATTAGAAGAGCTATCTATTACAGAGATATTGTTCCCATTAACCATATACATATTATTGTTACTTGGATTATACTTAAGATCCTTTGGACTATTGCCGACATCAATAGTTGCTTTTACAGTATTAGAAGAGCTATCTATTACAGAGACAGAATTTGAACGTGTATTAGCCACGTATATATTACCATTGCTTGGAACATATTCCAAACTGCTCGGCTCAAAGCCAACAGGTATAGTTGCTTTTACAGTATTAGAAGAGCTATCTATTACAGAGATATTACCTCGGTCTGTAATAGCCACGTACATATCACCATTACTTGGATTATACTCAAGTTCCTCTGGAGTGCCATCCTTACCAACAGGTATAGTTGCTTTTACAGTATAAGAGCTATCTATTACAGAGACCATGCCTAATAATGGCTGGGCAGCATACATATCACCATTACTTGGATTATACTTAAGTCTCCAAGGAAAATTGACATCAATAGTTGCTTTTACAGTATTAGAAGAGCTATCTATTACAGAGACAGAATTTGAACGTGTATTAGCCACGTACATATTACCATTACTTGGGTTATACCCTAAGCTAACTGGACCATCGCCAACAGGTATAGTTGCTTTTACAGTATTAGAAGAGCTATCTATTACAGAGACAGAATTTGAACGTGTATTAGCCACGTACATATTACCATTACTTGGGTTATACTTAAGATCCTGTGGGCCATCGCCAACAGGTATAGTTGCTTTTACAGTATTAGAAGAGTTATCTATTACAGAGATATTGCCTGAAAATGTATTAACTACATAAATATTACCATTACTTGGATTATACTTAATGTCCCATGCTTTAAAGATAAATTTATTTTGGCCATTATTGATAGGTAAAGCGGCATTTATAGAATCGACTAATGATATATCCATGCAATTGAGGGCAATATGCAATATTATGACAATAAATGAAATTGACATCACTATTGCTAAAAAATTGTATCTCATCTTCACTTTAACTATATTTTAGTTAGATTAAAGGCTTTTGAAAGTAAGGAATCTTTGTATAATATAATATTTTGAATATGAGTGGATAATAGCTCAGTAATTTGGTCTTTAATAAGTACACTTCTAGGGCAGAAAATACTTTATCTGGGCATATGCAGATTACTACAAACAACATATTATTCTACAAGTGCATACGTTATAGCACTAGTAACTTCATACGGATATCAACTGTCAAACGTTTAACTTGGTTAATATGGATTCAATTGGTTCAAGCATTCGCTTCTACTAACCAATCTATTAACATTCGAAAATATATGTCATCTTCAAAGGGAATAATCCTTTTCAATGTCGTTATATCTATGTCAAATACTGGGGCAGGGCTTACACGGCCTAAAATTGTCACTACTATAATATCCTACAACAACTTTGGTACTCCGGCCTAATACAAGATGGTCTGCTCAAAAACATTGCTATTGCTGGTTTGTCTTATCTTAAGCCAGCCAACCATTCGATGAATAAAGAATATTCCTTATCTTTGAATGATGGCTTATTCTATCGACAGTATTTAGATCATACATAAGAAAACCTGCTAGTACACGCAATGACCATGTAGAAAACCCTAAACCATGAGATCTTGGATTTAAAGATGCTATATCAACTATTTGTTTCTCTATATTGTTATCAAACTTTGCTGTTTATGAGTATGTGTTTTTTAGCATATTGTCATCAATCCCTTTTTCATTAAAGCGATGTATCCATTTTCTTATGTTGTTATCATGGTGATTTGTTATTTTTCTTATTTGCGGTACTGTGTATCCTTCATCTTTAAGCAAGATGATTTTGGCTCTATATCCTGAATCTTTATCTTCAAGCATTAGGTGTAAAATATTTTTTTCATCAATGGTAAGTATTTTGAGGAATGTATCCCTCACAATATTACTAAAGAGTGGCAAGCTAAATGTATTACGATAGCTAAACAATCACCTTTATTTTACAGGTAAATACAGCATACCTTTTACACAACTGTTAAGAGATAAGAATGCAGTTGCAAATATTGCTGTTAAGAGATAAGAATGCAGTTGCAAATATTGCAGTTAAGGATTTAGAAAAGGCCAAAATATTCTATCAGGATGTACTTGATTTACAACTGTTTGACTCTAATACTCCAGAGGTAGTCGTATTTAAAAGCGGTAATTCTATGATCATTGTATATAAATCAGACTATGCTGGAACCAATAAGGCTACATCCATGACATGGCCAGTAGGAGAAAATATAGAGGAAGTTGTGCAAGCACTCAAAGCCAAGGGAATAACATTTGAACATTATAACATGCCAAACGTAACACTAGAAGGAGATATCCATGTTGACGGTCAAATGAAAGTAGCATGGTTTAAAGATCCTGATGGTAATATCCTTAACCTCATCAACAAATAAAATATTAATATTGTTAAAGGACCACCTATTTCCAAGCTCCCCTATTACTATTATTCTTTGTTTATATATCACCACCTTGAATAACAAAACCCTTGACTATACGATGAAAAAAAGTATCACTATAAAAGCACTTTTTAGTGTAGATTATAAAATTTTGCACATGTTTTTGGGTTCATTTCATTGTAGTTTGTTATTTCATTGATTTCTTATGATAGGCTATCCAAAAAGCCTTGCTGTTTAAAACTTTCTGGGTCCTATTTGTATTAATTCATGCTCTGTTGCATAACTAGTTTTGTTCAAATTATTTCCATTCATTTTATACAACTCTTCTAAACAGGTTGTATAACGAAACCTTCATTGTCATCTCTTTTACCATGTTTAGAAACCTAGTTGCAGATACATACTCGCCAAACATCCTTTTTATAGAAGAAAATGCTGTTTCAGCCATCCATCGTTTTCCATATTTTCTTTTCTTTTTCCATTTATGATAATCCTTTGTTTGAAATCCAACTTCTCTATTCCTTACATTGCTATTCTTGAATGAAATGATGGAATTCCTTTTTACTTTGATGATGGGCCTACTCCCTTTCTCCTTCAAATATTTGAAATTCTCATTACTATCATAGGCTCCATCACCGATGAAAGATTTGATCTTTATATTATGGTTATTATTCAGCACGCCTTCCATCAAATTCTTTATAATTTACTATCATGTACTTTTTCATCTGTAACTTCCAGTGCAAGAATTTGTTTGGTCTTGATATCTACTACTACATGTATCTTTAGATAGCCTTTCTTGTTTTTTACATTCAACTTATCTTGCATCCACTGTCCTCTGTTTGTAACCTTGATTCCTGTACTATCAACTGCTATGATAACGACATTATTATCACCATCCATACTTATCCTATTGATATCGATATCCAGTTTGTTAGTTCTTCTACAGGTCTGTGAATAACTTGGCGGACGTTTATCTTCGGGAATACTCTTTCCTATAGTTGCTTTGATGAGTCCTTCTGTTTGCCTATAGGGGAGGTGAAGGCATACTCTGATATGGCCAATGATAAGAATGAAAGAATCAGGAAATTTGTACCTTTTGCCTTTCTTATTTTCATTCATCCTTGCAAGATCATCATCCCAAATATCCAGAAAATCATAGGAAAAAAGTATCTCACCTCGTCTTACAAGGGATTGATTATAAGAAGACCAATGCAACAAATAATGCGTTATTCTATTCCCAGCTAAAAATGTTAGCTATGCAACAAAGCATTAATTCATAAAAAAAAATAAAATATTTTTTTATTATTTTATTATATTCAATAGAATTGTTATTTTGAATTTTTTTCTTCATGTATCAAGATTTATATTAAAAATATATTGTGTATTATTATTGAACATAATATTATTTCTTTTAATCTTTATTGCTATTACTAATATTTTTATAACGTGCTTGTTTCTTTTCAATGATCATTTAATTTTAATTATACAAAAAGCATATGCACAGTATCATCTTAGTAGTAGTAATAATAATACTACTAGTATTAATGATAAAACAATTAATTTTACAAAGTCTTTTAATTTAACGAACAATACCGAAGACTCTGTATATCCTCGAGTAGCTGCTTTTGGTAATGATGTATATGTGATATGGCAAGAATCAGTTTCTCCTAGTTCTTCTTCTCCTTCTTCTGCTGCTGCTGCAGCAATCAAGGATGATACAAATAATATTAGCAGTGGTAATGGTTTTATTAATCATCCAAATTATGATATATTTATAAAAAAAAGTAGTAATGGTGGAGTTACCTTTGATAAAGAAATAAACCTTAGCAATAATAGTGGATTTTCGGAACATCCTCATTTAGCAGTTTATGGCAAAAATGTTTATACAACTTGGATAGATAATGACACAACTACAAATAATAATAAAGAGATACTTTTTAGAAAAAGCAATGATGGCGGTAAGACTTTTAGTAATATAATTCATTTAGACGACAACAACAATAGATCTAATATAAATAATAAATCAGAAAATAGCTTTGGCAATTCCATAAATGAAGAGATATCTGCATTTGAAAATAAGGTATATGTAGTATGGATTAAAGAGAATCAATCACAATATCTTAATTATAATGATAACAATAATAATAAAATATTATTTAGAACAAGTGTTGATGGAGGATCCACATTTAAAAATATAAAAACATTAAGCAATAATGCAAGTAATTTAACTTATCCTAAAATTACTACATTATCAACAACTAATAATGATGATGGTGATGGTGATGTGTATATTTTATGGAATATTGGACTTCCAGATAAAAATCTCTATAGAAATGGTGATGGCATGTTTTTTACAAAGAGTAATGATTCTGGAGATAACTTTAATGATGCAATAAGAATAAATGGCCCGATAAAAAGTATAGGAAAAGCCCAGCTAATATCATATAAGAATAATATACATATCGTATGGTCAGGAATTCCTGATTTTAGAATAGGCAATAACGTATTTTATACAAAAAGTGATAATAATGGTCATAGTTTTACGAATCCAGTTTCCCTTGATAGCAATAAATCCCTAGCCGTAGAAGTAACTGCTAATAAAGATAATTTGTATATATTATGGGAAAAAATAGTTTCAGAGTCAAATGACGATATATTTATAAAAACAAGTAACAATGAAGGTCAATATTTTACAAAAGATGCTATAAACTTGAGTAATAACCATGGTATATCTGAATGTCCTTCAATAGCACTTTTAGACAACAATAAAGCATTTATTGCATGGGAAGATTCGACTCCGGGAAACCATGATATATTTTTCAAGAGGTTATAGTTAATTTACTTATTTATTGTTATTAATGATTTGTAATATTCATTGTAATCTTCCGTTTGCTTCTCCGTATCTAACACTTCTCACACTTCTAACACTTTATGGAAGATTACAGTCTTCAATAAGATTAGCAGGATTGGCTTGATTGTTTTCGTCGTAAATTTCATTATTTTTATCTGACTGACTAAAATATTATTATTTTTTATTACCTTATTGCTCTATAATATCGTCATAAATGCCATTTCTTTTTACTTGTTCCCAGAAAGTGTAAAAGTGTTAACTGAACATTATTTTCGATATTTATGCTTCTTGACAAAATATATAACAATTTTGATAATTAACTAAACGTTATAGCTATTATCTTGGCGGATTTGATATGTATAAAACAATATTAAAAAACTAATCGTTAGCCTTCTACATCATTAATTTTGTTTCTTAGGTCTAACAGATGCGCTGTGGGATTTGGCATTTTCTTATACATCTTGTTCAAAAGCGGAAGATTAATCTCAAGGGGATCGATAAAATATACAGTGTGGTTGCGATTATTCAACTTTCCTTCTATCCAACGTGCAACTTTGATACCCTGTCGGTTTACTCTAACAGAGCCAACTATCAGAGCAATTCTAGACATTATCTCTACTATTTATATTCTACCGTCTGTACTTAAATTGTCATTGCTACTAAGACAATCATTTGTTGGAGTTGGTTGACTTGCCTTTATTATTTGGGATTAGAAACAGATTGGGTTAATGATATTACACTGTCGTGATTACAGTAGTTGCTCAAGTATGGAGTACGTTATCCAAAGAGATATTGTAAATAGGCAAATAGATACTAGATGTCTTGCATAATTAGGAACAATCCACACTTTCTAATATGATATTATATCTAGTTTTATCGATGCTGGTTTATTACTTGATAGTTCACAAGACCTGATACTATATCGGACATCTTTTATATCTTCTTAATTTGTTTCTAAATATGTCTGCAAGTATCCTATATTTTTTCAATCGACAAATGGTATGTTCTATTACTATTCTTTTTCTAGAGTGACTTTTGCTATGTTCTTTTTCTACTTGTGACAACTCTTTATTTCTCTTCTTTCTATTTGGTAATGACGATAGCTGTTCTGGAAAATCTTTATCTACACCAAGGTATCCTAGATCAACTACGTTAACAACTTGTTTTTCCAATACGTGTATGGGAAATGAATCAGTCTCAAAAGAGGATCGTGAAAGATTAGAACAACTTTCAGGAGAAATTATGGAAAGAATACGTGTTGTTGCGGACATTCTAGCAGTTAGTATAGATAAAAAATCCGGTGAGCCAATTAAGAAATTTAGTATATTCGTCACTCCTAAGTCGTCTAACAAGAATGTGAATATGGTAGATATTGTTTGAGGATGAAAGTACTAATATGCCAGGACTTTGTTATCAAGATCCTCCAGGCATATGTTGTAATAGTACATGTCCATGCGTGCCGATTGTAAGATGATGGATCAACATGACCTTAAGATATGAAAGTTGACTTGTCGGACTATATCATTTTTTCAATTGTTGTGGGTGTGAAATTTCAGTTACATTCAATGGCTAATTTTTAGGATTGTCCAAAAAAGGCTCCATTTCAATTAATATTGTTAAGTATCAATAACCTCCTCTTTTTTATCCATATTTTTTTTGTATAATTTATTGACAATAACATTTGCTTTTTGTATTTCGGAATTATATTTTAAATTTGGATTGTAAAATGAGTAGTGATTATTAATGTTTGAGAAGATCTTGCTAAACACTATAAGAACATTTAGCTTTAATATTGAATTATCTTAATCTCTTATTTTCATACTTTAAGACAATTAGAAAGTAAATTATAGTATATTAAAAAATAAAAAGCTAAATCCTTTGTTTACTATAAATAAGTAGTGGCAAGAAAAAAAGAGGATAAAGATTATACAAAATCAGAAAAGCAGCTATTGATATCCCTTATTAATGACTATTCTCTTTTTGGAGTCCGTGATCATGAAATCATTCAAATGCTTTCTAAAAAAATAGGCAAGAATGTATGGGAAACTCTTTTCTATCGACTAAAGAAAGAATCTAAAGCAAAAAGAGGAGAATCAGAAGAGTGGCTTAAGGAGTATACCAAATATCAATTTGTAGAATATTATAGAAAGATAATGGAGGATCTTGAATATGTTCAAAGAACACTATTAAAAGCATTATTAGAAGAAAAAGAAAAACCAGAAGATAAAAAGGATAAGACCTTAATTAATCAACTATCCAAAACTATTGCAGATAATTCCAAAGTATTATCTGAATTTGGTATGGCTCCTCCAATCTTATCTAGAATAAAAAGCTTGATATCTGAAAATTATTCTACAATAAACAATCAAGATGATGACGAAATAAAAAGAATAAAACTCCAAAGACAAAATATCAATAGTGGATTATATCTTAAAATGGACAACGAAGATACCTCCAGAAAAATTAATGAATCTGAGTATTTTGAAAGATGATGTGTATTTTGTTTTTAAGATAATTCACATTATAAAATATGGTTCCTTCTGAACTCAACAAATTATGAAAATTATCTTTCCTTATTTCTGTTGATTATTAAGAATTTTTATTTCAGGTCTTGTAAAATTCTCAAAAGTTCTTTTTATTTCTTCTCTCATTCCCTCAGGGACTTCATAGTATACAATTAAATGGATGGAATTATTTGCAAGAATATGAGATTGAGAACCATGAGTTTTGCCATTGTATTCTTTGATCAAATCGGCTAAAACTTCATAATGTTTTCTTATGGTATCTACTGAGCCTTGTAGTATTTCTAAAGAGTTATCCATCGGTTGTTTGTTGTTAAACTTTGGAATCCATAATTTTTTGTAATTATGATTGTTGTTATAATTATTCTTATAATTATTATTATTATTGTGATATATTGTCGACTTTGATGTAATAGTGTTATTATTAGTCTGTGTTGCTGTTGATAAAACATATTTATTGTTATTAGTTGACCTATTAGGACAAATATGCTTCTTCTTTGAAACTGCTTCCAAATATTCACTAGTTAAAGTATTCCAGTATATTCTTGTATTACAACCATAAATACAATATTTATGATTAATAGTGATAGCATCCGAAGAACTCATCTATATTATATATATTACTTTTAACAATATAAGTTAAATTTTTCAGAAGATTGTAATTTGATATAAAAGAACTTATCGAAGAGATTCATAATTTATACATTAAAGCCTTGGATTAATGCTCTACAATATTTTAAAAGTTAAAATAAAATGAAACTGTATTGTGAAGTAATTGAACCCATTTACCTACCATACTCAAACCTCCTTGGGCCCATGATAAATTTGACTATATTTTTGGGTTGACTTGTTATAATTGATGTCTATCGCTATATTCTCATAGTATTTGCATGGATAATTCTGCCAACGATGCTAATGCTAAATGTTTAGTGAAGATGATGCTAGCACAACTAGCATGAATGCAAGGAAGATGTTATTATTATTATACCACGACTTGTCTGAATGGAGGTGCAATATATAATGAACTATCTGAGATATATATGAATAATAAAAAATATTGCATATTCCTCTCCTTCCATGTTACAAAATAGGAAAGATAACAAACAGCAGTTAATTCACCGTTAGGATACCTAATCCAATTCCTGGTATGTCTATAGGTGCAGGGAGAAGGTCGCCATCTTCAGAATATACGTGACCAACTGATGCTCCACTTTGTCCTGGAAGATTAGAAACTGATATATCAAAGAACTGCCTACTGGTATAACTATCAATCTTATAATTCACAACTACATTACCACTTCCTATACCAGGGATGTTTATATTTGCATTCCCAGCATCAACACTATTTGAACCGGTAAGGGTCACTGGTGTAGAGGCAACAGCTGTTTGTTTGGGAAGATGAAAGATGGTCACCTTTACTTGAAAAGAATCTTGTGCAAAAACTATTCCATTTGTATTACTTGCCATTAAGGAAAAAGTTACTGCTATTATTAATAATCCCATGAACAATGCTTTGAATTTATTACTAGTATTCATAACATGTTCTATTCTATGATTACTGTTATTCAAATCCATATGGTCATTTACTATTGCACATATAAAAGGACTAGATGTTTTAAGAGATAATCTAGTAAATATGATGTTTTGAACAATAGAGAATCTGTTGACGTGTGGAAAAGGCTATGGCTATAGAAAATTAGGAGAAATCATAACTATTCATGGATATAGATAAATCTCCACGCCTCATCCTTTGTATTGTTCTCGGTCGTTTGGAATATTAATAAGCATTTCTAACCCACTATAAGTGGAGTTTCCTATAGTTATAGGACTAATATTGTACGATGTATAATATGATGTGAAAGCAGGATGTATGTCAGTAGCATTATATTTTATGATATACAAGACATCCATCAAAGGTAGATTAATTCTGTTTATCATTACAGTATTTGGATCATTTGGATCTGGTATTTGAAGAGCAAAGTCGGCAGTCATAGTAGAGTTTGACACAGTTACAGAGTTTCTATCTGGATTGTATTTGAAATATTGAGTAACATTTTGTCCTGTCTTGTTTGATACTATTTCTACTACTCCACCATTTGTTTGATTATCCATATGAAGTACAAGTTGGTTGGGTAGAATTTGATATTTATCATCAGATAATGGAACTGATAAACGTGTGTATGGTGCAGCATAGCTATTGTTAACATCAAGTTATACAATGGCTCCTAGTATTGCAAAAAGCATAACTGATGATACTATTTTGGTATTTATAAACAACACTAGATATGACTATAATATTATCTATTTTATCATGCAAATGGCTACTTAGTTTCCCTGTACTGTACTTAATGATGTCCAAACATTATGTGATTGTCAACATTATGGACAAATGTTACTACATTACAGGTATTCCACTGTCAGATCTTACTCCTAACCAGATAACTCATTAACAAATCTGGTTATATTTTATGAATGACCTTAAGGGTTACATCATTTCCTCATCGTGAGAATAGCTAATCAGCTATAGTTATTGTATTAGATGTCCAGTTGCATAGCGATATTGCCTTATGTGATTTCTTAGTATATCCGATTTATAGACGGATGATTATTCGCAGATATCGCAATCGTCATTGTCGCCTCTGTTGAATATCTTTCCTATTATAGTCTTAACCAAACTCTTTAATTTGTTGACTTGGGTCGTGGGAAAGACTGCTTGATATTATTCTAGTGATGGTTATTGTATCATATCATTATGTTGCTTTTCATTCCTCTTCTAGGTCTTTGAGGTGATTAAGAGGACTATTATTGTTGTGATGAGCAATGGAGGATGGAGAGTTTGAAAGAAGTACAATATCTAAAATATGTTTAGGGGATGGAGGAATGACTGTATTAGGTAATGAAGATAGAGTTGGAGATGGTGTTTCGGAAGGAAAGTTTAGTCTGTTAGTCCTATGCATTCACTAATACCGTTTTGTTGTAATTGGGCAAAGCCGGCTGCTGCTAGAAGATTAGCAATCTCAAATTCCATATCCATTCGATTACTATCTTTATTTTGGTGATTTATGTTAGGATTTGTCAGTAAAGCGTATAATTCGGCATTATTTTGTATTGAGCCTTTCCCAACTTGTGCAGAAAGCTCTGTGAACAACTTATCGCCAGGTAGTGAATTGATAAAGTTTTGCTCAGACTGAAAATATGAAGGATTAGTAATTGCATTTGCGATAAAACAATTCGTAATTGGATCAGCTGCGTACACGTCTTTTGTTACAACATATGTGAATATTACCACTAAAGAAGCAAGCAATATTATTGCTAGTGTTATTGAGAATGTAATTTTGTAGATTTTCTTATTGTTAACTTTATCAAAATACATGATCTGGTGTTAAACTCTTCTTCTTAACCTTTTAGGATAATGTTATTTGGCAGGCGGTATCAAAATCATAACAAGTATTAAAGCATACATCTTGTTAAGGTTAGTATATGCAAAGGTTCCATGTATTGCAATCAGCACAACTGGCATAAATAATTTTGAATCCTAGATGTTTATCATCTTGTTATAATCCTCATTATAATTGCAAATATCAAAGATCATTTTCAATAGCAGTTCTCGGTCGCCCTTGTGTAAAGAATCTATTAGACCATGCCACTTTTTACATATTCT
>Ga0134125_10004680_pt1 | contig 15618 bp, 15 predicted proteins | sample KB31751_FD_96464 | JGI IMG/M metagenome (GOLD analysis project Ga0134125, IMG submission 96464) | Terrestrial soil microbial communities with excess Nitrogen fertilizer from Kellogg Biological Station, Michigan, USA - KB3-175-1 | ecosystem: Environmental > Terrestrial > Soil > Unclassified ... | reverse complement strand
TCTTTGACAAGTGCCAGGTTAGCCAAGTGGAACGGCGACCGCCTCGAGATCAAAAACAAGGTAGCGGTTATGCGCAAGCATGCAGGGGTTCGAATCCCTTACCTGGCGCTTTAAAATTTTCATTTGATAATTTTCTTAACAAAAAGGGAGTCTGATGGACTAGTTTACACTATGGTACCTTGACTGTCCATCATGCTTGACTTGCTAGTGCTAGGAGCCCGAACACATTATGGGTATTCCCAGTATTGTAGTACAGCTGGTATCCCCCTCGTCTCCTTCTTCACCATCACAATCTCCGTGACAGCTGTCTGCATACACTGCTTGCATGCCTACCACTCCAAAAGATAGCACAAGTAGTGCAAACATTGCTGCAACAACAATCTTTGTGCCAAGTTTCTTTGTGGGTTGTTCAGTTTCCATTGTATTACAACTTGTCTGATTGTTGATATGATTATCTCTTCATTTTTCTGGCAAGATGGTGTATAATCCAAATCAGAATCAGTTTGTGGTATGCAAGAGTTGGATCATGGATTCATAAAATGAATATATGATCTAGTTATCTCAATATAATTTGTTTCTTGAATTTTTCAACAATAAAAAATTTGGGTTTGAGAGAAAACGCATCTCTCAAGCGTGAAGTTGTATGTTTCCGCCGCCTAGGTAGTTGCCTACTGCGTAGACTGGAGTTCCAGATGGAATTGAGCCATCAGCAGGACAACCGGTTGCTGGTGCATTCCAAATCCACATTGCAAAATAGTCAGTGTCTTTTCCTGGTTCGCCATTGTCCTGTGCATATACCTGGTAGCAATATCCGGAAGCATGGTTGATCTCTGCATCACCGCCAAATACTCGTGAGTTGTCATAGTTGCCACAGTTATAGTACTGCACATCTTCGGCATGTACATTCATTTCTATCGTATGGTCATGGTACTCAAAATTTCCTCTTGGATCTGGTCCACCGTTTTTGTATCCAGCTACAAAACCGAATGTTCCTTTGTTTGGTGGTGGGTTGACCCATCCTCCGCCTGTGACAAAGTCAACACATCCAGGAGTTGAGGTAACACCCCATCCATATGCTGTCTTGACTAGGCCAAGACTGAGTGTACTAAGTGCGCTAATTGCACTGGGACAGGAGACTGTGCTCTGTGCACTAGAGACTATTACATCTGTACCGAGTGTGGTATGCAGGTGTAATGCATTGACTGTAATGCTTCCAGGACCAGTTTTCTGCTCATTTATTGTAAGTGTCAGAACCCCTGGTACTGATACCACTTGATTTGGTTGTCCAGTAACTTGAATCTGTTTTCCAGCCAAGGTCAGATTTGTAATGTCACTTGAACCAGAAACTCCAGAACATGTGGCCTGAGATCTTGCCATTGTAAAGTATGCAGTTATCTGGGTTGGAGTGTTTGGCAACAAAACCAATGCACCAAGAGCTGATTGGCTCTGTGCGCTATCAGTGCCCATGGTTGTTGACAAGAGTCCATCTGCTGTGGCTAGTGGATTCTGTATGGTTACTGGTGCTGCATCAGCTTCGTTTCCTGCTGATGCCAACGATCCTGTATCCATGAAGCTGACTGCTCCAAGTGGGGATGTCACAGACATGGCTATAGCTCTTCCGTCGACACTTGTGCTTGCAAATGCCGGCGTTACAACAGGCATGATGGTTCCAGTTACCAAGATCATGGCTGTCATGACAGCTGCAACAGATAGTCCAAAGCGTACCGATTTGCGATTAATAGTCATTGCACTCTATTATTACAATTTTTTATATCATTTATGTAAGAATATTCGTAAACATTTACACAACTTAATGTCTAGTGTTATAATTCTAGAACAAAATTATTTCTTGGTCACAATAATGTCGTAGTACAACATACTGTATGATTCCATGTTTGAAAATGATATAACACATTCGAAATCCCTAAAAGTTATGCCATGAAGAAAATCATGATGAAGATGTCGTATTTTATTTTGCTAATCATTACAGTATCTGGATTCTATCTTTTATCCACAAGCTATGCGTATGCTACTTGTCCTCAAGGAGTCCAGTGTTTAGGTCCTGATTCTATTCCAGTTAACATGTCTCCACTACAAATGTTCAAGGCACACTTTTCCCCCGACCAGATACATTGTAAACTTGGTCTGTATCTTGCAATAAAATCAAATGGTATGGAGCCTGTATGCCTCAAGGCTGGAACAATCTCAAAACTTGCATCACGCGGATTTTTTTATGGCATCAGTGCCAATGAGAGTGAAGCAAACTATACTACTGTTCTGATATCGCCAGGATCTGAAAATCAGGCTTCAGTAAACTCGTACAGCCCAAGTGTTGCAACTGTAGTGATTGGAGTTAATAATACTGTAAGGTGGGTGAGCCAATCTGAAATTGCAAATACAATTGTACCAGACATGCCTTTGATCCAGAACGGAAAACCATTTGGAAGTGATGGAGTGATAAAACCTGATCAATCATACATGTTTACATTCACAGAACCTGGAATATTTCCATATCATACCGAGCCACATCCATGGATGAAAGGAACAGTAATTGTCTTGCCACAAGCTACAACAATTCCAAATGATAACGGAACACTTGTCGCACTGGGAGAAGGTCAAAGAGATGGTCCATTGCTTCTGCAAAAAATTTCCCAAGACAATGTGCAGGGCCTAGCCTTTCGAGAGTATCCTCTTGCAACAAATACTGGTTATCCAATAACATTGCATATTGGAGATGTCGTAAGTAATGGATGTACGGTAGATCTTACACTTGTCAAAATTGAAAACAACACTGCAACATTTCTGAAAAAAGAACATTATGATAGGATGTGTCCTATCTGCCTTTCTGAAAATACCGTAATTGATACCCCCAATGGTCAAACCAGTGTACAAAACTTGAAACCTGGCATGGCAGTGTTTACCCAAGACAGTCTAGGCCACAAACAGATTGGTACAATACTCAAGACTGGAAGAACACTGTCTCCACAAGACCACTTGATGGTCCACGTGGTTTTGTATGATTCCAGAAATCTAGATGTCTCACAGAACCATCCTACGGCAGATGGCCGGTTCTTTGGTGACTTGCATGCAGGAGATTTGCTTGACGGCTCTAAAATCAAGAGCGTAGAACTTGTGTCATACAATGGTACATACACGTATGATATCTTGCCTGATGGAAAGACTGGATTCTATTGGGCTGATGGGATACTTGTTGGCAGCACGCTCAAGTGATGTTTTCATGTATCTTGTTTCTGATCAAAGAATTTTTGATCTAAAGATAGCTTCAATTCAATCAAACCAATTAAATCAAAACGGTCCCCAAATGTATCCATGCCAACCTGCAAGGAATGCAATACTGTTTTTTACTCTACTGAAGGACTCGAAGTCCACCTGATACATGCCCACAAAAAAGGCATGATGGATAATTTCTCCAAATAGATTTTTTTTATATCATATCACTAGTCAGTAGTCCTAAATGGGCTCATGCAAATCTCTGCCTGTTGGAAACACTATCCTAGTTTCTTTGCCTTTTCGTAACACTTGTCAGCCTCTTTCTTTTTGCCCATCTTCATTAATACGCCGCCCTTGTTATGCCACGCAACTGTCAATTCTGGATGAATCTTTGTTGCCCTCTCAAAACAATCAAGTGCCATCTCTAGTCTTCCTAAGATGAAAAAACACACGCCTTTAAAGTTCCATGCAGGAGCGTTTGTTGGCTCTAGTATGGTGGCTTCATCAAAAGATTCAAGCGCCTCTTCATATCTTTTCAAGTCCGACAGACATATTCCTTGTAGGTTCCATGCATCTGCAGATTCTGGATTTATCTGTAAAACTTTGGCATAGCATACTAGTGCATCTTCATGTCTTTTCAAGTGGTATAGTGCATCACCTTTTTTGAGCCAGGCATTTGCGTATCGAGGCAGTCTGTCTAATGCCTTGTCATAAAATGGAATTGCTTCTTCATACTGGAATTTTGCAACAAGTGTCTGGGCCTGCTCGTATGATAATACTGCCTCTTCTGGATAAATGTCGTCAAAATTTTGTATGGTATTTACAGTCTTTTTCTTTTGCATCCTAAGTGTCTGGTATGCGTCTGCAATCTGGGTAAATCTTGCCTGGCTTTCTTCTGCTGAATTCTTGTCTGGATGATACCGTAATGCCAGTTCCCTGTATGCCTGCTTTATCTCCTGTACCGATGCACCATGCTTTAACCCAAGTATTTCGTAGCACTGAAAAATATCCAATGTATGTGATACGTAAAATGGGTGAATAAACTAAATCTTTTCTGCAAAAACGCCTTTTTTTGACATTTTTTCTAGGGGATTGGCTAAATTTTTTAAATAGAGTCCCGGACTAGTGCACTAATGACACTTAATTGTCCTGACTGTGATTTTGCATTAATAGAGTTTGACCCCGGTTCTGGTATATTTCACTGCCCAAATCACGAGTGTACATTCATATATTTTGACAAAAATACTGGCAAAAAATATAGGAAAAATGACAAATAATGCCTCTATTGTTTAACTATAAAGCAAACAGTACCGTACACGCATCTGTCTCATTGAATGTGCTTGATGAATTTATCTTGTCGACTAAGATCTTAATAACTAAAAGCAATATTACACTACAGAGAATATGATTCCGTCCAATATACTTGATAAGATATATCGAACGTTTTATGAAATAACTCCGGATCTTGTATGTACACTAGATGAAAATGGGATAATCATAGATGCCAACAAACGCATGTTGGAACACTTTGGATATTCAAAAAGTTACATTGTAGGTAAATCATGTTTTGATTTTATCACACTTGAATATAAAAAAACTGCACTAGATGGTTTCAAGGAGATGGTAGAAAAGGGAATCGGACCATTGATAGAATTACAAATGATAAAAAATAAAAATGAAACATTTTTTGGTTTATGCAAGGGTGCAAAAATAGGTAAGGAGACTGATGAATCACACCTCTATCTGATTACGATTCATGACGTATCTGTAATGCACGAATCGCTAGAAAAAGTAAAACATACTGAAGCAGAGTTGGAAAAAAAATATGCCGAGCTAAAAAAAACATATGACGCACTCGTGATGGTGGAAAATAAATATCAAAATCTCTACGATAACTCGCCTGATCTCATACGTACTATTGACCTTAACGGAATAATTGTAAACTGCAATAAATCATATGGAAAAAATCTCGGATATACAAAAGAAGAGATCCTTCAAGGTTCGATCTTCAAGCATACTGCTGAGCGAAGTCATGCCGATCTACAAAAAGGCATTGAGGAATGGAAAGAATCTGGAGTTATATCCAACATTGAAATCTGGCTCAAAAGAAAAGATGGGAGTACGTTTCCAACTTTATTCTCTGGGAATAGCCTGTTTGATGAAAAAGGCAAACTCATGGGAAGAACGGTTGCATTTAGAGACATTTCTGACATTTATGCTGCAAGAGAAAGGATAGATCAAGATCAAAAAAAGATAAACCAACAATACGATGATCTAAAAAAGGCAAATTTTCTACTTACTGCAACAGAGAAGAAATTTCGTAGTCTCTATGACACGTCGCCTGACCTGATGCGCACGATAGATACCAAGGGTGTGATAACTGACTGTAATGATGCCTATGCCACAAACCTGGGATATACAAAACAGCAGATACTTGGAATGTCAATCTTTGATCATACTGCAGAAGAAAGCCTTGCTCCTATGAAGGAAACCTTTGATTCCTGGAAGTCTGGTTCAAGTATTACAAACAAAGAAGTCTGGATGAAAAGAAAAGATGGTACGGTTTTTCCAGCATTATTGAGTGCAACCACATTTTACGAGAAAGATGGTGAAATGAGAAGCAATACCATCATCAAAGATATCACTGAACTTTACAATGCAAGACAGAAAATACAGGAAAACGAGTCTCGTATACGAGAACAATATGAACAATTACGCAAGACTGACAAGTCAAAAGAAGAATTCTTGACAATGATAACCCACGAGTTAAAGACTCCACTTGTACCGATTCAAGGGTATGTGGATATCTTACTTACCGATACATTTGGCAAATTAACTGACGCACAAAGGCAGAGACTGGAAATTATAAAACTAAACTCACGAACTCTCTCAAAACTCATGACAGATCTTTTAGATGTGCAAAAGATCGAGATTGGACAACTACGCATATCCAAAACACGACACAGCTTGGCTGACATCTTGTCTCATGTGGTTGAAAACATGAAACCCACTTTGGAAAAATACCATATTACAATATCTACACAACTACAGTCTGATCTATTTTGCATGTGCGACTCTATGAGAATAGAACAGGTAATACATAATCTGATAAACAATGCAATTGATTTTTGCCCCAAGGAAAATGGAAAGATAATCATAAAATTATACGAGGATGGCAAAAACGCAAAAATAATTGTCAAAGACAATGGTGTAGGAATATCAAAAAACAAACTAGAGCAAATTTTTGTCAAGTTTTACCAAATTGATACCTCCGTAACAAGGGAACACGGTGGCTCTGGACTTGGCCTTGTCGTATGCAAGGGAATTGCAGAAGCTCATGGTGGAAAGATATGGGCAGAGTCTGAAGGTACTGGCAAGGGGGCTGAAATCAATATCTTGTTGCCTCTTGACTGATTGCATGATATTTCTACGCAAGAATTAAACTCTCAAAACTTGTCAAAATTTACAAGAGATGCATAAATTTTAGTGGTTTGATATGGCGTTATCCCAGACTCTGATATTTGTAGTAGTGATTGCGATAGTCATGGTCTTTCGATTCAGAAAGATGCTCTCAGGAGGACCTGTAAACAAAAACCGAATAATTCTTGCAACAGTATCTTATTTTGGCATCAGTCTATTTACGGTATTTAGCTCATTTCAGGTAGGGGTATCAATTTGGTATGTTTTTGCGTACGCAGGTGTACTAACTAGTGCAACATATCTCTCACATAGATTCGTCAGGGATGGCATCAAGGTTTGGAAGTCTGATGATGGCAAAATTCACGCAAAGGGTGGCAACATCCCATATGTGATATGGCTAGTGGGACTTGTATCTCGATTTGCACTAGGATATGTCTTCATAGGTCCAGATTATTTTATGACCGCATATGGCTCCCAAAAGACTCTGAGTACACTTGCAATTGAAGTTACACTGGTTGTTGATCTTATCATGATGCTAGGTGTAGGTGCACTTGCTGGAAGAAACATCAACTTGATATCTAAACTAAAAAATTTTAAGACAGAACAAAAATTGTAATACTTGTAAAAATAGCTGAATTTTCATCAGCTAGATGAGTAACTTGTATACGTAAACAATAACTATGGCATTTCAGGTAATTGCAACATGGTAGACGCTACGCTTCGAACTCACAGGCTACATGACCTTAGTCATTTTGGACTGAGAATATCTGTAGGTGTTTTGCTCATGGTTCACAGCCTTGGAAAGCTTGATGGCGGAAGTGGGGGATTTTTTTCAAGCATCGGCCTTCCTTCTGAGATGGCTCCGCTGATAGGACTGTTAGAACTGATGGGAGGAGCATTGCTTGTTACAGGTGTATTGACGCGAATAGCTGCAAGCCTTGTTGCAATAGAGATGCTCATAATCATGGTGTATGTGAAAAAATTACAGTCATTTTCTGGAAAAAATGGTCTGGAGCTTGAATTGCTCATATTTGTGGTCCTGTTGACTGTAATCGTACTTGGTCCTGGAAGAATATCTATATCACATATTGTGAAAAAAATTCCAAGATTTGTACAATGAAATCATTGTATCAATGATAACATGATTTCACATGAATGATTGGAATAAAAAATAATTATTGGGTCACAGAGTAGACACTACCGCCGTAGATATTTGCAGGACCTGATGCAATCAAGTTGCTACTTGAATCATATACCTTAATGTTTGCACTAAGTGGATAGTGGTATTTTCCAACATCAAGTGTTGCAGTTCCTGCTGACACTTGGCTTGAGCCAAGTATGTTCCCTGATGAATCCACAATGTCTGCCCTTGCTGCATTGCTTGGGTTGTTGATTATCTTGATTGTTTCATCTGATGAAACATAATAGTCTTGGAATGAGCCTGATAGAAGTTGACCAGAATATGATGTCTCTGGTTCTAGATATGTATTGTATGGTGCTGGCATTTGCAAATTCAGGTTACTGCTTGTGTATACCATTGTACCATCAAGGTATACTTTGAGATAATTCTGACCATTTGTGATTATGGTACAGTCTCTTGTCAATGGTTGGTTGGCACTGTTGTCCATCCATAGTACAGTAAACTTGGTAGCTTGATTGGTTGTGCCATATGTATTTATGATTGCCCAAGAAGTTGCCTGGGTATTTGTAAGTGAGACACATGTAACATAATTTATCAGACCGTTTGATGTTTGCACATACATACCGTTTTCATAATTCTGGCTTGGTACAGTTCTAACTGGCGTAGTTATTACAGAGTGGAATAGAACCGCGTTAGTGTTTGGACTCTCTGCAAAATATCCGGCCCATGTTCCACTTGATGGTGCCTGTACGTCAATATGAAGACCTTGAGTATCTCTTGAAAAGCTGTATGGAGCTTTTTCTGCTGGAGCATCGCCCGCATACGCCCAATATCCATTCCCAGCTTGCAGTTGTTGTTGTGTCATGGTTTCATTAGTCAGTGAGTCTGACGCAACCAAACCTGATTGAACCTGTGTGATAGAGCCACCGCCAGAACTAGTGCCAGTAGTTGCAGAAGCAGTGTTTGATGGAGAACTAGTGCCAACTGAATTTATTGCAGATACGCGATAAGTGTATGATGTATTTGCAGCAAGTCCCATGTCTGAAAATGCTGTTGATGTGGATGCAGTGTTTGCAACAATGGTTGACCAAGTGGAGCCTGCATTAGTTGATCTCTCTATCTTGTATCCTGTAATTGGTGAGCCACCATTGTCAACAGGTGTGCTCCAGGACAAATTAATCTGAGATGAAGAGACTGTAGTGGCTGAAAGACCAGTAGGAGGTTGTGGTGAAAGCATTTGTGTGTTAGTTGTTGCAGATGCAACATTTGATGGGGAGCTAGTACCGATACTATTGATTGCCGATACACGATATGTATAGGTGGTATTTGGTGATAATCCGGTATTGGAATAAGTTGTCGATGTAGACCCTGTATTGGATACCAGTGTAGACCAAGTGGAGCCTGTATTAGTTGATCTCTCAATTTTGTATCCAGTTATTACAGATCCGCCATTGTTACTGGGTGCTGTCCAGGATAAATTGATCTGTGATGTTGACACTGCAGATGCTGCAAGACTTGTTGGGGACTGTGGTGCAGTGGTAGTGCTGCCTGTGGAAAAGTATGCTGTTAAAGTGACAGATTGTGTTGGCGTTATTGTTCTGTATGGGTTGGTACTTCCATCGTCCCAGTGATCAAATACAATGTTCTGCCAGTTGGACACGTATACTGTGTACTGTTTTCCTGTAGTTATAGAATATGTATTTGTGGTATAGCCGTGTCCTATCATGCTGCCGGTTGAAGAATGTAATTCGTCCCATATGCCTGTCATGGAATTTCCTGACAAGTCACTTGACTTTACAGTTATAGTTGCCGAAGTGCCACCAGCAGGTTTTGGGGCTTTTGCAGGACCACTAGGATCAAACAAGAAATTCATTGATACTCCATTAATTGAAGTAGTTATGGTTCCATTGCCAAACACTTGGACTCCATCAACTGTAGTTGATGCTCCTGTGGATGTTGTACTGTTAGGTAAAGGAATTCCTGTTGGATTTCCGGTAGATATGGAACCGGCAGTTGTAGTTACGTTGGTGGCAGCAGCTACACTTGTGGTGGTGTTCGATATTGTGCTAGCACTGCCAAGCGAAGTATCTAGTGGTGATGTCAGGCCGGTGCTTAGAGCGCTTGCAGGAGAAAAATTTGCTAATGGAAACAGCATGGCTGAGAAAATTATTATGCCCAGAATAGAACGAAATTTCTTTTTTGAATTCATTTATCTTACATGAATTTGCATTACATATTTTACTATACCATGATTGTTATGTGAGATAAATATCTTAGATGAATTCAGTATTGTTTTCTAATAGTTTTTTCCAAAATGGCTGTAAATCTTTTGCAATAAAAAAAGAAGGATGGGGATTTCTGTTCTGGGGAGTAGATTATCTCTTACTTGCTTCAGAAAATATTTTTTGCAACTTTGACTCGAGCTCTTTTTTACCCTCTGCTTGGACCACTGTTGACTGCCATACCTTTGCTGCAGCCTCGATCATTGCATCAGCTGCCTTGTCAATTGTGGGACCAAACGAGGAGTCGATCCTCTTTTTGAGTCGCTCAACATGTGCCTGATACAGTGCATCGTGAAATGCCTTGTGTAGTAATTCCATTGATTGTCTTACAGGATCAACTGTTCCACAACCACAGTCACTACATTCCGTCTCTGAGGCGCATGAGCATGTTGCTTCTTCTTCCATGTTACATGTTCCTGATTTGCATTCCATATTACTTTCTTATAGTCACTATAGAAAGGTAAGTATATAAATTGGAAAGTGATGTAATGGCAAGTAAGTGAGATTTTAGTAAGTTGATGCCACAAGAACTCAAAGAAATGTCAGACCAGATCAAGTGCTGTCCTGTAGATAACACATTTAGACTTGTTGGCAAAAAATTTACCATACACATACTTCGTAACATGCTAATTCTGAATCAGACAAGATTCAACCAATTTCTAGAGTCCGTTGAAGGAATAAACCCTAAGACACTGTCTGTGAGATTGCGAGAGATGGAAAAGAGTGGTTTGATAAAAAGACAGGTCTATGCACAAACTCCAATCAAGATAGAATATACAGTTACAGAAAAAGGAAAAGAGCTAAAGACAATCATAATGCAGATGGCCGCATTTTCAATGAAGTATTGCAGCACAGACGTGTTCAAGGACGGTAAACCAAGAACGGTAGAACAAGTGTTTGGAAAATCACAAAAAACTATCTAGTGGATGTAATGTTGACTCCAGTGAAGATCTTGACTGTACCCTTACACTTCAGTCATTTTATTCCATAGTATATCTCGGATAACTTCAAGATATTCAACACAGTCTTTTTGTTTTGTATCAAAGTCAGTATTTGCCATCGTATACATGCGTCTTGAAAGTTCTTATGCTTGACGCATGATTGTTTCGTAAGAATTACTCGTTTCCTTTATGCGCAAATTTTAAAACTGTTGCATATCATGTCAAAAAATCAAGTCTGTAAATTGTGCAGGGGATAATACAAAGTGAAGAATTTAGATACGCGAGGATGCATCATATGTCATGCCAATCAAACTCGATGACATTGACATTGCCATACTAGAGTCACTAGTAAAAGATGGGAGAAAATCATTCAATCAGATATCACGTGAGATCAAGGTAAGCACACCTACTGTCAAGGCGCGATATGATAGACTAGTAAGTGCAGGTCTCATCAAGTCAGTCACATTGGACCTAGATTTTGGGGCGCTTGAAACAAAGACTGGGAAAAGACTTGAAAGTCTCAAGAAAAATACTGTCAAAAACCATGGAATAAAACTTGGCAAGGGCATGGCTGTAAAACTAGTTTGTGAGTACTGCAAGGGGCCAGTTGGCAGCAAACCATCAATTTTAAAATTTGGCAGTTTTGAGAGGTTCTTTTGTTGTACCTCTTGCAGGTCATTATATAAAGAAAAATACGGAACAAAAATTCGTACCCTCGAATAGGACCAAGTGTATTTTTCTAAAGTTTTATCACTTGATTCAAAAGAAACCTTACGATTGTAAACTCTAGTTGTTATATTCATACCTGACTTGATATTCTGCATGGCAAAGGATCCTATCTGTGGAATGTATGTGGAAGAAAAACAAAGTGCACTCAGACATGACCTTGATGGCATACAGTATTATTTTTGTTGCAAAAGCTGCATGCACGAGTTTACTGTTCCTGAAAAAGAACTAGAAAAAATCAAGAAGCTTGTTACAATTGGAATCATACTTGCGATACCAATTACATTTCTAACTTATGTCAATATGCTTTCAATCGATCTAAACCATTATGTCTTGTTCTTACTTGCAACACCTGTCCAGTTTTGGATTGGATGGAGATTTTATCAAGGAACATTTGATGCACTAAAACACAGAACAACAAACATGGATGTGCTTATTGCAATGGGAACTACAGCTGCATGGGCTTATTGTACAATTATTACATTTGTCCCTAGTGTATTTCCATTCCATGATGTATACTATGACACTTCGGCAATCATCATTGTCTTTATACTGATTGGAAGGCTGTTGGAACAAAAAACAAAGGCCAAGGCATCAAAGGCAATACGAAAACTCTTTGACATGCAGCCAAGGATGGCACACATTGTAAGGAATGGTCTAGAATCCGAAGTCCCAGTAGAACAAGTAAGAATTGGTGATGAAATTATTGTAAGGCCTGGGGAAAAAATTCCAGTTGATGGTATAATTCTTGATGGGAATTCATCTGTAGACGAGTCTGCAATAACAGGTGAGAGCATGCCTGTCTCTAAAAAAATTGGAGATGAGGTGATTGGGAGTACCGTCAACAAGAACGGAATGATGCGTCTCAAGGCAACAAAGATTGGAAAAGATACACTGGTATCTCAAATAATCAAGCTTGTAGAGGATGCCAAGTCAAGCAGGGTTCCAATGCAGAGATTGGCAGACAAGGTCTCTTCGTATTTTGTGCCTGTTGTAGTATCTATTGCAATAGCGTCTGCACTTGGATGGTTCTTTTTGGGAGGAATAGGATTGACTTTCTCGCTTCTAGCATTTGTGTCAGTTATTGTTATTGCTTGTCCATGTGCACTTGGAATTGCTACCCCGTCTGCACTGATGGTTGGTGGTGGAAAAGCTGCAGAAAATGGAATACTCATCAAGGGTGGGGAAAACCTAGAGATTGCAAGAAAAATAAACGTGATTGCATTTGACAAGACTGGCACACTGACAAAGGGAACGTTATCTGTTACTGATGTGGTACAACTATCTGATTTACCAATTGATGAAATTTTACGTCTTGCATCTATTTCAGAAAAATATTCAGAGCATCCAATTGGACAGGCAATCATGTTACATGCAAAAAAACAAGGAATCATTCCAGGTGAACCTGAATCGTTTGACGTATTGACAGGATATGGTACCAGAGTACAATACTCTGGACATGTGCTCTTGATTGGAAACAGAAAACTCGTACAAGACAATGGAATCAAGACAAATGATGTAGAAGAAAAGATGCAAGGACTTGAAAGTCAAGCAAAAACTGTCATACTGATTGCACTTGATGGAATACTTGTTGGTATCATTGCACTTGCTGATGTAATAAAAGAAGATGCGTTTTATGCAATACGAGAACTACAAAAAATGAAGATCAAAGTTGTAATACTTACAGGAGACAATGAAAAGACTGCCAAGGCTGTTGCAGACAAGCTTGGAATTTACGATATTTATGCAGGAATCCTCCCACACCAAAAAGAATTTGTGATACAAAAACTAAAAGAAAAAGGCAAGGTGGTGGCAATGGTCGGAGATGGGATAAATGATGCGCCTGCACTTGCATCTGCTGACTTAGGTATAGCAATTGGTAGCGGGACTGATATTGCAAAGGAGACTGGTGGCATTGTTCTGATAAAAGAGAACCTGGGTGACGTAATTACTGCAATAGAGTTGAGCAAAAAGACATTTGCAAAGATAAAGCAAAACCTGTTTTGGGCATTTGCATACAATGCAGCGCTAATTCCTATTGCTGCCGGCATACTTGTGCCATTTTTTGGGGCCCAGATGTATAGCTATTTACCGCTGTTGGCAGGTGGTGCTATGGCAATAAGTTCTGCAACAGTTGTAGGAAATTCAATATTATTGAGTAGGTACAGGCCAAAAAAACTAGTGTAATTATTTTTGGCTTCCTGAAAGTTTCTTTCTTTTTTCTTCTATTCTTTTTTCTGCTTCAAGTCTTTCAAGAGTATATGATTTCATGTCTGCAAATTTTATGATATTGGACAAGTTTGGGTGGACTTTTTTGATTGCCTTGAACATTTCTTGTGCAACTTTTCTGTAATCCTGATGTCCCTGCGGAACAGTTCTTAATTCAATCAAGTGTGATGCTTCGCGAAGATTTAGTTTCATAAAGTATGGATAATTGTATGCAAAGTTTACAACATATTGGGCCTGCTCTGGCATCTTTGATTTCATGGCATCCCACACTTCTTTTGACTTGTACATACAGTCTTCAAAATCTTTTTTGATTCCAAGTTGTTTTATTTCATCTGGCATAAAGTATCCTCGATTTGCTGCAAGTAACTGTCGCTCAAGTGTAAGTACACGGTGTCTGTGAAAGTCTCGAAACATTCCAAAGTTTGTCAAAAAATCAAATGTATAGTCTGTCATTTCAAATGCACGAGGTGGTCTCTGTCTTCTGTTCTGTCTTTGATCAGAAAATGTCTTGATTATTTTTTTCCTGTCTTGTGATTTTATTTTTCTTACTTGGAAAAGTACGTCTCTATATGACATTCCTGCTGACTGCTCGTATAATATGGAAGAGATTATTTTTTCTTCTGCCTTTTTTTCTTGTTCCCAATCAACCAAGTCTGCAAGGTAGTTTGTATTTGCTTTTACTTTGAGATGTTTCTTGCCAAGTGAAATGGATTTTGCCTTGATGTCTCTTAGATATTTTTGTAAGGCCTTACCATGGCTGTCATCTGCTCTTCGTACAAATGACTTTATTGTGGTGTTTAATTCTCTCTGAATTTTTCCTGCAAGAACCCTTTCTTCCTCTAGGCCTGAGGAATAAAGTATGGTAAGCAGGTACTCAAAGGCTCTGCCGTTTCCTGTTATGCCAACATTAGTCAGAGTGGATGCTGGAAGCAGTCCTCTGAGAATGTCTAATGCCTTGGCTCTAATTGTTGCATTGTAAATTCTAGTTGCAGACTTTGTCTCGTCTTCGCTTGCAAGTTTGGAATACAGTACATCTATTCCATTAGAGTTTCGAAACTTTTGATTCTCTATTGGTTCCTGCTCTTTCATGTAGTCTATTGCTGGCTGGATGCTTCTAGAGTAGACTTCAAAATCAAGGTTGCACGCCTCAAGATACTTGTCAGCATATCTTGAACTCATTATCTCAGACTCTCTGTAAAACTTGTATTCGCCATTTACTTTTTTGTCCCATGCTACATATCTCGAAGATTTTTCAAGATATGACAATCCAATTCTACGATCTTCAATTTTTTTTACTGCAATGTTTGACAAGCCTTCAATTGCAATCTGTGCTTCTCCAAGTTCTGCAACAGAATCATCGCCGTATTCAAGTAAGACTTTATTGTAAAACTCTTCGCCACGATTTTCATTTTGTGCAAACTCGTCCAAGAAAATCTTTCGCATGCTCTTGTCAGTTCTGCTGTATCTTGACATCAGGGCACCCCTGTCAACTTGTCTTGGACTGGTGATGGCAAATACATAATCATCTACATTTGAAAAATGTTTCAAAAGAATTTCTTTTTCAGAACCTGAAAACTCTGATGACAATATATCGTTCAAACCTTCTGTAGATAATAACTACTTCTTTCCAATCTGGATCAGATCGGAT
>Ga0134125_10004678_pt1 | contig 15619 bp, 11 predicted proteins | sample KB31751_FD_96464 | JGI IMG/M metagenome (GOLD analysis project Ga0134125, IMG submission 96464) | Terrestrial soil microbial communities with excess Nitrogen fertilizer from Kellogg Biological Station, Michigan, USA - KB3-175-1 | ecosystem: Environmental > Terrestrial > Soil > Unclassified ... | reverse complement strand
GGCCCACTTTATGAACGGCTGATCGCGCCGTTCTTCCTTGCGGCGCTCAACGTCGCGCCGGCGAACGGGTCGGCCAAGCTTGCAGGCGCGCTGGTGCGCGAGACGCTTGCCAAGGGCGGCGCGGCCTGCCGCCCGCTGATGGCGCGCGAAGGCATCGGTACGGTGTTCGTCGATCCTGCGATCGCGTATCTGCGCGCGCGCGGCGTCGAGATTGCGATGCAGCACGAATTGCATGCCTTGCGCCTCGGGAAAGGACGTATTGCGCAACTCGACTTCGGCGGCGACGATGTCGTCACGCTCGGCGCCGATGATACCGTCATCCTTGCCGTGCCGGCCTATGCGGCCGCAAACCTGGTGCCCGGGCTGCAAACGCCATCGGCGTTCCACGGCATCATGAATGTGCATTTCCGTGCCGATCCGCCGGCGGGTTTTCCGCCGATGACGGGCATCATCAACGGTACCGGCGAATGGCTGTTCGCATTCCCGGGCCGGGTTTCGGTTACGATCAGTGACGCGGGCCCAATGTTCAACATGCCGCGCGAGGCGCTGGCGAAGAAGATTTGGGGTGAGGTGGCGAAATCCATGACGATCCCGGACGTGCTGCCACCCTGGCAGATCGTGCGTGAGCGTCGCGCCACATTCGCAGCGACGCCGGAGGAGAATGCCAAACGGCCCCCGGCCGAAACGCAATGGAGCAATCTGTTTCTTGCGGGCGATTGGACCGCGACCGGCCTGCCGGCGACGCTGGAAAGCGCCGTCCGCTCGGGCAATCGCGCCGCCGATCTCGTCAGCGAATGTCAGCGGATCGCCGCATGAACTCGGACGCTGCCGTGAAATCGCGCCCGGTACAGGGGCGCGATTTTGATCGTCACGTAGAGCAGGCGACAAAGGCGGCAACGCGCGCGTTGCTCGACTGCCGTCAGGCCGATGGCCACTGGGTGTTCGAGCTCGAAGCCGACGCGACCATTCCGGCCGAATACGTGCTGCTGCGGCATTATCGCGGCGAGCCGGTCGACACCGTGCTTGAGCAAAAAATCGCCGTCTATCTGCGCCGCCTTCAGAGCACGCATGGTGGCTGGGCGCTGTATCACGACGGCGCGTTCGACATGAGCGCGAGCGTGAAAGCCTACTTTGCGCTCAAGATGATCGGGGACAGCGCGGACGATGCCCATATGCGCCGGGCGCGTGAGGCGATCCGGTCGCGCGGCGGCGCGGTAAACTGCAACGTATTCACGCGCGTGCTGCTTTCGCTCTATGGCGTGCTGGACTGGCGCAGCGTGCCGGAAATGCCGGTCGAGATCGTGCTGCTGCCGCGATGGTTTCCCTTTCATCTGTCCAAGGTGTCGTACTGGGCGCGCACGGTTCTGGTGCCGCTGCTGGTGCTGCAGGCGTTGAAGCCGAAGGCGAAAAATCCGCGCGGCGTGACCATCGACGAGCTTTTTCTCCAGCCGCCGAAAAGCATCGGGTCCGCGGCCAAGGCGGTTCACCAAAGCTGGTGGTGGTTCACGTTTTTCCGCGGCGTCGACGTGATGCTCCGCCGCCTCGTTCCCTTGTTTCCGAAGCGACTGCGCCGGCGTGCGATTGACCAGGCCCGTGCTTTCGTCACGGAACGGCTCAACGGCGAAGATGGTCTCGGCGCGATCTTCCCGGCCATGGCGAACGCGACGATGATGTTCGACGTGCTGGGCGAACCGGAAAATGCGGCGGTCGCGCGCGCGTCGATCGACCGATTGCTGATCGTCGGCAACGACGAAGCCTATTGCCAGCCTTGCGTGTCGCCGGTCTGGGATACGGCGCTTGCCTGCCACGCTTTGCTGGAAGCCGGTGGCGATGAGGCGGTCACCGGCGCGCGTGATGGACTTGAATGGCTGCTGCCGCGCCAGGTGCTCGACCTTCCCGGCGACTGGACCGCGCGGCGGCCCGCCGTGCGGCCCGGCGGATGGGCATTCCAGTACGCCAATCCGCATTATCCCGATCTCGACGACACCGCCGTCGTGGTGATGGCGATGGACCGGGCGCGCAGTCTCGGCGTTGGCGACCAATTCAACCGCGCCATCGACCGCGGCGCGGAGTGGGTGGGCGGCCTGCAAAGCGGCAATGGCGGGTGGGCGGCCTTCGACGTCGACAACGTCTACGACTATCTCAACAACATCCCGTTCGCCGACCATGGCGCGCTGATCGATCCGCCGACCGAAGACGTGACCGCGCGCTGCGTCTCAATGCTGGCGCAGCTTGGCGAAACGCCCGGCGGCAGCGAGGCGATGTCGCGCGGCGTGAAATTCATGCTTCGCACGCAGACAGCGGAAGGAAGCTGGTACGGCCGCTGGGGCCTGAATTACATTTACGGCGCATGGTCGGTCATGTGCGCGCTCAATGCGGCCGGGGTGCCGCACAGCGCGCCTGAGATGCGCAGGGCCGTTTCCTGGCTGATCTCGATCCAGAACCCGGATGGTGGCTGGGGTGAAGCCGGTGACAGCTACAAACTCGACTATCGCGGACACGAACAGGCCGTCAGCACGGCGTCGCAGACGGCCTGGGCGCTGCTTGCGCTGATGGCCGCGGGCGAAAACGATCACCGTGCGGTCGCGCGCGGCATCGGCTATCTGCTGGAGAAGCAAGACGAGGACGGCTTCTGGCGCGAAGAGAATTTCACGGCCACAGGTTTCCCGCGCGTGTTCTATCTGCGCTATCACGGCTACAGGAAATTCTTCCCGCTTTGGGCGCTGGCGCGTCATCGCAATCTGAAAGCCGCAGGCGAGGGCATTGTTCGATACGGCATGTGACACGCCCTAGCGGCCGAGCCCGTCGAATTTATTCTTTTGACGCTCGTTGAGCGACGCATAAAAGTCGTTGAGCGCGATATCGACGGTGGTCGCCGCATAATTCATCGCCGTCAGCCTCGTATCTGCGGCATCAAGCCGTTCCAGCGGCGTGGCGGGCGGGGCCTGCGTGCACGACGCCATCAGCAGCTTCGCCATGTCGGACGACTTCTGCCGCAACGCGTCGAAGCTTGCGCGTTGGCTTGCCGTTGGCCGCACGGTCTGCTGAATCTGTTTCAGGAAACGCTCCATGTCGCCCGAGCCCTGCGCGAAACACATCTGCTGTTCGCGGCTCGGAGATCCGTTTGCGCTTTTGCCGGCGGGCGGCGCTTGTTGTTGCGGTTGCTGTGCCACGTTGAACTTTGCTTTCTGCTCGCCGGTCAAGGATTCGTAAAAGGCCTTGAGCGGCTCGCGGATCAGCACGCCTGCGTCGCGCACCGCCCACAACCGCTGCTCCATCGCTTCCAGCCGCTTCGTCGGTGAAAGCCGGGCAAGACCCCGGCAGCCGATTTCGATCGCCTTGATGCCGTCGGTATAGGTGGCATGAAGTTTCTTAAGCGCGGCGCTTTGCGCATCGTTCAGCGTGATGGTTTGCTCGATCTTCGCGCCCGGCCAGTCGCTGCCATCGTTGGTGTTGCTGGCGCAAGCTCGCCCACCGCTCGCGCCGTCATGGGCGGTTTCATCGGAATCGCGGGGCGCTGCGCCGACTGTTGAAGCGACGCGGCGGGCGGGCAATGGGCCTGTGACGGCACGGGCGATGTCACCAAACCCATGCTGCTGAATATTGCGGCCATAGTCGTCGGGCCAGAAAACAAAGCCGACGACGTCGTCATAGGCATCCGGCCAGAGCAGCGTGCCGGCGGTTGCGGGTTGATCTGAATTTTCCGCAATCCGTGCGTTGGTTTCGCGCGCGGATGCGCGATGGCGGACAATGCGGTGGTGGTGAAGGTGACCGAGGAAGCCGCGGAGCGGGCTGGTGAGGGCGCCGATAATGTCGCGCGGCGAGGGCTGGGCGCCGGCTGTATCCGGCGCCACCATCACGGCGCCAAGCACGCCGATGACAAAAACCATTCGCCGCTGCATGACCTTATCCTTCGTCGGCACCGCCCGGTGAGTGACGCGGTGGCATCCGACAACGGATCAGGCCTTTTCGTGGTTCCGGCGGGAGTTGCGACAATCCACCGCTAAAGTTCCGGCCTTTGGCGCGGCCTTCGGTCAATGCACCTGTGTGACGCTGGACTCATGCTTTGTAGGCCGCGTAGGCCGCGTTTTCGTCGGCGTGCTTTGGCGGATATCGTCCAGCTTCTGCTCGACATGGCGCGAGAACATGAACTGGGCTGGACGTTGCCGGTCGAGCGGAATGTCGGGCGCCATCTCGCGTTCGGTGTCGATGCCGCGCAGGCTCGAAACCAGCGCCTTGACCGGATGGTCGAAGGTGTCCTGCACCGCCGTTGCCTCGAAGCCCGAATGCACCATGCATTGCGCGCACTTTTCGTAATTCCCGACTCCGTAGGTGTCCCAGTTGGTGTCTTCCATCAATTCCTTGAACGTCTTGGCGTAGCCTTCGCCGAGCAGGTAGCAGGGCTTCTGCCAGCCGAACACGGTGCGGGTGGGATTGCCCCAGGGCGTGCAGCGGTACGTCTGATTGCCGGCGAGGAAGTCCAGGAACAGGCCGGACTGGCTGAACGACCAGTTCTTGCCGCCGTTGCCGCGCTTGAAGATGTCGCGGAAGAGCTGCTTGGTCGTCTGGCGGGTGAGGAAGTGCTGCTGGTCCGGCGCGCGCTCGTAGGCATAGCCCGGCGACACGGTGATGCCGTCCACGCCCATGGCCATGACGGTGTCGAAGAAATTCGCCGTGCGCTCCGGGTCTGCATTGTTGAACAGCGTGCAGTTGATGTTGCAACGGAAGCCCTTGGCCTTCGCCGCCTTGATGGCCGCAACGGCGCGGTCGTAGGTGCCTTGCTGGCACACCGACTTGTCGTGATCCTGCTTGTCGCCGTCGAGATGCACCGACCACACGAAATAGGGCGAAGGCTCGTAGTCCTTCATGCGCTTTTCCATCAGCAGCGCGTTCGTACAGAGATAGACGAACTTCTTGCGGGCGATGATGCCCTTGACGATCTGCGGCAATTCCTTGTGCAGCAAAGGCTCGCCGCCGGCGATCGACACCACCGGCGCGCCGCACTCGTCGACGGCCTCGAGCGCATCGGTAACCGAGATGCGCTGATTCAGGATTTCGTCGGGGTAATCGATTTTGCCGCAGCCGGCGCACGCCAGATTGCACCGGAACAGGGGTTCCAGCATGAGAACGAGCGGATAACGCTTAACGCCGGCGAGATGCTGCCGGACAAGATAGCTACCGACACGAAACTTCTGCAGAAGTGGAATACTCAAGATTGCCGTCCTTGCCTATTTTATTGCTGCTGGGAACATCGAGCAGCTCAACCGGAACGCGGAATTCCATGTGTTCTTCGCGGCCGGGAAGCGTGGAGACTTCTGCCGGTGCGATCCGCCGCAATGCATTGATGACGTCCATCACCATCACCTCCGGCGCCGAAGCACCCGCGGTGATGCCGACCACCTCGACGCCTTTCAGCCATTCCGGCTGAATGTCTTCGCCATTGGCGATCAGATGGCTGGGGACGCCGGCTTCGAGCCCGATTTCGCGCAGCCGGTTCGAATTCGATGAGTTCTTAGCGCCGACCACGAAGATAACGTCGACGAGCTTGCTGAGTTCGAGCAGGGCAGTTTGACGATTTTGTGTTGCGTAGCAGATGTCCTGCGTGCCGGGGCCGACCACGTCCGTGAAGCGCCGGTAAAGTGCTGCGATGACGCCACGGGTGTCATCGACGCTCAGAGTCGTCTGCGTCACGTAGGCGACCGGTGTGTCGGAAGGAAGGTCGAGGGCCGCAACATCGGCTTCGGTCTGCACGAGCAATACGGGTCCCGGAATCTGGCCGAGCGTGCCTTCCACCTCCGGATGGCCGGCGTGGCCGATGAGCACGACGGTGCGGCCCTGACGCAGATAATGCCGGCCCTGGCTGTGGACCTTGGAGACAAGCGGGCAGGTGGCATTGAGCACGTGCAGGCCGCGTTCCTTTGCGTCCGCCTCCACTTTCTTTGCGACACCGTGCGCGCTGAAGATCGTAATGCCGTTTTCCGGCACCTCGGAAAGGTCCTCGACGAAGCGGGCGCCGCGCGCCTTCAGCGCATCGACCACCCATTTGTTATGCACGATTTCGTGCCGCACATAGACCGGCGGCCCGTATTTATCGAGTGCGCGCTCGACGATCTCGATCGCGCGCACGACGCCGGCGCAGAATCCACGCGGCTGGGCGAGGATGATTTTCATCGTGCGCCTCCGTTGAGGCCCGTGCCGTTTCCAAATCGCTTCGGCGGCAAACGCAGGTTCGCGGCGCGCTCCGTCAGGATCGAAACCTGATCCGGTTGCAGCGTCGTCGCATGCGGTTCGATGCCGAACGCGTCGAAGACCTTGGCAACGATGCCGGTCGCATCGAGCCCGGCGCGGGCATACATCGCGGGTGGGCTGTCCTGATCGAGGAAAAGATCGGGCAGCATCATGCTGCGCACCTTGAAGCCTGCCTGATCGAGCGCGCCTTTGTCGGCGAGCAGTTGCAGGACGTGCGAGCCAAAGCCGCCAATGGCGCCTTCCTCGACGGTGATGAGCAATTCGTGTTGACGCGCCAGCCGCAGAATGAGCTCTTCGTCGAGCGGTTTGGCGAAACGGGCATCGGCGACCGTGGTCGAGATGCCGTGCGCCGCAAGCGTGTCCGCAGCCTGCAGGCATTCGGCGAGGCGCGTTCCAAGCGACAGCAACGCAACCGTGTTGCCCTGGCGCATGATGCGGCCGCGCCCGATCTCGAGTGGAATGCCTTGCGCCGGCATCTCGACGCCGACGCCGTCGCCACGCGGATAACGGAAAGCGCTCGGCCGATCGTCGATCGCAACGGCCGTCGCCACCATGTGGACGAGTTCAGCCTCATCGGCTGCCGCCATGACGACGAAGCCGGGCAGGCAACTGAGATACGTGACGTCGAACGAGCCGGCATGCGTGGGGCCGTCCGCTCCGACGAGGCCGGCGCGGTCGATAGCGAAGCGAACCGGCAGCCGCTGGATCGCGACATCGTGCACGACCTGATCGTAGGCGCGCTGAAGGAACGTCGAATAGATCGCGGCGAACGGTTTGAAGCCTTGCGTGGCAAGGCCGGCGGCGAAAGTAACGCCGTGCTGTTCGGCAATGCCGACATCGAAAGTTCGCTGCGGAAAAGCCTTCTGGAAAATATCGACGCCGGTGCCGGCCGGCATCGCGGCGGTTATGGCGACGATGCGATCGTCTTTCCGGGCTTCCTTTACGAGGGCTTCACCGAAAACCTTGGTGTAGGACGGCGCAGCCGGCTTTGATTTGTTCTGCTTGCCGGTCGCGACGTCGAATTTCACCACGCCGTGGTATTTGTCGTCGGAGGCCTCGGCGGGCGCGTAGCCTTTGCCCTTTTGCGTGCGGACGTGGACCAGGATCGGCCCGTTCTTCGCATCCCGAACGTTTTCCAGAACCGGGATAAGCTGATCGAGGTCGTGGCCATCGACAATGCCGATGTAATAAAAGCCGAGTTCCTCGAACAACGTACCGCCGGTCACAAATCCGCGAGCCAATTCTTCGGCGCGTGCTGCGTTTTCCTTGATGAAGCGCGGCAGGTGGCTGGCGAAATTTCTGCCGATCTCGCGCAACGACATGAAGGCCGGGCTCGAGAGCAGCCGCGCAAGATAAGCCGACATCGCGCCAACGGGCGGTGCAATCGACATCTCGTTGTCGTTCAGGATGACGATCAGGCGCCGGTCGGCAGCGCCGGCGTTGTTCATGGCCTCATAGGCCATGCCAGCGGAGATCGCACCGTCGCCGATCACGCAGACGACATTGTGCTTCTGGCCGGCGAAGTCGCGCGCCACGGCCATGCCGAGACCGGCCGAAATCGACGTCGATGAATGTGCCGCGCCGAAACAGTCGTATTCGCTTTCCGCGCGCTTGGTGAACCCCGAAAGGCCACCGCCCTGGCGGATCGTGCGGATGCGGTCGCGCCGTCCAGTCAAAATCTTGTGCGGATACGCCTGATGCCCGACATCCCAAATCAGCTTGTCATTGGGTGTGTCGAAGACGTAGTGAAGGGCGACGGTCAATTCGACGACGCCCAGTCCGGCCCCGAGATGTCCGCCGGTCAATGCAACCGCGCTGATCGTCTCATTGCGCAATTCGTCTGCAACTTGCTGGAGGTCCCGCGCATTGATACGGCGCAAATCGGCTGGACTCTTGATGGAGTCTAGAATTGTGCGGGGCAAGGTTGCATCGAAGATCGGACCGGGAGCCGTCATTCGTGATTTATCCTTCAGCAATAAACTCGGAAGCTCAGGCCCCCTTGGGCATGAAGTCTTCGGATCAATGTGCCGCCCCGTGCAAACCTCTTCGGCCGTGCTCAAAAAGGCTTTCGAACAGTGACAATTAACTTCGCAATCAAAGGTTCCATGCCGGAAACGCCGGTTCCGGCACCGAAATCGCCGGCAACGGCCAGCGCGGCGGCGGCGCCCCGAAAGCTTTCTTCATGCTAGGCAGGATCGTGGCCGGGGTTGTCCGGTTCTGTACAAAATTCCCTTGGTTAATCATTGTGTTGAGCTTAGCCGGCGCTGCCGTTGCGGTTGGCTATTCGGCGAAGCATTTCGCCATCAACACCGACATCAACAAGCTGATCTCGCCCAATCTGGACTGGCGCCTGCGCGAAGCGGCCTTCGAAAAGAAATTTCCCGGACATTTCGGCTCGACTTTGGTGGTGATCGATGCGCCTACGGCCGAACTCACCGCTGCGGCCAGCGCAGATCTGTCGCGCAAATTGGCAACGCAGCCGAACCTGTTTCGCTCGGTGCAGGATTTGAGTGACTCGGAGTTCTTCGCGCACAACGGCCTGCTGTTCAGGCCGACGAACGACGTGGCGGGCCTGACGCAAGGGCTGGGGCAGGCAGGACCGCTCATCAGCACGCTTGCAGGCGATCCCAGTTTGCGTGGCCTCACGCGCACGCTGTCGCTCGGCTTGCTCGGCGTGTCGAACGGCATGACCAAGCTCGACGATTTTGTGCGGCCCTTGTCGATGGCATCCGACGTTGTCGAGAATGTTTTGGCAAATCGCCCGGCGACGTTTTCATGGCAGGAGTTGTTGAGCGGCAAGCATCCGCCGCCAAGCGGCCTGCGGCACTTCATCGAAGTTCGTCCGGTACTGGATTTTTCCTCCCTTGAGCCTGGGAGCGCATCGAGCGCCGCCATCAGGAAAGACGCACTCGATCTCGGCCTTGCGGAAAAATATCAGGCGCGTGTGCGACTCACCGGGTCGGTGCCGATGGCTGACGAGGAATTTGCCACCGTGCAGCAGGGCGCGTTGGTCAACGGTATCAGCACCCTCATCGTCGTGCTGGTCATTCTGTGGCTGGCGTTGAAATCAGCACGCATGATCGCCGCCGTCTTCATCAACCTGTTCGTCGGCCTGTCCATAACCGCGGCCCTCGGCTTGATGATGGTCGGCGCACTCAACATGATTTCGGTTGCGTTCGCAGTGCTGTTTGTCGGCCTTGGTGTTGATTTTGCCATTCAGTTTGCGGTTCGCTATCGCGCCGAGCGCCACGATATTCCGGAGTTGCGGCCCGCGCTGGTGCGCGGCGCCGAAAAGATCGGCGTGCCGCTGACGCTCGCTGCCGCAGCGGTGGCCGCCGGATTCCTGTCGTTCCTGCCGACCAACTATCGCGGCGTCTCCGAACTGGGCCAGATCGCCGGTGTCGGCATGCTGATCGCCTACCTGACCAGCGTCACGCTGTTGCCCGCGCTGCTGGCAGTGCTCAACCCGCCGGGCGAGCCGGAGCCAGTCGGTTACAGCTTTTTGGCCCCAGTCGACCGTTTCCTGGTGCGCCGGCGCGTCCCGGTGATTGCCGGTACGGCGATCGTCGCCATAGCAGGATTGCCGTTGCTCTATTTCCTCACGTTCGACTTCGACCCGATTCATTTGCGAAGCCCGCAGGTCGAGTCGGTGGCGACCTTGCTCGATCTTGGCGCCGATCCGAATGTCGGCGTCAATGCGATCAATGTCGTCATGCCGACGACCGCGAAGGCCAACGAAGCTGCCGATCGGCTGCGCAAATTGCCGCAGATATCACGCGTTGTGACGCGCGATAATTTCGTGCCGCAGGATCAACAAAAGAAGATCGCGTTGATCCAGGCTTTCGACAATCAGGTCGGTCCGCTGCTGCGGCGACCGCCGAGCACGCCGCCGACGGATGCGGAAAACGTCGCCGCCTTGCGCGGAATCGCCGATCAGCTGAAAAAGGCGGCAGACAAAGCGAAAGGGCCGGGTGCGGAGGCCGCAAGACGGCTCGGCGCCGACGTGCTGCGTCTTGCCATCGCCGGTCAGGCGCAACGCGAAAAGGTGCAAACGGTATTCGTCGTGCCGCTGCAAACCGATCTCGCGCAATTGCGCGGTTATCTGCAGGCCAAGCCAATAACGAATGACAATCTGCCGCAGGCCCTGCAACGGCAGTGGACGACGCCGCAAGGCGAAACACGTGTGGAAGTTTCACCGAGCGGCGACACCAATAACACAGCGGTCCTGCGCACGTTCGCGCGCTCGGTTCTCGCCGTTTATCCGGACGCCGTGGGCGGTCCGATCTCGATCCTGGAATCCGGCAATACCGTTGTTTGGGCCTTCATCGAGGCCGGCGCCTGCGCGCTGCTCTCGATCGCGATCATCCTGTGGATCGTATTGCGGCGGTTCGGAGACGTGCTGCTGACGCTCGTTCCGCTGCTGCTCGCCGGCGTGGTGACGCTCGAAATCTGCGTCCTGATCGGGATGCCGCTCAATTTCGCGAATATCATTGCGCTGCCGCTGCTGCTCGGCGTCGGCGTTGCCTTCAAGATCTATTACATCATGGCGTGGCGGACGGGGCAGACCAATCTCTTGCAGTCCACCCTCACGCGCGCGGTAATTTGGAGCGCACTGACGACCGCGACGGCATTCGGCAGCCTGTGGCTGTCGAGCCATCCCGGCACATCCAGCATGGGCAAGCTGATGGCGTTGTCGCTCGTGTGTACGCTCGCCGCGGCAGTGCTATTTCAGCCCGCGCTCATGGGGAAGCCCAGAGGCGCTGGCGATACTTAAGCAAACATCGGCATCGGAGGGTGGCGTAGTTTCCGCGCCGCTCGCCGGAGGCGGCGTTGGCGGGTGAGTGCGTGTGCCGCTTGGACGCGCGGTATGCGTGCCGGTGCCTGGGCGAGCGGTTGGGGCGTTGAAGCGTGCCGGCGGGGTGGCCGCAGGAGGAACGGTTGCGCCCGGCTGCTGTATGACGCGCGTCCAGTTCTCGCCGCCGCACAGGATGCTGAGCACGCATCCCTGAACCTTGAGTACGTTGGGATTGAGCAGGCTGATGTTCGCCGAATACGTGCGGCCGTCCTGCGAGTTGTAGATGTCGCCGTCCCACTCGTTTTGCTTCGTCTGCGTCATGCCGAGGAGCACCGGCATTCCCAGCGTCGGCCGGCTGCGCTTTCGGGGGTCGGGGTTCTTGCTGTCGACGCCCGCATGCTCTACCCATGCGACCACGCCCCACAGACGGTTGTCGCAATTGACGATTCTGATGCGCGCGTAGCCTTTGGCTGTGAGCCATTCGCCGAGCGGATCGGGCGTGGCGCCGCCGGGCGATTGAGCCGCCGCGGCTCCGATAGCGATGAACAACGCGACGCCGAGGGCGCAAACCTGCCGCCCGCAACGTCCCCTGATATTTTCATGATTTGGCAAACGTGTCGGCACTCTGGGGCGTCCCTGAACATTTTGCCCCCGCCGAACAACGCATGCGGGGCCATTCGGGTCCAGTATTGCCGTGGCCCGGCGCAGATTGGAACTCTCGCCAATCAGGCCTGTTATCTCGCGGTTGTCCGCGCGTGCGGAGGCTTGAACAGGCTATTATTGGCGAGTGGAGATCGTTGGTGCTGGATTCTACAGCAAAACTATGTCCGCCGGTGCCGATGCCACGGACCGAGCCACTGGGCTCGATTGCGCTGCTTCGCGTTCTTCTGAGCAATCCGCTCGAGGCGTGGACGCAGGCGCATTTTGAAGAGCCGATTGTGACGAGCGGCCTTTCGATCGGCCGTGTCGCCGTCGTGAGCGATCCTGCCGGCATTCGCCGCGTGCTGCTGGATAATTGCAGCAATTACAAAAAAGACTGGTTGCAGCAGCGTGTTCTGTCGGCGGGGCTGCTGGATGGGCTATTGGCGGCTGAAAACGCTCAGTGGCGGGTCCAGCGGCGTGCTCTCGCGCCAATGTTCACGCCGCGGAGCGTAGCGAGATTTGCGGCGTCGATGGTCGATGCGGCCGAAGCGCTGGGAGACCGCCTGCGCGCGCGCGAAGACGAGGTTGTCGATATTGCCGTCGAGGTGACGCGCGTGACTCTCGACGTTCTGGAACGCACCATTTTCTCGGACGGCTTCGGTCGCAATGCCGAAGATATACGCAACGGCATGAAGATTTACTTCGAAGCCGCCGGGCGGATTGATCCGTTCGACATGCTGGGGGTGCCGGATGCGGTGCCGCGGCTGACACGCTGGAGCATGCGGCCGGCCATGCGCCTGTTCTCGGGAGCGATCGATACGATCATCGCGTCACGCAGGCTGCGAATTGCGAACGCCCCGGACGAAGCGCCGCACGATCTTCTGACGCTGCTGTTGACGGCAAAGGATCCGGAGTCCGGTCAGGCGCTGCGCGAGGAAGAAATTCGCGCCAACGTGCTGACCTTCATTGCGGCCGGGCACGAGACGACGGCCAATTGCATGACATGGGTGCTTTATCTTCTCTCCCAATCGCCGGAGTGGCGCGAACGCTTGCAAGCGGAAGCGGATCGCGAACTCGCCGGCGGTATCGACGGTCTCGCCGACCGTCTGGTCGAAACGAGGGCCGTGATCGACGAGACCAATCGGCTTTATCCACCGATCGCGGCGATCAGCCGGACGACGCTCGAGGCGGACGAGCTTGCCGGCCAGCGGATCAAGCGCGGTACGATGATCGTGGTCGCGCCATACGTTCTGCACCGTCATCGTACGTTATGGAGCAGGCCGAATGAATTCGACCCGACCCGCTTCCTCGGCTCGGCGCGAACGGAAATCGACCGCTTTGCCTATTTGCCGTTCGGAGCCGGGCCGCGTGTCTGCATCGGCGCAGGCTTCGCCCTGCAGGAAGCATGCATCGTGCTTGCCACATTGATGAAACACTTCACGTTCACCGTCCGTCCGGGTCACGTCGTGTGGCCCGTGCAGAAATTCACACTGCGGCCGAAAGGCGGATTGCCCATGATCGTACGGCGCAGGGGCTAGGCGGGAACTTTCAAAACACGGCTGCATTCACCAGCCGGTGCATCGTGGCTGGGGCGGCAAGGATTTCATCAGCATGCCTGTAGAATTGCGCGCCGAAGCGGCAGATTATTCTTCGATCGATACGGCCATGATGACGCGTTGCGTCGAACTTTCCGCAATTGCCACCGATCACGGTGAATTTCCGTTCGCCGCCGTTATTGCGAAAGAGGGGCGCATCATGGCCGAGACGACAAATCGTGTCGTGCGCGATGCCGATATCACGCGACATGCGGAGATTATCGCGATGTCGGAAGTCCAGCGGACGCTGGGCCGCGATCTTTCGGATTGCACTCTCTATTCAAATGTCGAGCCATGCGCGATGTGCTCGTTCGCCATTCGTGAAAGCGGGATCGGCCGCGTGGTTTACGCGATCGAGTCGCCGATGATGGGTGGGCTCTCGAAATGGAATGTCCTGCGTGACGGCGAGATTTCCGAGGTCATGCCGGAAGCCTTCGGCGGCATTCCGGAGGTGATCGCAGGCCTGATGCGGCGGGAAGCCGAGCAGGTGTGGCAGAAGTGGAATCCGGTGGCGTGGGCGATTATCAAGCACCGGGGTTGCCTCGGCTCGCCCGAGGATGCGGCCCACAGCCGCCACCTGCACGCAGTCCCGCGCCGCCGCAGCCTGTTTAGGGCGCTGGCGACGCTATACCGGATGTGGCGCTCGGCTTGATGTTCTTGGGTATGGAGATTTCCGCGTCAGCCTACTGGCCGTGGCTTTCCAGGACTTTTTCGCAGGCTTTGTGCAGCTTTTCGCGGTGCTCTTTCAGGCAATCCAGCACCTTGAACGTATCTGGAATGGCATCGCTGCAAAATCTCACCGCGTCCGGCTGGCATGCCTGCTGCTCCTGTTTCGTTCCTGAGAACATCCCGCCGGAAGGGGGTTGCTGGTTATCGTTCTGGGCAAATAGCGGCAGTGTGCCCATGATCAGAATTGCAGCGGCGGCGGGAAGGGTTCGAGAGAACATTGTGGCTCCTCAGCTTGGTTACCCGTGCGTTTTCTGGTCGGGCAACAAACTTCTCCGTGCCGATGTTCCGCGGAACCGGTAATTGCTATCTTGGTTGTAAGGCCGGGGCGGTGGCCGGTTGGGCCGCCCAAATTTTCTCGCAACGTATTGGATTAAACATGTCGATGGAATCGCGGTCGGTTATGAAGCCGATGTTACGGACCTCCTTCGCTGCGGCGCTTTGTGCGGCGGCATGCTTGGCAACGTTGAGCTACGGTCATGCGCAGGGCGCTGGACCATTCGCCGCGCTGGCCGGCCGATGGTCCGGGGCCGGTACCATCGAGCTTTCCAACGGCGCACATGAGCCGATTCATTGCAAAGCGTCCTATGACGTTCTGTCCCGGGACAACATGCAGTTGAACATCCGCTGCGCCAGCGAGAGCTATAATTTCGATCTGCGCGGCAGCGCCAAACTGACGTCCGGTACCGTCAGCGGGACGTGGAGCGAATCCACCCGCAATGCCGCGGGATCGTTGTCGGGCGACGCCAAAGGCGAACGCATCCAGGTATTGGCCAAAGGGCCAGGTTTCGCCGCGACCTTGGGATTGACGACGCGTGGCGCCCGGCAGACCGTCGTCATCAAGTCGCAGGACCAGGACAGCGCGGTTCGCGGCGCCTCGATCAACCTCAAAAAAGGCTGAGCCGCGGCATTTCGCGGTTCAGGCAGACGGTCCGGTCAGCGATCGCTGCGTCCATCGGCGCGCGAGCCTGCTCAGGAATGTCGCCGTCGGCCGCAGGATGAACAGGTCGGCGAACAACGCAGCGATCATGGAGAAGGCGCTGAGCCAGCCGAAAATCCGGAGCGACGGCAGGCTCGAAAAGACCGTCATGGCAAGGCCGCACGCCAGCACCGCCGACGTGAGGATCAAGGGCGGCCCGACCAGAATCGTGGCGCGTTCGACGCCGACGGCGGGATTCCGGTCGATGTCTTCGATCTGCAGCCGGTTGAGGAAGTGAATCGTCGCGCTCAATCCCAATCCGAACGACACCGTCAGCGCGATGACGCTCGCAAATTGCAGGCCCTGACCGGTGAGCCATAACAGGCTGCCCGCCATCACGATCGGAAACACGCCGGGCAGGATGCTGACCAGCATCACGATGGGCGACCGGAACGCGAGCCCGATGAACGCCGCGACAAAAACTATCTCGATGGTCAAGCCCCGGCTCAGCTTGTCGATCATGATCGCGCTGTTGCGCGCGGCAATGGCCGACAACCCGGTGACCGAAATTTCGTAGCCTGGATATTTGGCGCGCACAGCGTCGAGCTTCTTGTTGAGCTCACTCACGATCGGAAGCAATTGGCTGGCGTCATTGTCCGGCACGCGCCCGTTGACGACGACGGCGTCCTGTTT
>Ga0134125_10004676_pt1 | contig 15623 bp, 14 predicted proteins | sample KB31751_FD_96464 | JGI IMG/M metagenome (GOLD analysis project Ga0134125, IMG submission 96464) | Terrestrial soil microbial communities with excess Nitrogen fertilizer from Kellogg Biological Station, Michigan, USA - KB3-175-1 | ecosystem: Environmental > Terrestrial > Soil > Unclassified ... | reverse complement strand
TCGATCCGACGTGGTGCGCCGCGCCGAATGAGACGGTTGATGCGACACTCATGTGGCTTGGCTACCTCAGCAACGCCGCTGGATCGTGGGATATCACGGCAAAGGTGCGCTCGATCAAAGCCCCGACCCTCGTCGTCCAGGCGGAGCGCGACTACTTCGTGAATCCAGCGGGAGCCAAGGCGTGGGCGTCTGCGATTCCCGGCGCGAAGCTCGTGAGCCTTCCCGGCGTCGGGCATTTCGTGTTGTACGAGAAGCCCGACGCCGCACTGGCGCCGCTGCAGGAGTTTTTCAGCGGACGCTAGCTAGGGCGTTCTGGGTCGTACGGCGAACAGGCGTACGACCCGACCGCCCCGGAGCACGCTGACCCGGAGCGTATCGCCGACCCGCAGCGCGCTGAGGCTGTTCTGAATCTGCTCGAGCGACGCGTTGTTCGGCGCGATCGGAACTCCGCCGACGCCGAGCACGATGTCACCACCGACGAGCATTTCCTCCGACCCGATTCTCGCGCGCACCGTTCCCGCCTGGAGTCCGAGCAGCGCCGCCGGCGAACGCGCGGCGACTTGCTGGACGAGGAAGCCGGCCGATTGCGGCACGTTGAAGATCGCCGCGAGCGTATCCTGCAGCAGCACGCCGTCGATTCCCGTCCAGAATGATTTTGCCGTGAGCAGCACGCGCGACGCGACGTTGGATGAGATCGCAAAGCCGATTCCTTCGAAGCCGCCCGACTGCGTCATGATGCGGCTGACGATCCCGACGACCTCGCCCTTCATGTTGAACATCGGCCCGCCGGAGTTCCCCTGATTGATGGCGGCGTCGGTCTGAATCATCTCCATCGGGCCGCCGCTCACGACGAGGTCCGCCGGCATGCGGCCGCTGACATGACCCACCGTAAGGCTGTGGTCGAGGCCGTACGGCGCTCCGATCACGATGATCTCTTCACCGATGTCGAGACTGTCGGAATTGCCGACGGGCGAAGGCGACAGAGCGACCGGGAACTGATCGAGCTGGAGGAGCGCGACGTCGGCACGCAGCGACGATGACACGACATGCGCGGCATAGAGCTTTCCATCGACGAACTGGACCGCGACCTTGTCCGCCGTCTGCACGACGTGCGCGGCGGTCATGATCTTGCCGTCGGCGCTGATCAGAACGCCGGACCCGAGGCCCGGGATCGTGGTGAGCCCCACGGCGGGATTGGGAGACATGCCCCGTTCCAAAGTGCGTACCAGGACGACGGACGGGCTGACTTTCTTGAACAGTTGAGCAACCTGCTGCGCGTGGGCCAGGGCAGGCGTCAACAAGACAAGCGCCAGGGTGGCGATTCTTCTCACGAATCCTCCTGAGTGGAACCGCATCTTCTGCGCGCGCGGGCAGGACCGCAATAAAACTAAAGTGCACTTGGTTGCGCCCCGCGCCCTGACGACGCATTGTCGGGGCCGTGACCATCCCCCCGCGAGTGTCGGGCGCCCGACGCCTGACGCCCGTCGCGCCCTGGCCCCTCGCGGGTACCGTCGACGAGCACATCCGGGCCGAGACGGTTCGAGCCCTGTTTCAGCAGGCCATTGCCGCGCCGATTCTCACGCTGCTCGTCGCGGCGCTCCTGGCGCTCGTGTTGTGGGATGTCGCGCCACGCCACCGGCTGCTCATCTGGCTCGGAGCCATCGCCCTGCTCTCCTTCGTGCGGCTCGGGCTCGTGCTCGTGTACCGGCGGCGCGTGCCGCGAACGCTCGAGATGATCTGGTGGGAGCACGCGTTCGTGTACACGCTCGTCGCGATTTGCGCCGTTTGGGGCGTCGGGGCGATTGCCGTGATGCCCTCGTCCATCGCGCATCAGGGGTTGATCTACTTCTTCCTGCTCGGCATCGCCGGTGGCGCCGTCGCGAGCTACTCGGTTCATCCCACGACCTGCTTGCTCGCCGTGACCAGCCTGCTGGTTCCCGTCACAGTCTGGTTTGCGTTTCAGGATTCGACCGCGCTGCAGGTCATGGCGGCCGGCGGGGCGATGTATCTCGTCGCCTCGATCCGCGCGACGAGAAACTACGGCGAGTTCTGGCGGCGCACGTTCCGCCTGTCCTGGGAGCTGCAGCAGGCCCATACGCTCGCGCAAAGGCTCGCGCGAACCGATGATCTCACAGGCCTGAACAACCGGCGCGCCTTCAGCTCGCTCGGGTTTCAGGCGCTGGAGCATTCCCGGCGCTACAACCGGCCCCTGTCGGTCGTCATGTTCGACATCGATCACTTCAAGATCATCAACGACGCGTTCGGGCATGCCGGGGGCGACAAGGTGCTCCAGGCCGTGGCGGCCACGATGCAGCGTCGCGCGCGCGCCACCGATATCCCCGGCCGGCTCGGCGGTGAAGAGTTCGCCGTGCTGCTGCCCGAAACCGACGTGGAGCAAGCGGTGGTGTTCGCCGAGCGGTTGCGCGCGGACCTGGAACGACTCGAGGTCACGCATAACGAGAAGACGATTCGATTCAGCTGCAGCTTCGGCGTGGCACTTCGAGCCGACGATGTCGCGATCCTCGACACGCTACTGATGCGGGCGGATGAGGCGCTGTATCGCGCCAAGAACGATGGCAGAAACCGTGTCGCGGCGGGAACCTGAGCGCGTTAGGTATGGCGTGACCCGCGCGCTCCTGGCCGTCGTTCTCCTGAGCTTTGCCTGCAGCGATCCCACCGCGCCGCTGCCGCCGCTGCCGACGCCCGATCCCGGTGAGATGAGCATCGAGATTCAGGGGGCGGTGCACGACACCGGCACCTGGGACGCGTTTGGTCAGTTCCGCGATCTCCTCGGCGCCGACACCAATGAGCTTTCATTGCTGGGTGGTCAGAGTCTCGACACCACGATCAATCGCAACTTGACGGTGATCTTCCCCGCGCGCCTCGACACGGGGACGTTCTCGATCGGCCGCTATGTCCCCGGTGCCGCGCTGGTACGCTCGGCGTACGTGATCAGCGATACCGAATTCTACGCGAGCATTCCCGGTGGGTCGCTGACGATTTCCGACGCGCAGTATCCGCCGCGCCCCGGCCTCGAGTCGGGCCTCATGACCGGCACGCTCACGTTTCAGGCGGTGCGCTTGGTGGTCGGCCTTGGGGGGCCCGTCGAGAGCGGCGACACGATCCAGGTGCGCGCGAGTTTCGCTGCCAACTGGTCGCATCTGCTGCGACCCAATGTCGCAGTGACGCTGACCGGCGGACCGGTCACCGGCACGTCGGTGAGGATCGACGCGCAGTCCGCGGACGACGATCATGGCGGGCGGCTGGTGTCGTGGGAGGCGGATCTGCATACGGGAGGCCCGATATTCCCGTTCGAGATCTCGGAGGAGTTTCGCCTGCTCGGCCCCGCGGTGGGATCATTCCCGCTCGCGAACATCCACCCCGTCGCGTACCGTGACCCGACGCAATGGCCGGCGGCATTCGGAGCGGTGTTCTACCGCGATGATCCGCGGATCGCGTTTTCGGCGAGTGGCACCGTGAACGTCACGCGCTACGTCGCGCCAACCGACGCCTACTACGGGGAGATCCAGGGTACGCTCAATGGCCGCTTTGCCCTTTGGGTCAATGACTCGACCGTCACCGCTGATACCGCGCAGGTGTCCGCGACCTTTGCCGTGCAATTGTGGCCGCTCGGGGGGATTCCGGTCTCACCCCCAGCCTTGACATCGGCACCGATTTCGGGGTTATTGCGCAGGTAATGCTGAATCGCACGCAGGCCTGCCTCTGTAGCATGTCGGCCCCGTTCTTCGGGTCCGGCGGAGGCGTCGCTTCGGCATAGCGTAAACAGGTGTTCGAAAGGCGCGACCGGCTGTGGCCCTCGGGGGAAACTCGGGCTGTGGCCGGTCGCGTTGCGTTTGGGACTGAACGACAAACGGGGGAGGGGAGGAACCATGGCTGCATCTGTGGCACCGGTCGCGGATATCGCCGACCGTGGGTACGCGCATCCCGAGGTGCTCGTCTCGACTCAATGGGTGGCCGATCACCTCAAAGATCCGAACGTCCGCCTCGTCGAGTCGGACGAAGATGTGCTCCTGTACGAGACGGGACACATTCCGGGCGCCGTGAAGATCGACTGGGTCGCCGATCTCAACGATCCGCTGACGCGTGACTACATCGACGCTGGGCGGTTTCAGCGGCTGCTGCGCTCCAAGGGAATCAGTGAGAACACGACGGTCGTCCTGTATGGAGATAAGAACAACTGGTGGGCGACCTACGCCTTCTGGGTCTTCAAGTTGTTCGACGTGAAGAACGTGCGCCTGCTGGATGGCGGGCGGCTGCGCTGGGCCGAGGAAGGGCGTGAGCTCGTGACGGCCGTGCCGCGCTACCCGGAGGGGAACATCACGATCTCCGGCCGCGACGACCGCTCCTCTCGCGCATTTCGCGACCAGGTGCTGGAGCACGTGAATCACGGCAAGCGGCTCGTCGACGTGCGCAGTCCCGAGGAGTATCGCGGTGAGCGGCTGCATATGCCCGAGTATCCCAATGAAGGCGCCCTGCGCGGCGGACACGTTCCGGGCGCGCGCAGCATTCCGTGGGGCCGGGCGGTCAATCCTGAGACCCATACGTTCCGGCCGGCGTCCGAGCTGCGCACGATCTACGAAGCCGAGAACGGCCTTCATCGAACGGACGACGTCATCGTGTATTGCCGGATCGGCGAGCGCTCCTCGCACACCTGGTTCGCCCTGACGTACCTGCTCGGCTTCGAGGAGGTCCGGAACTACGACGGGTCGTGGACGGAGTGGGGGAACCTCGTGCGCGCGCCGGTGGAGAAACCGTAGTGGATCAGGAGACGCGGATCGCCTGGCTGGTCGATCATTCGCAACGCCCCCGCTTCAAGGGGAGCCTCCCGGACGCCGATGCGCGCGTGCCGGGCGGCAACCCGGGATGCGGCGACATCATCACGATGTACGTCAAGGCGAAGCCGGGTGAAGACCGCATCGAAGCCGTGCGCTTCGAGGGCGTGGGTTGCACGCTGAGCCAGGCGGCCGCGTCGATTCTTGCCGAGCGGATGAACAAGGAGCACCCCACTTTCGCGGAAGTGCTCGAGTTTTCCTACGAGGAGATGGTGGACATCCTGGGGCGGGGCATCGCGACGTCGCGCCCGCAGTGCGCGACGCTCGCGCTCGGCACGCTGAAAGGGGCAGTCAAAATGGTGGAGACAAACCGCCGGCTCCGGGCGGCGGGCCATACCGACGAGGAGATCGTCAGGGTCCGGGAACGATCCGGTAGAGCGCGGTCTGGGTCATGACGTACAGCTCCCCACGGGCATCCTCGCCGAAGGATCTGATCAACGTTCCCGGAGAGAGCTGCGCCGTCCAATCGCGCTGATCCGTCACCGCGCCACCAACCAGCCGAAAACTCTTCACGATCCCTGAGCAGTAGTCGCCGTAGAGGTAGTGCTCGGCGAGCGCGGTGACTCGCGTGCCCCGGTACACGTAGCCCCCGATGATCGTACAGGCGCCGGCCGAGTGATCGTACTCGAGCACGGGCATCGTCTTCCCGGATTGGTTGCAACCGGTCATCGGTTCGTAGCAGTGCGTGCCCTCCATGTCGTCCCAGCCGTAGTTCAGTCCTTTGCCGTAATTGGTGCTCGCCAGCGAGACGTCGACTTCTTCCCATGCGGCCTGGCCGACATCGGCGATGTAGAGGTCGCCGGTCTGACGATCGAACGAGAACCGCCAGGGATTCCTGAGTCCGTATGCCCAGACCTCCGACCCAAACGGGTTGTCGCTGGGGACGACGTACCCGCTCGCGACATCGACGTCGAGCCGCAGCAGCTTGCCCAGCAGCTCGCTCAGGTCCTGCGCGTTCTCGCCGGGATCGCCGCCTCCCCCGCCATCACCCGTGGCGACGTAGAGCTTGCCATCGGGCCCGAACTGGAGCTGACCGCCGTTGTGATTGGCGTAGGTCGGATGCGGAATCCCGATGACGGTGTCAGCCGACGATGGATTCGCGACGTCGGAATCAGCGGACACGGCGTAGCGCACGATCCGGAGATTGCCGGTCGTGTCGGTGAAGTACACGTAGAACCGCCCATTACTCGCGTACTGCGGGTGAAACGCGAGGCTGAACAGCCCGCGCTCTCCGCCGGTCCCGATCTTGTTGCGAAGGTCGAGAAATGCCGTCGTGCGAAGCGTGTCGTTCTTGATGAGCCGTACGAGTCCCGCCTGCTCGACGACGAACAAGCGCGCTGTATCACCCGGCGGAGACGTCACATAAACCGGTGACGAGAATGCCCCGAGCGACTGCAACGTCGGTGGACTCGGCGGCGGCGGCGGCGGCGGCGGCGGCGGCGGTGGTGGCGGCGGTGGAGGCGGTGGAGGCGGCGGTGGCGGCGGTGGTGGCGGCGGCGGCACCGGTGGTGGCGACGGCGGTGGTGGCGGCAGCGACGGCGGTGTCGGCTGCGAACAGGCGATGCCGGCGAGCACCAGCACTAACAGCAAAGCGCGAATCATGCGTCCCGTGAATACCCCAGAATGCCTGGTGCGAGCCGACTTACTTGTCCGACCAGATCGCCAATTCGTTTCCGCTGGGATCGGCGAAATGGAAGCGCCGGCCACCGGGGAAGCTGAAAATCGGCTTGACGATCTTCGCTCCCGCCCCGCGCACCTTCTTCTCCATCGCCTCGAGATCGGTCCCGAAGATCACCACGAGCACCGAGCCCGGGCGGGCGGAGCCGGCCTTGTAGAACCCGCCGGCGAGCCGGCCGTCTTCGAAGCTCGTGTAGTCCGGTCCGTAATCGGTGAACTTCCAGCCAAAGACGCCCTCGTAGAATCGCTTCGTCGCGGCGATATCGGTCGCGGCCATCTCGATGTAATCGATGCGGCGATCGTTTCCTGCCGTACTCATGGAGCCTCCTTTACGGGTACGCCCAGAAATTTCTCGAGACGACGGCCGGCGTCGTGCACCAGCGCACGTTCGCCCGCTGATAGTCTGACCAGCGGGCGCAGTGTCAAGATGCCTTTCGGCCCGGGCGTCCGGCGCCAGCCTCCGACAAACTGTCCATCGATGAAGATCCCGTGACCAATCAGACCGTCGAACTGCACGCCTGCGCGCGAGCCCAGCCGCTCGGCGACAGCCGACCGATCTTTGAACCCAATGAAGTACTCGTCGTAATTCGGCAGCAAATGTGCAAGTGAAGTTCTCCGCCTGGAGGTCGCGGCGTCGCGGGCACTCCAGTACGCACGGCCATTGTGGGTCTCAGGCGTCAAGCGGGCGACGTCGATGGCGCGCTTCGCTGCCGCGACCCGGAGCCCGGACCACCACACAAAGTCGAGCACGGTCGCCGGGCTGCGGGTCGCGAAGTACCGCATCGCCAGCTCGCCCATCGCGTCGTCGGGATCGCGCGGCGCGGCAGGGGGCACGCGCTCATCGAACAGCGCGTAGGTGAACTGCTTCCCGCGTCGGGCGCCACTGATGATCACGCGATCGAGCTCGGCGCGAAACAGCAGATTGCCCATATGCTGCCCCGTCGGGACCTTGAGACCGGCGCGTTGCAGAATCTCCCGCAGCTCGGTGCGCGTGCGCTGCTGCCCGTCACGCAGGGCGCGCTCCAGGACCTTGTTGCTCTTGCGAAAGATTTGCCCGTCCAGTCCCAGGCCGCGATCCTGGGAGGCGCTCGCCGCTTGCACACGCGGGGCGGTCAATTCGAGCATCCAGCGCGCGTCTTCCGGCAGGATGAAATGCCAGGTGGGTCGAAGCACGTGCGTGCGCAGGATGTCGCCCCGCGTGAACGCCGCTTCGATGTCTGCGTCGACGAGGGCTTTGGTTCGCTGCCCGATCGCCCATTTCGCGCCCGCGTAGTCCTGCGCCTGCACCGCGCCCAGCATGCGCACGACATCCACCGCGCGGCGATGCGCCGGCACGAGGAGATGCTGACTCGCGAGTCTACGGCGTGCGATGCTGTTCATTGAAGACTAGATTCTCCGGTCCAATCTCATGGCCACGCCCACCCGTGCTCGTACCGTTCTGCGCACCACGCGCGCCACGCGGTCACGCGCGAACCAGCCCGCGTCGTTGCTGCGGGAAGCGCCCGCGCTGCAGAGCGTCACGAGCTCGGAGAGCGGCAGGACCTATCAGCTCGAGCGCCTGGTCGGCAAAGGCGGCTTCGGGGAAGTCTACCTCGCGACGCCGCAGCCGCGCGGCTCCCTCCCGTCCCAAGTCTGCATCAAGGTCAGCGAACGGCTCGTGCCGTGGCTGCGGGAAGCCTATTTCGCGGAGCTGGTCGGGCGCGAATTGCGCGCCCTCAAGATTCACGACCGTTTCGTCGTCACGGTCGGCGGACAGCACCGGTATTGCCTCGCGATGGAATATGCCGAACACGGCGATCTCGGCACGTGGCTCGAGCGCAAAGGGCCGCAGTCCGAGCGTTTTGTCCGCCGTGAAATCGCCGCGGTCCTCGCCGTGCTCGACGCGCTGCACCGCGGCCAGGCGCTGCACCGCGACCTCACGCCGTTCAACGTGTTCGTGTGCGCCAACGAGGAGCTGAAGCTGGGTGATTTCGGCATCGCCACCCATCAGCTCAGCCGCCGCGGCGTGACGGCCGACGCGTTCAACCTGTTCAACGTTCCGAACGAGATCGCGTGGGGCCGAGTGCGGCGCTGGCAGCAGCGCGACGACATCTATCAGGTCGGGCTGATCGCCGTGATGCTGCTGCGCGGCGACATCTCGAGCCCGATTCGTAGCAAAGACGTCCGCACGCTGCCGTGTACCGACCATCTCAAGGAAGTGATCCACCGCTGTCTGGGCTCGCGCGGCCGGCGGTACGAGGCCGCCGGGGAGCTGATCACGGCACTGCGGCACGCGCGCACCGCGCCGCAGTTCGGCCGCATTCCGACGCTCGCCGGGAAGAGGGTGTCGTTCACAGGATTTCTGAGCCGGCCGCGCAGCGAGGCGATCGCCGCGGCGCGCAAGGCGGGCGCCACGATTCAGTCCAAGCCTGGACGCCTGACCGACGTGCTCGTGCGCGGGCGTCCGAACAAGCTGCAGATCGCCGGCGCGGGCGGCGGCACCAAGCTCATGGAGATCCGCCGGCTCGCCGCCCGCGGGCACGTCGTGAAAGTCATCGGCGAGCGGCAGTTCTGGAAGCTCGTGAATCAACGCCGTCAACGAGGTTCGCCATGATCGATCGCCGCACGTTTCTGGAGCACGCGTCGGCCGCGGCCGCCGCGATCACCCTGCCGCCGCTGATGCAGGCCCAACAGTCCAACCTCGCGCCCATCTTCACGCAGATCGAACGCCAGCACGACGCGAACGTACAGCGGCTGCAGACCTGGATGCACCAGCCGTCGATCGCCGCCGAGAATCGCGGGATGAATGAAGGCTGCGAGCTCACGATGCAGATGCTGCGGGACGCCGGCTTCGGGCAGGTGACGAAGATTCCGAGCGACGGGCAGCCCGGCATCTTCGCGACGCTCGACGCGGGCGCGCCGCGCACGCTCGGCGTCTACTTCATGTACGACGTGAAGCAGGTGGATCCCGCGGAGTGGTCGTCGCCACCGTGGGATGCGGCGCTTGTCGACAAACCGAATCTCGGCAAGGTCGTGATGGGACGCGGGGCAGTGAATCAAAAAGGACCCGAAGCGACGTTCATCGCGGCGCTGCACGCGATCCGCGCCGCGAACCGCAAGCTCCCGGTCAATCTCGTGCTCGTGGCCGAAGGAGAAGAAGAAATCGGCTCGCCGCACTTCGCGCAGATCGTGCGCCGTCCGGAAGTGCTCGACGCGCTGAAGCGCACGGTCGGCATCTTCATGCCGTCGGCCTCGCAGGGGCTCGACGGCGCGGTGACGATCACGTTCGGTGCCAAGGGCGTCATCGAGGTCGAGCTGGTCTCGACCGGCGAGCGCTGGGGGCGCGGGCCGCAGAAAGACATTCACTCGAGCAACAAGGCGCGCGTCGACAGCCCCGCGTGGCACCTCGTGCAGGCGCTGAACACGCTGGTCTCGGCGGACGGCAACGATCCGGCGATCGACGGCTTCACCGACAGAGTCCGGCCGATCTCGGACGCTGAGAAGACGATGATCGCCGACGCGGCGCGCCGGCTCGACGAAAACGCCGCGAAGCGGCTGCTGGGCGTGCAGCACTGGGTGCGCGACGTGAGCTGGCAGGAGGCGCTCGAGCTCTTGATGTCCCGGCCCACCGTGAACATCGAAGGCCTGGTCGGCGGCTACACCGGTCCGGGCGGCAAGACGATCCTGCCCTATCGCGCCGCCGCGAAGCTCGATCTGCGGCTCGTGCCCGATATGAAAGCCGAAGAAGCAGTCGCGGCGCTCCGGGCGCATCTGGTCAAGCGTGGGTACGGCGACATCGAGGTCAACATGACGGGCGGCTACGATCCCACCAGCACGCCGGTCGACGCGATGCTGATACGCGCGCAGGAAGCGGTATATCGTCGCTCGCAGATCGATCCGATCCGGTTGCCGCGCAACGCCGGCTCGTGGCCGGGCTACGTCTTCACCGGCGAGCCGCTGAAGCTGGCGGCGGGACATTTCGGGATGGGGCACGGCAGCGGCGCGCATGCGCCGGACGAGTACTACGTGATCGAGTCGACCAATCCCAAGGTGCAGGGGTTCGACGGCGCGGCGCGCTCGTACGTGGAGTACCTGTACGAAGTCGCGAAGACGCGTTAGGGCAGCCGGCGAATCTCCACTTTGCGGAAGTCGATCGGATGAGACTCGCTCTGTAGCGCGATGTATCCGGCGGTGAGTAGTTTGCCGTCCTGCTTCACCGCCGGATCGAAGTTGTTGACGACTCCCCCACCGATCTGCGGTTTGGAGTACTCGAAGACCGTATCGCCGTTCACGATGTGCTTGACAATCGAATCGCCGAGCACCATCGCCTCGACGCGCACCCACTGCTCGCCGTTGTACGTCTTGGAGCGCGAGTTGAGGCAGTGCTCGGTGATGAGCTGGCCCTTGATGACGATGTTGGTACCGGGCGTGCAGACGTTGGCCGTCGGCCGCTCGCCCGTGCCGTTCCCGCCGAGCAGCTGGACTTCGATCGAGATCGGAAAGTCCTGGTCCTTCGCCATGCTCTTGGCGGACTGCGAATGGATCATGATGCCGCTGTTGCGGAGCGCCCAGTCGGCGCCGCCGGGTGCCTGCTGCCCCACGAAGCGGTACTCCACGGCGATGATGTAGCGCGAGAACGGCTCGTGGTAGAAGATGTGCCCGAATTGATTGTTGAAGCCGTGGTAGCCGTCGTAGCGGACCTTCAGGAGCCCATCTTCGACGCGGAAGGTGTTCGCGAAATTGTCGTTCAGGTCGTGGCCGGTGATTTTCACATCCCAGCCGTCGAGATTCTTGCCATTGAAGAGCTGAATCCACTCGCTGCGCTGCGGCGCCGGGGATTGCACGAGCGCGCCGCACGCCACCGCCGCGACGATTGCTTTCAGCATCAGTACCTCAGGCCAAAGCCGAACTTGTAGAGCGGCGCTTTGGAATCGTGGGGCACGTCCGGCTTCTGCGCCGCGACCGCTTCCATCGATGACGGCAGCTCGAAGGGCAGTTTGCCCTCCGGGCTCGCCAGACCTGTGACCACGTCGAGCAGGGCCGCGTCACTCACCCCGAAATTCGCGATCACGGCGCGTGCCCGCGCTTTGAGCGGCGTCAGGATCGCAGGCCGGTCGAGATAGACGGTGACGATGGTCGGCACCGTGGCGCTCACGCGCTTGAACGTCTCGTAATCGGGATCGCCGTCCTTGAACGCCAGGTTGCCTTCGTGGAAAAACTGGCCGAACACGTACTGCGGGTGCAGTCGCTCGAACGGCGCGCTCAGCCGCATGATCGCGACCTCGGCCTGCGCCGGATCGGTCACCACGGTGAAACCGGCTTTCGACGCCGCATCGGCCGAGATCCCGAGCAGGTAGACACGCTTCGAGCCGCGCAGCGGCAACATGCGCTCCTTGTTCTCGAGGAGCACCAGCGCGCGGCGCTGCGCCGCGCGCGCGGCGGCGAGGAATGAGCCGTTGCCCACGATCCGCGTGGCGGCGGCGAGATCGACGTAGGGATTGTCGAACAGGCCCTGCTGGAACTTCTGAATGAGCACCCGGACGACGGACGTATCGAGCTGCGCTTCAGTCAGCTCGCCGGCGCGCACCGCATCCACCAGCATGTCGGCGCGCTCGGTCCCGCCGAACTGATCGACGCCGGCCTGGACCGCTTTCACGAACCGCGCCCGCATCGACAAACTTTCGACGCCCCACGGCATGCCGAGGTCGGCAAACGAGGGCCGCTCGCCGGCCGGCGCACCGTGCTTACACTTGTCGTTGCAGTCCCGCGTGATCGACCAGTCAGTCACCACAATTCCACGGAACCCATACTTGACGCGCAACATGTCGGTGAGCAGCTGCTTGCTGTAGCCCGCCCCCACCGGCTCGAGCTGTTTCCCGTTCCACTTCACGTCCTGGAGGATCGAGTACGTCGGCATCAGGCCGGCGGACTTCGCGGCGAACGCGCCGAGGAACGGACGGATGTGGTAGTCGAGATTCTTGCCGGGGAAAACGGCGACGCGACCGTAGTAGCTGTGACTGTCGAAGCCGTCCTTGGCCGCGCCGTACCCCACCCAGTGCTTTACGACCGTGACGACGCTGCCCGTATCCAGCCCGTTGGTCCCATGCTGGAATCCGGCGACATACGCGCCCACCATCCGCGCGGCCAGATCGGCGTCCTCCCCGAACGTGCCGGCGATCCGGCCCCAGCGCGGCTCCGTCGCGAGGTCGGCTTGCGGTGAGAGCGCCATGTGAATGCCCACCGCGCGGTATTCCTGCCGCGCGATGTCGCCGAACTGGCGCATCAGGGCGGTATCACCGATCGCGGCGAACCCGAGCGCTTCAGGCCACTGCGAGAAGCCGTTCGCCTGCTGCGTGGCCCCGACGACAAACTGAAAGTGATGCCGCGGGTCGGTGCTGATCGTGAGCGGGATGCCGAGCCGCGTGTTCTCCGCGACGCGCTGCAGCGCGTTGTTCTGCGCGGCGAGCGTGGCCGGATCGGCCTGCAGCCGCGTGATCAGGCTGTTGACCTTGACGCTGTCGATCAGCGCGCGATTCGCCACGGTGTCGTAGTCGCGCCCAAAGCCGACACCGCCCGTGGGACCCCCGGTGCGGGCGGTGCCGTGCATCATCACGCCGGCTTTTTCCTCGAGCGTCATCCGCGCCACGAGATCGCGCGCGCGCTGCTCGGGGGTGAGCCGCGAGTCCTCGTACGGATCGAGAACCCCGTTCTTGTTCAGGTCCCGGTACTGATGGCCGTCCTGCTGCAGGAGCGGTGCCTGGACGGCCAAAATCAGCAACAGCGCAATCACATGCCGCCTTGACGCTGCGCCGTGGGCGGCAGGAGCCCGTTCAGCCGCAGGTAGTTCGCTTCCTGGCTGTAGTGATCCGCCCAGTCGCCGACCGTGATGAGTGTGGCGGCCGCGCGCGTGAGATTCATGCCGAACATCGAGACGGGAGCGGCGAGGTTTGCGTCATCCAGCTTCGCGAAGGTCTGCTCGCAGAACTGGAAGGTCTCTTTGAGTCGAGCGATCAGCTGCTCTTTGGTGTTCGTGGTATCCATCTTGGTGCGCTGCGGGACATCGATCCCCGCGGTCTTGCCGCACAGGATGTCGTTGCCCTCGTTCGCGAGGTGCACCTGGATCTGCGCGAAACTCATCTGCGCCGGTGTCGGACGATAGTTGTATTTCTCCGCGGGCATCGCCTCGGCGGCGGCCACCAGGATGCGACTGTAGCGCTGCGTCATCTGACGCAGCGCGTCGGCGACGGGGCTCTTCGACGCCGCGGGTGCGGCGGCCGGCGCTGCCTGACTGGAAAGCGCTTGCGGCAGCGCGGCGAGGGTGATTAGCAGAAACGTGCGTGCTTTCATTGTACACCTCCGAATAAGGGGCTCAGGTAAATCTCGGCGCGGCGGGCTTCGCCGCGTAAATGAATTCGTAATACTCGCGCATCTTCAAGCCGGCGGCGGCAGCCTCATCCACGATCACGATCGCGTCGCGATGCATCTGCAGCGCGCTCGCGGTGATCATACTGGTCACCGGCCCTTCGACGGCCTGCGCGATCGCCGTCGCCTTGGACTTGCCGCTCGCCACCAGGACCAGCCGCCGTGCTTCAAGAATGGTACCGACTCCCATCGTGATAGCGTAGACCGGCACGTCCTCGCGTTTCTCGAAGAAGCGCGCGTTGTCGTCGATCGTCTGCTTGGACAGCGTCTTGAGCCTGGTGCGCGAGCTCAGCGAGCTCGTCGGCTCGTTGAATCCGATGTGCCCATCCGTCCCGATCCCGAGGATCTGCAGGTCGATCCCGCCGCACTCGACGATGCGCTTCTCGTACCACTGGCAGAACGCGGGATAGTTGCTGGTCGTGCCGGACGGGATGTTGATGTTTTGGGGCGGGAGGTTGACGTGGCTGAAGAAGTGCTCGTGCATGAAATGGTGGTAGCTCTGCGGATGGGTCACGTTCAATCCCACATACTCGTCGAGGTTGAACGTCGTCACCCGTGAAAAGTCGACCTGTTCCTGTTCGTGCAGCCGCACCAGCTCTTTGTACAGACCGAGCGGGGTCGATCCGGTTGCCATGCCGAGCACGGCGTTGGGTTTGGTGTTGAGCAGTTCGGCGACGAGCTGCGCCGCGAGGCTGCTCATGGCCTCGTAGTCGCGCTGGATGATCACTTCCATGGGCGGGATTTTGCCCTAATTGGGGCCTGGGCGCCAGAACCTTCCGGACCGCTCCCCCGTAGTAAATTCTCAGCCAATGCCTGAGCCACTCCACGAGCGTGTCGTCGCCGCCATAGGCCAACAATACGAAGTCGAGCAGGAAATCGGGCGGGGTGGAATGTCGGTCGTCTTCCGCGCCCGCGACCGCCGGCTCAACCGGCTCGTCGCCATCAAGGTGCTCCCTCCCGAGCTGGCGTACGACCCCGCCATTCGCGCGCGCTTCACCCGTGAGGCGCAGACCGCCGCGCAGCTCGCGCACGCGCACATCGTCCCGATCTACGACGTGGGTGAGAAAGACGGACTCGCGCACTTCGTCATGGCGCTCGTGACGGGCGGCAACCTGGCGGAGCTGCTGGCGCGCGAGCCGCGCCAGCCGATCGAGGAAGCGCGCCGCATACTGCGCGAGATCGCCGACGCGCTGACCTACGCGCATACCCGCGGCGTGATTCACCGCGACATCAAGCCCGACAACATTCTGCTCGACGCGGCGAGCGGCCGGGTCATGGTCACCGACTTCGGAATTGCCCGCGCCATCGAAGCGGGCTCACGGCTCACCGTGACGGGAGCCGCGGTCGGCACGCCCACCTACATGTCGCCCGAGCAGGCAGTGGGCGAGCGCGACATCGACGGCCGCACCGACATCTATTCCCTCGGCGTGATCGGCTATCAGATGCTGACGGGGCGCGTGCCGTTCACGGCGGCGAATCCGATGGCGCTCCTGCTCAAGCACGTGGGCGAGCGGCCTCGCCCGATCGCCGATCTACGGTCCGACGCCCCGAAGCCGTTTCGCGATGTGTTCGAGCGCGCGCTGCTGAAGGAGCCGGAGGAACGCTGGCCGACGGCGGCGTCGTTGCGCGACGCGCTCGTGGGCGGCGAAGCGGCGGCTTCCGTCCGCTACATTTCTCCCCGGCCGCCCTCGA